>Ga0080006_1159003_pt1 | contig 19020 bp, 16 predicted proteins | sample RS3BMetagenome_FD_69209 | JGI IMG/M metagenome (GOLD analysis project Ga0080006, IMG submission 69209) | Ferric oxide microbial mat and aquatic microbial communities from Rainbow Spring, Yellowstone National Park, USA - RS3B (SPADES... ... | reverse complement strand
TAACGGCTTTCTGGAAAGCGGCCGTGATGAAGCACCTACCTCCAATTTACATTACCTATACTTCTTCTCGGATATTTTGGTCGTTTCATACGTCCTATCGTGTGTGCCTCGTACCTACCCTAATCATCCACCTTTGCGCTTGAACCGCTGGAGCAGATAGTTCATAGAGCTCGAACGGCTTTGCTATACCACAAAGGGCGTCGGCTCGAGGCGTGGTTCACCCGACGTAGAATCGGGTCTCGTCGTCAGTTTGTGCTCGGACAGTCTGCGGATGCAGGCTTGTCTTCGTTGCACGACACGCTGGAGAAACTTGGCTGTTAGAATATACCCTGGGGCGAGCATCTCGATGGGGCGCTCTCTCGCTGAGGCGATCTGCACGCAATGATCGCATCCTCGCGGAGCGCCTGCGCTAGGCAGCGATGTTCGTATGAACCATGGGATGGGTCCATTTCGTGAACTCGGACGTAAACACTAAGTTCTAGGTTTCTATCTTCATCAACAACACAAGTCTTTGCGGGTTTTTTGATGATTGCTCTTGTATATGCTCTTTTATCGCTGGCGTTCAATACGTCGGTTTCGCCGTTGCCCCCAGCTCCGTTGGAAGCAGTTGCGGGATGTTGATGGTGACGTGCATGTCGCGAGTGGGGGCTTCTGGGTGTTGTCGACGTTGTTTACGCAGAAGCAGTAGGTACGATGTACGCTTCGTTTGCGTTGTTTCTATTCGTTTTATACAGCCACAGTGCGTCTTTTGCAACGATGACGTTTGAATGTGCTCAGATGTTTCAGGAAGTCCACGAAACCCCGTCCTTCCTCGAGCGTAGATCTGTGGCGCGTGAACGCTTGCGTCATTGCCCGGTACTTGCCCTGGACGGGTTGAGAGCGGCGCGCCTCGATGCTTTCCTCCGTTTACGCGCCCTGTGCAATACCCTACGAAGAAGAGCTTCTTCTTCGCGATCCCGTCGATGAGCACTCTGTGCGCTGCACGCGCAACGGCACGCTGTCTTATTCGATAGAGGATTTGTGGAATGCGACATTGTCCGCTACGGAAACAGGATCAGGAGCGAGGCTCGGTATGCAAAACAAGTCGAGAAGTTTCGATTCGTCGATACTCCTTTCACGCGAAGCATTGGCGCACGTTCCACTCCAAGCGATCGTTGTGATGGCTCAGGTGCGAATCCGGCACCCGTTTCCGTGCAGACAGAAGAGGCGGGAGCCTGTTGGCGCGTCTCCCGTTACAGGAATCATGCTGCTGTCGCGTTTTGTTGTAGTTATGGCCACGAAGAGAGGAGGATTCGCGTTTGGAACGGAATCGATCCGTTGACGTGAGAAACTCATAACATATTCTGCATGAGCCTGCGGAAACATCATCGAGGCACGCCGTCGAGTATATGTCCCGTCAATCCATAGGCGCCAACGAGTGCGCCCAGCAGATGACTTGAAGTAGAAAGCTCGAAACCTCGACGGGTACGTGAATTCGAGCATACTGCACGTAAGGATCGGAGAAGGCTAAAACCTTGAACGTGGGAGCTGGATAATAATATCGGTTATTTCGGGCACGCGTGGTGACGTCGGTGGTGACGCACCTTCATCGTGATGACGTAACGAGGTCCAGCGGAAAAGCGTCGAAAGAGCCACTCCAAAAAAACGACCCAGAATCCTTCATTTACGCATGATCTCTTCATCTCTCATTGCTGCACTTCGATCGCTCAGGTTGTACATTTAAGAAAAATCTATGAAATAAATGAAGTGTTGGGAAGAGATGGAAAGCTATTTTGTGCTCGATTTTTATCCGACTCGAGTGTAGCATCCGCAGCGGCAACGCCGGCGTGCTGCGCCCGCGAGACGCCACCGCCAAGCGACAACCAGCGCTGTCTGGGTTTGTCCGCAGCACGACGCAAAGTCCACGTTTGAGTTGACCAAAACCGCGACTTCTGAAGCTGGTTTGGTAGGGTCGGTTAGGCAACAAACTTCTCCAAAGGATGCAAAAGGTACTGTGTGGGGTCTGTCTCGAGCCGTTTACCCCGTCAGACCCGCCGCTGACTTGCGAAGCCTGTGGCCTCGTGGTACACGCGCCATGCTACGGCTATCCGGCGTTCCCCTTCCCAGGGAGATCAGTACCAAGCGTTTCTCAACACGTGCATCCAACCAACGAAAACCCACAGAAACGGCACCGGAAGGTCCATCGTAGCCCTCTCGTAGACCAGACACCGATAACGGGGGGAAGCTGCACGAAACCGGCTTGGCTCGGACTCGCGTGGAACTGCGCGGTCTGCTGGGACACTCGACGTTCTACAGCGGAACCGTCATCGGTTGATGCAGTGTTTCCGGACAACTACCAGGATGCACGCACGGAAAATAACTGCGATCTGGAATTTTCCAGTAGCCCCGTTGATTCACGAAAGAAAAGGGACCCGTCGACTGCTGTTGGTCCAGGCGTCGGTACGCACGGCGAATCGCCCCGGTGTCTCGCTGAACCTCCATTTCAGTGTGTATTGTGTCCGATACGTGACTATAGACTAGCGATGAAACCTATCATCGAAGCAAACGCTCTGAACGCTGCAAGCGAGCTACCGCATGTTGAGCGCTACGTTCACGTTATCTGTGCCTTGGCGGATCCGCGATTAGAGCCTACGGAGCCGTGGGAATGCCTCGATGCATTTAGGCGCTGCCAGCACGCAGTCAAGAGCGAAGACAGAGCCTCACTCGGGAAGGAGACCTCAACGGCCGAGGGGATTGCGCTATCCGCGCACACACCGCAGCATGTGTCGCGGCAAGTGCTGGACGAGACACCTAACCACGACTCGTGCTTGAGCAAGCAATGTACGCTTTGTGAAACAGCGGGAGGACTTCGGTTCTGCTGCTGGGTACCGTTGCAGAAAAACTCCGAACCAGACGATGATCACCACGTTCCTTGCCCGGTTGTGTTTCATCCCATGTGTGCACTGCTGGCAGGCTGGTGGCGTCCAGAGCCGCGATTCGTTTCCCGCGGTCGTTTGCGTGTCTCTTGCCCCAGGCATGCAATTTTTGAGCAACGGACACCAGTTCCCTGGATGCGGGGATACCCTTCGACCCCAAAACCTGGTGATGAACATCATCTGGCAGCATTCCGGGATCTCGTCGAGAGCTTGTACGTGCCAGCGGCTTCCAGCATGGACACGCGTACGCTCCTGCACAGCATTCAGGTGCACATGCTACCGCAGCCATTCGCCTGCTTGCAGGCTGCGATGACAGAGTCCAGCACGTCGCCTCTCACATCCGAGACCCAGTCCAGGATTCGAAAAGTCCTGCTTCCATACACAGACCAAATGCAAGTCGCCATTATTTTGCAAATTGCTGAAGATCTCGGTCTTGAGCCGCGCATCACGCTTCGCTTCCTCGCAAGTCACATGAAGACTCCAGAGCTTCTGCAGTGGCTTTTATTGGATCCCGCTGTCTTGGCGTTGCACGCATCGGACGCGACGTCATCGTCGTCGACGTCGACGGCGTCACAGTCTCGCCAAGAACGTCCCGTGCGAGCGCATCAGTCTCCAGAGACTTTGATGACACCCGCACCTCTTGAGGATATGTATCTACGGATCTGGGCGCGGTTGTATCACTGGGAACCGCGCGAACCCTTTCCGCAACATTGTGGCTGGGTCCGGACCCTGCAGCGCCCTCTTTATTCTGAAGCGCAGCTGCTTCTAGAGCGCGTCCGTCCAGAGCAGTAAAAGTCGGATTTGAAGCTCGCAGCTTTGGAATCGAATACGAGCAGAGTCCCGACCACGGGTAGCGACGATAACGCGGGATTCATTTCCCTGGAGGTTCATCATGACGATCCGTTGACTAGCGAGGAGGGTTTGCGAGCGAACGTACACTTTTCGGGATAGCGAGCAAGCTTCGAGCGGCATGGAAACGCTGCACATGATCGGTTCATTGACCGAGCGTGCTCGCTGCTTGTTACAACAAGCGGTGCCCCGACGTGATATCGGTCCGCATGCCGGCACGAGCAGTCGGTGGATAGCACGCGATACGCTTCCGCTGAACAATGCCTTGGTGTGGCGCGAGGATTCATAGCCGAAACGGCAGTCACCCACGGCGCTCTGGAGCTCGCCTCTGCTGGCTCATGCGGCGAGAAAAAGGATGCAGCAACGCTTGGCTAATGTTGAAGATCCGCAAATGGAGCGTCCGAGCATGAAAACTGTAGCGGTCTGTGAAAGTCAGATGTCGATGCATGCTGGTCCCTAACTCTTGCCTGGTGGAGATGCGTACGGTGTTGGATATTTCAGCGCGTTCTTTGCGCACCGACGCTTTGACCGCGGCTGTGGCGCTGCAGAAAGGCGGCACGCTGGTCAAGCATAACCGCCGCTGCTGCCGCTGCTGCAGCAACAGCAACAACGACAGCGATGTGCTTTGACCAGTACTAGTCCAGTCGTCGCATTCACCGAGTCGGACGATACAATCCGGTCGTAAACTGGGGATTTGGCGTCCCCGTTGGGGCGCCTGCATGGATTCAGCTGACGATGGAAAACTAGACATGATCGTTCCACGCAGTTTACAGAGGAAAGTGCTATATTTGCCAGGCAGGCGAATTCCGACTTCGACACAGCCGTGGAGGTCGACTGTGACCATTGCTGTCCAGCATCGGTGAATGACGAACGCGCATGGTCGTCACGCCGCTCATCCGCAGATCCCTGAGCTAGCACACAACCCAAAGGCTTTTGGCCCCGGTTCTGTGGCAGTCCACGCGACCACTAGAGCACAGTGCTGCACCGGCCCTGCACTAGATCGAATACCAGACCAACACCGAACCTACCGGAACAGAAGATTGCCTCGCACCGCGGAGCAAAAGATTCAGAAGGATTGCTCATCCGACTCTCGGGAAGTTAGCAGAAAATACAGCGTATTCATGATCTCATCCCGCAGTACTGCGTCAACTTGCTCGCCACTCATCGTCGTAACGTGAAAAATGTCATGCCGATACTTGTTTTCATCCGCGTAGGTTGATAAGCAGGCGAACGTAATATTAAGCTCTAGCTCGTGCAAGACATCTATGATTTCGTTGAGAAGATTCGGCCGGTCGGGGGCATTCACCGTTATGGTCGTATAATGTTGCGATGCGTGATTATCCACGTAGACGTGGACGCCTCGGTTGTGGTCGACGAAACGCACCGGGGACTGCGGAGCCGGAAGGCGCCGTTCAGTGTTCTGCGGAACAGGGCACGTCGGACCCGAAGTACCCATAACCGGCTGTAGTGCTTGCTCCACTGCATCGAGGTCGGTGTCCGAAAGCTGCGATCCGTCCCGGGTAACAAAGAACTCATCGCTCGCGATGCCGTCCTTTGTACGCGCAACCGCCCGCCGAATCTGCAAACCAATCGACTTCAGCGCATCGGTGAGGTCACTAAGCAACCCTTTTCGGTCGCGACAAGTCACAACGAGACGCGTCGCATAGTACTGCGACTCGTTATCGGCCGTAATGGAAGGTGTGAAACCTTGTCCGCTGCCAGAGACACCGCCATCAGCAGTCTCGGTTCCAGCGCCCGCAGATCTCTCCAAAGACGCCGCACCTGCCGGCGTCGGTGGACTCGACTCTGCACAGAGTCGCACACCAGCAACACCAAAGCAGGTGCTTTTTCGGTAGGCGACGCTTGGCGCCTGCTGGCAGCCCGTGCAACGCCTTCGCCAGGTGCGCGTGACCAGCACGGCACTCGTCGTGAAATTCAACATATTTTAGCTATATTGATCGGAGGCTTTCCGTAGCACCAGTTTCGTTCTCGTTGCAAACACTCGAGAGCGGCACGCGGTAAAAATAACGCTTGCCTCGAGTCGTAGTGATGACAGCGGAAACCGCATCCCTAGACTTTTGATCATGAACGCGATGGCGCGCGCGCGCACGCACTGCTGTGGTGCGACGCTGCCACAGGCGCCAGCGGCATCCCGAGCAGCAGCAGCTGCTGTAGCAGCATATAGCGTGGTATCGAACACAGAGCGCTGGTGTATGTAGGGTGCTTGGGTATCCGAGCACTATGGTATATGGGGCTCTGCTGAATGGCTGAGCAATGACGCGCATTCGGCCCAGTGCGGTGTTGATCAATCTTGATGTGTGAACCTATATATTCTTTTGACTCAGGTTTGTTTCACTCGACCGTGCCCTCCTCGTAGCGGTGTATCGTAGGCGGTCGAAATCACAATGCAATGTATTGTATAGATCGTAGACGAATCGTCTATAAGAACTATTGTTTACTGAACAGTGCAAGGAATACTGCATTCCTCCTTCAGGTCAGTCATACCACAGTCTTCAAATGGTTGCGGAACGCTGAAAGAGAGGAGTGTATGCGGTCCGCGTTAGAATCCGATATTCTTAAACACTGTTTGCGGCCAGTGGTACAAAACCGACTCTTTGTTCACCTTGCGGAAAATAAAAGCGATGATTGCAGCCACCACCGGAATCTCTGTTTCTCTACGGCTAGTTCATGTCCTACGAAACGCACAGGGGCACAGTCGCAAGAAGAGAGTCCTAGTTCACACTCGGCTATCTGCTGCCGAAATCCCAACGAGAGGGTTTATCGAGCGTCGCGATCTGTGAGAAGCACAGGATCGTCGGTTTCTTTTTTCTGTTGATAGGACTTTCTTCGGACGAAACGTGGGAGCGTATATGGGTATTCGTGGAGAGGGAGCCCGTCGTATGCACAGTCGAACCCGATGAGAACGACGACATCATCATCTGCTCTAGCTGCAGTGGATTCAAGTGGCGACATCAGTTTCCCCAGTGGAGAAGGCTCACATAATAGCACCCAGTTTATCAAAGGATTGACGACTTTACCCCTGACGTCTGGCGACGTTCCTCTATTGAACAGCGTGGCATCTCACTGTTTCCCTTGCATTCGAGCTTTTGAGGATTCTGTTGGGTGCTAGACCTCCTTGTGGTTCCTCCGTACGCTCCGTGGTTCATCCCCATCGAAGGCTTGTTCTCTGTTGTGACACATAATGATCGCTTCACTGAAGGAATCGCTGAAGCGTGCAGCCCGCGGGGACAAACCGCGAGCACAAGTCGTCTTTCTTCCGCAGGTCCTCCTGCCTCCGAAAAGGTCCTTATCTAAGGGCATTAACAAGTGCGTTTATTTTGAAGAAATACAAAATCCAAGTAATAGGTATGGACATGCAAGCAGAGGATCCTGGCGCGCCGTCACCCCCAGATGCCCGAAAAACCGGAAAATCCTCCTGTCTCCGATTATAGAGCAAAGAAGAGCATACGACCACGAAGAAGAAGATGGGAGACAAGCAAGAACATATATTCATCCGACGGGACGCTTTCGACTGCGTCCAGGCAGACGACTCTCACAGTGGTACGTCCGAGTGCTCGAGCGGCTGCGCTGCATCCCCGGTGTGCGCAAACGCAGAACGCAGTGATACGCGTTGTTCAGCTGGGTTTGCACTTGTGCTCGCAACGGGCGACAGCGTGCGTACCGAGCCGGTTCCTGGGGCGAAGGACGACGCACCCACTGTGCCTGTACCGAGTCTTTAAGAGAACATGGCGAAAGTGGATGTCACTTCCGATGATCTCCAAGAAATCTGCACGTTCAATCGTTTGCTCCACGAACGCAACGAGCTTAGCGCACGGATCGCAGTCGAGGAGAGTGAGCTCCAGGGTCTGGACGACGCCGAAGAGGAGCTCATGCTCGGTCTCGGCGACGATATGGAGAACCCAGAAACAGACGCTTCAGAGGAAAGGGGCACTGAGGACACGCCAAGCGATTCGCTTGCGACCGCAGAGCTGCGTGTCGGTAGTGCGTTCTTTCGAGTCCCGCAAACGTTTGTGGAGCACCAGCTCACGATTCGGAGGAGTCGATTAAACGATTCCCTAGAAAAACATCGGGAGCAGCGGGCGTCGGTCATTAGAACCATGTCTGAACTCAAGAAGCGACTATACGGGAAGTTTGGGAGTGCAATCAACTTGGAGGAATCGTGAGCGAGACACGTCTTTGACAACGAGTTGGCGTTGAGCTTCGTGAGCGAACTCGCCTCAGGCCGCCTTGTGCTGCAAGCAGGCGTAGAAGCAGCGCTGTGGTGGTGCGTGTTTACCCAAGCGTCCGCGAGCGTTGGAAAGGCGCGGGTCGAGCGCCTCTGCCCAGATGCCAGCAGCGAGGCGCCACCCGCACCGGGCGCTCATACTGAAAACTTGTGCCTTCGTGCCGGGCTGCGCACAGACCCGGCACTGCACCGCAGCCCCTTTTTGTGTACATACTTCAACGGCGACCGTTTGGAGCGAGCATGTCGTCGTCGTCACTTGCAGGATGCAGGGTGCCATAACCAGGCAAACGTTTGTATGTGCGGCTCGAAGAGGGATGCACCGCTGGCGTTCTCTGAAATCGCTTTACAATACATTGACGGCGATCGCAAAACAGACGCACGTTTTCTCGGATATGAGGGAGATACTGAGGCAGAGGCTGCCTACGCAACCTGCCGGGTGGTGCGGACTTCACGGCGCATTCGCCCTGACACCGTGCACGGGATCATTGGCGACTCTCTGCTCCCAAAAGATACGAACAGCCTTGTGCCTCGATTTGCTGTAGCACTAGTTGTCGGGGCTCGGCATCTGCCAGCAGTCGCATGCTCTGCTTCGCCCTGAGTGCTATTCAAGTTTGCCAGGGAACGCATCTGCATGGCGCCGCTACACACACAACCACAATCACAATCACAGCCGAGTAAAGTGCATCACTTTCCTCGATCATGGCACCCAGCATACGTCTTCTTACCGCGTCCGCAAGGTACCAGAGACCCAATCCTTACAGCCTGGAAAGCACAATCCGAAAACGCGCTCGCCCGAGTCGAGCGGGGCGTAAACCTCCATTAGGCGCAGGGCATGCCACGCTCCCGCAACCTCGAGCATCAACCCGAACGATGCCAACCACTGAGTCCTGCGTTGCTTCCCAGCACTCGTGAGGCATCTTCGCATGCGTGTCGACGCATCAGGGTATATATATATGTGTGTGTGTGTGTACTACGCCCGTGCCCAGAGTCCGAATCGCTGGACGACCAGCGATGCCGAGATCACTGCGAGCGCGTGCTTCCAACAAAATACCATCATATCCCTAAATGTAGAGGTTCTTTTGTACCTCCCGCCGCAATCCTGATTTCAAACGGAATCCCCGAGGCGCATCCGTTGAGGGCGGATGATACTCCTGTTCTCGGAAGGCGTCGACACCTGACCCCGTCCAAGCGCCATGACCGGAACCTTTGACGCGGAAGCGCTTCGTATCATCGAAGACCCAGAATCTGCAAGTAACCAAGAGTTGCGTCAGGTCTGGGCAAGCGCGTTTCGAGCTGGCAATGTTGCAGCGTTGGAGCGTCTGGTCTATATCCGGCGCAAGGGCCTCGAATACGAGCGCCTCGCCAAGGTTGCTGACCTGTTAGCTGAGAAAAAGCGGTATGACGCCCTTTTCCAACTTTGCTACCAGTATCCTCATGTTTTGAAGGAAGTATCTCTCTCACGGACGATGCCTGTCTTATTACGGTACTGCACTGGATCCGCTGAGGCCAACCAGCCAGCGGCACAGCGTATGGATGTGTTGACGCAAGTGGTAGCGACAGCGTCGGAGCGTGCCCTAGCCCTCTCTGAGATTCCCCGCGACACATGGACTACCTGTATGACGCAGGCAATCGATATGGAAGAGCCGGGCGTAGTACGGATCCTGCGAAACGCGCCAGTAAAGCGGCTCCACGATCCGCTGTTCCTGGCGGAGATGCTCCTTCGAGCCTATCATCGGACGATGCGGTACAAAGATACGGGAAATTTCGTGGCATCTGAAGCTCCCAGCGCCCGCGTCACCGATGAGGACATGGTGCGTGCACTGCTCGCTCCGGCAACACCGTCGGTGCCTAGCGACTCGCCAGCAACTGCAACGGATCTCGATACCTCTGCTTTGGATGACCAGGCGCATGATAAAGGTTTCCAAGAACGTGTACTGGATGCTCTGACATGCGTTCTGTGCCCGGTTCCGCCGCTGATGCTCGACTGGTTCGTCGAGATCCACCATGAGCATGCCGCCGACTGGTTGTTCACGCACTACCACTTCGATATCCAGAGCTTGCCGTACACACAGTTTACCCTATCGACGCGAGTTTGGCTCTGGAACAGAGCAGCAGCTGCACGCTCCCCAGTGATGTTCGATGGTATCATTCGTGCTTGTACGCACGACGAGAAACAGGTTCGTCCAGAAGCAGCCAATGGCCTCTATGCGCTGTTGCTGCAGTTGCAGCATCGCGCTGATTTGCATTTGGTTGCGGACCTGCTTGCAAACGCGGGATATGTCTCCTCGCTCCTTGTTCTGTACGAAACAGTTCAAAAGATGGATCCAGCAATTCAACGCTCGATGGAATCTCAACTCGCGAATCAGACGCTGTTCTGTCTATTCGAGTCCAGCTGGAAAACCGGTGCTTCAGAATCTGTTCGAAATGTGTGTGCAGAGATCCTGGAGCGTTTCAGAGGGCGACAAGGGGCCTTGCAAATCGATCCGTCCCAGTTCGATACTGTGTGCGCTCAGTGCATGCGCTGGGCAGTCCAGCATCCTGCACCTTCATTGCTTCACGTGCTGCGCACTTTCCCGTTTGCGGCTGCGCACAATGCACATCTACTGGGCATGCTCTGCTGTGAGCTTTTGAAAACAGAAAAGAAGCTGGAGTTCAGTGCAATGCCCTTGAAACCAGATGCGCTAGATCAAAACCTAATCGTGCAGCTTGTGCAGCAACTCTTAGCGACGCCTTCAACATGCCTCCATGAGCAGGTCGTTACCAGCAGCGGCGAGCGGGAAGACGGTGTCAGCCTGCCCGCGGATGCATCCTTCGACAGCGCACTCCAGAAAGTGTTTCAGGAGTGTGCGCTCCAATCCGCAAACCTCCTTCAATGGGCTGCGCATCATCATGTTATCCGTTTAGGGCAGTTGCTCTTGCGCAACGAGCAGCATGCCTTGTTCCAGAGCGCCGAGCGCGGCGAGCCAACGCTGCTCCGTATCCTCCTGGCCCAGGAACGCAACCAGGAGCCGTACCGCAAGTATCCGCAACTCTGGGACTGGACACTGCAGGAGGCGCTGTGTCGAGTCATTCCCAGTGCCAACTTGAGCTGTGTACGCTTGCTCCTGGAACACGCCACCATCGATACGAGTCGCAAAGATCAGAGCGCTGCCCAGATACTTACAGTACTCTCGGACGCCGATGCATTTCGCCTAGTCGATGCTTGCGCTGAGCAAGGCGATGAGGAGCTCGCGCGTCAACTGCTGCTCGTCAAGCAGCGACGACTAAGAAATATCACCGAGCTCAGTGTCAATCTGGCCAAAGCCGCCCGCCTAGGACAGTTTCCCTTGCTGTTTTCAGTGCATCGCCTGGTGTGCGAAGCACTTTATGACGACAAGTATGGTACCGGACTAGAGACGACTGATCTAGCTCACACCTGTATGGAGCTGTTCCAGCAACTCAGCGACGTTGACCTGCGTGAGCTCGCTCGCATAGCGGCGATGCACGGCGATCTAGCAGTGCTCCATGACGCTATCCGGCTATTCTTTCGAGAGTTTGCAACGGATACTTCGAGTCGTGATGAGCTGCTCATCGAGCTTTTGCGGCTCGCTGTTCAGTACGGCCACGTTCAGCTCGTTGGGTTCCTTGGCGCGAGGTATCCATCGGTTCTTCATCGAGCACCGGAGGCATGCATTGGACAAAATACGGTCTTGATCTACCATAACCGGATGGAGGAAGGAATCACCCGCGACAAGGCCGCTGCCTTGCTTACTGAGCTACTGAACGTGCGTGCTCCGGTCGCGAACAGCACCAGGGAGCATGCAGGGACCGTAGCACCTAATGCAGGCAGTGCTACCGATGCAGTTGCTGGCCATGAACAGAAGCATGGCAGTCGTCGTGCATCCCAGGTCAGTCGAGGACGGTACGGCCTTGACGCCTCCAGCGTTTCATCCATGGACGACGACTCGAGTCGGGCATCGAAGCGGATTAGCGACGGTTTGCCAAGCCCAGCGACCTTCTTTCCAGGGGAGCGCATCAGAGCATTCGACGAGCGCAGCCCAGCTGGAGCTCCCAGCGATGACGCGTCCTTTGTACGGATCACCATCACGACGCCGCAGCACCAGCACCAGCACCAGCAGTCCCCGGCTCGTATGTTCGGCACTGAACCCCATCAACAGGAGGCATGTTCTGTCTCAGTGAATAGCGCTGGTGCAGCGTCCAGTGCGCGAATACAGCATGCCTCGCTGCAGAGGCAGTCGGCTGGCAACGCCTCCAACGAAGCGACACCGGCGTATCTCCTCAGAGGTCTGGGCTCTATCCGGCAACCGCTGCTGGTACAGATGCTGAACTGGTCTGTCCGCGAGCGCTACGCGATCTTGTTGCAACTGTTGCTCCAGCTCGGCCTCGCTATATCCCAAGCGAATCTCAACGAACTCCTTCTTTGTGCGGTCGAAGGAAACGATCTCAACACCATGGATGCATTCCTCGAAGCGGTCACCCGTAGTCAGCGGAACGAGAGCGTTCATCCGGTTGTTTTGGACCCGACAGCTGATATCCTCGTGCGAGCACTCGTCCTGGGGAACACGGAAATGGCCCTACGTTTGCTCCGTTTGAACCGCTCAATCAGCGTCTACCGCCGAAAACTGGCGATGAAAGAGCAAATTCAACTGCTTCTGTTGGCAGCCGCTGAGGGCAAGGCTGAACTCGTGAAGCTCTGCATTCGGGATCTGGACGTGGACGTGAACGCTACCGATAAGGACGGCTTCAGTGCGCTCCAGCTGGCACTGCGTCCGCTGCATCCCGAGCGATTATTGCCGCTCGATACAAGCGCTATTGGCGAACAAGTGCCGATGGCGTCGCTCCAGCGCATCCAGACGGTAATCGAGCTCATTGAACGGGGTGCCAAGCTCCAGCTGCTCGACGAATTCGACCTGTTTCTGGTGCTTCGAGCACTGGCTCATGCACAGGACTCGGTTGTGGCCGCCCTGATGCGAATCACGGAGTTCCCTGATGATGATCATGATGATCATGATGATCATGATCATGAGCCCGGTTGCCTCCGGCGTTTCGTTCAGAGTCCATTAGGGGTGCGCATCCTGCGCGAGTCGATCTCTATGCTGCAACCGGTCGTGACGGGCATGTCGCCTACGTTCAGTGCTCGCAGTGGAACGCATGAGCAGCCCCGAAGCGACCGGTCCAAGTTCCAGAGAGAACCGGATATCCGAGGTATTCGGGGCAACGCCCGTCGTCGTGTCCCGCTGCATAGCGATGCTTCATTGGATCATGCAGCGCGTCACGAAGATGCTGCCTACGCTGTTGCACGCTTTCTCGTCATGTACGAGGAAACGCTTCTCTTGCACATGTCCGTGCGAGAGCAGTGGCAGTTCCTCTTTGCCGCTGTAGCTACGGGTGATCGTGCTGCACTGCAAAAGCTTCGCGGATCCGTTTTCGCCGAAGCATTTGATCCAACCGCCTGGAATGATGTGCACGGGCGCACGTTGCTCGATGTTGCTGCTACGCTGGAGGACGTTCAGGTTGCAGAGGCTGTCATGGTGGCGCTGACGGAGCCGTTCGTCGTAGCTCCGTTTGTGGAAATCCTGGTGGAATCGAGTGATAGCATTGCTCACACGAGTGCCAGTACTGGTGGCACATCCAAAGGTGACAACGACGCTGATGCCGATGCTGATGCCGATGCTGATGCTGATGCTGGTGCTGGTAGCCTCAGCGCTGCCGTCGATCCATCGACACCAGCGATGAGGAACGGTACCCCGACTGGGTCGGCGGCGGCAGTGCATGCGGCTCGAGCACCTGCATTCACCGCTCCGCTGACGACACCTACGGAACGTCGTGTATTTTACCCCGAAGGCGATGCGGATACGTTGCAGGGCGCACATCCGAGCCCGGCACCTCGATCCACATGTTCCCGTAGCGACCTGGGAAGTGACCTGGACCAGGAACGGACCGCTCTGCCCGCATCTGTGCGACATCCTACAGAGGCGACTCGCCAGAGCGCCTCGCAAAAGGAGAACGCCGAACGTGGTCCAGTAGTCGTCACGAACGCAAGCCCCGAGATACCTCCAGATACCACTTCCGAGACCAGCGACCTAGCGGCAGAGCAGGCACGACGCGAAGCCCTGTCCGCGCCGGGCTCGCCGCTTTCCCTCGCACCGCCAGACTCGTCCTTGTCGTCGTCATCGTTGTTGTTATCGTCTGCAGGTGTAGACGCGAGCGCTCCCATTGCAGGCGGAACGGGGAGCGGCACCTCCGCTGCTCGTACTGCATTCGCGCACAGCACCGCCACCAGCAATGTTGCGCCCAAAGCAATGGTACTAGAGCGCACAGGCAGGTCAGCTCACGAAGCGGGACCTCCAACTACGGAAACATAGCTAGCGTAAAGCGGCCCTGAAGAAGCACGGCTGGCGCTGCCTCCAACGCCAACGAGGAACTCTCTCGTTCAGGCAATGCCGCCACGACCGCTGATCCCTGAGCCAAAGCCGCTGCCCGCACTGCGCAATGATTCGCTGCTTTCCGACGACCTGAAGATATTCGATGACGACGACGTAGAGCTCGGATCCATCACTATAACCGTTGTGAATACCGAGCCGCTCTCCCCGTCGTCGTCGTCGTCGTCGTTGTCGTTGTCGAGTCCTGGAGAATGGCGAGCGCAGCGAAAGCAGCCAACGAAACCGCCCTCGAGACGTTGCGGTCACTGGTGGCGCTTCCGTCGCTCCACGAGTCCATGAGCATACCGCTCACTCGATAGCAGAGACGTGGCGTATGACGTCTTGCCTGGCCCATGGGCTCATCAGCAGGCGCACAATACCTAGCACGAAAACGTAAAACATCAGGAATCGTAACGCACGTCGCTGTAGTGTTCTCGCGAATGCTTGTCGCAATTCGATACAGAGCAACGTTCCGTCTGTGCTGGTTGAGAAGAGGAGCCACGAACGCGACTGTTCTGAAGCGACGAGGTCATCCACAGCGCTGCTTCGGTGTTCGGCGACAGGTAGCACCAGCAGCGCGCTCGCGGGCAGGCCGTGCACCAGGCGGGGCGCTGCTCCCGCTCGCAACCAGCGCCGCGAGAAGCGCTGCACTTGTCCCGTCATGCGTCCGCTATCGTGGATCCAACTCGAACACATCAGCGGTGCTCGTGTCGTGCATCCAAAGGGCACCTCCACAATCCACGCTTGAACGTGTCCGTTCACCAGCGCCACGGCGAGCACACCGATCTGGGCTGGTGTCGTGGACGATGGATTGGGTGCAAACCAGTCCATTGCCGTAACTGGCTGTGCTTGCGGCAACTTCCAAGTGCGGCGCAGGTTCCAGTCTTCCCGGTGGCGTGCGTCTCGGGACGAGGAACCGCATTGCCATAGTGCGAATGTCGTCGAAGCGTCGTCGCCGTCCCAGAATGTCGTGATCAAGGTGTGCGCATCCAGAAACACACATGGTCCAGGTGATGACGGAGGCGCTAGACGTGCACGAGGACGATGTCGACGCCCGCGTTGCAGTTGCGAACGGCATGCTTCGTAGCACCGGTGGTGGTGACGGTGACGTGCCTTGCTCGCGAGGATCAGCATGTTGCCACGAGGTGCGGGTGGATGCTCCCGCACTGGTTTCGGTGCGCTTGCACCCAGGGCGTCAGTGCACTCGGCACCGTACAGCGGTAAAATGACCAGTGCGAGCCGGGCGCTCGAACGGGCATCTCGAGGCGCTTGTCCCGAGATACGATGCGTCCTCTGGTCGCTCTTGGTTCCGTGCTGAAGGACGGCAGCAGCAGCAGCATCTTCGGTATCCGCTGCAAGGCCTGTGATCGCAAGCCACGATCCGTCGCTTGACAAGGCGCCACTCGAGAGACGGTCCATACCGTCGATTCGAAAGTATGCCCAGAGCGGAGCATCAGCGTTGCTCGTATCAAACTGGAAACCAGCGGGAAGTCGAATGCTTTGGTACAAGGCCTGAAGCGACGGTGCATTGGGCGAGTCATTCAGGTGCTTCTGCTCTGCAAAGCGTCGTGCACTGGGCCAGTGCAGCAACCAGACGCGGGCCTCGTCGTCCTCGTCGATGCCAGCTAACCAGGGGCCTGCAGCACCGATCCATCGCCACACGAGTCCTGTTGACAAATTACGGGTTTCAGAAGGCGAAATACGGTTTCTTGCGGGGGCAGCAATTCGACCGCGCTGCTGCATGTGCGCTGTGGTGTCCGTTGATATGGTTACGAACTCTACACAGGCAGCCGCAACGATAATCACAAGCCAATATCCAGGTCCGGGCAAAGCGTGTACATAGCATGGTGTCTCTTCCAGCGCGAGGTAGAGCAGGTTTTCGGTTTCCGAGTCGCACCCGAGCTGGTGCAAGGATACGAACCAGAGTCCGTTTGGCACGCCAGAGCGAGTCTGACTACCGCCACCGCCTGCAACAGCAACGCCTTGGAGCGCTTTCCGAGTAGAGTGCTCCTTGTAGAGTGCCGTAATCGTCAGCAAAGGGGCGCGGAACACCAAACGCCGGCCTGTAAAGGAATCGAGCTGAGGCATGTCAAGCGCGGCGAGCCAGCGTCCAGTTCATGTCTGTCTACTTGGCTGCCTACGAACTACGCTTGGTGCCGTGGAGCTTGAACTAAGGCGTAAGACACTCGATTTGGTCGTGTGTCAAAACAGGTACACCGCCAGTGACTGGTCTAGAGGAGAATAAGGGCTATGTTGTATCGACGTGCGGCGTTACACGGGGTGTCGACCACGAACGTGCCGTACACGATGATACATCCAGGGTAGCATAAAGTATGACATATTCTCAAATTCGACTGGAAACCTCAAAGTTTGACACGCTCTTCGGGATCATCCATACCAGATTTCGCGTGTATTTCATGTGAGTGCTCATTTCCCTCCAGTTCCGTTATCAACTGTCGAAGGTCGATACTGGCAGCATTGCAGTCCCGATGCAGCTGCTTCAGGCATTTTTGTTCAAAAAACGTTTACGTTGACCAGGGACCCAGGATTGCGAGCTGGGTACAAGCATTTGGGAAAGCGTCCATCATGATGCGCCCTACCTCCATGTTCCATTACCTGTTCTCGGATGCACTGGTCGTTTTGTGCATTCAAGGACGCTAGCGTCGATTGTCACAAAGTGCTACTTGCTGTTGCATAATGGAATGACGTTGAAGCGCTTACCCATTACGAAAGCCTTCCGCTTCTCCGAATCTTCACGTATTCCCCTAGTGAGCTCCATCTCCGCCTGGCGTTCGAGATCTCGCTCCAAAAACACGGAATAGCGCTGGACGCGGGGATAAAATCTTTCGTCATCTTTTTCATCTCTGATACTTTATCCGCTGGGTTGACAAGCCCCAAGTCTGCACGGTGCTCCTGAATAGCCGCAGGGATTCCAGAAGGTTCATTCTTTCCTCTGCTTGATGTCTTCTTGTCGGCAAATTCGATCTCCTGTTCATTCCGACTATCGTTCTTGATGCCGTCGATGATGGCCCGTATCCCTATGCGAGACAGCTCCGGGTGGAGGGCAAAGACGGAGCGTATCATGAAGCCTTTGAGGTTCATGGTCACGTGGTTCTTCAGGTTCGTGAGGTACTTGATCGCCCCGTATTCGTAAATACGCGAGTCTCCCGTGTATCGAGTATCGTTGGAGCGGTATTTGGTGTAATTTTCGTGGAGGGCACGAACTCGCTCATTTCTCCTCGACGTTTCCCCTGTTCCAACCATCAGGTGACGAATGAAGGTCTTGCCGAAAATCTCGTCCGGAACCTCGACGGTTTGGATGTCCGTCACGTCGCGACACATCACCTTCACCACATGCATCATTCCTGAACAGGCCTTTACAATACTCCTGGAGTACGAATCGACACGGTTTCTGATGCCCTCTTGCAACTTTGCCCTGCACGGATCCTTGACGCAGCGTAAAAGACAGGCTTTCACTTCCATCTCGTCGTACTGTCGTTTTCCCTGCAGGTTTTGGTGTCGGCCCTCGCCGCCTTGCTTCCTGGTCCTGTGTTGTTCCTCTTTGGTTGGCACTGTTCTTCGGTTTTTTTTTGCGGCAGCCGGCGATACGGGGCCCTCCAGGATCCTCCACTTCTACAACCATATTTTTCCCGATTTATCTCGACTATTTTTCAAAACAACGCACTTTGAAAGCTTCTGCTACAACCCGCGAAAAATCGCTCGAATACACTCACTTGAGAGCTGACACACAATTGAATTGAGAAAAACATACTCTCTTGTGCCTTGAACGCAAATACATCTTGTAAGTCAGAGCAACACGCTCATGATCAGGTTCGCGTTTCCCCTCAGCGGCGAGATGCACATGCTAGGTCGCATGCCTGCCAGGTATGGGTGTGCGCATATCGAGCGCACCATGTACAAAAAAGATCATAAACCAAGGACTAACTACCAACTGGATAAAATGTTCTTTCCCCTCTACGGTAAACGTTCAAAGGGGGAAAATGTTTCCATATTTTCGAACGTTTACCTTCCAGGCGGAATGTCCTGCGAGCCGGACAAGTCTGCCAGGCTGGTGCTCCATGCTGCACCCAGTGCCTAGTACTCTATTGAGATCTGAGTAACTCGTCGGCAACGCGGTTTATTCCGAGACCAGGTACACTTAGACTGCGTCTGGGCGTCGCCAATATGACGATTATCTCGTAGCATATCGCTTCGCGCTGCCGCAGCCAGTGCGTCTGTCTACGCAGATCGCTGGATCCCAGAATGATCATGAATCCTGATCCCTTATCAGATGGACCGCGCCTCGAGCCGAAGTCATCAGTGGTACAGCAACGCCGTGCTGTCTCCGCGCAGCATCTGCTCTGTCGGTGTAGACGCTTCAGCAGGGTGCAGCAAAGCAGACACTCAGCGCTCGATAGAACGTACGAAACGACCAGTGCATCCTAGCGGAGGCACAAGTAATGGAACTTGGAGATATCGTGAAGCATCATGGACGCTTTTTCGATAACGAATACCTACCCATCCCGCAATCTGGGATCCCTGATCACTGGGCACTTTTTGACATCTGAGAAAAAATCCCAGATCGCAG
>Ga0080006_1256381_pt1 | contig 19024 bp, 18 predicted proteins | sample RS3BMetagenome_FD_69209 | JGI IMG/M metagenome (GOLD analysis project Ga0080006, IMG submission 69209) | Ferric oxide microbial mat and aquatic microbial communities from Rainbow Spring, Yellowstone National Park, USA - RS3B (SPADES... ... | reverse complement strand
GCCATCCGCTTCGTCGTGCTGGATCGCCATGTCACGCAGGGAACTCGCAGTGAGCGAGGACAGAAGTGGTGTGAGCGAATCTGGACCGCCATCGCCACCTGCACCCAGCAACAACGAAGCGTCTTTGAATTCCTGTATCAGACCGTCAACAACCATTTCGCGGGACGGCCCACACCTTCACTACTTCCCTCAGGCCCGTGAACGGATACCGAATTTGTAAATACGATGTTATGGAAGCGGGAAGAATAAGGACTTGTCCGGGTATGAGTTGGCTCGGATCGGCTCCCGGGGGGGACTGCGCTATCATTTGCCGAGAAATCCTATCCGGTCGTATCATGTATCCGGTAAATTCCTGCGGTCAGACCAGCCGCAGGATGGCTTTATGTTGGATTGCGGCACGATGAATCTTGAGTTATGCGTTCTGGCCAGCGGATCGGGCGGTAACGCGTCGTTATTGCGGGCGGGGTCGGACGCTATGCTCATTGATGCCGGGATTGGCCCGCTTACCGCGGATCGCCGAATGACCGGCACGGGTTTGGATATTTCCAATATTCGCGCGATAGTCTTAACGCATCTCGATGGCGATCATATCAATCCCGCGTGGTTCCGGGTGATGCTGCGGCAGAATATTCGGATTTTTATTCCCGGTAATCAACTCAAACTGCTGCGCCGTCTGGCCCGACTGGAGGATCTCCTCAAGCCCGTCATGGCGCTAACCACCACATTTGACAAGGATGTTTTTAATCCGTTGCCGGCAGTATCCTGCACCCCCATTCGTCTGCAGCATGACAAGAAGGGAAGTTTCGGCTTCCTGCTGCAAAGTCAGCAGACCCGCGTGGGCTATGCCACAGATTTTGGCCGCCCGTTGCCGGAGTTGGTGGAACTGTTTTCCGGCGCGGGGATATTGGCCATCGAAAGCAATTATGATCCGGACATGCAATTGCAAAGCGCCCGTCCCCAGCGGCTGAAGAAGCGGATTATGGGTGGTTCGGGCCATTTATCCAACCCGGAGGCATTGGAACTCATCCGGAAAATTCTGGATCGTACCGCGGAAAAGTATGGGCTGGAACATCAGCCGCACCACATTGTACTTTTGCACCGCAGCCGTCAATGCAATTGCCCCATCAAGCTGCGCGCGTTATTTGAAACTGATGCCCGCATCGCACCGATACTCACGTTATCGCATCAATTTCAGAGAACCGACTGGCTTGGCGCACCAGATCGCAAAGCGTTGCCGGGGGAGCAATTAAGCATGTTCAGTAGCCTGGAAATAAGCTGAAAGGCACATTCAGTGCCGGAAGTGCCGCACGCCGGTAAATACCAGTACCACATCATGCTGATCGCACAATGCAATGGTCCAATCATCTTTCTTGGATCCACCGGGTTGAATAATGGCCTTGGCCCCCGCCGCAATCAGAATTTCCGGTCCATCCGGGAATGGAAAAAACGCATCGGAAGCAGCGGTTGATCCCGCAAGTTTTTCTCCATGGCCATTCTGGCCGGCAAGATCAACACACAGTCGGCAACTCGTGACGCGACTCATTTGCCCGGCACCCGCGGCGAGAAGCTGGCCATCCCGCACCAGCGTAATGGCATTACTTTTAACATGCTTGCATGTCAGGGCGGCAAAAGCCAGGTCGCGCCACTGTTTTGCATCCGGTTGCCGCTTGGAAACAACCTTGGCCGTGGCTTGATCAAATCCAATGCCATCCGCCGTCTGGGCCAGTACCCCGCCGGAGATGGAGCGAAACGTTAAAGTTTCCAGGCCCGGCTTTTCCACGCACAGCACCCGGCAATCGGCCCAGCGCTGCTGTAAAAGTGTCAATGCTTCGGTATCAAACGCAGGTGCCAGCAGTACTTCAATGAACCTTTTGCCCGCGACAATTTTTTCCGCTGTGGCCTTATCCACCCGTCGGTTAAACGCGACAATGCCGCCAAATGCCGCGACGGGATCCCCGGCATAGGCCAGATCAAACGCCTGGGCCAGCGTTGTCGCCGTGGCACAGCCACAGGGATTGGCATGTTTGATAATCGCCGCCGCAGGCTCGGAAAATTCCGATACCAGTGCCATGGCGGCATCCGCATCGAGCAGATTCATGTAGGACAGAGCTTTGCCATGTAATTGTGTGGCTCCGGCAATGCCGCGTTGTTCTCCAGCCGGGGTATACAAGGCTCCGGCCTGATGCGGGTTTTCGCCATAGCGCAGAGTCTGTTGCAGTCGTAGCACGGGGGCGAATACCGGTGGCAAGCCGGATGCCGCTTCCGGTATGTAATGCGCTTGGAGATAGTTGTTAATTGCCGCGTCATAGCGTGCGGTGCGGGCAAAGGCGCTGGCGGCGAGCATATTGCGAAACGACAATTGCGTTGCGCCGTGTTGGCCGCGGAGTTGTGCTATAAGGCTTTCATACTGTGATGCGTCGGTTACCACGGCCACACTGCGATGGTTTTTTGCGGCTGACCGAATCATCGCCGGTCCGCCAATGTCAATATTTTCTATGGCATGTTCCAGCGTGCAATCTTCGCGCGCTGTGACCTGCTCAAATGGATAAAGATTCACAATGAGAAGATCAATGGCCTGAATGTTATGCGCCTGCATGGCCGCGAGATGTTCCTGATTATCGCGCAACGCCAGCAGCCCGCCATGAACAACAGGATGCAGGGTTTTCACTCGGCCATCCATCATTTCCGGAATGCCGGTAATTTGCGAAACATCCTTGACGCTCAACCCGGCTGCCGCGAGAGTTCGGGCGGTGCCCCCGGTTGAAATAATCTCGATTGCAAATTCCCGGCTTAAGATTGCGGCCAATTCAATCAGGCCAGTCTTATCCGAAACGGAAATCAGCGCGCGGCGCACGGGTACAAGATCAGGATTCATTAAAATTACTTTACGCTCAAGCTGTATTATTGTCTTCGCAGCGGCTTAAGTTCTTCTACTTCACCGTTGACGGACGCCAAAAAAATAAGGGATGTTTTACTGTTACGCATAAAAACCGAAGGTTGGTCGTAATCCATTGACTTCAGCACATGTCCGGTCGTCAGATTCACCACCGCCACGGTCCCGCGTGTTGTGGCAACGAAAATCTCGCCACCTTTACGACCAACAACGCGGAATCCATTGGGAACAGGTCCCCATTGTTTGAGGCCGGTTTTCATGGACAGTGAGAACAATCCGGCGCCACGGGTTGGAACCAGCAAATGGTTTTTCAGGATCAGCGGCGAAAATTCCAGTTCACCCGGCAGCCGGGTAATCCAAGGTGATATGCCCGTGTTCGCGTCAACCGCATACACATTGCTGTCCATACAGGGGAAATACACAACCCCGTGCGCTGCAGCCGGACTGGCCAGCAGATGACCACCGACGTGGCGTTTCCAGCCGCCGGTTCCGTCGGCCAGATCGCGGGCGTAAATAAGCCCTTTTCGGCTTCCGAAAACAACTTCCCCATCAACCACAACGGGATCCGATACAAATGAATCGCCACGATCAAGCTGAAACCAGAGTTTGCGTGGCGGCCAATTGGCGGATAAAGCATACATGCGGTCATGTAACGACCCGATTAAAATTGTATCGCTTTTCATGACGGGATTGGTGCCCGGTGCCATCAGCAACGACTTGTTGTGAATAATAGTGCCATTGCGAGTGTCTAAAATCAGCATGTGGCCACTGACCAGCAGCATAAACTGATGCGTTGCGAATGGTTCCGGCCGCGAGATGCTTCCGGCGGTTCCCGGAACTTTAATGGTCCAGCGAATGGTACCCACCTGTGCCCGAATGCAGACCATATACCCGTGGCGGGTAAGGACAATTAAGTTGTTTCCCAATCGCCATAATTTTGCAACCGAGTCGCCCGTGTGCGAGCCGATACCCACGGGCAATTCCCAAAGCTGCTCAAAGCCGGCTTTTTTTGCCGCCGCTTTACTGATTGGTGCCGCTGCCTGGACCATGGCGGGTAAACCCATCACCAGTCCCAGCAGAATCGCCATAAAACTCAGCCGCCATCGCGTGCGATTCATTCACAGACTCCTCATCGACTTACTAACATTCCAAGCGCTTCATCGTTATCCCTAAAGCTTTTACCGGCTCCATCGGAACCCCGCGATCCATCGCGTTTCAGTTGTTGGCTTTTACCGATTCATTCGCATGGTCTGAGGCTGCCGAACTCATTTTTGCAACGCGCAGACCGTTTGCAGGCTTAGCCCGCCGGATAATAAACAGTGCCATCTTACCGGCAACCCCGGAAGGGTCAACAAAAAACAACGGAACTTTCACAATTTGTCATTTTCCGCTGTCCGCTCCACGCTGGCGGTTACGCCAAACCCACAGTCAGCATTTTCTTAAATTCGGTCAATCGGGCCGCCACGGCGGCCTTATTGGCTTTTTTCAGCCCGTCCAGCGAAAAGCCCTGGATCGTGAAACTGGCCATCACCGTTCCCGCCGCCACCGCCTGTTTAACATGTGCCGGCGACCATTTTGGCAGCGCAGCAAGGTACCCCAGCATGCCTCCGGCAAAGCTGTCGCCGGCTCCGGTTGGGTCGATGACTTTTTCGGTCGGATAGGCCGGCATGGCAAAAAGCAGATCGCCGTATGCCGTCAGGCAGCCATGCTCCCCTTTTTTCAGTACGACCATACGGGGGCCTGATGGCTTGAGCAGCTTGCGAATCTGTTTCATCGCGGCCACCAGATTAACCTCACCGGTCATCAGGCGAGCTTCCAGATCATTAAGGACCAGGCCATCAACCTTTTTCAGGCTGGCAATCAATTCCTTCTGATACTGACTGATCCACAGGTCGCGGGTATCGGCCACCACCAGTTTCGGAGCTTTTACCTGCGCAAGAAGTTCCATCTGCAATGCGGGATGCGTGGCCGCCAGGAATACGATTTTGGAATCTTTGAATTGCGCGGGGACCGTGGGAGTTTTTTCGGCCAGCACGTTAAGAACGACAGCGGTCGTGGTCGCTTCATTCATGGTTGGATCATAACTTCCGCTCCAGCGGAAAGTTTTGCTCCCGGCTCGGCGTTCCAGCCCGGCGATATCAACATTGGGGTGCTTAAATGCCTTATCAAAAGATTTGGGGCAATCATCGCCCACCACAGCCACGAGGCGAACTTTGGCAAAGTTCGCCGCCGCCCAACTGAAATAAACCGCCGAACCTCCGATGATATTTTCCCGTTTTCCGTGCGGCGTTGTGACACAATCAATACCAATCGAACCGGTAACCAGCAGGGACATAGACAATTCCTTTCAAACACACCGTATCATCGCCGCCACAGCGCAGCGCTCCGCCCAAGGCCATAGAATAGCCGATCAGTGGTATTCCGTCACCGCGTCAAGGCTTGGACTATCTCAGAAAGTCCGCGGCCATAATTTCCGACATATACCGCCGCAGGACAATCGCCAGGTTTGTGCGTAAACTATAGGGCGTGTTTTAGAGGCTGTAATACATAAACGTGTAAGGGGTTGCAAGATGAAAAATACGAATCAGGGTTCACAGGTCGGATTCATCGCGCCTGATTTCACATTACCGGAAGCGCCTGGAAAAAATTGGACGCTTAGCCAAACGCTTGGTCGGCCACGTGTGCTGGTTTTTTACCCGGCGGATTTCAGTCCGGTATGTGGCGATCAACTGGCGATTTACAATGAGCTGCTCGAAGAGTTCAAACGCTTTAACGCCCTGCTTGTGGGAATCTCCGTTGATGGTGTATGGTGCCACAAGGCTTATAGCCAGAACCGGAAGCTGGAATTCCCACTTCTCGCGGATTTTGAACCCAAAGGGATGGTGGCGCGGCGGTATGGTGTATATCGCAATGATGACGGTATTTGCGAGCGGGCGATTTTTGTGCTGGACGCATCAGGGGTCATTCGTTGGCGCTATGTATCTCCCATTGAAATAAATCCCGGAGCCGATGGTATTTTACATGCTCTCGAAGCGTTAGCCCCCGTCAATGTCCAATCATAACGGAGACACCCTATGCGCATAGAACCGCCACGCCCGGCACTCACGCCGCCCTTGGGGCCGGAAGATCACATTCTCGGTTCAGATAAAGCGGTTCTGGAACTCGTTGCCTATGGCGATTATCAGTGCCCGCATTGCCATAGTGCCCATCGCGTGACCCAAGCACTTATTGAAGAATTCAATGGACAACTCCGTTTTGCCTGGCGGCATTTTCCATTAAGCAAAATGCACCCCGATGCGCGAAATGCCGCGATGGTGGCCGAATTGGCCGGCGACAAATTCTGGCAGATGCACGATTTGCTTTTTACCGACACCGGCAAATTATCGCGCGAAAATCTGCTGCAATATGCCCGGCTTCTGGAAATCGATAGCCAACGAGTCATCCGCGCGCTGGATGAAAACCAATTTGGGGACGTCATTCGCCGTCATATCGCCAGCGGCTTACGCAGCGGTGTAAATACCACACCCACGTTTTATATCAATGGCCGACGGCATAATGGCGGCATTGATAAGCCGGAGTTGTCGGCAGCATTGCATGAGGCGCTTGCCGAGAAACTGATGGCTGCTGTGGTCGCGAAAAGCCCGGCAACGTGACATCGTGCCCGTGTGGACCTGCCGGCGGGCGCAACGTGGCCTGTGGGGCCGGAAATTTAAGGAACTGCCGCAAATATGACCATTCTTCTGGGAATACTTGGATTGCTGGTATTATCATTGACCAGCATTGATCTGCTCTGGACGACATTTGTCGAAGGCGTCGGGCCGATGAGTCTGCGCGTATCTTTGCTGGTTGGAAGGTTGTTGCGCTACTCTGTTATCCACGGAAAAACGCGCCGCCTCATGGCTTGGGGTGGCCTGCTGGTGGTCATGACCTCCCTGGCCACCTGGACACTTTTAGTCTGGTTGGGGTGGACGCTGGTTTTCTGTTCCTGGCCCACCGCTGTAGTGGCGACATCCACAGGTCGCCCTGCGGATGTCTGGGAACGCATTTATTTCACCGGCTACAATCTTTTTACGCTGGGCATAGGCGATTTTGTGCCGCACGGCGTATTTTTTCAGATACTCACCGATGTATGTTGTGCCAGCGGCTTTTTCCTGTTTGGCGCGGCCATCGCATATATGGTTCCGGTCATTTCCGCAGCCACGCAGAAGCGACAGGTGGGGGTCTACATCTGGTCATTGGGGAAGAATCCCGCGGACATTATATTCCGTGCCTGGAACGGGGCCGATACCACAGCGCTGCAACCCCATTTTATCGCGTTGACGGCGATGCTTCTGGGCTTGGGAGAAAATCATTTAACCTATCCGGTTCTGCACTTTTTTCATTCCGCCAAGCGCTCCGCCGGCGTTGGGGCGAACATCGCCATGCTTGATGAGGCCATTACCATTATGGAATGCGGATTGGAAAAAGGCTGCAGCCTCGATTTGCCGTCGCTGGGAGCTGTGCGCGAAGCGATCAGTGAATATATTCTGACACTCAAACCGGTATTGATGCTGGTACATGATGATGGCGATCCTCCGATACCGTCTCTGGCCCCGTTGCGGGAAATCGGGTTGCCTGTTGTGGATGATGATGTATTCGCCAAGGCGTTGAGGAATCAGTCCGAACGGCGGCGATTATTGCGCAAGCTGGCAAGAATCGAAGGCTGGAACTGGGACGCCGTGTGGCCCGCAAAGATCGATCTGACGCACGGGATATGATATACTTTCGCGGGTGTGTCCGGAAAGGTTTGTTTGTGGTGAGTTGTAATATGTCCATGCGTTTGTTCGCTGCGGCGGTTCTGGCCACACTGGTGCTGGTGTTGGGTAGTCGGTGCTTAACCGCGGCGGATGCGGGAAAAGTGATAACTGTTTACCCCCTGGGAGATTCCATCACCTTTGGATGGAGCCGCGTTGCCCCGCACCACCAAATTCCCGGCGGATATCGTGCGCCTTTGTACCTCATGCTCGTGCATGCGGGTTATACGGTCCATTTTGTCGGATCCAATACCCGCAATCCGACCCGGTTGCTCATGCGAAAACATGCCACGCAGCACGACGGATGGCCGGGTTGGCGCATTGATCAGATCGCATCGCATGTCAAAGCGTGGCTGGCCAGGAGCGGTTACCAATTCAAAGGCCCCGCCTATCCAAACTTTATTCTCCTGCACATTTCCACCAATGATATTATTCAGCATTTTGATCCAAAATATCCGCATAAAAATGAGAGCGAGTCGCAATTTATGCGCGACGTGGAGTCGCGCATGACCCGGCTGGTCCAGCAACTCGTGACCCTTCGCCCCAAATCGCATCTGCTGGTGGCGCAGGTCATACCTCTCGGTGGTTGGGCGCCTCAACTTAAGTCTGCTCTCTGGAATAAAGAAGTCCGCGCATTTAATGTGTTTGTTAAAACCCGGCTTGTGCCGGCATGTCAGGCCAAGGGTGAATTGGTCAGCGCGGTGAATCAGTACGCTAATTTTTCCACACCTGCCGGCAAGCCCGTCTGGACTCACCTGCCGGACAAATGCCATCCAGATCCCTACGGCTACCGCCTGATGGCTCGCACCTGGTTTAAGGCCATTATGGGTATTGAGCATAAATAATGTTTTCGCGTATACTCCGACACCGGCAAAAATGAGGCCACTATTACGCCAATGATCCATCGCGATCCCGCTTTGTCGCGCACTGGCTGGTACTGCAGTCCCGGTACTGCATTGCCGCGTTAATTTCCGGCGCGGTTTTCTTTTGCCTTCAGCGCTTCGCTTAACAGCGTTTCCACCATGCCGGGAATATCATGCTGGTGAGCTTCCGCGGTGGGGGGCCAGCCCAGGGAGTCCATGGCCCTGGAAGTCATCGGGCCGATGGAAAGCCGCTTGCACTTGCCGACAGCTGCGTGTAAATGTTCCGGCAATATGATATGGAGATTTTTCGCGGTCGAGGCACTGGTAAATGTTATCCAGTCCAGGGTGCCATTGCGGATGGCTTCAAGGGCTTGTTCCGGCAGAGAATCGGGAGTGCGGGTTTGGTAAACCGGCACGTCGTCAACCTCAGCGTGAGCCTTGCGCAGCATATCCACCAGTGCCGGACGGGCAATTTCGGCACGCAACAGCAAAAAGCGAGTGCCGCTTAAATTCATTTCCGTATCTTGGTCCGGATCATCGCGGGTGTTATGACCAAAATATTCGATCAGTTCACTGGCCAGTTCTTCACCAATTGCATCTTCGGCGACAACGTCCGGGGTAATGCCGATCGATTCCAGCGCCTGAGCGGTAGCCGGTCCAATGGCCGCAACACCGGCCGCAAAATCACGGCCATCCAGCTCCAACGCCTGCATGGCCTGCCAAGTTGATAATACCCCATTGGCGCTGGTAAATACCACACAGTCGTAATCGATCATATTACGAATGGCCGCTAGCGCCGCCTGACGATCGGTGGGTTTTACAATTTCAATCGTCGGCGCTTCAATGACTTTTGCTCCCAGATTAACCAGTAGTGCTCCGAATTCGCTGGCTTGTTGGCGCGTTCGCGTTACCAGAACGGTTTGGCCAAACAGCGGACGGGTTTCAAACCAGTTCAGTTGGTCGCGAACCGATACCACCTTGCCGATCACGGTAATCGCCGGAGCCTTGATATTGGCTTTCTGTGCTGCCTCCGCAATGGTTTTTATTGTGCCGACCACGGTTTGTTGTTCAGGATGCGTGGCCATGCGCACCACAGCGGCGGGCGTGTTTGCATCCATGCCGGATGTCAGGAGCCTTTGGGTAATAGCGGGCAGATTTTTCACGCCCATATAAAACACCAGCGTGCCGCCGAGTTTGGCCAAAGCGTCGTAATCCACCTCTGACACTTCATCATCGCCCTCCGCCCCGGAAGCGTTTCCCTCTGCAACTTCCCGCTGATGCCCCGTAATAAACGTAACCGTACTGGTAAAGTCACGATGCGTTACCGGAATGCCCGCATACGCCGCCCCGGCGATCCCCGCCGTTACGCCGGGAATAACCATAAAAGGAATGCCGGCCTCGGTTAATACTTGTCCCTCTTCTCCGCCCCGTCCGAAAACAAATGGATCGCCTCCCTTTAACCGCACCACGCACCGTCCCTCATACTCCGGGTTTTTCATCAAGTCCCGGCATTTTTTAACCAGCAGCGCGTTGATTTCTTCCTGCGTGAGGGTATGTTCCCTGGCGCGCTTACCGACGTAAATCAGTTCCACATCGGAATCGCAAAGCGTGAGAAAAGAAGGATTGGCCAGCGCGTCATAGATCACGACTGCGGCTGCCGCGAGTGCTTTGGCGCCGGCTATTGTCATAAGTCCAAAATCACCGGGACCTGCACCGACCAGAGCCGCCACCGGGTAAGGGCTTTCTATATTAAAAAATGGGGTCTTTGCCATGCTTTACTCCAGCAGCCAGGTCCGAAATCGTCCCGAATCAACGAGGCTCACCGAGCCTTCCGAGCATATTGGCGCTGAAAAGTAAAAAAAATTCAAGTCCCGGGATAATTTTGCCGATCAGAAGGGTGGTCGCAGTTGCAGTTTTCCTCCCATAACCTGAGCCGCCTGCTGTGCGTTGCAGCAGGCGGCTCTATTTTTTTTATTTCGCCTAAACCAGATTAAATTCCTGCCCCGGACTGAGAATCACCGGGTTGATTTGTCTTTCACGCAGACGCTGCCCAAACGCTGCCGCATCCTGCTTTATCGGCGGAAAGGTGTTGTAGTGAATCGGCATCACATTTGGCGCTTTGAGCATTTCCGCGGCCATGAGAGCATGGTCCGGTCCCATGGTAAATTGATCGCCGATCGGCAGGCACGCTAAATCAATTTGCCATAGCTTCGCGAACAGTGCCATATCCCCAAACAGTGCTGTATCCCCCGCAAAATATATCGTCTTACCGCCAATCTGCATAATCCAGCCGCCCGGCGCGCCGCCAGGTGTGCCATCTGGAAAGGTGCTGGTATGAAATGCCTGTACCAGATGCGCCTTCCCAAAAGCAAACGCACTTCCGCCGCCGGTATTCATGCCAACGGTTTTTATGCCTAAATTCTCGTAATACGTCGCCATTTCAAAGTTGGCCACGATGATCGCGCCATTTCGTTTGGCAATGCGCTCGGCATCATCCACGTGATCAAAATGGGCGTGACTGAGGAAAATAAACTGCGGATCGGCGCGATCCGACTTCACATCCGCCAAAGGGTTGGAATCATAAAATGGATCAATCTGAATCCGGTGCCCATCGGAATGAAGCTCAATATTGGAATGTCCGTGATAAATAATCTTTATCGCCATGGTGTACTCCTTTTACAAGTTAAAAAGCGTTGCCTTCACTTCACAAAGTGGATTATAGGCCCATAGCCAGCCAATGGGCCAGGCTCCCGAAAAAAAATTAAAACAAATAGCGTCAACCTCGCAAATCCATCATGCGACAAGTCTTCTTGATATTCCTCCACAGTTCTCACGCGCGATTGGAAAATACTTTGGCTTTTAACACCGCGATGTACGGGAGATTGCGGTAATAATGGTTATAGTCCATGCCATAGCCCACAACGAATTCATCCGGAATATCAAAACCCATGAAGTCAGCCGCAAGGCCTTTTTCTATCGCTTGCGGTTTGCGCAACAGGGCGCATGTTTTTACCGATTTGGCTCCGCGCTTTCGTATCAGTGTGGCCACTGCGGCAAGGCTCTGCCCGCTTTCCAGAATGTCATCGACAATCAGCACATCGCGCCCCTTCATCGGCAAAGATCCGGGAAACATGATCGAAGCTCCGCGGCTCGTCCGGTTCCGACCGGGATAGCTCGATACCGCTACGACATCAATGCGCATTTTCAGCGGCAGCCGCCGAATCAGATCAGCCATGAAAACCATTGAGCCGGTAAGCACCGGAACAATCACGATTTCCGTGTTCCCATACGCGGCGGCAACTTCACCGGCAATTTTCCCCACCCGCCGCGCGATGGCGGTATGAGTCAGCAGTATCCGGTCAATGTCGTCTGTGTGCATGGCAAAAGAATAACCGCATCGCAATACATTGGACAACGCGCCGGTATCTGCCCCGGCTCTAAGATGCATCGTCTATTCGGGGCGGCGGCAAATGTTCAGTATACTTTGGTAAACCTTCGGATTAAGTACCGGTCGTTAATCCGCCGCGCCACCTGCACACTGGAAACATCGTCAGGCGAAGCTCCGCGTTATTTGGCAGATCCCGCTGTCGGCTTGAGATCACTGGAAAGGCGGCTGGCATCCTCGCCGAGCTTACCTAAATCGTGCTTGAATGTCGTCGCCCGCGATTTTGCCTTTCCAAGCAACCCCGATGCGCCCTGTATCCCGGTGCTGCTTAAATCATTGGAAAGATACTTCTTCATGTTATCCAGGTAAGTAATAAACCTGCCGCCCGAAGTTTCGGTTGTTTTAGCGCGACTGGTAAAGCGCGAGAAGTCCCTCTGCGCGTTTTTGTAATTGGATTCTGCCACAGCTTGAATATCCGAATTGCTGATGCTCTGTATCTGCTTTTCCCATGCGGCCATGTATTTACTCTGACCACTGCTGACATTGCTTATGGCGTCTTTCAGATCGGAGTAACCACTTTTCAGCGAGCCTAATTTGTCGCTGAATGTCTTATAATCGGATCCAAGTGATCCCGATGGTTTGTTAATTAACGCGTCCAGCGCAGCCATGGTTTTATCAACGCGACCGGCAACTTTCAATGTATTTTTTTGCACGCTTGTTGAATGACCACTGATGTTTGCAGCGCTCTGATAGGGCAAATGAGAGCAGCCATTGAGAGCCGGCAGCACCATTGACAATGCCAACGCGGCGGTAATACCCATCTTACGAAATACCATGGTGAGGTCTCCAGAATAAATACGCGGCCCGCAACGCCAGACCGCTGCGCGTCATTCCTTCAACCCAATTCATTTCTAGCATGGCATTTCGTGAAAGGCAAGTCGTATTTTAAGTTTCGCGTCTGTGCCGAGTTGTCTATGAACCCTAAATCGCTTACCTTCTTATTTGTGTTGATGGAATTATTCCGCAGGAGTTGAAAATAACATGGCCAGAATCGGTGTAGCACAAATGCGTGAGGGGGATGTCATTGATCAGCCATTTCTGATCTCCGGCAAACAAATGGGTAATACTGTCAGCAACAAGTTGTACCTCAAAGCTACCTGTGCCGACGCCACCGGCGAAGTACATTGCCGCATGTGGAATATTTCCAAAGACGTGTATGAAAAGCTTCCGGCTAAAGGTTTCGTTCACGTTCGTGGACGAGTGGAAAACTATCAAGGCCACCTTCAACTTGTGGCGGAAAATATTTCGCCGATTACCGATACCAATAAGCTGGAACTCGGTCACTTCATAAAAAAAACCCAGAAAAATATTCCCACCATGGTGGCCAGAGTGCGGGAGATATTATCCGGTATTCAAGACAAAGATCTGGTCGCACTGGTTAATTCTTTCCTTGATGATAAAGAATTCATGACGCGATTCAGCCTTGCCCCGGCCGCGCAATCCATGCACCACGCGTGGCTCGGCGGTCTGCTGGAACATACGCTAAGCCTGCTGGAACTCTCGGTGGTTATCTGCCCGCGCTATCCGGATATTGACCGGGATCTGGTTTTTGCCGGATTGTTTCTCCATGATATTGGTAAAACCGCGGAACTCTCCTACGAGTTTATGTTTGATTACACCGATATGGGTAAACTTGTCGGGCACATTGCCCTGGGAACACTTTGGATTAATCAGCGGGCGGCGGCGATTTCAGAAAAGCAGGGCCGAGCCTTTCGACAGGATCTTCTGATGGTTCTGCAGCATATTATTCTCTCGCATCATGGCCTGCCGGAGTTTGGTGCCGCCGTTCTGCCCAAAACCCCCGAGGCCATTCTCGTAAATCTCATTGACAATCTGGATGCCAAGACGCAAATGGCGCTTGATGCCGTCGCCGCGCCAACCGAGGATTCCACCTGGACGGAATATAAAAAAGCGTTCAGTACCAGCTTGTATCGGCCATCTATTACACAAAAATAATGCCTGAAACGCCCACAGCAATCGCATGGCGATCAGGCTGTCGCCGGGCTATCATCGGCGCATTGATGATTCCATAAAGCTGTTACTTATTCCGTCGTTTGGCTCTCGTCGCTGTGCACGGGCGCACCAGAAATTTCGCCGCAGCCACCATGGATAGCATTACCGGTTCTTTTCCGTCCGGCCTTGCGGAAATGGCCCCGGCCTGTGGATTGGTGTGTTCAATAACAACATGCGCTTTGGGCACCAGCCCGCTGGATTGGGCGAAGCGCAAAAACTCTGAACTCTGATCCACAATTCGCGCGATCATCGTGGCGTTGCCGGTCTGCAATTCCGCCAGACTGCATAATTCCGGAGCCTCCAATTTTCCAGCGGATGAAGGAATTGGATCACCATGCGGATCCACGGAAGGATGCCCCAATAATAAATCAATGCGGGCCAGAACCGTTTCGGAAATCACATGCTCAAGTTCCTCGGCCTCGGCATGGGCATCCGACCAGTCAATGCCGAGAATCTCCACGAGAAACAATTCCAGCAGCCGGTGGCGTCGCAAGACATGCAGCGCCAGTTGCTCGCCGGCTCGGGTCAGCCGCGCGCCCGCCCGTGGCGCGTATTTCGCCAAACCTGAATCGGCAATCGCCTTAACCATGGTTGTGGCCGTTCCGGCGGTTACACCCACCAGAGTTGCCAGTTTTCCCATGGGGACATATTTCCCCCGGGTATCCTGTTGCTCAAGCCAGAGCTGCTTGAGATAATTTTCAATGGTTCTGCTGGCCATACCCGATGTTCCGATATTTTCACATCTTGTCTGTTAAAGTACAACACGTATATTCTCCGATAACCCCATGAAAAGCAAGTCGATTAAGCAAAAACAATACTTTGAGTACTCAAAATATAAAACATGAACACTCAAAGCAGTGCTTGACATTTTTATTGCCGCATCGTAGGATTTCTGCGCCTTGGATCGCCGGTGCCGGGATGTTGGCCGACGCATCCGCTTGTGAATGTGTGCCGGCTGCGGGCGGAAATCGCGGCTGCCGCTAAATCGGTTGGGCGGTCGCAGGTTCCCGGCAACGGGAGATTTACGCTTTTCGCGGCGTGCGAAGGGCTGGAAAGAACTTTCTGCTTATGGGTACATTTGATCAACGCTCGGATTCAACACAATCCAACGACTTTGCCTCACGCGCCGCTGGCGACACCACCGTAACCATACCTGCGGACGGTTCCGATCCGCTGACTGGCGAAGATATTTCCCGCGCCCGCGATCGCCTGGCGGTGGCCAAGGCCCGCGGTAACGCGCAAATCCTTAAGCCCTGGCGCTGGATGCGGCTTTTGTGGCTGCTTGCCGGACCGGGCGTTCTGGTATTTCTTGGAGAAAATGATGCACCGAGCATGTTGTCTTATGCCGCCACCGGCTCCCAATTTGGCATCGGCTTTTTTCTGCCTTTTATTCTGGTAACATTTCTCGCGGCATGGATTGTACAGGAAATGACCGTTCGCCTCGGTTCGGTTACCCATCGCGGTCATGCGGAATTGATTTTTGATCGCTTCGGTCCGTTCTGGGGTTTTTTTTCCATGGCCGATTTAATGCTTGGAAATTTCCTCACACTCGTGACGGAGTTTATCGGCATTCGCGCGGGCTTGAGCTACTTTGGTGTGCCGGGACTCGTGGCGGTAGGGGGGGCTATTACGCTTATTCTGGCGGTAACCATGACGCGCCGCTATTGGACTTGGGAGCGTATTTTACTTGCTCTGGCCTTGTTTAATGGCCTGTTTATTCCCGTGGCCCTCATGACACACCCGAACTGGGGTGCCGTCGGACACGCCTTTATTACCTGGGGGCCATTGCCCGGTGGGCTTGGTTCACAAAATATTCTGCTGATGATGGCGGATATCGGTGCTACTGTCACTCCCTGGATGCTGTTTTTTCAGCAGGGTGCCACAACTGATAAAGGCATGCAGCCGGCGGATGTAGGATTTGGCCGCTGGGACACGTCCATTGGCACGCTTCTGGCGGCAATATTTGGTATTGCGGTCGTCCTGGCCACCGTGCCTTTGTATACTCATGGCATCAGCACGGAAAATTATAAGGGAGCACAATTTGCGCAGGCTCTACAACCTTATGTCGGCAAACTTGGTTCAACTCTCTTTGCCTTGGGCCTTGTGGAAGCGGGGCTGGTGGCCGCCATCAGTATCTCAACTTCGTCCGGTTATGCCTTTGGTGAGGTTATGCACCATGCCCATAGTCTCAATCGCAGCATAAAAGAGGCGTGGCCCTTTTATCTGGCGCTGCTTGGCTCCGCCGTTGCCGCCGGCGCCATTGTCCTGATTCCCCATGCTCCATTGGAGTTTATTGTTCTGATTGTAAATGTCATTGCAGTGCTGGCCATGCCGCCCGCTCTGCTGTTTCTGCTGCTGCTGGTCAATGACCGAGAAGTAATGGGGGACAGCGTTAATGGTTTGTGGCTCAATATCGCGGGCATTGCTGTGACTGTACTGCTGATTATCGCCGGCCTGGGGTATGGTGTGACAACCGTATTCCCAAAATTACTCGGATAAGGATTCAAGGCTATGAACGCCGAATTAAAACCTGATAACCACGCCGTGAAAAGCACGGAACTTTCCCAACGCCATGATGTGGTGCGCTCACTGCTGGAAGAGGACCAACTGGTGGCATTCAAACAACGTACCCGGTTCGGGCGGCGTAAATTCTCTCCGGGCTTAAAGGTGCTGCTCTGGGCGTTACGGATCTATGTGGTGGTGATGTTGATTATCGTCATTATCCAAATTGTCCGAACGCTGCATTAAAAAGCTCCGGGTGTGGCCATAATTTTTGGCAATCCTTCACGCCGCCACTAATTTTCGTGGCCCAGCACCGCGACGTTCCATTTTAGCCGCGTGGCCTTGGCCCGCGCGTTTTCAGCGAAAATGTCGCCGCCTGCCAAAAAATATGGCCACACCCAAAGCTCCTGCCTGCTTCCGGGGGCGGCCGATACCTGTGCGGGCGGCGGTATACTTGGAGCTCATTGTTTAGGAGATTTATGAAATGGATAATCCACATGGTCCCCAACCTGGAATGGATTGTAAACGATGCAACGCCGACGACCGGCGACAGTTCCTCCTATCATCCTTGGCGACATTGGCGTTGTTATCACGGAATTTAAAGAAACCGCTTGTAGAGCCGTCAGCACAACCAGTGCGATTTAAGCAGGATCGATTCTGCATAAGCTTCTGGGTGGATCCACCGGCCGGTCCGGAAATGGAAAAGCATTACGCCCAAATTGCGGCGGCCAACTTCACGGTGGCCTTGGGCAGTTTTGGAGCCAATACACCGGCAACAGACCGACAACAATTGGACCTGTGCCAGAAGTACGGGTTGAAGGCTTTGGTGTTCTTACCGGGTTACGAGGAGGGTGCGGTACAGGGAGTTTCAGAGGTTAATGCGATCAGGCAAGCGGACAAATTTCCGAATTATCCAGCATGCTGGGGATATATGCTTCACGACGAACCTGATGCGCGCATATTTCCCGACCTGCGGTATATGGTCAACCACCTGCGCCGCGTGCGAGCGGGAAAATTGGGGTTCGTCAACCTGCTTCCGGCGTACGCCAGCCCGGCGCAATTGGGCACGCCCACCTACGAAGAGTATGTCAAGCGATATGTGCGGGAAGTAAACCCCGATGTGCTTTGCGTGGATTACTACCCGATGATGAAGCCCCATGTGGATGGCAGAACCGGATACTGCTCAAATCTCGCGGTTCTGCGTAAATATGCCCTGCGGCAGAATATTCCCTTCTGGAATTTTTTCAATGCCATGCCCTTTGGTCCCTTCAGCGATCCCACCGAGGCGCAGATACGCTGGCAGATCTACACTTCCCTTGCGTATGGGGCAAAAGGGGTGCTTTATTTCTGTTACTGGACTCCCGTGGGCCCAGTGTTTCGTCGTGGGGGTGCCTTGATCAATGCGGACGGCAATCCCACACGCCACTACCATCAGGCACGCAGAATTAATGCAAAATTGAAAAACCTGGGACCAACCCTGATGCAGTTGACCAGCGAGGCTGTGTACCGGGTTTCACCCGGCACCAACCCGGCAGCGGTTCTCAAGGTATCGCCGCTCAAAAGTCTGACGCCGGGGGATTATCTGATCGGGGTTTTCAAACATACCGACGGCAGAACCGCCGTGTTGCTGAATAACTACAGTTATTGCTACAGCGCGTGGCCGACGGTGGAGTTCGCCGCCCCCCGTCGCAGCATCACAGAGCTTGATCCGAATACGGGCAAGGAGGTACCCGTTGTGGACGCCAGTCCCGGAATGCCGGGATTGCAGATTTCCCTTGGTGCCGCTGAGGGGAGATTATTTTTAATCCGTCCGAAGGAGAACAGCCGGCGGTAGAATGCCGTGATTTAACGTGGCCATCCCGCGCCTCAGTGCATCCCGTGGCGTGCGCGATTGTAATTTACCTGATTGTTGCGATGCTTCTTCCGGCGAAATTCTAATGACTCCCAATGCGTGGATTCAAATGGGATTATTCCTGCTGGTGCTTGTGGCACTGGTCAAACCGCTGGGTGCCTATATGGCCCGGGTCTATGAAGGCCAGCCGCGCGGGCTTGATAAGCCACTCGGCTGGTTGGAGCGGCGCACATATCGGACAGACTTTCAGCACTTCGTCGCCGTAGTGGTTTATTACTTTGATGGCGATTTTGCCGGTGGCGGGTTTATCGAAGGGGCGACTGCGGGTGGCGTATAGGGCGGACCAGGCGGTTTCATCACTTAGGGCCAGTGCAAAAACAACTTCGTGTTTTCATGGGCCGCTGGCAGTGGGTGTGGATCGTGGCCGGATGATGTAGCTCCATTCAGGGCAGATGGGCAGGCGTTCGATGTTCAATGATTTCATTTCGGCGTTGGGGACTTTGATTTTCGTGGGATATAACTTGTTGTTGAGCCAGGCGGATACGCGCAGACCGGTTCGGGTGGTCGTGCCGCGAATGCATGCGAGCATGGTTTCCAGAGTTCGCAGCGGTTGAGCGGCCCAGTTGATGGATATATGGCTGAAGAGCCGGTGTTCCACCGGAT
>Ga0080006_1138906_pt1 | contig 19040 bp, 19 predicted proteins | sample RS3BMetagenome_FD_69209 | JGI IMG/M metagenome (GOLD analysis project Ga0080006, IMG submission 69209) | Ferric oxide microbial mat and aquatic microbial communities from Rainbow Spring, Yellowstone National Park, USA - RS3B (SPADES... ... | reverse complement strand
GAGCGCGCTCGGCGCTGCTCAAATCAGATACCAATTTTTGTGTAGGACAACATCTGCAGATTACCGACCAAAGCGCTGGGGAAAATAGCGTTGCTCCTCGAAGCGCCACTTGGGCTTTGGAATAAACTAGGGTGCGTGTCTGTACCTGACTGTGTGTCTTTGCATCGGGATCGGTGAGCGATCCCTGGCGTTCACCGTGGTACCCGTCTAGTCCGCTCACGTGGAACAGACCTAGTCACGAGAAGGCCGCGTCTCATGGACGATGACGCGGACGCTGTGGACGTCTGGTGCGAAGGCCACCAGGTATTAGACAGCACGCCTTGGCAACCAGACGACCCTGTGGTGCGGTTTGCAGCTGCTTTCGAGCGCCGACTCTATGGCAAAGAGGCCGTGCAGCACCACGAAAGCTTTGACTTTGAGCGGCTGCACCGGCTCTCAGTTGAACATAACGCTGACTTTTACCGAACATTCATCGATTTTGCGGGAATTCGTCTCTATGATGATACTGGTGCCCCGGTGACGGACACCAACGTCCCTATCACGAACCGAGAAGCTACACTTCAGCTGGAGACCGCTTGCAGAGGCACGCGCATAGGCACTGGCGCCAGCCAGAACGACAACGAAAGCAGCAGTCCTGTACATTCCCACACTCGCACAACTGTGGGAACCATGCCGATAACCGGCCTCCGGTGGTTACCGAACATTCGAGTGAACTACGCTGAGAACATTCTGCGTAATCCCCAGGCAAGTATTGTGTTCCGCAGCGAGCCGGGCTCGGGCATTCCCCGCCGCGAGCTCTCTTACCGCCAGTTGTATGCATGGGTTGCGCGTGTCGCTGAAGCGCTCGAACAACAACTGCATCTCAGTTGCGGCGAACACGTGGTGGGGTTTCTCCCCAATATCCCCGAGACGATCATAGCGATGCTCGCAGTGACGAGTCTGGGAGGTATCTGGGCATCCTGCTCTCCTGACTTTGGTGAAGATGCCGCTGTCGATCGATTCGGACAACTTCAACCACGGCTGCTGATTACAGCGGACGCTGTTGTCTTCAAAGGTAAGCGCCACGACTGTTTAAAAAAGGCACAGAAAATTGCATCTCGTCTGGGAACAGAAAAACGAAACGAAAACAATGAGGAGAACGCTGTCACCGGCATTCCGGTATGGATCGTGCCGTACGGATGCCCGCGAGACGCGCTAGTCGAGCACCTGGACGCTCCCAACTGGCAGTGCTTTCCGTCCGCATCACCTGAGCCCGCTGTCGATGAGGCATTGCCAGCGATCCCGTTTCGACGTATTCGTTTCGATCGAGATCCAGTGGTGACCATGTTCAGTTCGGGCACCACTGGTAGACCCAAGTGCATGGCGCAGGGTGCTGGTATACTGCTCACCCAGGAGAAGGAGCAGTTGCTGCACTACGCAATGGGTCCAGAGCATACGCTTTTTTTCTACACGACCTGTGGTTGGATGATGTGGAACTGGAGTGTTGCAGCTCTAGCGCGTGGCTGTCGACTGATTCTCTACGACGGCGCTGCGGTTTGGTCATCCCTGGAGCACCCGGCAAGCGTTGAAGCGGGTGCCCCTGAGAACACACAAAGTACACCTCGCGACACCGATCCGTCATTGTCGACAGGCTATGCACCGCAGGATGCCCTCTGGCGCATTGTCGCAGAGGAGCAAGTCACCCATTTTGGATGTGGTGCCAAGTTTCTGCAGATCCAAGAACAGCTAGGTGTTCATCCAGCTCGATGGTCTCTAGGGCGATTGCAGGCAGTGCTGGTGACCGGTTCACCGTCGACGGTTGCAAACTTTCGATACGTTTGGGCGCGCGTTGGTCGCCACGTCCGTTACTGGAGCATGTCCGGTGGTACGGATATCAACGGGTGCTTTGCACTGGGACTCCAGCGTCGGGCAGTGTACGCTGGTGAGTTACAGTCATGCGCGCTGGGTCTTGGGGTACAGGTCTTTGACGCACACGGCCATCCGGTCGAGAATCAGGACGGTGAGTTGGTGTGCACGAACGCCTGTCCTTCGATGCCGCTCTTTTTTTGGAACGACACCACTGATGCATCCATGTATCGCTCGGCCTACTTCAGAACTTTTGGGGAGACTGTGTGGCACCACGGTGACTATGCACGCGTCGTGGTTCGCGAACCAGGTCATGAACGTTCGTTGATCATTCGGGGACGGAGCGATGCCACTCTGAAACCCGGTGGTGTGCGTCTTGGGTCCGCTGATTTCTACACAGTCCTCGAACGCATGCCGGAGGTTAGCGACTCGCTGGTAGCTGGTCAACGTTGGCACGACGATGTGCGTATCATTCTCTTTGTGAAACTGGCGCACGAAGCTCCTCTGGGCCCACTGGAAGACTCGGAGCTTCGATCCCGTATCGTGAATCGTCTGCGGCAGTCGTTATCTCCGCGGCATGTTCCTCATACGGTCATCGTTGTTCCAGGTATTCCCTATACGAGGAACATGAAGAAAATGGAAGTCGCTGTGAAACGCATCCTCGACGATGAACCACTGGACAATACACATGCCTGTATGGATCCGGAGCTCCTGGAAACGTACCGGGAGCTCAAAAGGAAATATTTGGCACGCGGGTAAAAGGGAATTTCTTGGAGATGTTTATGTAAAGTTCATCCAACCGATGCGCTAGAGGTCGAATACCGCTTTATTGGCGAACAGGATCAATCAAAGCGAGGGAGTTACGTCAAGGTTTTCACGGGAAAGTTCATCCTGGCAATGCGCTGGAGGTCAAATACCCCAAGGAAGACGAAAGGGATCGCCGAATCAAGTGCATGGAAATTCCCTGAAGGTTTCCAAGGAAGATTCTATGGAGGTGATGCTGGAGAGGTCTTACGGAACGTCAAAAGCCGGGTCGCCGATGACCCCTGGGAAGCGTGAAACGCTTACTGGGTTTCCAAGTAAAAAGAATGCAAGAGATGCGCTTGGGGCCATATACATAGTGCACCAAAGGCACAAGGGATATCTGAGGCATGGAATAGGGAAGCGCTTGAAAGTTTCAAAGTAGAACACACCCAAGCCAAGTTGTGCGATTTTCACTGAACAAGATAGGTTCAAAAGCATTATCTCTCACGTGTCAGGCTCGAAACGGTTGTCTGATGCATCGCCTAGATTCTGGTGGCACTGCTTGATACAGGTTGAAACTGGAAATCATCACCGGTACTTTCATTAGCGACCGGCGATGTTCGCTTGGTTTCGACCACTCCCCTGGACCAAGGAACTTGCCGACGAATCAAACACTATCTACAGGTTCGCGTGAAGTGCTATCGTTCAAGTCTAGAGGTTACGTCCGAAACTATTCTGCTTCAGTATCGGACAGCAAAGACAATATCAGAAAGGTACAAAGGCGGACCGCAAGGCCTTAACCGTTCACCAGCCATCCAATTCTATAACGGTGTCATGGAGAACTCTCTGGGTCGCATTTGGACGACATTTGTCTCGCACGTAAGAGATTTTACATTGTCGCGTTCATCCTTGTGTACCACGGGGTATACACCATGACATCTGGATAAATAGCAGCCATAGCCATGGACTGGCACACACACACACACACGCGGAAGAAACCAACACATACGCAAATCGGTTTGCCTGGGAGCCATCACCTCTTTGCACAACAGAAACCTCGATGACTTGCTTGCTGCATGTGGCCCATGCATAAACCTGATAGACATGGACGTCTATAATCTGTGATATCGAGTAATGCACCATCGCTGTCGTTCAACAATTCCCATGAAAAACAGCTCCCAGTGGAAACATATAGATCGCGCTTCAGCTCTGCAGTACTGGTGAAACGCGCGGTACCATGGCTAGCTGCAGGCGCGAATCGAATCCTCTGTCGACCGGACGCTGGTTATTTTCATCAAAAGTCTGCAGCGTTTCAGGAAATGATCCATATGGAGCACTCAACGACTCATCGGGATGTTCGTTCGTCCGTTCGTTCGCTCGAGCCAATACCGCTGAACGCTCCGGAAGCATGGGACATACCCGAATGGTCATCGAGGCGATCGAGTCGCGGTCTACAAACTGCCTGCGCCCATTGTTGGCAGTAGAATCACACCAGAGTATGCTTCTCATTTTCGATTACCTCGCCATCGGTCGTGAAGTCAGCTTACCGTACACAATCCCGTGCATCTGACTCCGCCTCACGCTCTTCTTCTCTAACAGTTTTTGTTTGCGCCCGAGCTCGTGATGCGTTCACGTCGTCCTGAACATATCCATGGGTGTGGTTTCAGAATCGATTCATGGTTTATCATATGCTGTCGTTCAAGAAGCAGGCGTGCAGCCTTTCTGCGCCACAGCACGTCCAGCGCCATTGGCTACCATCAAGCGACGTTACGCATCGGTCATTTGCGTTCCCAGCTCTTGGATCGAGCAGTCGAATGGACGCTTCTTGCCTCCGCACAACCGAAGCGGTAGACGATGCTTGTGCGAGCCGAGGAACTGCCACAGGTCGTCTGCACAAGCCATTTGGACGATGACGTACGCTCCCTTCATGAAGCGTGCCACGCGTGTCGCTTTGCTCGAAAAGGTGCTCAGGGCGTCGAAGTCGAACTCCAAGTCGCGACGCCGACCTTTCATTTGTTAGGGCGCTTCCTGCCGTCGATGAAGCCCTGCTCTCGATCATGTAGAGCGCTGGAAATGCTGAGCAGCAGCAGCAGCAGCAGCAGCATCTGCTTCCTGTTCCGGCCTTTCGTGCCGTTCCCTTGAATAGGAGTTGCGGCGACGGTCATGGTGTCCTTCAACTCGATTTGGATGTCCACCACAAACTGCCTCTGGTCACGCGTGTTGAGCGGGTGAAAAAGAGTCTTGTTTGTCGACTAAAGCCTTGGTATCACAGAACGCACGCACATGGGTACTCCGTCCGTCTCCGTTGTCCCCAGAGACTTTCTTCGGTACCCTTCAAGGACGCCAGAAATCGTGAACGAGCCCCGCCAGTGCTCTGCTCGGAGTTCCCCGAATGCTCTAAACTTGCGCGGAGCAACTAGCGGGAGCTAAATGAGCAGGCCATACAGTACAGCACACAAGCGTCTACGTTAGTGTGATGAGCCTTCATCTAAAATGTGCGAGCAGCATCGAACACATGCCCGGGGAGGCTAAGGTGCTCGGTTTCGTAAACGGAGTCAGCCTTTCTCTAGAGGGCGCTTCACTGGAATACGAAGTAGCGCAAGATGGAAGCAAGGCGGGCATCACGTTCCAATCATCCCTCGGATACAGTGTCCATTTGGCCGAGCCCGAGTTGAACGAGCTGAGCTTGCAGCATCTGAAACGACTCTCGCTCTCGTTGCGACATCTCTTCCGAACTCGCGAAAATCTCGAGCTCGTCGTTCACCAGCAACGCATTTGTCTCCATCGGCAGTCCAGTGATGTTTTCCATTAGGATCCACTTTATTGGGCTAGAATGGTGAGGCTAAAACGCGCACATGGTGCTCTTTTTGGAGTGTTTGAGATTGGCCTTCATATGATGTTTGAGGTCGGATCGACTTTTTCCTGGTACCTGGAGAGCGTTTCTTCCAGTCTCTGATCCCACTATCAGGCTGCACTGCATCTTCTGTGCCGAGCATCAGAGGTGCTGTTGCACGATGGTTTGGTCGACGCGTTCCAGAAGAATGTGAGCAGCTGTCAGCCCTGCATCGGAAACGAGTTTGAACCTACGCTTGACGAGGTGCAGCCAGGCGACTGAGGCTAGACGAGACATGCTCGAATCAGTAGCACGAACATCTCTGTGGCATTCTACATCTTTCAGCCTCACGGATGCGAACGAATCGTCTATTGATCCGTAAGCGTAAAAATGACGGTAGATTGTAAAGAAGACGCTTTGGAGCAGACTGAACCGGGAAGAACAAGTTCACTCGAGGAGCAACACAGCGTAAATCTCAGCTGGGTACGTCTTGATAATACTCGAGCGATGGAAAGCGGCGTTCTCCAGGAGCAGAGCAAAACAGTTTGGCACGGGAAAGCCAAGAATTGTGCTTCGACGAAGGATATACTTTGAACAATCCTGCTTTTTTTGCGATTTGTGATCGACCGCACGATTGCGTTGCTACAGCGGCTGATGTTGTCGTCGTTCTCGCTTGTCTCTTATGTACGCATACCGATTTTTCTTCTTTGAATACCCATATATAGACCCACCATTTATCCCAAATAGGGGGTCTTGTCAAGTGAGATGAACGCCAGCCACTCCTGCGATAAATGTACTCTTTTTCGTACGAAATCGACAATGCGTTGTTGAACACACAGGATTCTGGAATGGATGCGCAGTTTTTTGTCCATGCCCGTCCATAGCTCTTCATACCTGTTCGTGTCGACGCTATAAAAAGCTCATTTGCTGCTGCCTCATCTTGAGTATTTCGTAAAGAAACCTATGGAATAAGATCGATTGACATGTACAGTCGAGTCCATAGAATTTGAAATGTTCTATTTCTGGGTGCGCTGTGTTCAGGTAAAGCACGACCCCGAGCGTGACTCATCCACCTGCAGGCCGTAGAATGACGAACTCGTAGAAGCACAACTGTTTTCCTGCAGCTGTCAGCGACAGCATCCAGTCTTTCAACGATGTTTCCCCACTTTCCAGGAAATACTTCTTTTGTTGAACACGTGCAAGAAAATCGAGTAAAAACGAAACATGGCATGCTTTAACAGGTATTTCAGAATCAACCGCTCCGCGTACCATGCTCTTCATCGACGACACCCGAGACTTACTCGCGAAACGAACCCACCACCGAAAGGCCTATGCAGAAACGCCACACATGGATCAAACCGCACGCTCCGGGGAACGTCGGGCATTGGCATTGGCGGAACGCACACGAGCGTCGATCGAAGGACTCGAGTGTCTTCTCGCTGGTTACTGGGAGCGTTCTGTCGTTCGTCGGACTCGGGCCGTTCCTATTAATTCTTCTTCAGGAACAGTCCATTCATAAGTGATCCGAGCAACTCAATCGCTGCGTCGACCTCTTGAGTGTCGTTGAAACTTGCGCACTGTGCGATGGCGAACAAGCCTCAATGGGAGCTGCTCGCCGAGGCGTTTGTCAACCACTACTACTCCGTGTTCGATACGGATCGTACTCAACTAGCAGCGCTTTACCGCGAAGTTTCGATGTTGACGTTTGAAGGCAACGCGTGCATGGGCGCGAGCGCGATCACCGAGAAGCTGGTGTCGCTCCCGTTTCAAAAAGTGCGCCACCAGGTTGTCACGTGCGATGCGCAACCAGTTTTGCCGGAAAGTTTAAACGGGGTGCTGGTGTTCGTCAACGGCGACCTGACAGTGGATGACAGTAACCAGCCGATCAAGTTCGCCCAGGTATTTCATTTGTTACCGGATCAGGGCAACCCTGGAATGTTCTGGATATACAACGACTTGTTTCGATTAAACTATGGATAGGTTCTGAGTGAGATTTCCCCATGGCTTACCATGATGCGCATTCCTGCGTGGAACGAACGGCTCTCAGCTGTGCGCATACGCCCGGGAGGAGTTGCCAAGTCCGGGTATTGCGATACGCACAAGGCACACCAGATGGTATCTGGAGAGCGCTGGCGCACCTGCTGAAACTTTCCACCCGGACTCACCTATACAGACGACGCTGGGTGTGAATGTATGCATGCCATATAACCAGGGTGGATGGGAGCTGCCCTGTGCAACCTGCAACGCTTTCGGACGCGTCAGGCTCTGTGTGCCGCCACCTAGATGTCACGCCCTCGCGTTGCTCGTCCGAATCGGGTAGGGCTTGCGTCGAACAATGCAAACGCGTCTGGGGTGACTCGGGTCCCTGCACATGCGCATGTTTTCGCACAGCATCCAGTATTCGTTGCACCGACGAGTCTCGTCAATGGGACCTGCGGGGTGCCACGCACGCATCTATACGAAGGTCAACGCCTATTTGGAGATACAGGCCGTAGACTGCTCTTTGACGCCTCTTTAACCGAACTTCTTAGTGTGTGTTCCTTGGCCAGGCGTTGCCGGCAGCAAAGCACAGCTGGTGCTGGTGTTATTTTCGGAAGGAACACTCTAGGACGACCTTTCTTATTGCTATGCATGCCCATGCGCCCTTGGGCAAAACAATTCAATAGATCGTTCCGTTCAACTACAACGGCGGGAGCGTGGGGCATCATCAGCGTTCGTGTATACCACGGCACTGGGCTTGGGCCTGCTCAGATACATAGCTATACGGTGAGACTCGAGCGAAACGGAAAGCGTCAGCGGCGTGGCGTCCCCGGTGTCTATTTCGGAACCGCGTCACAAGCAGTCATCATCTGTTTCTATGAGCAAATTCATGCACGAGGAAACGCACGGGAGATCACATGCATTAGCGAGCGCATTGGCAAGCACACTCATGAGCGAGTTCCACGGCAAGTAAACTAGGTTGTCACCATCCGACTGCTACATATTTCGAACATGTATCCAAGGAAGCCGAGATGGAACGTGCAGCTGTTATACTCTTCGGAGTAACAAATAGACACGATTATCCAAGCGCAAGTCCGCGAGGTCAATGACATTTCGACTACCCTGAAGACGCATCAGCAGACCGCCAAAGCTTATACAAACCGCAGATTGATGCGCACCTTCCGATTCCTGGTGGAAAACCTTGCCGCACATCACGTAATCATATCGGTTGATAACTGTCGGTGCACCAGACTGATCATAGGTGCCGTCGCAGGGTGCACCGTCCAGCCTTACACTTGACATGAGAACCAGCAGAAAACGGTCGCCCGCTCGAACCGGAAACAACTGGCTATGCACATCGAGCGTAAGTCGCATACGCTGCTGCAGTGACTCTGCTACCAGACGACTGACCCGGTCGAACTTTTTCTCACGCACTTTCCCCAAAGCCGGATTCCGCGGATCCTTGTACACCATATCCACCTCTTGGCAGATAAAGGTGTCTTCGAGTATGGTCGTCATTTTGGCGTAGTGTCCTGTGCAGAGCTCTTCTATAACAGCGCCGCTTCTCGAACACAGTCCCAGTTGCAGAATAGGCAGCTAAATATGAGCGCAAGGTACCTCGGAGAACTCCGGGTTTGAAGGGAGCGCTTGAAACACCTGGCCCGTCCTCGATTCCTGTCAAGCTTTCAAAAGCCCCAGATAAAGGTTCAAGTCCGGTCCTGATTGGCGCTCGTTGCAAGCAGTGTTAAGCACCACCTGATCGTCGTCCGTTGTGGTGGTAACGCTACGTGCGACTCGGCGAGTTTCTATTCCCGGTGCGCGGCTTCTTCACAGGTCTCTGGACCTAAACGTAGTCTCCTGGGTCACAAGGAAAGATCTCAGAACAGATGGCGTTCTAAGTTGGTGACGATATGTGGTTTAGTTCCAAGGTGACCCAGATCCTCCTTCCGCAAAAGACAATCCCAATGAAGCCTCAGCAGCGAGCCAACCAGACGTTGTCCTTGCAACAGCCAGTCGTCGCTAGGCTGCGGTCATGCGCTGCAGCGCCGAGTCGTGGAACGCTCGACGTTCTATTGACTCGACGGATGACGAACGCTGTCTTGTCGTTGTGTTCTCTGGTGACTGATCGTTGACGCTAACCAGAGGTTTTCTGGTTGCAGGACTGTTACGGGCTTCCATAAAAGCAAATATCCAACTATTCCAGACGCTCTTCCTTCATGTCGCCTAGCGTTCTCGTACTCACTGGACGTCGACGAAAGGCATCGATCTTGCGCCTCAGAGAATAGGATGTGTACTGCAGGGCCGAAGGGAACCCACCGCATCGTCTGGAGACAAGGTCAAGGCTCGAACTTGGAAACGCAATACGTTTGAGTACGTGCCGGAGCCTGTGTAGACACGGTGATCTTGAGCTCTCGGAAGAAAATTAGAGTTCTTGCGGACGTGGAACGCGCTTCTTCGCGGCGCCTGCTCTCTTCCTCACATCGAACGCAAGTCGAGCCAATGTTTTTGGTGCAGTAACCGATCCTGACGAGTTGAAAGTCGACGAGCGCCTCAAAACCGAGTTGTGTACAAGCACACTGGGCATTCTCTACAACGTCACTATCGGAGTACGGACAACAAACCCATGGTGAAAAAGCGCTCGCTCATAAGCGCCTAGGCGAAAGTCACTGGAATTTCACCATCCGCTCTCTCACCGAATGAGTGGAAGCACCTCTGGAGCCTGGGTCTTTTCACCGCACGCCGCCATGTCCGCACAGAGCCATGCAATGCTGCACGAGTCCTGCGATCCATCCTAGGTTCATGATCCCGATACGTAAAGGAACCTAATGCTTGTGGCGCTGCGGTTCTAGAGGTCAGCTCGATTAGCCGCCAGCCCCATACGTGTTTCAGATGACCGCAAAGCCCCCAGGACTGAGCAGTACCGCTCACGTCCACGAGCACCGGTGCCGCCCGTCAGTGGACCCGTCGACCATAGACAGGCCATTCGCTGAGCATGCCGCGCACTGTTCACGCAAGAGACGTGTACCCCAGGGGGATTGCAAAAGTTTACATGCTCGTCAGTTGCTCCAAATAGGGTATCTGCGGAAGCGCATCGAGCGCCCATTGCACATTGAGCATCAGTCGCAACGCCAGTCCTTGAAAGCGAGCTCCACCGTCGAGCGTCTCGTGCTCTGTAAATCACCACTGCCTCCGACAGAGCGCATCACGCGAATATCGACCGAGCAGCTCCGAGTCCCGGACCAAAGACCCGTTTCCATGTGAGGCCCTGCGTGAATCATGATATCAGGCGCTACTGTGGTCGCCGTCCCTGCTTCGTGCCAGCAGTTGGTGCAGGTGGCACCACGCCCATCCAGTCAACGCCACAGGTCCCGGAGAATCTGGAATATCCAACGGCACTAGCATCCACCTGGCGCCGTGCGAAGACACATTGTTTTCACTGTTTCTGGGTCGCAATATTCGCATCCCTCTGGACTGGTTTACGAGCATACTCGGTAGCCGTCCTCGAGCTGCTGAATTTCGTCCGGAAGCAGTTCCCGAATCCGGCGCGTTACTGGATCGAAACGATACGGAATGTTACCCAGTTCACCATCGAAGCGATTCTTCCGCACATCCAGGTACTTGTAATGACGTCCGTTCTGAATGATGATCACATTATCGGCTTCCTGGGTTGCCTTCGCGCTTCCAAAAACGCTGGCTGTTTTGAGAAGTTGGTCTTCGTCTTCTTTGCGCGGATGGATCACGACTGAGACGTGTACGTTATGTTCCGTTGCAAAAGCGCGAAACTTTTCAATGGCGCGATCCATGATCTCAAAGCGCTCGTATCCACGCCCCTGTCCACTCGTCATGAATTGCAAATTATCTAGTACCACATGAGCGACATCGTAAACATAGGCTGCGTATTCCATAGCGTGAATGACCTGATCCACATCGCTGGACCCGAAGAATCGCAGAAAATAAAGAGGAAGTTGTTCAAACTGGTCAGCGACTTGATCGAACCGTTCCCCCATGGCATCCAGACCGATGCCGGCGAACTGACTGAGCATCACTTTCGCCATCCGAACATTGTTCAGTTCGAACGAACCCCAGAGTGTATTCGCACCTTGCATGCAATAATCGAGCGAGAGTTGCGATAGCACTGTGGTTTTCCCAACGCCGGTCGGTCCAGAAAAGATGGTGAGCTCGCCGCGACGGTGACCCTTCAGCAGACGATTAAGTCCGGGCAAGGTCTGACTCTGGAGGCCACGAACCTGCACAGGATTCGCCAACTCTCGCTGGACATCGGCCCGCAGGTCAGCAAACGTTACGATTCGCTCGTGCGGCACTGGACGTGCTCGCTCGATCATGGCGAAGAGGTCGCGCTGCTGCAAAAGCGCCTCGTTTGCGTCCTTCGGGCCACTTCCATTGCCGCTTCCAACAAGAAAGCAGCGTTGCAACCCGAGCTTGTGTGCGAACTGCCTCGCTCCATCGTGTCCAGGGATATCGTCATCGAGCCAGAGATAAATCCGCTTGAAACGCTCCAACCAGGTGAGAAGCACAGGAGGCAGGGATCGAGCGCCGTTCGGAAGCGACACCGCACTGAGGCCCGTTGACTGGTGCACCGCCATCGCGTCAAACTCGCCCTCAGTCACCACGAGACACTCTGCATCCGCAGGGACAAGATGCATACCGAAAAGACCCCAGTAGCCACCACGCGGCTCCAGTCGCATTGCCGACTTGCGCAGCACAGAACGGATCTTCAGCCGCAACACGCGTGATGGCGGTGGAACACTGGAGTCCTGGCAGGCGCTCTCTTCGCTGCCGAGATTGGACCCTGCAGGGTTCGGGTCACGTCGGTGGTCTAGCTCCACCAGCGTCGATGGAGCACGCGTGGTAAGCCATTCCGGCTCTATCCACGGGAAGGTGATGCAGTCGTGCTCGGACCAGATGTCTGCGGTGCTGCCGCTATCACGAAAACGAAAGCGGCCGGCTCCGACGCGGAACTTGCGTGCAGTTGCGAGTTGCAAGCCACGGGATTTCAGGAACTGTTTGACTGCGTCACTGCTCTCTAGGCGTGCTTCGCACTGAGCTGCAAGAGCCGCATCAACCACAGGCAACTGCTCCGTTGCCACTGAGTCTATTTGTGACGTATTAGCGCTCACTGACGCCGCTCCTGAATCCGCGGGGCGAGCACTTGTTGGATGCGCGCCTGGAGCAAGGTGCGCGTTTTCAGGAAACTGACCTCTCCAGCTAAGTGGTTCCAGGATATCACCAAAACTTCGTTTCAAGTCCCAGTGGTTGCCTTTCGCGCCACAGCGATGGCAGAAAAACACGCCACTAGACGTATGGACGTAAAGTTTGAACATGTTGTCCGCCTTGCCGCGCACGGGCGGGCAAAAGGGACAGATGCGGACCACTGCGTGCTGGTCCATCATACGGACCTCGAGGCCTTTGTCTTCGAGATAGCGTACCATATGACCCGGGGGCAGTTCGAAGAATTGGGAAACAAACGGTGTTCCCGTGGGCGTCTCTCGTATCGGGGGGCGCGTTCGACGCTGAGGCCAGCGAGCCACTGCGGGCCACAGCGCCGCAGCTCTCAGATCGCGGAGACTCCAAGCGTTGCTGACACCTCGTCGCAGGGCGTCATGGTCGCTGTTTGTGTAGTTCAAGGGCTCACCATAAATTTCCGGCGGAAAAAGGTCTGCTGGTGGTGCGCCAGCGTCCGCTGGCGTTGGATCGTTCGACGCCTCTCGTCGGGCAGCATTATCTGTTGTCGGTCCGGGAGTGCCGTGGTTCGCTTTGTCCGAGCGCAGTGTACGCTTCAAACGCACCGGTGTGCTGCCCGCTCTCTTCAGTGAAAAGCTATGGGCTAGAAACGAACGAACAGGTCCCAGGGACGGAAACAGCTGTCGCGACAGCGAAACCCACTTCCACTGCACAAGTCGCGCTCCATCTTTCCAGTATGTCATTAGCTCCTTGGCATGGCGAAGGTCGTGTCTGCCGCACACACAGCCACCGAAGTACAGTTAATCAAGTTAACGTTGCGTACTTGGTCGTGTCGATTCGTACAGGCCGCTAGGAGTCGTTCGCGTTACCGCTTCGTGCAGAAAGTCGACCTGGGCGGGCACCCAAGTTGCGTACTGCGATGCTGCATCTGAAGCTGTATATAATTGTAGGTTTCTGGACAGAATGACTTTGCTGCTGGATTGTGTGGAAGATGTATCATTTAATGGATATTTGGCAGACAATTGTCCATGATATACACATCTGGAATTAGGTTCTTTTCTGTACAAAATGGTTCAACGAGTGCCTGGCTCAGCGCGCAGTCGCTGCATCGATTGATTCCGGTTTTATTCGGCAACGCTACTGTTGAAGCCGCCGCTGTCCCTGCAGAGCGACGGAGTCGCGTGGGTTTGTGTATGGGATATGCGCTGGAGCGTGCGCTGTGAAACGCAACCATAGGCGATCCTCTCGTAAAGCTTGCATACCAGGTCTGTAAGCGGCACGCACGGCGTACAGGTCACTGAGCCCACGCAGCAGCGCGGGCGACGGCCACCGTGGTCTACCTGCGTACTCCCGCAGACCAGCCGCTTCGTATAGAACGCTCGTGCCTGGTGATAGCCGTGCTCATCACAACGCATATTCAACGCGTTTGAACAGTCCGTTCGTTCCGAGTTCATACAGCAACCTTGCTCGGGGAAGATGCACGTTGCACTGAACGCCTTCGAGGGGCTCACGTGGGAGTCGCGCGCTCGAGTGCTTCTCGCAGCCGCTCAGGTGTCGTTACCAGCGGACACCGGTGCCTTTCTGCAGCAGATCCGTGCAGCTTTGGAGGCGCTGGATCCTCGGCGACTAGAATCTCCGGACGAGATCGCGGGTCTTTTGAAGAGTCAGAAATTGTTTTCTGGTGATCTGGAGCCGGTTCACCTCGACCAAATGCGTCTCCATTCTGTCGCATATCTGGCACCGTCGCGGGTTGAGCTGGTCGGCAGCTACGCGCTGGGTACGGCGGTTGCGCTGCCTGAGCCGCCACTGGTTGACGTTGCCTTCGAAGTTCCGCGGAAATTCTTGCTCGAAAAGGATTACCTCGATGGACGGTACCACGTCAGGCGGCTTGTGTATCTCGCAGAGGTTGTTCGACAACTTCGCGACCGTGTTCCCGATCTTGAAGCGACTTGGGTACCATCGAATTCTTTCACGAGATCCGAGAATCCGCTCCTACATGCCGCGTTACAGAAACCAGTAGTCGTGCTCTCATCTCCGAAGGTATCTGGTAGGATTCGCTTGTTGCCTGCCCTAACTCCTGATAAGTTTCCGAAGCTGATGCAGCGCCCTGAGCTATACTGCTTTCGAGCATTTCAAGATTTGCCGCAGGAGAATGAGCGCATTGCTCTGAACACGCATTATGTCAACAGCATCCGCAGCGACTGGAGCATCTGGGCGGATTTTGACTTGCTTGTGGCGACAACCAAGCGCTACGCAATTGTGTCGGATTGTGTGCGTCTCCTCAAACTCTGGTCAGCGAACCGACAACTGACGCTGATAGAACCCGTGGAGGCGGCTCGCAGGCTCGTATCGGGCCACGAACTCGCTCTGCAGACTGCTCAGCTGGTGGAACAGGGCGAATTCCCTGCTCACGCCGCCTCCCTGAGTCGACTGGTGTTGGCAGTGTTCCGAGCGATACGAGCTCGCCTGCCTGTCGAACCCAGTATCGTGCGGGTTGAAGTGGAAGCAGCGCTGCGCTCGTTTGCGAGTCGATTGCGTGAGCTGGACCAAGTTGGCGGCATTTACTACACGCTTGCTGGCTGCTGCATGGAGCCGCTCGCGTACTTCGATAGCATCTTGCAGGTAACGCAGCGACGATCGGCGAAACGAAACCCACGCGATGCTACTCTCGACACCCTTCGAGGAGAATGGTTACAGCGAGTGTTTCGAACGCTGCGCCGAGCGCTCGGTGATCGTGTGGCGTATCTGGGGGTGCTCCCACGAAGACAGCACGCGAATACCAACTTCGTACAGGTCGGCATCAAATGGCAGCCACAAAATATGTTGCGAACGATTGATCGTGACCCCGATGAGCAGTTTTGGGGCAGCGGGCGTCTCGAATGGCGTCGCTTCCGATCCGGGGAGATTTTGCATTGCCTCGTGTGGGCCGAGTCCAGTATTGAACGCTTCCAGATACCCCAACGAATTGTGGATGCAGCGCTGAAGAAGGAGCCAGATGCACAGGCCAAAGGGAACACGCTCTGGTTGCTCGAGGAGCGACACACGCCCGGGCTTTGGACCCGCGAACACCTGGACCTCCGCCGTTGGCGCTACGTGAAGGATCCCCGCTCGCTCGCATTGTATCAGGCCCGTTGTGTACTTTTGGGAAAGATGTATCAAGCGCTTTGCCAGCTTCTCATGGACGCAGACGGTGCGATTGGTATCAGCAAGGTCTTGCCGCTGCGGGTACAGGCCGTGCACGTTGCGGTGAACGACGGTGAATGGCTCCGCCATACCGCAGTGGAATGGCCGGAGCTCCAGGAGAACCTCCAGGGACGATGGGCGAGTCGATACCGTCTCACCGCACACGTCGAGCTGGAGAGCACCCATTTATGGCCCGATGCAACCGAGTCAGCGGATGCCGCTCAGGCAGTTCGAGTTGCTTTCACGATTGCGCTGTATCGCGCACTGCAACGAGGTCTGCGGAAGCACGCAGAACGCTTACCGGTGCCAGTGCGTTTCATACAGGCCACCAGACATGGCGACCTGCTGCTGCTGCTGGGCTGCTTCCCCATCCGTCTTCGAGTCTGTTCGGCCGCTGAGGCTGTTTCGATGTCCGCTGCGTTTCGCCTTCACGCTCAGCTATCATCGATCTCGAGTCGATTCCCGGCTTTTGGGCCAACAGCACGGCTCGCGAAGCGCTTTCTCGCTGCGCATGGTCTTGTGGATCTGGCGGGTATCGACGGCTTGTCTCCTGCCGCAGTGGAATTGCTCTTATCGCGTCTTTTTACCGATCCGCTCCCCTGGGGAGACTGTCCGGCGACTGCCTGGGGCGGCCTCGTTCGCTTCCTGCACCTGATCGCCAAAACTGAGACGGCGTTAACAGAGCCGCTGGTGATCCCCATTTTGAACCTGTCCGAGGATGAGCCACCCTGGTATCCAGAAACCGGTGGACTCGAGTCGTCTGTCGCTTCCAAGCATTGTTGGCTCCGTTTGTGTACTGCAAGCGATCCTTGTGGCACGTTGCTCACGAAGCAAGTCGCTGCGGAAGTTGTTCGTCGTATGAGATTGGTGTGCAGGGCGGCCTTGCAACATCTGGGTGACGCCCTGCACCAGGACGGCGGCCTAGAGCCAGACCATCTCGGGGTCATCTTCCGTCCGCCTCCGCTAGCTTCATTCTGTGATCTGGTGCTGGAGCTCGAACACGCTCTGGTGCCCGAACAAGTCATCGTAGACTCCGGCCTGGGTGTAGCGGACCGTGAGGTGCACGCTCCTGACGAGTTGCGGCAGCGTTTCGGTATCGCGGACGCAACCACAGAGCAATGGCTTGTTGGTTTCGATCCGATCGGTATGTATCTCCGTTGGTTGCGAGAGATGTTCGGAGACCTCTGGGTGTTTCTGTACGACGCCTATGGAGGCCGCTGGATTGGGGGTATCTGGCGCAGCGCAGCGTCGCAACCAGCCCTGTCCCTAGATGTTAGCCGCACAAGCTATCGTCGCTTGGTCAAGTCTGGCGCGCGCATACCAGCCGGCTCGCGACTAGAATGGAACTTGCCTGAAATACTACATGACATGCATGCTGTTGGCGCCGGACTTGTGCGGGAAATTCGTCTCTGTGGACAACTCACTGGTGCGTGCAGCGGATACTGAGCAACCTCGGGTAGGCGACGCCCTCAAGAGAGGTGGTCTACGCTCCCAAGCCTGGCCGCACAGCCGCGCATAATGCCCGAAGCATCCCATGCGGTCGAAAAGTGAGGCATCGCGGTAGATGATGCACCGACTGGCGACACCCCTGGACTTGTTTCGAGCCGCATTCCTCACCATTAAAGCACGGAAACTGCTGTACGCATTTCCGTATATCGCTGCGCTTGTGGTAATAGAGCGGTGCTGTTTCTCAGAGAAGCCTTTGGGCGGCGCGTCGTTGCGTACGCTTTCCGGGATACAGTGGATCCAGCTATCATTTGGGTCAACCGAGCTCTGGTCGCGTCGGAAGTACCCGCGCTGGACGATTTGCTTGAAGCCCGACCAAGAGCCTCGCCTCGAATATTGATCGTTTTTTAGCAACGCGCTCGCCCGTTCGCACACACTCTAGAGAACAGACGAACTTGGGTGGCAGTTTCAGGAGCGCAACGCTGCCAGTATATGGAACAGTGCCGCCGGGTCCAATGCCTCACAAAGTCGCGGACGCCTTGCGGTAATAAGGCGGCCACAGATCATAACCGAATCGCTCGTAATCCTCGGCGTACAATTTTCTAACCCTCTGCGCCAGACGTTCGTTCACGTGCTTGTGCAAGAGGCTTGCTGCGCTCTGGGAGTGCAGGGTATTCCGGCCGCTCGCTTGTGCTCGCTTCCGCATGGATTCGTGCCACTCGAGACCGGCCTGACCAAACATATCCATGTAAAACTTTCGAAGTGACTCGGGTTCATCTACTTTTCCGATACAGTCGAAGAATGTCCGAGGCAGCATGCGAAAAAGGCAGAAGCCCGACTGTGGGCGCCAATGTTCGTCGAACGGTGTCAGATCTGGGGTCATGGTCTTTGCAGCCTCTTCCAGGTAGTCCACAAAACGTTCAAACGAGTGAGGGTATCGATTTTTCAATGGATATCGTTCCAGTTCGCGTCCAGCTTTGACTTTATCAAGGTAAGCCGACAGCAAGCGTGTAAGCGGATGGCGCACCAGGGCACCAAACTTCCACGATGGATCCGAGAGCACTCGAAGAAGCTCCTCGTCCTGCAAATGAAGGAGCTGCGTCAAGTTTGCGCGGCCTTGCGGATGAATCAAGTGGATTTCATCGGCATCCAGGGGGTCCAGAACCACCCCCAGCGTTTCCCGCAAAGCAAATGCACGTGCGGCAGTACAACCGGCTTTCGGTATCGAGCAGAGCAGGCGCTGTTGTTTCGCGAATACGATAACGCCAACAAACGATTGCTCCTGTTCCCGACGCCAAAGATCAGAAATATTCTGAAAATACTCTGCAAGCGGTTTTTCATTGAAGAGACTTGCAAGCACTGGGGCTTGCCAGGAAAAGTTGGCTGTGTGAGAACGATACTCACTCGGAGAAGATGTTTCGAGTCCGGGCGACGGAACCATGAGGGTTTGCAGCACGCGGTGCGAGGCCAGGATCAGAAGCAACACCCAGAAAACGGTGAACCAGAAAAACCACCGAAACCATAAATGCATATCTATTTCCTCTACACCGACACGTTGCTTTCCAGGGAAACGAGTGGCAAGATCGTGTTCCCTCACTCGCCTAATACAAAGCGCCAATGGCTGCAGAAGCGCTGGTGCAGAGCACGCCGCACGCACGCACCAAACGCTGTTCAAACTCGAACGATGTCGGGCGTGGACAGTCGTGGCGGCAACCGCGCCTTAGACAAATCATCTCCGACAGTTGTGCAGATGCCTCCGCGCCTTTTTGGATCGGCCACCTCCTACTGCTTCCAACTTTCTCTCATA
>Ga0080006_1081147_pt1 | contig 19045 bp, 18 predicted proteins | sample RS3BMetagenome_FD_69209 | JGI IMG/M metagenome (GOLD analysis project Ga0080006, IMG submission 69209) | Ferric oxide microbial mat and aquatic microbial communities from Rainbow Spring, Yellowstone National Park, USA - RS3B (SPADES... ... | reverse complement strand
CGCGGTGGTCTCGGCATGTGCGAAGCCCGGCTAAAGCGTCGGATCGTGGGGGGTGAGGGCGGCCAGCGACGCCAGGCCCCCGCCACCCGACCCGCCGGTGATCGCGATGAAGTCGGGGTCGCCGCCATAGTCGGCGATGTTCTCGCGCACCCACGCGATCGCCCGCTTGACGTCGACGAGGTGAGCGGGGAACACGCAGCGCGGGCTCTTGCTGTAGTTGATCGCCACACAGACCCAGCCGAGTTCGACCATCCGGCTCATCAGCGTGTAGCCCTGAGGACGTTTGTCGTTGACGGCCCATGCGCCACCCGGGACCTGAATCAGCACGGGCGCGCGCCGGCCGGGCGCCAGGTCACCGCGGCGCCAGATGTCGAGCAGGTGCTCCCGACCACCCGGGCCATAGGAGATGTCGGAGGTCTGCGCCGCGTAGCGGCGGTGCGGACTCGGCCGGCTCAGCAGGCCGCCGCGGGGGGTGCACTCGCCCTGAGCGCACGTCGGGTGGCGCACCTGCTCGCGGAAGTCCGGTCCCAAAGACTCTTCGAGCGCGGCACTGAGGGCTTCATCTGCTCGCTGCGCGGCCCAGGTGGTGGCCACCCGCCCGATGGACGGGTGCGACACCCGGGACAACGCATGCCCGGTGAGGACGTGTGGGGGAAACTCGGCACGCAGCCAGCCGGCGACCCAGCCGACCGCGAATTGGGAGCCGCGCAGCAGCAGCGTGCCGGCCCGGCAGGTGTCCCTGGCATCCGATATCAACCGCTGCGCCTGGTGACTGGCCCGCGAGCACTGAGAAGCCAGGTTGATGGCAACGCTCATAGCAACGCCACTCCTCGACGTTATGCACACGCCTCGCTGCGGTGAACGGCTGCTTATCAACCGGTGCTATGCGTGTGTCGGGGCTCACACCATAACCGATAAGAAAGGCAGGGGAACACTTTTCGGAAACGGCACGTCGCAGGATGCTGTCCGTGATTTGGCATTAGATAGACTGACCTGCGCATTGCCTCCGTAGCTCAGGTGGATAGAGCAAGGGCCTTCTAATCCCTAGGTCGCACGTTCGAGTCGTGCCGGGGGCACCGGTCGAGGCGGTTTCCGGACCCGCTGAGAGTGCCGGTCGTCGTTTATTCATCGTTCATGTCCGTGACGGTGCGATCCAGCAGGCCAGCGACCTGGTCGCCGACCCGGCCCCGGGACATGTCGATGAGCGTCGCCACTGTCTTGCGGAAGCTGTGCGAAGTCACCTCAGGCATCCCAAGCTCGTCGCGGACCGCGCGCCAGGCGGTGTTGAAGTTTTCCGGGTCGCGCAGCGTTCCGCTGCAAGACGCGAAGGTCGGTCTGCTGCTGCCCGAACCGACTTCCGGTATTTTCCTCGTCGGTCGCTCCAGGGTCGCGAAACCTCTGGGTTATGAGCTGCGCACCAGAGATTCTCCCGTGTCCGCCTAGTCTAAAAGCGCAGGTAAACGGCCTTCGGGTGTCAGACGATCGCGAAAGCGATCGCTAAGGTGATCCAGCAGGCCGATGGACCTGGCCTCGGGGGTTGCACTACGGGCCGCGATTATCGGCCACAATCTCGATAAGGACCGGTTCGTGTGGGATTTTGCCGTGCCGCGGGAACAGCAGCCAGGGACCTCATCGACAACGGCATCGACTGAAACCGGGAACCGCCGGATACCCGCGCTGATGGTCAGGAAGCTACGTCGCGTCCCAGATAGCGGATCACCGGGGTATCACCGTCGAGGTCCCAGAGAATCAGGTAATCCGTGTCGGCTCCGGCGACAGTGATGACCCAGACCCTGCCCGGCCGGATAAGCCGACGCCGCACTTTGACATCGGTCGGGTCATCTTCGATGCGGTCAAGCCATTCATCGACGCGGTCCGCGAAGTCGGGATCGCGATCACGGAGGGAGACCAGTTCGTCGTAGGCTTCCGGGTCGAGCTCAAGCACGAGACTCAATATACGCCTGTTTACCCCATTACCCAACTGCCCCAATTGCATCAAAATGGAAAGAGGGTCTATCATTTCGATGTGGATCATCCCGTGGTCATCGAAGTGGACAGCCGGCGCCGGATCAGCATTGGCAAGCTGGGCCGCCACGACACCTACTTAGCAACCGAACAACCGGACGGAACGATTGTGTTGGAACCAGCCGTCGTCTTAACCGCGGCGGAGCACGCGTACCTGCAGAACACCAAACTGCAACGTCAGATCGAGGAAAACCGCGCTCACCCTGAGCGCCGTCGCTCCCGGCCTGGGCGTCCGCGGCGAGTCATGAAAGTCACGCCGGCTGAGGCGAACTAGCGGCTGGTCCGGCGCTACGCGGCTTCAGTCGCGGGACCTCCCGCCGCGGTCGAACGTGTCGCCGCCCTGTGTGACAGGGCTGGTGTCGTCGCAACTCATATTTCAATCGTGCTCCCGGGCTCTGACAACCTGTCGACTTCCGCGGCCAGCGCCAGGGTCACTTGGCGTCGCGTTTCTCAAAGGTTCCACGCGCCGCACTCTCGTGTCGGCGAAGTACCCTTACCTGGGTCTCGCTCGGGGCCCTGATCCAATCCGAATCCGCGGAGGTTCCCGATGACCCAGTCCGACCCGGTTTTGTACACCGTCGACGAGCGGGTCGCACTCATCACCGTGAACGATCCCGATCGGCGCAACGCGGTGACCGCCGCAATGTCGGCGCGGCTGCGGGCGGCCGTCGAGCAAGCCGAGGCCGATCCCGACGTGCACGCCGTCGTGGTCACCGGGGCGGGCAAAGCCTTCTGCGCGGGCGCCGATCTCGCCGCTCTGGGCGCCGCGGGCGATGGAGCGGCGGAGACGGGACTGCAGAAGCTTTACGACGGCTTCATGGCCGTCGGTGCTTGCCGGCTGCCCACCATCGCCGCGGTCAACGGCGCGGCTGTCGGCGCGGGGCTGAACCTGGCGCTGGCTGCTGACGTGCGGATCGCCGGTCCAGCCGCGTTGTTCGACGCGCGCTTCCAGAAGCTGGGGCTTCATCCCGGCGGAGGTGCGACTTGGATGCTGCAGCGGGCGGTGGGTCCGCAGGTGGCCCGCGCGGCCCTGCTGTTCGGCATGCGCTTCGACGCGGAATCCGCTGTGCGCCAAGGCTTGGCACTCAGCGTGGCCGACGACCCGGTGGCCGCGGCGCTGGAACTGGCCGCGGGGCCGGCGGCGGCTCCACGCGAGGTGGTCCTGGCGACCAAAGCGACCATGCGGGCCACCGCCAGCCCGGGAGCGCTGGACAACGAGCAGCACGAATTCGCGATGCGCACGGAACTGGGGCCGCAAGCGAACTCCCTCCAATCACCCGAATTCGCAAGCCGATTGGCGGAAGCCCAACGCAGGTAGCGTGTCAGCGCTTCAAATCACTTGCGCCACTGGTGTTCCAACTGTCTCAGCGAGCCGTTTTCTGTCGGTGGGTGTTCGTAGCATTCGGGTATGAGTTCGAGTACGCGTGAGGAGATCGACGAGGTCTTCCGCGCCGTGGATGACGACGTGGACCGGCTGTGTGAGTTGTCCTTTGACGCGTTTACGACCCCTGAGCGGCTGCGCGCCTTGGAGCGCCTCGAACGCGTCGCGCGCCGACTGCGCCCACCGCAGCATGCGTTGATCAACCAGCTTGGCGCACAGGCCAGTGCGGAAGAGTTGGGCGGCAATCTGCGCTCGGCGTTGGCCGATCGGTTGCGCATCACCAAGGCCGAGGCGGTTCGGCGCATCGGCGAAGCCGCCGATCTCGGTAAGCGCCGGGCACTGACCGGTGAGCCATTGCCGCCGCAACTGAGCGCGACCGCGGCCGCCCAGCGTGCGGGGTCGATCGGTGACGGGCACGTGAGTGTGATCCGCGGCTTCGTGGCCCACCTGCCCACCGACGTCGACCTGTCGACCCGGGAAGCCGCCGAGGCCGACTTGGCCGCTAAAGCCGGCGGGTATCGCCCCGACGAGCTGGCCCGCTACGCCCAGCGGATCATGGACTGGCTGAACCCCGACGGGGAATACAGCGACACCGAGCGGGCCCGCAAGCGCGGCATCACACTGGGCAAGCAGGAATTCGACGGCATGTCACGCATCAACGGCATGCTGACCCCGGAGTTGCGGGCCGCCCTCGAGGCCATGCTGGCCAAGCTGGCCGCCCCCGGCGCCTGCAACCCCGAGGACCAGGAACCGGTGGTCGACGCCTCCCCCGATGAGGACGCGGTGCGACGCGACACCCGGTCGGCGGCCCAGCGCAACCACGACGGGCTCCTGACCGCACTGCGGACCCTGTTCGCCTCGAGCCGACTGGGTCAACACAACGGGCTGCCCGTGTCGATAGTAGTGACCACCACACTGAAGGATTTGGAGGCCGCGGCCGGCAAAGCCCTGACCGCCGGCGGCACCCTGGTGCCCATGTCGGATGTGATCCGCTGGGCCGGCCACGCCCACCACTATCTGGCGATCTTCGACCAAGGCCGGTCGCTCGCGCTGTACCACACCAAGCGGTTGGCGTCTGCCGCACAGCGAATCGTGTTGTACGCGCGCGATCGTGGCTGCACCAAGCCGGGCTGTGACGCACCCGCCTACCACAGCCAGGTCCACCACGTCCAAGGATGGGCCGCCACCCGGCGCACCGACATCAATGACCTCGCCCTGGCCTGCGGGATCGACAACCGGCTTGCCGAGAAGGGCTGGACCACCCGCACCAATGCCCGGGGCGAGACCGAATGGAACCCGCCGCCGCACCTCGACCGCGGTCAACCTCGAATCAATACCTTCCACCACGCCGAAAGACTCCTCCGCGACAACGGCGACGACGATGACGAGTGGTAGCCGACTGATGAGTGCGCGGACTCACTCCGAGCGCGACTCCCCCGCACGCCGCAGCATCATCTCCGCATGCTTGAGCACCGGGGAGTCGACCATCTGCCCTTCGAAGGCGAACACGCCGCGCTGCGACTTCGCCGCCGCCAATACTTTTCGCGCCCAGTCCAGCTTCTCAGCGCTGGGGCGGTAAGCCTCGCGCACCACCGGGATCTGGGTCGGGTGGATGCAGACGGTGCCGTCGAAACCCACCGCGACGGCGTCGTCCGCCTCGGCCCGCAGGCCCTCGATATCCCGGATGTCCAGGTGGACGGCGTCCAATGCGATCCGGCCGAACGCCGACGCCGCGAGCAGCGCCGCCGAACGCACGTGGCGGGCGACGTCGCGGTAGGTGCCGTCGGCGTGCCGGCTCGAGCTCCCGCCGAGCGTGGCCACCAGATCCTCGGCGCCCCACATCATCGCGACGGTGCCCTCGGCGGCGGCGATTTCGGTGGCGAACACCGCGCCGCGCGGGGTTTCGATCAGCGCGACGACATCACGCGGCGCAAGCGCCCTCACCTCTTCCGCCGATTCGGTCTTGGACAGCATCACCGTCCAGTAAGCGGTATCGGCCAGGGCGTCGAGATCACGCGACAGTTCCTCGGTTCCCGCCGCATTGATCCGCACGACGGTGCGTTCGGGGTCCAGCGGCGTCTCCCGCAGGGCCTTGCGGGCAGTGGCCTTATCCGCCTGCGCCACGCCGTCTTCCAGGTCGAGGATCACCATGTCAGCGGCAGCCGCAGCCTTGGCGTAACGCTCGGGGCGGTCGGCCGGGCAGAACAGCCATCCAGGACCGGCGGCGCGCAAGTTCATCAGTTCTCCCTTGTGTCTGTTCGGGAGGCGGGCCGCTTCTGCACCAGCGTGGTCCGAACGGCGCGGGCGACGACCTCCCCGTGTTGGTTGCGCCCGAGGTGCTCGAGGGTGACGATTCCCTCACCGGGCCGGCTCTTGGACTCGCGCTTGCCGGTACACACCGTCTCCGCGTACAAAGTGTCGCCGTGAAAGACGGGTTTGGGGAAAGCGACCTCGGAAAAACCCAGATTGGCCACGATGGTGCCCAGCGTCAACTGCGACACCGACAACCCGACCAGCGTCGAGAGGGTGAACATGGAGTTCACCAGCCGTTCGCCACGAAACCCGGGCTGCTCGGCGGCCCACGCCGCGTCCAGGTGCAGCGACTGGGTGTTCATCGTCAGCGTGGTGAACAGCACATTGTCGGCCTCGGTCACCGTGCGGCCCGGCCGGTGCAGGTACTTGGTGCCGATCTCGAACTCTTCAAACCACAGGCCCCGCTGCACAATCGACTTGTCGGTAGTCATGCGCGCCACTCCTCAATCCCGGCTGCGCCGGCATCATCGTCGTCGGCGCGACTCATCGCAGCCCCAGCGATCGCGCGATGAGCATCAGTTGCACCTCGGTGGTGCCCTCCCCGATCTCGAGTATCTTGCTGTCGCGGTAATGACGCGCCACCGGGTACTCGTTCATGAAGCCGTATCCGCCGTGGATCTGGGTGGCGTCGCGGGCGTTGTCCATCGCCGCCTCCGCAGCGATCATCTTCGCGATCGCCGCCTCCTTCTTGAACGGCTTGCCCGCCAGCATCTTTGCAGCCGCGTCGTAGTAGGCCGTGCGGGCTACGTGCGCGCGCGCTTCCATCCGCGCGATCTTGAAGCCGATCGCCTGATAGGAGCCGATTGGCTGGCCGAACGACTGACGCTCTTTGGCGTATTTCACGCTCTCGTCGACGCAGCCTTGCGCGGTGCCGGTCGCCAGCGCGGCGATCGCGATGCGCCCCTCGTCAAGGATCGACAAAAAGTTGGCGTAGCCAGTCCCACGGGCGCCCAGCAGGTTTTCCTTCGGGACCCGGGCGTCGTCGAAGCTCAGCGGATGGGTGTCCGACGCATTCCAGCCCACCTTGTTATACGGTGGCTCGACCGTGAAGCCCGGCGTGCCGCTGGGCACGATGATCGTCGAGATCTCCTTCTTGCCGTCCGCCAGGTTTCCGGTGACCGCCGTGACCGTGACGAGCGACGTGATGTCGGTGCCCGAGTTGGTGATGAATTGCTTGCTGCCGTTGATCACCCACTCATCGCCATCGAGCCGGGCGGTGGTGCGGGTACCGCCGGCGTCCGAGCCTGCCCCGGGCTCGGTGAGACCGAACCCGGCGAGTGCCCGTCCGGCCGTCAGGTCCGGCAGCCACTTCTGCTTCTGTTCCTCGGTGCCGAAGCGGTAGATCGGCATCGCGCCGAGGCTCGCGCCGCCCTCCAACGTGATCGCCACCGACTGGTCGACCTTGCCCAACTCCTCGAGCGCGAGCGACAGCGCGAAGTAGTCACCGCCCATCCCGCCGTACTCCTCCGGGAACGGCAGGCCGAACAGCCCCATCTCGCCCATCTTGGCGACCACCTCGTAGGGGAAGCTGTGCTCCTCATCGTGTTTGGCGGATACGGGCGCGACGACGGTACGTGCGAACTCCGCGACCGTGGCCCGGAGATCCTCGTATTCCTTGGGCAGCGTCCCTGCCGTGACGGGTATCGTCATGTTTCGTCTCTACTTTCTGCGGCTTCATCGGGGCCCGGAATCAGCCGGACCAGCACCTGATCGACGTTCACCTGATCGCCGACGGACACCAGCACCTCGGTACGGCCCGAAAGCGGTGCGGCCAGCGAGTGTTCCATCTTCATCGCTTCGACGATCACCACGACGTCGCCCTCGCAAACCTCGTCGCCCGAGGCGACCTGAAGCGCGATCACGCTGCCGGGCATGGGGCTGAGGATCTCGGCCCGCCGCTCGCCGGCCGCGCGGTGAATCTTATGCTCCTCGGCTTCCCGCAGGTGCCAGGTTCCGCGCTGGTCGGCGATCCACAGGTGCCGATCGGCCTCGGCCCAGTGGTATTCGCGGCGCAGCCCGTCCAGCGTCACCCACATCCGGCCCTCGTCGACTTGCACACTGCCGGAACGTATGTCACCACGGCCGACCTGCACCCGGGCCGCTTCGGGCTGCCCCCACACCGACACCGTCTCGCTGCGCGCCGTGGTGCGCAGCGCGGTGCGGACCGGCGCTGGCGTCCCGCCGATCCGCCATCCGGTCGGCGCCGCCCACGGGTTGCCCGAGGCCGCACGAGCCCTGACCGAAAGAGCCCACTGGCGGTACAGGCCGGCGGCCACGAGAACGTCGTCGGGCGCGGTCAGGGGCGCGAAGGCCGCAAGGCGCTCGTCGAGCAGCGCAGTGTCCAGGTCGCCGGCGCGCACCCGTTCGTCAGCCAGCAGAAAACGGAGGAATTCGATGTTGGTCTGCACACCCAGAACCGCGGTGTGCGAAAGTGCCGCATCGATTTTCCTAAGCGCCTCGCCGCGGTCACTCCCGTGCGCGATCACCTTGCTGAGCATGGGGTCGTAGTCGCTGCCGACGATCGTGCCCGGCAGCAGCGACGAGTCGACCCGCACCCCGGCGCCGGACGGCTCGACCACCTGCAGCACCCGCCCGCCGGTGGGCAGGAAGCCCCGGGCCGGATCCTCTGCATACACCCGGGCCTCGATCGCGTGCCCGCGTAGTTGGATCTCATCCTGTGCGAAAGCCAGCTTCTCGCCCGCGGCGACCCGCAGTTGCCACTCCACCAGGTCGAGTCCGGTCACCGCTTCCGTCACCGGATGTTCCACCTGGAGGCGGGTGTTCATCTCCATGAAGAAAAACTCGTCGGGGCGGTCGGCGGACACGATGAACTCCACTGTGCCGGCGCCGACGTAAGCGACGCTGCGGGCCGTGTTGCAGGCCGCGGCCCCGATCCGCGCTCGCGTCTGCGCATCGAGCAGCGGTGAGGGCGCCTCCTCGACGACCTTCTGGTGCCGCCGCTGCAGGCTGCACTCGCGTTCGCCGAGGTGAACCAAGTTGCCGTGCGTGTCGGCGAGAACCTGGACCTCGATGTGCCTGGGCCGCAGGACGAACCGCTCCAGAAACAGCGTGTCGTCACCAAAAGCGGAGGCGGCCTCCCGCCTGGCGCTCACCAACGCCTCGCGCAGCCGCGCAGAGTCCTCCACCAGCCGCATGCCCTTGCCACCGCCGCCCGCCGACGGCTTGATCAACACCGGATAGCCGACGTCGTCGGCCGCCGCTGCCAATTCGTCATCGGTAAGACCCGGCTTCGTGACGCCGGGGACCACCGGAACGTCGAAGGCGGCGACGGCGTTCTTGGCGGTGATCTTATCGCCCATGACCTGGATCGCCCGCGCGGGCGGTCCCAGGAACACCACCCCCGCGCGTTCGCACGCCGCGGCGAAAGCGGCATTCTCCGAGAGGAATCCGTACCCGGGATGGATCGCCTGCGACCCGGTCCGCTCCGCCGCATCGAGCACCTTGGCGATGTCGAGGTAGCTATCCCGCGCCGCGGCGGGTCCCAGCCGCACCGCCTCGTCGGCCTCAAACACGTGGCGGGCGCCGGCGTCGGCATCGCTGTAGACGGCGACCGACTGGATACCCAGCCGATGTAGCGTCCGGATGATCCGCACCGCGATCTCGCCGCGGTTGGCCACTAACACGGTGTCGAACATTCCCCTCACATCCGAAAGACGCCGTAGGATACCGGCTCCAAGGGAGCGTGGGCACACACCGAAAGAGCCAGGCCGACGGCCGTTCTGGTGTCAGCCGGGTCGATGATGCCGTCGTCCCACAGCCGGGCGGTCGAATAGTACGGGTTGCCCTGGTCCTCGTATTGCGCGCGGATGGGAGCCTTGAACGCCTCTTCCTCATCGGCCGACCAGGGCTTGCCCGATGCGGTGAGCTGCTCGCCACGCACGGTGGCCAGCACGGAAGCGGCCTGCTCACCGCCCATAACCGAGATCCGGGCGTTGGGCCACATCCACAGGAAGCGCGGCGAATATGCCCGGCCGCACATCGAATAGTTGCCCGCCCCATAGGATCCGCCGATCACCACGGTGAGCTTCGGCACCCGGGCGCACGCGACGGCGGTCACCATCTTGGCGCCGTGCTTGGCGATGCCACCGGCCTCGTAGTCGCGGCCGACCATGAAGCCCGCGATGTTCTGCAGGAACAGCAGCGGGACCTTGCGCTTGTCGCACAGCTCGATGAAATGCGCCGCCTTCAAGGCGGATTCGCTGAACAGCACACCGTTGTTGGCGACGATCCCGACGGGATGGCCGTGGATGTGCGCGAACGCGGTCACCAGCGTCTTGCCGTAGTTGGCTTTGAACTCGGCGGACTCGCCGCCGTCGACCAGGCGCACGATGACCTCGTGGACGTCGTAGGGCACTCGCGGATCCGGCGGCACGACGTCGTAGAGATCGGTCTGCGCGTGCCTGGGCTCGACCGGCGCCCGCACCTCCCATTGGCCGGGGTCACGTGGACCGAGGGTGGCAACGATCGAGCGGACGATCCGCAGCGCATGCTCGTCGTCGTCGGCGAGGTGGTCGGTGACACCCGAGACCCGCGAGTGCAGGTCGCCCCCGCCGAGTTCCTCGGCCGAGACGACCTCCCCGGTGGCGGCCTTGACCAAGGGCGGACCGCCCAGGAAGATCGTGCCCTGCTCGCGGACGATCACGGCCTCGTCGCTCATGGCCGGCACGTAGGCGCCGCCGGCCGTGCATGACCCCAATACCGCGGCCAGTTGCGGAATCCCTTTGGCGCTCATGGTCGCCTGGTTGTAGAAGATCCGACCGAAATGCTCACGGTCGGGGAACACCTCGTCCTGCCTGGGCAGGAATGCGCCGCCGGAGTCGACGAGGTAGATGCAAGGCAAGCGGTTCTGCTGCGCGATCTCCTGCGCGCGCAAGTGCTTCTTGACGGTCATCGGGTAGTAGGTGCCACCCTTGACCGTCGCATCGTTGGCAACGATCACGCATTCGCGCTCCGACACCCGGCCGATCCCGGTGATGATCCCGGCCCCTGGAGACTCGTCGTCGTACATACCGGCGGCTGCCAAAGCGGACAGTTCCAGGAACGGGCTGCCGGGATCGAGCAGGCGATCCACCCGTTCGCGGGGCAGCAGCTTGCCGCGGCTGACGTGGCGTTCGCGCGCGCGCTCGTTTCCGCCGAACGCCGCCGTCGCCAGCCTGGCGTTCAGTTCGGCGACAAGCCGACGGTGCTCGTCAGCGAACGATGAGCTCACATCGTCCTACCGGTTGTCGTCGACACAAGGGGCGCTTCGGTTTTCGCGAGTACCTCGTCGACGCCGAAGCCCGACGCGGCCGCGACCGAATGCAACCGGTTATCGCGCACGTCGATGACAGCGAGGTCGGTGATAATGCGGCAACCTCCTTGCCGTCAGGGCGGTCGGCATGCGTCCGGCACAGGCGGACCGGGCAAAAATCCAGTTAATGCTCATTAACTCGCGTGAGAATATCACCGCTCGTGCCGCGGCGTCCAGAACGGCCGAGTTCCAATCCGCCGACGCCGCGAATCGAGTTGATGACGAGTAACGCGTGTTACGTTAGTGCTGGTTAACCGATGACGACTTCTGCCCCCGACGGCCGGCTCGGCCCTCTCGACGCCCCGAACCGCCGCAGCCGGTTGAAATCCGACCGGCGCCTGCAATTGCTGTCCGCCGCCGAACGGCTGTTCGCCGAGCGCGGCTTCCTCGCCGTGCGACTCGAGGACATCGGCGCCGCCGCCGGAGTCAGCGGACCGGCCATCTACCGGCACTTCCCCAACAAGGAGTCGCTGCTGGTCGAGTTGCTGGTCGGTATTAGCACGCGACTGCTCGATGGTGCCCGCGCGGTGCGCGACCACAGTGCTGACGCCGCTGCGGCGCTCGACGGCCTCGTCGACTTCCACCTCGACTTCGCCCTCGGCGAACCCGATCTCATCCGCATTCAGGACCGCGACCTCGCTCACCTGCCAGAAGCGGCCGAGAAGCAGGTGCGCATAGCGCAGCGCCAATACGTCGAGATTTGGGTGGGCGTGCTGCGTGAGCTCGATCCTGAACGGGCCGAAGCCGACGCCCGGCTCGCCGCGCATGCGGTGTTCGGCCTGCTGAATTCGACGCCACACAGTATGAAAGCCCCGAAGAATGTACGCGGCAAGCCCGCCCCGGGGGCGCGGGCACGGGCCGTCATGCGAGCGATGACCGTCGCCGCGCTCGCTGCCGGGAATCGGTGCCCGTAAGTCGAGGGTCGCCGCAACAGCCACCGCCGGGGCGAACCGCTCAGCTTAGGTACCCTTGCAGTCCATGAGGTGGACATGAACGATCCGCATCGACCCCAGCGGTTCGGTCCCAGCCTCCCGGGATCAGAACCCACCGGGCTGCAGGGACCGTGGTACCAGCCACCGGCCGACCCCGCATACGCCGACCAAGCGCCCTACGCGCTGACATACCCCGCACATATTCCGCACTGGGCGTCCAACCTCGACGAAACTCAGCAGTTGCCGGCGTACTGGCAACAAGGCGCACCGCCCTCGGGTGAACCGCCCTCGCAGGTCCCGGCGCCGGCGCCGCCGGGAGGCCCGAAGCCGCCGCGCTGGTTGTGGCTCGCCGCCCTCGCGGCGGTGTTTCTGGTCGTCGCCCTGGTGATCGCGCTGGCCCTGGCGAACGACGCCATCAAGAAACAGACCGCCGTTCCTCCATTGGCTCCCATGCCAGAGACCAGTTCGGAATTTCCGACCCAGCCCCCGCCAACGCGGACATCGCCGCCGTCGCGTACCCGCGCGCCGGCGCCGCCACCAACCGGGTCGCAGACACCCACCGAAACCACCGCCCCGGCCGCGATGCAAGATGTCGTCTACTCCGTCACCGGGGAGGGCCGCGCGCTCAGCATCATGTACATCGCCACCAGTGATGTCGTCCAGACCGAGTTCAACGTCGCTTTGCCGTGGAGCAAAGAGGTCAGCCTGGCGAAGTCAGCCGTCCACCCGGCAGCCGTCACGATCGTGAACTTCGGCCACAACGTCACCTGCTCTGTCACCGTGGCCGGGGTTCAGGTAAGTCAGCGGGTCGGTGTCGGCCTGACGATCTGCGACGCCCGAGGGTAATCGCCTTACGACGGTTCCGCCACGGCGCCAACGCGCGCCGGAACGCGGACCATCGACATCCCCAGCAGCCCGGCGACCAGCACCAGCGAGATGCCGCCGAGACCGGCCCGCACCGCGCCGAAAGCGTCAACGAAGACGGAGAACAGCCACGGTGCGACGAAGGAGACCGCCCGTCCGGTCATGGTGTACAGACCGAACGCGACACCTTCCCTGCCGTGCTTTGCCATGTGCAACAGCAGAGCGCGCGACGACGCCTGCGACGGCCCGATGAACAGGGCGAACATCAGACCGCATACCCAGAACGCCAGCTGGCCGGAGAGCGCCAGCAAGGTGAGCGCCGCGATGATGATTGCGACCAGTGACCCCACGATGACCGGTTTCGATCCGATCCGGTGGTCGACGAACCCGCCCAGCATCGCACCCGTCGCGGCCACCACGCTGGCGGCCACACCGAAGATCAGCACGTCGGCCTGCGAGATGCCGTACACGTTGACTCCCAACACGGCGCCGAAGCCCAGAATCGCCGCCACTCCATCCCGGAAAAGCGCACTGGCCAGCAGGAAGTAGACCAGATTGCGGTCGCGGTGCCATTCGGCGGATATCTCGACCCACAGCTTGCGGTAGCCACCCAGCATGCCCGTCGGCCGGTACGGCTCGTCGAACCCCGGATGCCGGTGCGCCACGAACAGCAATGGCAGACCCAAGACCGCGAACCACGCCCCCGCCAGCAGCATCGCCTCGCGGACGTAGAGCCCGTTGTCGACGGGCACCCGCAGCAACCCGCGCACCGGGCCGCTACCGGAAATGAACCCCGCGTAGGTCAGCACCAACAGCATGACGCTGCCCAGGTAACCCGCTGCCGCGCCCAGTCCGGAGATCCGGCCCGCCGTTTGCGGCGTCGAGAGCTGACGCAGCATCGCGTTGTACGGGACGCTGGCCAGGTCGCCCGATGCGGCCGTCGCCGCGAGTAGGACCAGCCCGGCCGCGAGGTATCCGGGGCTGTCGCGGATGAAAAACATCGCGCACGTCAGCGTCACCCCGAGGCCGGTCAGCACGCTGAGCGTGACCCGCCTGCGGTGGGGGGACTCCACCCAGACGCCCACGAGCGGCGCCAGCACCGCGACGGTCAATCCGGCGATGGCCGCCGCGCGGCCCAACCAACTGGCCGGCGTCGTACCGCCCGACATGCCCGAGCCGACGCTGCTGGTCAGGTAGACGGAGAACACGAAGGTACCCACGATCGCGTTCATACCGATGGCACCGCTATCCCACAGCGCCCACGCGACGACCCGAGACAGCGCAGGTGCGACCGCGCGCGTCCCGGGCTGATCCATGCCCCGCACTCTATGTAACATCGGCGCCCCCCGGCGCGCGGCTACGATTGAGCCCGTGCCGGTACCAGCTCCCAGCCCCGACGCGCGTGCCGTCGTCACCGGAGCTTCGCAGAATATCGGCGCGGCGCTGGCAACCGAACTCGCCGCCCGCGGGTACGACCTGATCGTCACGGCGCGACGCGAAGACCTGCTCAACGACCTGGCCGCCCGCCTGTCGGACACGTACCGTGTCGCCGTCGACGTGCGACCCGCCGATCTGGCCGACCCTGGCGAACGGGCGAGACTGTGCGATGAGCTGGCCGCGCGCCCCGTCTCCATCCTGTGCGCCAATGCGGGCACCGCGACCTTCGGCCCGGTCTCGGGTCTGGATCCGGCGGGGGAGAAGGCTCAGGTGCAGCTGAACGTCCTCGGGGTGCACGACCTTACGCTGGCGGTGCTGCCCGGGATGATCGAACGCAGGGCCGGAGGCATTTTGATTTCCGGCTCGGCCGCCGGCAATTCGCCGATCCCTTACAACGCCACCTACGCGGCCACCAAGGCGTTCGTGAACACCTTCAGCGAATCGCTGCGCGGCGAGGTGCGCGCCTCCGGCGTGCACGTCACCTTGCTGGCGCCGGGCCCGGTTCGCACCGATCTTCCCGACGAGTCCGAAGCCTCGCTGGTCGAAAGACTGGTGCCGGACTTCCTGTGGATCTCCACCGAGCACACCGCCAAAGTCTCGCTGGATGCATTGGAGCGCAACAAGATGCGCGTCGTACCGGGCTTGACATCCAAGGCCATGTCGGTGGCCAGCGGGTACGCGCCGCGCGCCCTCGTCGCGCCGATCGTGGGCAGCTTCTACCGAAAGCTCGGCGGCGGGTAGACACTACCTCCGGCGGCGGCCGCTGCCAAAGAGGTTGCGTACCGCTTCGCGTATCCCGGTATTGATGGCGCTTTTCACCGTCGGGTTCCCCAGCACTTCCTCCCACACGGCGGGACCGCGGGGCTCGGCGGGCGCGGGCATCGGCGGCACGTCGATGTTTTCCGGCAAGGGCGGTGCGTCGCCTTCTACCGAGGGCGGGGAAAAATCGGGTGTCTCGATCGTCCGGCCATATTTGGCCTGCAGCGGACCGGATTGGGCGGCGGCGGAGATCGCGTCGGTTCCGATGGATGCCATCAGCGACCGGGGCACCCGCATCCGGGTCCACGCGACAGGCGTCGGTGCACCCTTCTCGGACAGCACGGTGACGACGGCTTCACCGATTCCCAGCGAGGTCAGCGCCGATTCCAGATCGTAGACATCGGTTTTCGGGTAGGTGCGGACCGTCTTGCTCAGTGCCCGCTGGTCATCCGGGGTAAAGGCCCGTAGCGCGTGCTGGATCCGGGCGCCCAGCTGGGACAGCACGTCGTTGGGCACGTCGGTGGGCAACTGGGTGCAGAAGAACACCCCCACGCCCTTGGAGCGGATCAGCTTGACGGTCTGTTCGACCTGCTCGAGGAAGGCCTTGGAGGCGTCGGTGAAAAGCAGGTGCGCTTCGTCGAAGAAGAACACCAGCTTCGGCTTGTCCACATCCCCGACCTCGGGCAGGACCTTGAACAGGTCGGCCAGCACCCACATCAGGAAAGTAGAGAAGATGACGGGACGCAACGACTGGCCGCTGAACTCGAGCAGCGAGATGATGCCGTGGCCCTGGTCGTCTACGCGCAGCAGGTCGTTGGCGTCGAGCTTCGGCTCGCCGAAGAACGTGTCACCGCCCTCGCCGGCCAGGTTCACCAGTGCCCGCAGGATCACACCCGCCGTCGTCGACGACACCCCGCCCAGGTCTTTCAGGTCCGCCTTGCCCTGATCGCCGGTCAGGTGGCTGATGACACTGCGCAGATCATTCAGGGTTATCAGGGGATGGTTGTTCTCCTTGGCCCAATGGAAGATCAGACCCAGGGTCGATTCTTGAGTGGCATTCAGCCCCAGGACCTTCGACAACAGAACCGGGCCGAAGCTGTCGACGGTCGCCCGCACCGGCACCCCAACTCCCCCGGTGCCCAGGGACAAGAACTCCACCGGAAAGGCCGTCGCCACCCAGTTGTCGCCCGTGTCTTTGGCGCGCGCAGCGGTCTTGTCGTTGCCCTCCCCCGCCCGCGCCAGACCAGACAGGTCACCCTTCATGTCGGCCATCAGCACCGCCACGCCCGCCGCGCTGAGCTGTTCGGCGATCAGCTGCAGTGTCTTGGTCTTGCCGGTTCCGGTCGCTCCCGCCACCAGGCCGTGCCTGTTGACGGTGGCCAGCGGGATGCGCACCTTTGCGGTCGGATCGGCAACGCCGTCGACGACGACCGTGCCCAACTCCAGGGCCTGGCCGTCGACGGAGTAGCCGCTCGCTATCCGCTGTGCGGCGCCGAGATCACCGGCCGCTGATTCGGTGCTCATCTTGATGCGCTCCTCTTCCCGGGTTCGCTCCCCGCGGTTAGGCCCCGCTCAGAGTACTTGCCGGGGCGATCAAAGGCAGGCCTTGCGTGGCGGCTTAGTCTGGGCGCTGTGCGGGAACAACTGGTGTGGATCGACTGCGAGATGACCGGACTGGACCTTGGTTCGGACAAGCTGATCGAGATCGCCGCCCTGGTCACCGACGCCGATTTGAACATCCTGGGGGACGGGGTCGACGTGGTGATCCACGCCGACGATGCGGCGCTGTCGTCCATGGTCGACGTGGTCACCGAGATGCACACGCGCTCAGGGCTGATCGACGAGGTGAGAGCGTCCACGGTTGACCTGGCGACCGCCGAGGCGATGGTGATGGACTACGTCAACAAGCACGTCAAGCAACCGAAGACGGCTCCGCTGGCGGGCAATTCGATCGCTACCGATCGGTCCTTCATCGCTCGCGACATGCCCGCGCTCGACGCATTTCTGCACTACCGCATGATCGATGTCAGCTCCATCAAGGAACTTTGCCGACGCTGGTACCCGCGCATCTACTTCGGGCAGCCGGTCAAGGGACTCTCCCACCGGGCGCTGGCCGACATCCACGAATCCATCCGCGAACTGAAGTTCTACCGGCGAACCGCGTTCGTTCCGCCGCCCGGGCCGTCTACCAGCGAAATAGAGGCGGTGGTCGCAGACCTCGACGCCGGAGACGACGCGTCGGGCCCGATCGATTCGGCCGCCGAGCCACCGACCGGCTAGTATCGATTTCGCTGCCCGTTGGCCCCGTTCGGGGCCGGCTCGCGGCCATGGTGAGTGTAGTTCAGTTGGTAGAGCACCAGGTTGTGATCCTGGATGTCGCGGGTTCGAGTCCCGTCACTCACCCCACTGGTCAGAGGCGGTGATCGGCATCTGTGACCCTTTGCCTTCCAGATGGCATGCGACGTTCTCGCGGCGTTGCGTGGTGCCAATCACGTGTGCGGTTTGAGCTGCGGGCAGTAGGTGGTTGAGGCGAGGTCCACCATGGAGTTGACTTGCCCGATGGTGACGCCTCGGGGGTCCAGAACGGAGTGGGTCTGCCGCGCAATCTGGTTCTGGGTCCAGCCCCAATAGAGATCGTCGCAGACCAGGTGCGCCATTCCGATGAGCGCCTCGTCGTGGTCCGGCGGCCACGTGAAACCCAGGGTGCGCAGTTGAGCGAGGTACGCGTCATCGGTGGGATCGGCAGCCGCGACCGGCGCCCCGTTGACCAGGGCGGCGCCGGCCAGGAGGGGGATGGTCAGTCTGCCCAGCCAACGGGTAAACGGCATCATGGCGCGTCCTTTCTGCCCCGCATCAAATCTTCCCCGCATCAAATCGGTATGTCGAACGTCCAGCGCGGCGGGAGGGTGAGGTTTTTTTCAGCCCGCATGACCGTGCCCGGACGTTAGTGCTCGCGCGTACACCGTGAATCCCCGCAATTGGCCTGCGCGGCTCGAGATGCTGACGTTGATCTGCCCATATAAATTCGGGAGATGCGGGCAGCTGTCTACACCAGGATCAGCCGGGACGCCACGGGGCGGCGCGCCGGTGCGACCCGCCAGTTGGAGGACTGCGAGGCACTCGCCGATCGGCTCGGATGGGAGGTCACCCACCGCTACGGTGACGACGACTTGTCCGACTACTCCGGTCGTACCCGACCCGGCTTCGAGGCCATGCTGGAGGCGATGGCCGATAGCCAGGTCGGCGCGGTGATCTGCTGGCATCCCGACCGGCTCTTCAGATCGATGAACGACCTGCAGCGGTTGATCGTCATCGCCGGTGACCGTGGAGTGCAGTTGCGTACCGTCAACGCCGCGGTGCCGGCCGATTCTGGCCTTCCGCGTGACGTCCGGCCGGTGACCGGCTGCCCGGCGGTGGCGCCGATCTGCGAGCCGGTCGTCAGCGGCGCCGACGCTGTCGAAGCGGCGTTGCGCAGCGGTGACGTCGCCGGCGCGGTGCCCACGGCGGACGGCGTGGCGCGGACGTGGTTGACTGCGCCCGGGCGTGACGTTATCGCTGCTGCGTTGACGCCGCGCTGGTCGCGGTGGGCGGCGGAACAGTGCCGCCCGGCCGCGGCGGAAATTTTCGAGATGGTCGCCGTCCTTGGGCAGGTGGATGGCGTCGACGTCGGCGAAGCGCTGACCCGGGCGATCCGGTTGGCATTGTTCGGCGTGGACGACCAGTACGGACTGTGGGCGGTGGTCCAGCAGCGCCCACCTGGCGGCGGCGACATGCTCGGTCGGCTGGCCCGAGCCGCGCCGCAGCTCACCGACGAAGAGATTTTCGTGTTGGCGGCCTCGGTGCACGGCAGCGGTGCGCACGGCGGCGTCGGCCAGATCGGCGACACTTTCGTGTGGGCGTTGGGCTCTTGTGACGTTGTAGTGGGTGTTTGACCTGGGGGTTTGGGCGCAACGCCGTGTCCTGCTTACGTTTTGGACTGATTCCAGGTTCAAGACGAAGAAGGAGCTACGGCGTTGCGCATGT
>Ga0080006_1098597_pt1 | contig 19067 bp, 26 predicted proteins | sample RS3BMetagenome_FD_69209 | JGI IMG/M metagenome (GOLD analysis project Ga0080006, IMG submission 69209) | Ferric oxide microbial mat and aquatic microbial communities from Rainbow Spring, Yellowstone National Park, USA - RS3B (SPADES... ... | reverse complement strand
TCTCCATGCGTTGGCGCTGGACAACACGCACATCGCGGTGACAAACCAGACTACGCTCAGCCAGTGGGATACGGCGGAACTCATCAAAAAAGTGAAGACTAAGTATCCACAGGCGGAGATTTACAATGAAATCTGCATGGCAACCCAGTTGCGGCAGCAGGCCGTGGCGGAGCAGGCGCGCGAAGCAGACCTGTGCATTGTCGTCGGCGATGCGCGCAGCAACAATTCGAATCGTCTGGTGCAGGTGGCGAAGGAATCTTCGGACACCCCCGCGTATCTGGCGCAAAATGTCGCCGCTGTGAATCCTGACTGGCTTATCGGCAGAAGCACCGTCGCCGTCACGTCTGGCGCTTCCACTCCCAGCGTGATCACGAAGGCAGTGATTGAATACCTGGAACAGTTTGACGAACGTGATCCGACAACCTGGGATCATAAGGACAAGGATGCGCATACCCGCATTTTGCCAAAATCGTCCGCATCCGCAATCCACCGATCTGTCGTACTCTGAACGGGGGATTGGAGCGGGTTCGGGAATCCGACTTTTATGCGATCGGGAGGAAATTTTGATGAACATGATGGAAATGTTGCAGATCCAAAGAGAGGAGTCACACCTCGTCATCGACGCCCGGAATGCGATCCGCAAGGGTCATCATCCGAGATACGAGATATTGACGCTGGTCAAGGAGGCGCCGAGAGGCACCTTGTGCGAAGTCCACGTTCCCCATCGGACAGCCCCGCTTATCGCAGCCCTTGAGGAACTTGGACTGAACGTTGCAGTCTCGCAAGTGAGCCCTGGCGACATTCGACTCCGGGTAATGAAGATCTGATCTACAAGGGGTTCCGACAGGGATTCCTGCTTAACCTGCCGGAAATCTACGCGGCTGGCGAAACACAAAAACAACAGAATCTCCACCCGCTGACAGAGGGTATGGAGAGGCAACTCATGGGAGCGATTCGGAAAAACAGTAAAGATGGAGGTTGTTTCAGTGGCTCAACGCGAATTGACGTTTCGCATCATGCGTTTTAATCCAGAGGAGCCGAAGAAGAAACCGGTTCTCCAGGACTTCCATTTGACCGAGGAGCCAGGGATGTCCCTGTTTGTTGTCCTCAACAAATTGCGCGAGGAACAGGACCCCACGCTTCGCTTTGACTTTGTCTGCCGCGCCTCGATTTGCGGATCATGCGGCATGCTGGTGAATGGAACGCCAACGCTTGCCTGCAAAACACTCACCCAAGACCTGCCGGAAATCACCACATTGTTGCCTTTGCCTGTGTTCAAGCTGCTCGGCGATCTGTCCGTGGACACCGGCGTCTGGTTTCGCGATATATCCCTGCGTACGGAGTCATGGATTCACACGGATGAACCATTTGTTCCCGATGCGCCGGAAGAACGGATGAACAATGAAGTAGCGCAAAAAATTTACGAAGCGGAACGCTGTATCGAGTGTGGCGTCTGTATCGGAGTCTGTGTAGTCGCAAACCTCAGGCCGGACTTTATCGGAGCTGCGGGTGCGAACCGGGTGGCCAGATTTATGGTCGATCCAAGGGATAAACGGACAGAACAGGAGTATTTTGACGTGGTGGGCAATGATGACGGGATTTTTGGCTGTATGGGTCAGTTGGGCTGTGAAGACCACTGTCCGGTGGGCATTCCGCTTCGCGATCAACTCGCCTATGTCCGGCGCAAAATGGCCGTCGCGGGATGGCATTATCAAAAGACATGATAGTTCCAAGTATTCTTGAGGATTTCAAGGTTGTTGTTTCTAAAATCAAGCGGACAGGAGAATCGTCATGCATGCTCGTATAGGCGATCGCGTCGCTCATCCACAGGAGGGTAAACCGGGCGTTGTCGTGGATATTCTCACGAACCCGGCCTGCTTATTGCGTACCTTGGTTATCCAGTGGAACTCCAGTGAGATCGAAGAGTGGGAAGAGCTGGAGTTTGGTTCCTTGGATGATGGGGATGATTGATTCCAAAGGGATAAATAAGACGAAAACGGTGCGCCGCAGGGTGATGAAAGGAATGAAGAACATGGAACTCATCGCGGAACAGGCAGACAGCAACTCGTATCTGGCGACTACAGAAATTGTCGATGTTCAGGATCCTGCACGATTTGTCAGGTAAAGTCGATCTGACTGCGCACAGTCACGATGAAAGTCCTGGCGATGGCCAAGCGGTTGAATCGCTCACTCATCCAGCATCTGGACATCCTCGCCGCCAGTGTGATCCAGCACGCAGGACGAGTCATAGAGCGATGGATCTGTAATGAACACGCGCCGCTTCATGTCGCTGACGTACATGGCTGACCGATCCCGCGCATTGACAGCATGAGCTCCATAATTCAGATGAAATCCGTCTCTTTCCTGCATGATGCTGCGCCCGCCGAGTTCGAACATCTTCTCGATCAACGTCACCTGATGTCCTCTGACAGCCAGCGATCCTGCCACAGAAAGCCCGGCGATCCCACCGCCGACAACGACGATTCTTGACACCCTGAATCATCTCCACTCATTCAATGCGAATCCACGCCTGAAACGCGAATCTGTACCTATCCAACCATGCATTTTCATCTTAAGTATCATCGGAAATCCATACTATGCGTTATGTCACAGCTTGACGCATGCACTGGAACTGTATGGGCCAGTATGGGAAAATTGATGCAGGGCTGTTTTGGAGAGAGGAGCAATCTGCGATGGAACCACGGCTCATTTACGGGAGTGAAGATCCCCAAAGCTTGCAGGCCATGGCGCAACTGGAGAAGTACGCGCGCAGGACAACTCCGACAGTTGAGGAGGAGTTGTGGAAAGTGTGATGCGGCGCACATCAATTACTTTTGTGAATTGGTACGCTCAGGGCGCGTCAGAAACCGTGGAGTGTGACTTTGGTCATGCGCTTCACCTGCCGTGATATGCTGTATGCAATTTTCGCGCAGGATCGCCGTGATCAAAGAAGGAGGAATGCGTTTTGGTCAATTTGGAAGAAGTGCGACAAGCTTTGACAGAGGTGCTGGATCCCGAACTGGGATTGAATGTGGTCGAACTGGGGCTTGTGTACGAGATCGCAGAGCCCGGTGAAGGAGATGTCGCTGTTCGCATGACGATGACGACGCCTGGGTGCCCCATGCACGACAGTATCAGCGGATCTGTGGAGTGGGCGGTCATGCATGTGAACAATGTGGCGTCTGTCAATGTGGACGTTGTTTTCGATCCGCCTTGGACACCCGATATGATGACCTTGGAAGCAAAAAGCAAACTTGGCTGGGGGAACTGAATCCGGGGAGGAAATGGGAGATGGCGGATTTATTTTTTCATACCGACATCGCATGGACTGGCGTGGGCGCTGCAGGACAGGGAAGAGTCGAGATCGGTGGAGACTCTGTTCTCTATTCCGCCCCGGCCGGCATGGGTGGCAAGGGCGTGGGAACGAGTCCGGAAGAATTGCTGCTCGCGGCTGTCGCAACCTGTTACAGCAGCACACTGTTTGGCGTTCTTGCGCGCAGTGGACTGCCAGTACAGGCAGTGGGAGTTCGGGTGGAGGGAATTGTGACTGGGTATCCTCTGAACGCGAAATTCGCAACTCTGCGCGTGAATCCGACGATCAGCGGCGGCGATTCCGAGCGCGGCGCTGAGTACAAGGAGAAGGCCGAGCATGCGCGCAACCGCTGTTTTATCGGCAAAACGATTGCTGGCAATGTGGAGTATCTGGTCGGAGATGTTCAGGTGCTGCCTGACGGAGCGGTGAGCAGCGCGGTGACTCAGTGACACTGTGCGGACAGCCTGTCGTTTGCGCTGCCATAGAGTGATCGGTTTACCACCATGCTCCGATAAGTTTGGAACGTTACCACTTTTCCTGTCAAATAGTCTTTTCGAAAAAGTGAATGAGACTGGGGCGGCGATTATATTGAGTTTCAAACAGCAGATTGGAAGGATCATTAAAGTGATTGAGGATAAGACTAGAGTCCAACCTTTTAATGATGACGGGGAACATAGAACCTTTCCAGTCAGCATCTTCTATCCGGTTAGTGGAGTTTCCACAGAGAACCACGAAATGAAGCTCCTGTCGTTATTTCACCCCGCCAGTGATGCAGCGAAAAATATCTTTTCGAAGGTTGGAATAGACGAAGAAGCACTGAATACGATTTCTATTTCTGTTCTGGACAACGCCATGCCTGAGCTACATCGTTCGATCCCTGTGGTTGTTTTTTCACCCGGTTTCGGCATTGATCGGGATTTGTACATCGAGACGATAACATCTATAGTGGAGTCGGGTTATGCGGTTGTAACTGTTGGCGTTCCATACGATACTCTCTTCACCGTATTTCCTGACGGCAGAGTTGTATTACAAGCGGAGAGATTTCCGAGTGACGACGAACAGGTTCGTACGAGAATGCAAGATATTCAACTTGTAATCGAGCATCTGAGGAAATGGAATGAAGAAGGGTTTCTTCGTGGAATGTTCGACATGAACAGGATTGGAATGATGGGGCACTCACTTGGTGGCGCCTCTGTGTTCAAAGTGGCGGCAATAGATGATCGTGTCCGCTGTATAATCCTGTTCGACGCCAGTCTTCATTTAATTGGTGATAAAATCCCAAACATCCCGCTTTTGAACATGCGTCAAGAGGCCGCATCGTTTCCGGAATATCTTGAGACAATACGCGGCGAGGCAGATGACGATACAAGCAAATTGATTGCCACTGCGTTCATAGAAGGGCAAAGCCGGTTGTACGACTGTCTACCATCAACCAGGTCATTTGTGAAGATAGTTGGCGCCAACCATCTGTCATTCTCAACAGTTGGGCGCCTTATTGGCGCTTTGCCACCCAGTGTCACTGCGACGATTCAGCGAGTGACACTTGCGTTTTTGCAAGAGTTCCTGAATGATGACCAAGGCGCCTATACTGATTTGATCCATGGCGTAAACAGGCCGTCTAATTTAGTTGAAATCAACGGTATCGGGTTGGCAATTGAAATCCAAATTTAGATGTAAGATCATACTGTCTACTGTCGCCAACCTTTGGAACTTCAATCGGACTCTAAGTCGGTGTTAACAATGCAATATTTCATTGGTGTTGTGCCTCCCGATGAATATCAAAGACGAATAGTCGCTTTCCAAAAGCGTTGGTCAAACAATCGCCTATATGAGGTTGTTGAGCCTCATATTACAGTTAAAGCTCAAGGTGGACTAACACTAGATTTGGATTGGCTTGACAGGGTCAAAGATGTGTGCGAATCTGTTCCTTGCTTCCGATTATTTCTTACCGAACCCCAGTTGTTCGGTAATGAGGTTCTCTACCTCGGTACTAAGTCGCAAGAGGTCGTGGAGTTACACAGACGATTGGTTAATGCTGTATCACCGGTACCAGAACTTATACAACAGTATTTTGAATTGGAACTATACACACCGCATCTAACCTTGGGACAAACGTATTGGGGTATGACGGAATCAGAGCTGGAAGAGATGAGATACGAGGCAAGAACCGATCTTATGCCCTTCCCAACTTTTGTAGTAACGTTCGTTCGGATATATCGGGAAATGGAGCCGAATAAGTACGAACCGTTCAAGGATATCCAGCTTTCTGAGTCTTTGACGGAACTATAGTGGCAGAACATGCGGCGTGGCTATCGGCAGTTAAGTTTGGAAACGGGATTCGTTGTAGGAGGTGGAAAGTTGGAGTATGGAGAGTCAACCGTGAACTTTGAGAATCAGTTGCCGCGCAAATCGCCAATTGAGCTCCAGTCGACAAGCGTTGCAGGCAAGAAATTTGACCATTTCAAAGGACTCTCGATGGTGCTTCTGGGGGCTGTTCTTTGGGGAGTATCAGGCACCGCCGCCCAAATGCTGTTTCAACGTTATGGATTTGATCCTGCTTGGTTGGTCGCTGTACGGATGAGTATTGCGGGCCTGCTGCTTTTGATCGGTGTTGCGATTGGCCGAGGTCCGATTCATACGCTGGCGATATGGAAGGATAAAAAAGATGCGGTGAGATTGGTCCTCTTGGGGATCATCGGATTGCTTGGCGTCCAATATTCTTATTTTGCATCTATTCAGTATGGTAATGCTGCCACAGCCACGATGCTTCAGTATATGAGTCCTATTTTTATTACCGTGTATGTGGCATTGCACCGTCGAAGCATGCCGCGCGCTTCGCAAATAACGGCCGTATTCCTTTCACTCACCGGCGCTTTTCTGCTCGTTACAAATGGCGATTGGCACAGTTTTTCTGTTGCGCCGCCGGCTGTGGTGTGGGGATTGATTTCAGCCATAACTGCGGCGTTTTACACGCTGTATCCCAAAGGGCTGTTGCAGAAATACGACGCTGCAACCATTGCGGGATGGGGGATGCTTCTTGGCGGTATTGGAATGAGCTTTATCGCTCCGCCATGGCATTTTTCCGGGCAAAGTTCATGGGGCGCCTGGTGGCTTGTCAGCTTTGTGGTCTTGTTTGGAACTCTTATTGCGTTTTACGTCTACATTGCGAGCCTAAAATACATCTCCGCCTCAGAAGCGAGTGTTCTGGCATGTGGAGAGCCACTGTCTGCCTCCATTATTGCCGTCGCATTTTTACATGTACAGATGGGATTGACTTCAATTATCGGAGGGTTGTGCATCATTGTTACCGTCACGATTTTGGCCCGCAACGGGTCCGCAGAATCAACTTGATCGCTTTGCATTGAACAGGTCGTAAATGACCCAGGGGGGCTCAAAGGAGCACCTCCTTATTGCAATAAGAAAGGATAGGGATTCATGTGCGAATACTCCCCAAGGCGCCTGACCTACTGCGGGAGACGGCGTTTCGCCGATACTGGTTTGGTCAATCGCTGTCGCTCCTGGGCGGACAGATCAGCATGCTGGCATTCCCGCTCACCGCAGTGCTGGCTTTGCACGCCAGTGCGGAAGGGGTGGCGCAATGGCGAATGACGGAACACTGGCGCTGGCTGCGAATGAGCCTCCAGCAGGGAGAAGAGGGGATTGTGAACCTGTGAATCGAAACGCGGACATTCGGGTCTTGCCTCCGCGCGGGCAAGACGACTATCGTTGGCTCCATGAACTTTGGCAAGCTGAATGGGGCGGGGATACCATGGTCAGTCGAGGCCATGTCTATCGACTCCCGGTTCTGAAATCTCTCATTGCCAAGGTTGACGGGAACCCGGTTGGTGCGGCGACGTATCGCTTCGATGACGATGATGGGTGTGAACTGATGAGTATCAATGCGGCGCCAGCGCACCAAGGCGGTGGAATTGGAACGAAGTTGCTCACGGCAGTTGAGGCTGAGGCACGCGCCGCAGATGGCCGCCAGGTATGGCTCATCACCAGCAATGACAACCTGGATGCGTTACGGTTTTATCAGCGGCGGGGCTATCGGATTGCGGCCGTGTATCTTGGCGCCATCGACGATGCGAGGCGCATCAAGCCAAGCATCCCTCTCGTGGGCGATCACGGGATCGAGATCCACGATGAGATCGAATTGGCGAAACAACTCAAAGGAGATGGCTTTCATGACCGAACTTGAAACTGATCGTCTGCTGCTTCGGCCGTACAGCATGGACGATCTCGACTTCTTTGCTTCCCTCTGGGCCGATCCCGAGGTGGTGCGGTTTATTGGCGAAGGTGTGACGAGGAATCGGAACGAAGCTGAGGAGCGGCTCAAACGCATTATCGCGGGGTATGAATCCGGGTACGGCCTGCTTGCCGCTTGGTATAAAGCGGAGAAACGTCTTGCAGGACACGTTGGACTCCTCACGCAAAAGGTGGACGGCGAGAACGAAATCGAAATCGGCTATTGGCTGGCTCGGAACTTCTGGGGGGAAGGCCTGGCGACCGAGGCTGCTTTGGCGCTGCGGAACTACGCATTCACAGAGTCAGGACTATCCCGGATCATCTCGCTGATTCAACCAGGCAATACAGCGTCTATTGCTGTTGCTGAGCGAGTCGGCATGAAGTTTGAGCGGAACTCCGAGTTTCATGGAAAATGGGTTCGCGTGTATTCGCTGTACAGGGAGTAGAAACGGGGCGCCGGAGGGGTTTTATGGATATTAGACCAGATGATCTAACGGAGTCAAAAGTTGTTGAACTGATAAGAGAGCACCTTCAGGGCATGGCGCTGATTTCTCCGCCCGAAAGTATACATGCCCTTGGTCTTGAGTCACTGCGCAAGCCTGACGTCACGTTTTGGAGTGCGTGGGAAGGAGAGGAGCTCGTTGGGTGCGGGGCGCTGAAGGAACTGGATGGTCACCATGGAGAGATCAAGTCTATGCGAACTTCTTCCTCACATTTGAGGAAGGGTGTGGCCAAGCGGGTCCTTCAACACATCATTGAAGAGGCCAAACAGCGCGGCTATCGACGATTAAGTCTAGAAACGGGCTCACAGGCAGCTTTCGAGCCTGCCTGGAAATTGTACTCAAACTTTGGATTCCAATACTGCGGACTATTCTCGGATTACGTTGAAGATGTCAATAGCGTATTCATGACATTGGAATTATGACGTTGCGTAACTTGATGGAACGACTGAACAGGCGGCGGAGGCGTTGCTTGAGAACAGGCGGCGGAGGCGTTGCTTGAGAACAGGCGGCGGCGCATGCTGCAGAGTTTCCCTACACAATCGGGAAGTGGCGGTCATGGCGGGAGTCAAGGGATTTCAATTCCTCGGACAGCAGACTGCACAGACGTTCGACGCCAACCTGCAACGCTTTGTCATCGAGGTGCGTTACACTGATTCGTAGTTGGTTATGGATGGTCTCCGCGGCATAGCAGGTCGATCCCGGGAGGAACGAAACACCGCGTTTCAGCGCCTCAAGCAGCAATGCATCCGTGTCTGCGTGGGGAGGCAGGGTGATCCAAATGTTGAAGCCGCCCTTCGGAGTACTCCAGGAAACGCCGGACGGGGCGTGGGTCGCCAACACGTTCAGAGCTATGTCCCGCTTGTGACGCACTGCTTGCGCTATTTCCGTGATCCGCTTAGAACGGATCGGCATAGGTTGGAGCGCCGCCACGGGCAGGATCCACACCAATCCGAATGCTCCCCAACACATCAAGTTTAAAAACACGTGCTGGACTTGGCAGTGTCGATAAAGTCTTACAGCCTTCCCGCTGATACGGCATCTCGCAGGGCTGGATAAATGGGATGAAATCCAAGTTCGTTACGAATTTTGCCTGTATCGACAAGCTGATGCCATGCCGGATTCAAGGAACGGATTAACGCCTCTTCTGCAATGTTTTCCCCATACAGACGCATGATTTCGCCTACTGCCACGGGCTCATTGTCAGCCACATTGTAGATTTCGCCAACGATTCCCGGCGTATCGAGAGCCAGAATCGTTGCCTGCGCGACATCTGCGTGGTGAACCAAGTGCATTTGCTGATTGGGGTTCCATTGGCGGAACCACCGCAAGCCTTCGGCTAAGTGCGGATCACCTTCCCCATACACGAATGCCAGGCGAAGAATACGCAGGTCGAGTCCTTGCGTCTGATGAAACTTCATCAGCGCCTGTTCTGCGGCGAACTTGCTGACCGGATAAGGAGAGTCGGGCTGTGGCGGAGCCTGCTCCTGAAAAACCGTGCCATGGCCAGGGCCATATACAAGATTGGTGCTCGCGAAAACAAATCGGTTCACATTCCCATCCACGGCAGCTTGCGCCAATGCAAGCGTACCGTCAAAGTTCACCTTCTGCACTTCATCGGGCGTCGCCCCGCGGAAATAAGCAGCCAAGTGGACCACGGCCTCCACACCGTGGACGGCCCGCGCCAATGACTCTCCGTCAAGCAAATCGCCGATCGCGATTTCCAGACCCTGCTTTCGAAACGAATCGGTACTTACAGGATTTCGAGCCAACACGCGCACAGAGTCACCGCGTAGCAACAGTCGTGGTACAAGGCGACTTCCAATGCGTCCAGTGGCGCCGGTAACAAGAATTTTCATATGAATCTCCTTTCATACAGCATCGTAACTTTCTTCTTGTCACCTTGCATAATCTGATAGTACACTATTGTAATCATAGTACCAGATTCTATTTATCCTAGGACTGATAGCATCACGATAAGGAGATAAATCTTGATGGGTGATATGGAACGCAGACAATCGCTTGCGGATTTCCTCCGCACGCGACGTGAGCGGATTTCCCCTGCCGATGTCGGATTGCCTCCAGGCAACCGAAGAAGAACGCCTGGTCTGCGCCGTGAAGAAGTGGCGCAGTTTCACGCATCCTTACCTACGCAGACATGAAAGGTGGGAACAATTGGTCCAAAGTTTGGTAGCCCAATTTCGAGTGGACTATGGGCGCAATCCTGGCGATCCGCAGTTTAAAGCGTTGGTAGCAGACCTCATGGAAATCAGCGATGAGTTTCGATCCTGGTGGTCCAGCCACGACGTCAAAAGCATTCCCGATGGGTACAAATCGATGAATCATCCGACGCTGGGGAGTCTCGATTTTGAGCACATCACGTTGCAAGTACCGGCAAACGCCGAGCAAAAACAACAGCAGCGACGGAAAACGAGTGAGATAGGTTGCCAGTGCCGCGTGTTCAACGAACGGGGGCGAAAACGCCACACACCGACGAACTGGAATAGAGTATCATTATGCATAACATCGACAGGGTCGTTGCGGGAATAAACTTGATTCGATAAGGGGAAGTGGGGGAGAGATGCCGTTGGATTCAGTCATTTCATTGTTCCGTACATTACCAAATAACACGAAAATTAGACATCGTTCCTACTCTCATTTTTGGCAATGGATTTCTGGAATATTGTCAATCACTTTAGTTACCGCAATTTGGGGTTACAGTAATGTGGTTATTCGTCAAGGAGAGGCTGCAATCTCACCTGGCGTTCTTCTATGGATGCGGTTTGGCGTGGCGGGTATTGTGATGTTACCTGCTGTTTTTCGTATTCGGTTATCGTTACAAAATTGGTTCCTCGGTCTTGGAACGGGCGCGTTATTGGGAATATCTGTTTTAGCCATGGGTTGGTCTATGATGACCATTTCAGTAGATGAAGTTGCATTTATCGCTGCCCTTTATGTCGTTTTTACTCCTCTCGGAATGTCTTTGATTCAAAAGAAAACCCCATCAAAACTTGTATGGGCTGCGGTTGGTCTAAGCCTAATTGGGCTTACACTTCTCATCGGCAAGCTGACGTTTAATCTACATATCGGTGTTCTTTGGGCACTTATTGCAGCTATAGGAATCTCAGGACAAATCATTGGTACAACCACACTGTCGAACATTGTGTCATCCGTTCAATTATCAGGTCTTCAATCAGTGGGAGCGGGTATTACAATGACCTTGGCGGTCGTCATCCAAGGAGTGTTTCGTCCGTCAATTTATGATGGGATATTTCACTGGACGTTAACGGAGTGGCTTTGGATTGGGTACTTAGCTATTTTCGCCACCGTAATTGCAGTTTTTTTGCAAGCATGGGGCCAGGCGAGAATTTCTGCGACCGAGGCTGCATTGGCTTTTAACATGGAGCCAGTATGGACAGCAGCTTTTGCATTGGTAGTTCTCTCGCAAGGAATGACGGTTGTTCAAGTTATTGGTGCAGTGTTAATTGTAAGCAGTTTGACCCTCGTAAAAGTACCGAAACGAGAGTAATGGGAGCATTCAATTGGCAAGCATAGAAATTAGTCGATAACGACCGTAGGAACGAGGTGATTGCAGAGTGCAAATCTTTAGGTTTGGGCAAGAGACTGGGGAAATAATTATTCGATTCAAACTTTATCATATCACGGATTTTGCTAACTGATAAGCCTGCACACATAGGTTTTCGTTGAAAATCGAAGTAGAATTTCCAGTTCCCTGCCCTACGCAGGCAAAGCGGCCACGTTCATGGTGGAGGGCACGGCAAAATCCTACGGGCAAGAATCCCGGGAGAATCAACGAAGATCGAATGCCGAGAGGCTATTTGTTGTTAGGGGGGGCAGCATGCCTTCTCATTTTCAGTGTAAACATCGCGTTGGTGTTTGGATGGGGACATGTACCCGTCATGCAAAAGACCTTCATTGCCGTGCACATGCTGATTCTATATGTTGTCCCGCTATTTTTACTCATTATCGGATATGCGGCGCAGCAGTCGCAGGCCTGCAAACACACGGAGTCCTTGCTGCTGGAACTCAAGCAAGCTCATCGCGACCTCGAAAGCGATGCCGTTCGAATCGGGGAACTCACGCTCGCCGCAGAACGACAGCGAATGGCTCGTGAACTGCACGATACCCTGGCGCAGGGGCCTGCTGGCCTGATTCTGCAACTGGAGGCTGTAAAGGATCAAATGTAGATTTGTTTACACGACGCAATAGCACGTCATAACAAGGTAATCACCAAGGTTTGATTTCCGCATGAACCCGACGTCATCGCATGCAACTCCTTGACTCTGTTCTTACCATGACCTCCGATGATATGAACGGCGCCACGAGGAGCACGTCGTACCATGCCGCGAATGAAGTGAACGGCAGGCACCCCGCGTTACGGATGGACAATCCCCTTCAAAAGAAATTGAACGTGAGTGTCACCAAATCGCTTCCCAATGCGTCTAATCCATGCAAGGAGATGAGGTGGTGAATGTCGAGTGAGAGCCGACGCCAATGCCAAGGAAGCGATGCGTTCGTTATATGAGCTGTATGCTGATGATGTCTACCGATTCGCACGACTCACCCTTGGCGATTCGACGGCTGCAAGCGATGTTGTTCAGGAAGTGTTCCTACGCGCCTTCCAGTCATGGGGGACATTTCGACAAAATTCGAGTCCACGCACTTGGTTGATGAGTATCGCCAGAAATTACATGTACAGTGAATTCAGGAAGAAACGAACTGAACGGAAATGGCTGGCTCAGAACCGAGTGACTGAATCAGTCGATGACTCGTCCGGTAAAGTTGAAAGCATGATGATGTGGCAAGACGCGCTTTCCAAAGTCCAGGAGTCTTATCGACAAGTATTTGTTCTTCGTCACTTGCAGAATTATTCCGTTCAAGAAATGGTTGAAATTCTAGGTTGGTCAGAAAGCAAAGTGAAAAAAACTGACCAAAGAGCGATCACTAAGTTGCGTGAGATATTCAACTCGAATTGCAGGGAGGCGATCCCCCTTGACGCGAGATAAAGATCATTTCGAGGATTATCCAGTCCTGTCCGAAATTAAACTGTCTCCAAATGAACGTGCGGATATTTGGCACAGCATTGAACAAGCCATGGAACGTACCCGTATTCATAAAACGAAAAGGGGAATCACAATGATTAAAACATCTGCGGCTGTAGTCTCAGTGTTAGTATTTTTTGGTAGTTATGTCGGGTATGAAGTGCATCACACGCGCTTCGCTACCAAGCCGGGTGTCACAACCGCATCACATTCCCATTACGCGAGTGAAATCGCATGGATCAAAAACAAGGGCTACTCGGTGAATGGGGCAACTCCGAATGCGACTGTGAAAACCGCCTCAGGTAGTATATTGACGGCGTGGATTGCAGCGGCGACACAGTCGCAGGATGGCTACAATCAATTCGTATTCTTTTTTCTCAATGGCAGATATATAGGGACCGACACAGCCAAACCAAGCTTGGAAATCACAAGTGCCAAAGCTGCTGGACAGGGCATTGCTGTCACTTATCCTGTCTACAGGAAGAGTGATTCTTTTGCCAACCCAACTGGAACGCCGGTGACAATTACCTATACGTGGAATGGCTCAAGGTTGGTTCCTAACAAACCTTATCCAAAGCAATTCCAAGCCAGCAGCGCGGCAAGTCAAGGCAACAACTCGATTTCCACGAAGTCCTATCCTACCTCCGCCGAAGTAGCCAATCAGATTGCAAGTATTCAAGGGGGAAACGGAGTAGGTCCAGGCAGTCCGATGGTGAACTTGGGCAATGGCATTACCGCCAGAGAAAGCGCGGGCATGGGTCATGCAAGATATGTGTGGCAAGAGGGAAATTGGACGATTCAAATTCGTTATTACACCAGGAACTCCAGCGCTCAGGTGAAGCAGGTTGCTGAAAACATCGTCTCCTATCTTCACACGCATAGGCTGCCAGCCCCAAACAAACATGGCGTCATTGTCGTTAACAGCATGGATGCCAATACAACAAGCTTTAGGCCACAGACCATCGTGGCTTGGCAAGAAGGGACGCAGGTCAACCAACTGCAGCAAACAGGGAATCCGGTTCAAACTATGGAAACAATTGTAAACAATGCAAGCAACGCAACAAGTCAAGGTAACAACTTGATCTCAACAACGTCTTATTCAACCACGGCACAAGCGGCCAGTCAGGTCGAACAGAAGGGGGGAGCGTTTAGTGCAAGTGGCCAAAGGATAAATTTGGGCCGTGGAATCACCGCTTGGGGAACAGCCGGCATGGAACATGCGAGGTATGAGTGGCGTGAGGGAAATTGGAACATTGAAATTAGGTTTTACACCGTCAATAGAGGTGTCAAAGATGTTGCAGAGAACATGGTCTCGTATCTCCATACACATTTGCTGCCTGCTCCGAACAATCATGGAGTGATTTTGGTTCAAAGCACGGCTCCGAATTCGACTGCTTTCAAGTGGAAGACCGTCATTGCTTGGCAGGAAGGGACTAAGGTTAACGAACTACAACAAACAGGGAACCCGATTCAAGCACTGCAAACCGCAGTCAAGCATAAGTAACAGATGATGTGGGACGACCCACCCTAGAATTTGGCTGTGGAAATGGGGCGCTCTCGGTATGTTTGGCTGGTTTTCATGCCAAATTGGGCATGGCAAAAAAGCCGCGATCCGGATCTTTTTTGAAAAGGTCAGCGTGGCTCCGCCGGGATTCTCTGAGGGACTTAGGCCATCAATAGAGTCGACTTCAGGCCGGTCTCGATCTCTTGATGTCACGCATCCAAGTGCTGACACATCATGATGCCGAAGATCCGGATCAGCCACATTTTCGTGTTGCGGTGCTTCCCAGCCTCAATCCCGACCGCCCGAGGAGTGGGAGTGGGAGTGGGCCGAAACTGGCGACATACGACGGAGCGATGCAGAGAGGGACGAATATCTGGCTCAAATATTGAATTCAAGTGCGTGGATAATTGAGGGTGTCATCATAAGTGTGGTCCTGAGAGTTTCCAGAGAGCCGGCATGATTGTATTTCTCGATGTGCACTGCCGCACTCGGTTATGGAGAATCGTAAAACGATTCTTGCGACAAACATTGCGCATTGAAAAGATAAATTTGAAATTCACGATATACTTCGCCAGCACTAAAATAAACTGGTGGTTATGCCGGACAACGTTGATGTGGCTCGTTATTTGGTGCTTGGAGCCTCGGCAGATTCGTTCTTCGTCTCGCGATGAGAGGAGGACGTCGAATCTTCTTCTCAATGTTCTTTCCTTGCCTGTAACCTTGCAGCCCGTCAAACCGTCTGGTAGAGGAGAGGGATCGCTCTCCCTGTCCGCGCAACGCCCGGCAAGGGATGGGAGACATCCCCACCGTTTGTAAGGTGCTATTTTCCTGTGAAGGGGCAGCCACCCTTCCGATTGTGACAACAAGCTCAGAAGGGTGAGGTGCAGGCGGATGGAAGCACTCCAACCGATCATGCAAGACTTTCTGCAACGCGGCCTGGTGATCAGTCCTTGGCTCGCCGGAGTCGGAGAGAATGGCCGTTTTGGCGACCAGGTGTTTGTCTATCTGGATCAGGAATGCAAGGAATTCGCCAGCCTGCAGTGGACGGATGAGGGCATCATCGAGATGTTTGGCGACATTCCGACTGTATATGATCGCCACCGGATTCGAAAACATGCAGGCGCTCGCCTGCTACCGGCAGATGCCGGAAACGCCCTTCTCGCTTGGCATTGGCATCGTCCCTGGGTAGACTATTCGCTGAACGACGAAGAGATCCTCGGGGTGATGCTCGGCTTGTATCAGTTGAAAACGGTGGACGGGAAACGGTATGTCTCCCTCACGGAAACGGGTTGGCAGCGCTACCGGGAGATCGAATCCTTTCTCAATGAGACAGGGTACTTGGCTCACCGAATCCGACTGCTGCATCTCACGGGGTTCAACCTGTTCAAGGATTTCACAAGAGTGGTCAAGGAGTTCACGCCCGAATGGATCCCGCGGCGTGACTTTCTCGACTGGATCGGCATTGAACCGGGTATGCACGTGCTGGAGTTGGGATGCGCCGACGGCCTGTTCACCTTTGAGGGTGGCTTGGCGAAGCGGGTGGGGTCGTCCGGTCGGGTCGTCGCGTTCGACCCATCGCGGGGCATGCTGACCCAAGCGAAGCAAAAGAGTGGCCGGCGGCGGATGACATGGGTGGAGTTTGTGCAGGGGAAGGCGGAGGAACTCCCGTTTGAGAACGACACCTTCGACGCCGCAGTGGGCGTGGCGTTTCTCCACTTCACGGACAAAGCGTCGGCCTTGGCCGAGATGGTGCGCGTGGTCAAACCCGGCGGCATGATCGCCAGCTTTCACCCGCTTCCCTTTTGCCTCGAAGCCCCCTTTTTCCGAGACTGGTTCGAGCCGCTCCTGGAGATCGCGCGAAAAAATGGGCGAGCGGCGCCCAAAAACCACCTTTCCACAGCCGACGCCATGACGGGGCATTTTGAAGAAGCGGGTCTTCAGAACGTCGCATCTGTGGAACTCACGAGCAAAATGCTATTTGGGGATGCAGACAAAAACGTGGACGCGATCGTGAATGGGGTGGGCTGGTCTCAAGAAGAGTTGGCCACCCTGCCGTGGAAGGCGCGTGAAGATTTGATCGCCGAACTCTAGGAGCGGGGACGACGCGTGTGCGTCGAGTACGCGCCGGAGGACCGCACTCTGCATCAGCCGAACCAGATGCTGAAAGGTGTGAAGATGTAATCTTCGACATGTCAAGCACCACCGTCTCTCATGATCCAGGCAAATCCGTCGAAAGGCAGGGACGCAAAACTACAGGGGCCTCGCGAACCGCCGTACGCCAGCCAGTTGCCGGAGGGGAACGAGATGTTGACAGGTAAGGTGCGTCTGTCGGCCAAATGCGTTTTCGATCTGGATGACCAAGTTATCCACCGCGGCCGACGAGACTTTAGGCTGTCGGCCGTTGAATATCGTATCTTGCTGGAATTGACCAGATCCTGGGCGGAACATCCGAATCGACCCGTTGGCTCTCGTGATTTAATCCGCCAGATCTGGGGGAACTCGACGACCGGGTCGCCGTCAAATTTGAAGAACTACATCAATCGAATCCGCTGCCACTTGGGAGAACGTGAGTTGATCGTGACCCTCCATGGACTGGGTTACATGCTGGTCCCGAAACTGAAGGTGTCGAAGCCAGAGCACGCCTAGGTCGCAAGGATGATGCTGGATTAAATGGGTGGACTATTGTATACGACCTCTGGGTGTACTATGAACTCACAGTCAAAAACTTGAGAGGAGATGAGGTAATCGAAAGCTATCGAGGGTTCCTGGTGTACACGGTGGGGGTTGCTCTACTCCGAAATAACTCGGTACACAGTGCAATCTGGTTGTCCCGCTAGAAGTCCGGTGAAAAAGTCATTGTAATGGAAGGGCGTTCGCAATTGTCGAAATTAGGTGAGCGTCAAATGCAAACCCCGGCGAGCGCCAAGTCTAAATCCTCCGACTTTAGTCGGACAGCTTTAGCAAGTTCTTTTGACCATCGCGGGGTTGAGCAGTTAGGATGGACACAGAGGTGGGCCGCATGGTGGATGACCAAACGGGAGGGCACTCAGTATACGATATCAAATATCACATGGTGTGGGTGACGAAATACCGATATCACGCACTGACGCCACCCGATGTGTTTTCTACCAAATGAGGGTAATATCGAACTGACGCAAGAGGGAATCCTTTGAAACGAGGGGAAGCCCCTCAACTAGCGACTGGGCAGCTAGCATCCGGTCGAACGGGTCACGGTGCTCTGTGTCAAAGGAGCCTGCCCTAATGGCGTGTTCGGAGTTCATGGCCAGTTCCACCGCCCGCAGAACACGCAAGTGTCGATGGTAGCCGTCGATCACCGAGCGTGCTTCTGGAAGCCGCCCCAATTGATATTTGATCGCGATTTCCCAGGCTGAAGCACTGGACACGACCACGGTGTTTTGAGGATCCTCAATGACCTCGACTGCGATCGGCGACAGTTTCCCGGGTTCGACCAACGTCCACAGGAGCGCATGGGTGTCCAGCAACACACTTATTGCCACCGATCCAGCTCCTCCCGGGGAAGAGGATCAAAAAACGTTTCGGAAATCTTACCGGGGACAAAACCCAAAGGACGCTTGTCGGCCTGTTCCATGGGCACCAGTTTCGCATAGGGTCGGCCATCTTTCGCCAAAATAATCTCTTCCCCCCCGCGCACCTGATCGAGGATTTTGGAGAGATGCGTTTTGGCTTCGTGAACATTAATGATGCGTGTCACAGGAACGCCTCCGTAAACTAAGTCTTATTAGCTTAGTTTACATGTTGTCTGTCGTTTTGGCAATCATTGTAGAGATCTTCTTGACGGCGGCCATGGCTGTCCGATTCGTTCGCCCTCGCCATTCGGTTAAACAACATCGCCTATCTTGGACGATGTCACTACTTCACAAACGAAAGGGTTGGAAGAAGATGAGTGTATCAACTTACGAACGTCGATTGAACGGGAAACGCGTCGTCTGCCTTGGAGGAACATACGGCATTGGTTACGCCGTGGCGGCACGCGCGGTAAACGAAGGGGCGTCTGTCGTCGTTGTATCCAGTCGGCAGGAGAAGGTGGATCTTGCTATTTCTCGACTGCATCATGACGTGGAAGGCTATGCAATCGATCTGACGAACGAGGCGCAGGTTCGTCAATTGTTTAACTCAAACATTAAGCCCCACGCTATGCGTGGGAGAACTGAACAGGAAGAGCCGTGAGGCATGATAGAAAAGTCCTCCATTGCTATACTGAGAAATGGTTTCGCCAGCCAATTCTCAAGCAAAGGAGGACGACGATGCTCTTGGGTGCAAACAGTCTGTTCCACACCTGTCTTTGCTAATGTAGTTTTGAGCCACTTTTGTAGCGTTTGATTAGATTGAAAGTGAGCCACGTGATTTCCAAATCTACGATCCTACCTCTATGCTTGTGGTGACGAAACCCAAGATAG
>Ga0080006_1160512_pt1 | contig 19077 bp, 9 predicted proteins | sample RS3BMetagenome_FD_69209 | JGI IMG/M metagenome (GOLD analysis project Ga0080006, IMG submission 69209) | Ferric oxide microbial mat and aquatic microbial communities from Rainbow Spring, Yellowstone National Park, USA - RS3B (SPADES... ... | reverse complement strand
TTGCAGTGTGCACAGGTCGGCTTCAAACAGAAAGGTTGAGGAAATGAGGAATGCACGACTTTCGCATGCCATACGCTAAGAAAGGAGAAGCGTACAGACATGAACATACGCAAAGGGCGATAATATCGATTATGATTCGAAGCTTTGCTCGAGGGCGTCGCCAAGCATATTTACCCCTGTGCCGTAAGGAATTCAAGCAGTAAATGGTCGAATCAGTCACTTGGAGAAGACGACCAAGAATCATAAACAAGTATGAATCGTCAGAACCCTCATTGCTGCGTTGCGGTTGTCGAGGGTGCACTTCTAAAAAGACTCCGACACGAAATCGAAAGAAAGGAACAGTCTGAAGAGTTCACTGTTAAATTCCATGTTCAAAGGAGCAAAACGTTCCGCGATCATGGAGAGTAAATATATCTACTCAATCACAGACGCCTCCCACCCTTTTTAGACTGGCCGCCCGCTATTGGCTTTTGTTTCTCGCCTTATACGTCGCGCCTGAGAGGCCACACCATGAAACTGAGTTCGCCTCAGCTCCTCGGGTCTCGTCTTCAGCGTCTCATATCGTCTGAAATTGATGACGGCGTTGTTGGAGTCTCGGTTCACGTACCCCATGCGTTTGTTGTCTCTGGCCGAACTCACCAATGCATAGATTCCTCGAACACGGGCCCTCTGTGCTACTACAGTGCCGTCATTGTCTCGTCGGACAAACACATTTTCCCGCATATATGCCCTATTGTTATTCGTCTTCGTCACTTTCTCTTCTCCGCTCCATTCTCGACCAGAAGAGCTTTTTTCGTTTTTTTCCAGTACCCGGCGATGAGAGCCCTCCAGAATCCCCGACTTGCATATCCGTACTGTTCCCCTAGGTTTTTGATTTCTTCAAAATCAACGCACCTCAAACATATCAGTTATACATCGCGAATAAGCATTTGATGGCATGAACCTAGATCCGGAGCACAGCTGAATTGAAAGCTTCGAATCTGACAATTGCCGACGCAAATTGCGTACCAATTCTACAGTCCGCAGCACAGGTGGCAGACTCGCCGTTTGTCGCAAGCTCCACGTCCGGGGTCTCGCTTGCAACGTCAAGCGTAACGAAAACGCTTTCCCCAAGTCAATAATACCCGCAAAACCAGCTGACCTGGGATCTCGGTACGACAGCTCTGCACGGAGCCTGGAGAAGCTTGTGGTTTCATCGCGCGAGTCACGTGCTAGGTGCGTCGTCGATCCACGTTCAAGTGTGGAGCGCTCGAAAGCGTCGCCTTGCACACCGGAAACGGTGCTAAGTGTTCAGCGCCTAGTATGGCAAGCGCTTATGCTTATCTGTTCAAGTTTATTATCATAGGTAGCTCTGCGACTGGAAAATCTTGCTTGCTGCTGCGGTTCACGGACGATCGTTTTCAGGTGACGCACGATCTCACGATAGGGGTGGAGTTCGGGACGCGCACACTGACCGCACGAAACGGACAGCGTGTAAAACTTCAAATCTGGGATACTGCTGGGCAGGAGTCTTTCCGATCGATCACGCGGTCATATTATCGAGGCTCAGCCGCAGCCTTGCTCGTTTATGATATCACTCGCCGCGAAACGTTCCTCGATGTCACCAGCTGGTTAAATGATGTGCGCGCTTACGCGACGCGAAACACAACGGTCGTGCTGGTTGGCAACAAGCGCGACCTTGAAGACCAGCGACAAGTCGCACGCGAAGAGGGTGAAGCGTTTGCGCGTAACCATGGGCTACTTTTCATCGAAACAAGTGCCAAAACGGGTTCCAATGTTGCGGAAGCGTTTGCAATCGCAGCTGATGCGGTACTCGAGCGAATCGTTCGTGGTGAACTCGAGGGCAACATGGAGCAATACGGCGTTCGGATTGGAACAGGAGCTGGCTCCACGAATCGCCCTGCAGTGGTTCAGCTCGAACGGGGCACGACTTCGTCGAGTACGCGGCGCTCATCGACGAATTGTTGCTAAGCTTTTCTATGAAGCGAACCAAGAGTTGCGCGAACAACCGGCGAATACACATGATGCGTCGTTGTTGGGACTCGCGAGCATCAAACCGCTGCGAACGCTTGTACGTAAAGGAATATGGAGAGCACGCCCGATGCCAGTGACCATCAGCGGTTGCGAGCACGACCCGAAAGGTCATTGCGCATGATCACCCTCTGGAAGGCGTGTTTGCTGTACGGCAGCCATGAGCTCTTTGATGAATGCACAACTCGCACCGGGCCGAATGCACTCCATTCGCTGAAACTGCGCCAAAATACTATGGAGGAGGCGTGCAAGCTCGGGACCATTCGCATCGGTCCCCTCATTGGCGTACTTCGCAACAAGACGCCGGATCGCGGGTTCCAGCAAATAGCAGAACATCGGATGCGACGGTGAAGGCGTCAGTTGGGAATTTTCCCCAGTCCAGGTGCATCCCGGAGCGTTCGTGATCAAGACGCTGCCACTCTCGTTCGAGTCGAAGGTCCATGACTGGATTTCATGCGGCGGACCTGTTTGTCGCGAATTCGTCGCCATCAATGACGCTGTACGACCCGCAACGATCGTGTTGGGACGTGGAATGCTCATGTAGCGCCACTGCGTTCGATCCAGAGCGCGCTGCGAGGCAGCCAGATATTCGTCGAGACCGAGCGAGTCGTCCCAGCGGGACAGGCTGCCGCCCACCGAAGCCGAGGGATGAGGCTCCCCTGATGATGAATGTGACGTCGGTGGATGATAAGACACCGATGCACTCGAAGACGATGATTTTGATGGGACAGGCTCGGTACCCGTCTTGCCCGCTGCTAAAGGCATCGTCAGGATCTGCTGGTTTCGCACTTTTCGCTGCACGAGTTCGCTGAGTTGCGATTTTGCTTCTGGACCGCAACGCAAGAACGGATGTTCAAGCAGCGCTGCAGCGGTAGCGCGTTCAGTCGGTGACTTTTGAAGACAACATGAGAGGAAATTTTGAAAAGTTGCAGACCACGGCGAGGATCCATCATCGTTTTCGGGCAGTCGCGGCGGCTCGCTCTTCGGAATCAGGAAGAGCGCGCGCATCGGGTGCAAATCGGCATACGGTGGCAAGCCGGTAGCCATTTCGTAGCACGCAATGCCCAGCGACCAGATATCTGCTTTCTCATCATAAGCGCTTTCACGTATGACTTCGGGGGCCATCCAGTAGGGCGTCCCAACCATGGTATTCCGCTTCCGAAAAGTCGAGGTGAGCGTCCCGCTTACCCCAAAGTCTGCCAGCTTAACGTCGCCTGTCGTGGTCAAGAGGACGTTGGCGGCTTTCACGTCGCGATGCAGTTTGTTCTGAGCGTGCAAGTGAACGAGCGCCTCCACGAGACCGCGGGCGATCACTGCGATGATGTCTTCAGAGAGCCTCCCGCCGAGAAACTCCATCAGCTCCCGAACAGAGCCACCATCCACGTACTCCATCACGATGTAGAGCTCAGGCCCCACGAGAAAAGATCTATAGTACTTTGCAACGTGTGCCGTGTTCAACTGGGCCATGACGGTAACTTCCTGCTGAATTCCCTCGATCTCGTCGTGACACTCGTCCAGGTTGATGACTTTCACAGCGACAACGGTTTGCGTTTCAGTGTCCAGAGCGCGATAGACCATACCAAAAGCGCCCTCCCCTATGGGTGCAAGGGGATTGTACCGAACACGAGGATCCGCCTCCACTCTTGAAAGGGCGGCAGCGTCCCCTGGTTCCACGAGGAGCTTTCGGTCCGGTGCTGGGTTCCCGTCGAAGGTCGCCGGCGTTGCTCGACCCGCACTCGTCATCGTTGCCGTTGCCGCGAAGCTCATCGACATGTCACTGTTTTCGTCGATCGCGACAACTGACTGCGTACGGACAAGTAACTGGCTCTGGGGGGGAACCCTACACGTGCCAGCGATACCCTGCCGCCTGTTGGGAGCGATTGGTGCCGAAGATCTAGCGTTCTGGAGACGCAGGCGCGTTCTCCGCGCAGCAGCGCCAGCCACGTGGCGCAGCACTCGAGCTGCTGGCGAATCTGCGGTATGCTGCTGCTGGGCGTTGTCTCTGTATGACAGCTGGGGTATAGGCGTGGAACAGGCAGCACCTCTGGACGCGATCGAACGCCGACGTGGATACCTGACTGGCTACCCGAGGTGCAGTTTATGTGTTGCGCGGATGACAATGGAGCCTGCACAGATGCTTGTTAGCTACATGCGCTATCGACCGCCGACGCGGATACCTGACTGGCTACCCGAGGTGCAGTTTATGTGTTGCGCGGATGACAATGGAGCCTGCACAGATTCGTGTCGACGGAATGGGAACTGGCGGGAAACAGACTCCACCGCTCGCTATTTTGTTTGATGCTGTCGCTAAGAACCGCAGCGCGTCCAAACGCAAACATGAGCTGCCGCCCATCTCAAGGCACGGAGCGCTTCCCTGCATTTATAGTAACTCAAGCGCTCGCTCGAGCAAGCCACGCACGATGCATCGAGCATTCATACGGACACGTCGGTGACTGAGCAACAGCAGCGGATGCGCTGATGCACAGCCTCATGATGCACGAGGCACGCCTTGCCATCTTACCGCTTTGGTCTTAACGATGACATTCGCAAGGCAGCATCCGCCTCTACCAATGCTTTACCACCGGATGTGCCGTTTAATCAGCACAACAGCGCACGCGCTATGCACTTGTGGTGACTTGTTGGAACCGAGGACTCCAACTACAGGGTGACAAGCACTAGTCCTGATGTCGTCGTTATGCTATTCTTGCTCGCACACATAATCTAATCATTCCTAATTCAGTCGCGGCATCCGTCTAACTGCCAATCGACTGCAGACTCACTGAACCCACAAAATAGAGCGGCAGCGGCACCGATGCGTGCGTCGCTAGCCTGCCGTGACCCACAGATGCCGTTCTACTACCTGTTTCCTTTTGGGCACTTGTCGCGGAACGCGCTAGCCGCTGTGTTCTCAGTGCAAAGCGACCGTCTCAGGGAACTAAGACGCTTGAACTCTGCAAGCGACCTTGAGTGAGCGGCTGAATGCCTTTTCTCGAGAAACCGGCAGAGTCGCGTGTGTTTGCGTTTGCCCTATTACAGCCGTGTAGGGGGCACTCGCGCTTTGTGCGCACAGCAGTTTCTCCTCGATTGGTTACGAGTCCGACTGCACCTTTTCATCACAGCACAGGAACGTACTGGCGTACGCCCGCGCCATCGAGGAGTCTCGGAACCTTAGTTTCAATGGCATCTGGCGCGGAATCTTTTCGGCACGATAGATCCCGCGTCGGGCAGCCGAAGGGCACCGACTATGGCGAGTTTGACCGCAGCGAGCAAGCGTTGCGTGTACAACAGACCACTACCGGGAGTGCCCCGTTAGGGTTCACGGACACACAGAAAGAACGGCTTTTAAAAATGCCTTTACCGTCCCAGCGCGGGCTCTCTCTGGTACTCCCCGCCGACGCCGCCCCAGTCACCGATGAACGGTTGACTGTGCTGCGACTCACGGGCGGCGGTGCGCGCCCGCACCTCGTACTAGGCATTGAGACCTCCTGCGATGATACAGCGGTCGCTGTTGTGAACAGCAAAGGATGTATCCTATCCGAAGCGGTCGTGAAGCAGGACAGTATCCATGCTCGTTACGGGGGCGTTGTGCCGGGGCTGGCACGTCAAGCCCATGAGCAGGTGATCGATGAACTTATTGAGCGCGTATTGTGCGAGGCTTTTACATGCTCACAAAACGAGGTGTGGGCTCGCAGCGCCAACGGCTTGGACGCAGTCGCGGTGACCATGGGACCCGGTCTCGAGATCTGCCTTCGAGTGGGGTTCCGCGCTGCCCAACGCCTTCTGGGCCGACTCAAGGAGGCATCGAGCGCGCCTGGCCCTGTATTTATCTCAACACATCATCTCGAGTCGCACTGCTTGGTGCCACGTCTTTTCGGAGGCTACCGGCCTTCGTTCCCGTTTCTGGTTCTGCTAGTCAGCGGTGGTCACTGCATGTTGCTTCTGGCTCGTGACCTCGGGAATTTTGAAGTCCTTGGCGGTACGCTGGATGACTCTGTCGGAGAGGCTTTCGACAAAATCGCACGCTTATTGGGTCTGGACGTTGGTGGAGGCGGTGGACCCGCACTAGAACGGCTGGCGCGTGAGGGGAACCCAAACGCTTTTGATTTCCCGATTCCGCTCCGTAAGCGTCCGGATTGTAATTTTTCTTTCGCTGGCCTCAAGACTGCGGTTCGTGTAGCGATTGAGCGCGAACTGGAGCGCTACGGATCCAGGGACGAAACCGCAACACTGCTGCAAGTGAATCGACAGGCAGCTGCCGACATTGCGGCGAGTTTCCAACGCGTAGCACTGGAGCACCTGTTTGAAAAGACGCGGCGGGCGCTTTTGTGGTGTCGAACGCACGAGCCCGATGTACAGTCGCTCCTGGTTTCGGGCGGCGTTGCAGCGAATTCCGTGTTGCGGGCACGGTTCCAACAGCTAGCATCTGAGATTGGATGGCGTTTACATGATGAAGAGGTGGAGCGCACGGCGGCCTGGAGCACCGATCCAGGAGCGCCTGCATGCGATCTGAAGCAGGCGATTATCTTTCCACCACTCCGTTACTGCACGGATAACGGCGTCATGGTAGCCTGGGCAGGGGTTGAACGATTACTCCGACTTGGCGATGCAGCCGGTGAGCCCGATATTGACCAGATCGAAGTGGTCGCTCGATGGCCCATTGGCCGTCGACTAGCCATGGACAAGCTGGAGCAGCGGCTCTGTGCATAGGCACTGTATTTTCTTCGAAGGCGAGTTCTGCGCGTGGGCGGCTCGTGTGACTCTTTTCTGTGCGGTCAGCTCGTCAGCATAGCTCGTTAGCGTACGAAACGCACTCAACCATAAACCTCGTCTTTCGCTCATAGTATACACAGTGGCGAGAATGACGACACCTACATCTGCCCGCCTGAGGCACCGCAACAGACGCTCGCGGCGGGATCGGAACCCGGGGAATCATTGGCACGAATCACGATCCCTGTACGGAAGCCTCTGGAGTTGATGGTGGAACTTCGAGAATCCGGTTTACAAAGCTGCTTGCCTGCCTTGATGCGCGTAAGAGTCGCACACACGCGGATCCCAGCGTAAATTCAACGATCGAGTCTACACCACTAAAGCACCACCATCAAGGTGCGTTCATGCGTGATTGCATCCGCGCGGGTGCATGATCCGTGCATTTGCCGGCTAGACGCGGACACGCATGCATATGGCGTCTGGGGATCGCACCTCTTCATAAACGAGTAATCCTTGTCCTGCATCGAAGCGAGCGCGTTCTCGATTCGTTACGTGTGTCATATCATGTATACGACCAAAGGAATACCTCGGAAGATTTCTACACTGTTTGAATACTGGCCGATCAGGTGATCAAGCCTGCCGTCTGGAGCCCGACGTACGAGCTCTGTGAGGTCCATCGCGACGCGCTTTGCGTGCACACGGTGAATCGCAATGCTGCGGATTACCGACGGCGGGCGAATCGGGTCGATTGCGACGTTGCTCTGGAGCGGCGTGTGCGGAAGCTGTTGAGCGATCGTGCGTGCAGATGCTGGCGACTCCCGCGCTGCTCCGCCGGATCCCTCAGGGCGCACCGCGCTTGCTGTCTGGATACGCGCAGTTCCATACGGGCGCTTTTTCCCAGTACACTCTGGATTGTGCCTCCCCATGGCCTCTACGGTCGCAGGCAAGTCTGCAATGCACGTCAGCGCACGCGTCGCCCGATTGCATTTCCGCGTACCCGTATGATTGTCATCGACGAATGCGCTGGTCTTCGAGAATACGTCGATTACGACTCCGCGATCCCGCTCTATCCCCGGTGGATATCCGCGTCGGCAGCTGCGGCGCTTCCAAGGCCGCAGCAGGCGCCCATAGAACGCTCAGCACCCAGAATACACGCAGCGTCCATCAGTGCCTCCTTTCCTGCACGAAGCTGCTCAGAGATCAGTAGAAATTGGAGCAGCCTAGCGAACCGTTGATCTCGCTTCCCCAGCTACTAAAAGGGATTTCGCTCCAGGTGCATGCCGCATCCAAAACGACTCTACGTGCTCGGGCTGCAAATCGCCACGACTCCATGGTGCACGATCCTCATCGCGTACAGGCGATCCGCAGGTGCGCGCCGCGTGACAGATGCAACGCGAAGCTGCGCGTCGCGTCGAGCGGCTTCGATTGGCGGATCGAGGCCCACCGACGCGATGTGTGGCGCGCCTGCAACATCAAGCGGCGGCGTCGCCATCGTCGATTGCCTTCGCGGTGCGTCTGAACGAGTCTGTGGCGTAACGCGCAGAGACGGCTTGCCTGCCAGCATACACCAAGGCCGCTGTCATTCGTTGCATAGACTGGTTGGTTTGAAGTGAACACGTTTCTCAAAAATCGTGCACTTGGTTTCTCACTGGGCGCAAAACTTGTTCGTCGATGTCGGTCGTGGGTATCGACCTCGGAAACGTGAACTGCGTGATCGCGCAGGCGAGGGGAGGGGGTATCGAAGTACTCACGAACGAGGTAACGCAGCGGCAGACGCCAGCTGTGGTTACTTTTTGTGGAGGAAACGAGCGTTACGTTGGCGAAGCAGCGGCGACGCGTTACCTACAGAACGTACAACGGAGTATCACTGAATCAAAACGAATTCTGGGACGCTCTTTGCTCGAGGATGAGGTGCAGCACATCGAGGCAGCACGCGCGCTCTATTCTATTACGGAAGAGTATGCTCAAGGTGGTAGTGCGGAGGCGTCAACAGACTACCGCGTGCGGCGAGCAGCCGTTCAGATCCACTACTCGGCTGAACAGCTAGGCACTGACGCCTTGGAGCTGTGGCACCTTCCGCCAGAGGAGCGTGCGCGCATTCCGAAACACAGCGTCAACGGCAAGGCCAGCGATCTGCACGTTCTGCCTGTCGAGTCCGTTACAGCAATGATTCTGCAGAAACTGAACGAGATCGTGGCAGCGTCGAACCACGGTATCCAGGCCAGGGATGTTGTGCTGTCTGTGCCGGTATGGTACACCGATGCCCAAAGAGCGGCGCTCTTGGACGCAGCAGCGATCGCGGATGTGCGCGTCCTCCGAATGGTGCATGAGCATCTGGCTGCTGCGCTTGCGTACGGTCTGTATCGGGCCACTGAGTTACCGGAAAATGACAAAGAGCCCGTGCAGGTTATCATTGCGGATGTGGGCCACTCCCAGACGACCGCAGCGTGCGTCGCATTCTGGCGCTCGCGACTCGAAGTCCGAGCAGTCGCATTCGATCGGAATCTCGGGGGCCGTGATTTCGACGAGATGCTCTTTCACCACTTTGCGAAGCTGTTTGCGGAACGATATCGCATTTCGGTTGGCAATCACAAAAAAGCGATTGCACGACTTCGTCAGCAATGCGAGAAAGTGAAGAAAATTCTCTCAGCAAACGCACTAGCGCACCTGAACCTCGACTGCTTCGTGGACGATATCGATGTTGAGGCCATGATTCAACGCGCTGAGTTTGAAACGCTGGTGCGGCCGCTCGCTGAGCGCATTGTCCGGGTTGTGCAGCAAGTGGTCGCTTCCACTCCTGAACCGAAAGCGATTCAGTCGATTGAGCTTATTGGTGGAGGTTCTCGAGTTCCATTGATCCAGAGCCTGATTGAACAGACAACCGGCCTGACTGTGCGCAGAACCCTGAACACTGACGAGTGCATTGCACGGGGATGCGCGCTCCAAGCCGCCATTTTGGCACCTGGGTATCGAGTTCGCGAGTATGAGGCGGTTGACTTTACTGTTTTCCCCATTTGCATCGCGAAATCTGGAGCGACGGGCACGAAAGAGACATTGGTATTTGCCCCGAAGAGCGCGATGCCATCGCTGAAGCGAGTCACGTACTCGTACACTGGACAGCCTTTCGAGCTCCGCCTGTTCTACGGCGATGACGCGGGTGCGGCTAAGCAACAAGGAGGAGCATGTTCGCTACCTCAGGGCTGTGTCCGGGACATCGCACTGGTTGAAATCGGTGTCTTACCGAACAAGAGCCCAAATTGTGGAAGGGTTCACGTGAAAGTGCGTCTGGATGCCAACGGCATGGTCAGCATCGTCGGTGCGCAACTCGTAGAGGAAGTGTCTGTTGCTGAGAGTGCCGCAGCAGAAGCCCAAGAAGCTTCTCAGGACGCTGGCGCCACGAATCAGCACGGAGGAGAGGCTCCAGATACCGCTGCTACAAGGATGGACCAAGAGATAGCAAGCGATGGCGCTGCGGCGGACGACTCGGCAAGGTCTGGCACCGACGCCCATGCGAATGGCCAAGGAACCGCACCTGCGCGCAAGGTCATTCGCACGGAGCTCCCGATTCGCCAACTACGAGGAACTCGACTCCAGCATTACGCCCTGAATGCGCTCATCGAGATCGAGCAACAAATGCAAGCGGCTGATCGGTATCGCGTGGAGCGCGCCGAAGCGCTCAACGCACTCGAAACCTACGTGTACGATATGCGGTCGCGCGTTTCCACCGATGGACCGTGGGCGATCTACATGGATGACGCATCTCAGAGCGCATTCCTCCGCTTACTCGATGAAACCGAGGATTGGATCTACTCCGAGGAGGGCTCCGAAACCGCACCCAAATCGACGTTGATCGAACGGCAGCAGATGCTGGAGCGGCGGTACGGGGCGGCTGTCAAGGCGCGCGCCCTTGAATACGAGAACATCGCAGATGCGGCGCACGTGTTCCGACGTGCGGCGGCATCACTGCAGGCAGAATGCGCCTCAGCGGCCACCGAAAAGCCGCACATATCCGTAGAGGACATCCAGAAACTGGAGCGGGAAATCGCTTCATCCATGGCCTGGTTGGAGGGAGCGCTCCACAAAGTCGAGAAAGCCCCGAAGCACAAGGACCCGCCGCTCAAAGCAGCCGACATTGAGAAGCGCCGAAACGAGCTCGTACAGCGCGGACGACAGCTGCTCGACCGACCTGTCCCGTCCCGCACCGCCGCAGGCGAATCGGGAAGTGCCCCAAACACAGCCTCTGGCCCAGGGGCAAAAACCTCGACATCATCGTCGCCAAACACAGAACAGGCGGACACAGCATCGGCCTCTGAACCCGGCTCAACCGAGACTGCCGCACAGACCGCGGAACCCATGGAGCAAGACTATAAGCCCGACGCACCTCCTAATCCCTGAAATGCGCATTCCCCCAAGAATACCTCGGGACAAGAAACTCTTGTCGGTGGCAATAGCTCTGGCGAGAGCGCACCATGTGCTCTGCAGGGACGCACTGGCAATATATGCCACCATCAACACCACGATCAACGCTGCCGTCATTGAACAAGCATCCGCGCACGCATCGGGACACGTGTCGCTCGGATGCGTGATCGCCATGCGTGCACAGTGCAGTGTTGTGGACAACTCGGATAGCTGCTGCAATCCAAGAACACCCGAAGATGATATCTCTCTCGTTTGCTGCTAGCTTGGGTTCGGACGCTGCAAGTATTTTCGGAAAGTCAAAGCTACGGTTCGTCAGGTCGTCACTGAAGGTAAAGCGCTTTATGCACGGCTTGTGTCGTCGTCGTCGTCGTTGGATCAATCGACGCGTTCCGATGAACGTGCGTATCCCTGGTTGCCTCGAGTGGACGCGCTTTTCGCGAACTGAATGCGGCCTAGTGTCGTGCTGGCGACCTGGTCTCGCGGACGTCGACCGCTTGCTGTGCGCCTCGACGATGCTGCACTGTCGCAGGGCGAGGATGCGTCATGCCGTCAGCGCCCAGTCGCGTTCGCGGAAGCTTTTGACGATATCATCCCGCAGCGCGTCTAAATGGCGACGCAGCGCATCATCTCCCATGCTGGGTTCAAGGAATTTCATTCGCGAAAGTCGATTAAGGAGGTCCATTTGCACATCGCGCAACCCCGCAAACGTAAGACGATTCGATGCGCTCGTGGCGCCCGCGTCGCGATCCACTTCGGCGACTGCCTTCTGGGCAAGCTCGTACCACAGCACGATATTTCGAAGCATGAGCATGCTTTTCAGGAACGGGCAGTAGGCGTCGTAGGAGGTGTAGCTGTTCTGTTGGAGGCAGTCCTCCCGAATCATGGTGGCTGCCGCGAGAACGACCTTGTCGCTCTCGGCGAGGGCATCGCGGCCAACGAGGGCGACGATTTCGCTTAGATCCTCTTCCATTTGGAGAATCTGACGTACGGTCTGGCGAATCGATGGGAATTCCGGATAGTGCGCATCGTACCATGGTTCCAGCGCTTGAATATTTTTGCTCCACGAAATGTTTGTGTTCACTGCGGGGAAGAACTTGCGGCTGGCCAGGCGTTTGTCGAGGCCCCAAAACACACTAACTGTCGATAGTGTCGCAGTGGTCACAGGATCGGAAAAGTCACTATTCACAGGTTAGTTTCTGTCATTGATAAAGAATGTTGCTCGTGGTGGCTTTCGCCCCGACGGCATTTGGGGCAGCGGGTGATCCCCGCTGCGGACGCTCCGCCCGGGACACGCTACAATCCACGGCGGATTGCTCTGGCATCAAGCGCTCGTCTCGAACGCCAATAATGACGACCCGATGGCTGACATATCGCATACACGCCACCGGGAGATACCCGATGCCTGTTTGTTGAAGAAACTTACCCCCCAGGAGGCGAGACAGCTCCCACTACGGTCACCGAACCAGTGCGTTCAGGGGAGCCCAAACACTTGACGCGCCCAGCGCGCTCATAGAAGGAAGCCAGACGTGCCGCCAGGTACGCCGGAAACCCCGAATCCGCTGGCATCTCCGCTAGGCGTCCACTGATTTCCCTGAGCGCCTCTGCCCAGCGGCTCGTGCTGTCCGCCATCATGGACATATCATGTCCCATGTCCCGATAGTACTCGGCAATTGTTATACCGGTGTAGATGGATGCCTCGCGGGCCGCTACCGGCATGTTCGACGTATTGGCTACCAGCAGGGTCCGGTTCATGATGGACACTTGCTCGCCGTCCGCGAGCGACATGGTTAGCTCAGGGAAATCACGTAAAACCTCTGCCATTTCGTTACCGCGCTCACCGCATCCCACGTAGACGATTCCATCCGAGTTCGAGTATTTGGACAGTGCCTGACTAATAACGGTTTTTCCAACACCAAAAGCACCCGGCACAGCACAGGTACCGCCCTGAACACACGGGAACAGGGTATCCAAAACGCGCTGCCCTGTGATCAGCGGTGTATTCGCGACGAGTTTCTCCGCGATGGGTCGCGGTTGTCGCACAGGCCACCGCTGCATCATAGACAGCGCCTTGCTGACACCCTGGTGACTCACTTTCAGCACCGTGTCTGTGATGGTATACCAACCACTGGGTGCGATCCATTCGACGGTGCCCATTGTACCCGGAGGTACCATGATCCGGTGCAAGATAAGCGGGGTCTCCTGGACGCTTCCGATCCAGTCACCACCGGTGACGAGTCTACCAACAGAGAGCGCTGGGTCCGGTTCGAAGTACCATTGACGTTCCCGGTCCAGAGAGGGCACATCGACGCCCCTGGGAATGAACACGCTCCCCGAGAGGGTGGCAATCTTCTCCAGAGGCCGCGATATCCCATCAAATATGCTCGACATTAAACCAGGACCGAGTTCCACTGTCAGCGGCATACCAGTCCGCTCGACGGGATCCCCTACCGCCAAAGCGTCGGTGGCTTCATAGCACTGTATCGTAACCGAGGAGCCCTCGAGCCGAATCACTTCACCGACGATGCGTTCGTGTCCGACGCGAACCAGTTCGTACATGGACGCTGGGCAGTCGCGAGCAACCACTACGGGGCCTGAAACCGCCTGTACAACGCCTCGGGCTTTGTCGGTGGCAACCATATCGTCTGAGAGAAGCGTCCTGAGCCTGGACTAGAGCCCAGTGCGTAGAACGCGCGCTCGGCGAGCGGAGGCGACGTGCACAGCCCAAGGCGCTGTGAGCAGCGCAGGTACCGTCCAACGCAGCACATACCCCACAAGGATGTCTGCTACAGGTTCAGGTACTGGATTGTTGGATCGATTCAGCATCAACTCAAAGCATGTAAAGTGATGGCGACTGAGGAATATGTACTAGCTCCCTCAGCAATACTTTTGAGATTTGCGAGCAGCAGCAAACTCTTGGGTAACGGGTACAGCACGGAGAGGTCTGGCGAAACGCAGGTTGCCAACTCAAACACCAAGGTGGTACGGAGAGCGGACGGCAATTTGTTGTTCTTGTGGACGTTGGCTCCTTGCGCGTACATGACCTCGTTCTGGTTCGGGAGTCGCTTTGGATCTGGGCTCCGATAGGTTGCACGAGCACGCCCGGTTGCCGGTCTAGAACGATAACACCAGAGAAAGCACTCGGTGGTGGACGCGAAGCACCGGGGCTAGGCGCGCTTGGCGTGTATGCTCCGAGGATCCTTCGTGCGCCTGAGAACGCAACCGTCGATGCATGGCCCGTTGTTGTGGAGCACCGAGGTGTCGCAGCACGCCCTCGGCCAAGCAACATCGACGAAGAGGCTGATGCGTACACCCGAACATAGACAGCGTTTGGGGTATCGACGAGAATCCTGGCGCAAGAACGATGGACTTTGCGTTCGCTGCAGTCGTCGTGCTCCATATTCCACCTGTCACATTGTTTTCTGGTATACATGACTGGTCAAGCACGTAAACGCAAGGACAAGGTACTGGACCATTCGGATCTGCTGCGAAAACAAGAGCGCCGAAACGCTGGTATCGGTCTTGTTCAGACGCACCCGTCCGTGCCTTATGGTTGCTCTCATGCATTTCCCAGCGCCTGCATCTTACATGCCACCGTGTATCCAGAAGCATGCCAACATCGATACAGCATGTGTCATGCTTTTTTGATTCACATGGATCACCCGTGCCGCTTCTCGAAGACCTTGTGTTGGATTCTCCTGCTTTGCACTGACTCGGTTGAACCTGGCACCGAAGTTACGCAGAGACATCGCTCCGCAGCGCAGCGCTCCGCTCTGGAGACACTGAGGGTGCCGAGTCCGCTGCAGGTGCTCGCCGTCGAACGGACCCGGACGCGCTTCACCAGACCAGCACGTACGGTGACGCGCACCTGACTTGTTTCTTGAGGCGTAAGATCGTGTAGACAAGAGTCGAGCATCGCTCATTGTATGATGTTCATTGGCAAACGGGAGAGCGTCCATCGACGCACGTCTGATCGCGGCTGCGTGGTGCACCCTAGGAACTGAGCAGCACAGACTGCAGACGCACGCGCTGCTTTCCCGTTCGGGGCGGTGTTCAGCGGGCTTCTAAATACGCATGTTACTTGTATGGATGCGAAATCATCGGACGGGGAAATGATTTGGGAATGAACACCCACAAGTCATGTGTTTTTCAAGATATGTGACGGGAGGCACTGCACACTCTGCTCCTTCGTCGTATCGGAATCGACATCACTAGGTTCACCGTCGCCAGTATGCATATCGTCGCCGGCACCGTTCAAGCGTGTTTTCACGGTCCATAATAGATGCGTAGCGAGGGAGTGTGGTGTCAGCTGTGCTGCGGCAGTGCACGATGCATGGATCACTGTCCAGCGTGCGCTGCAGCGATCGCTTGTGGGCGCAACGCCAACGTCGCTTTGCGAGGAAAGCGAATGCGAGCAACGCAGCGCAGTGTATCGCGGAATGTCCACAGAGTCGATGAACACTCTGGTCGGTGCGTACAGTCCAAGCCTTCTTTACTGTTGAAAGATCCGAGTGATGCCAACGGAACGACGTCAGATGCTCCTGTTCGTCGCTGCAAACACGGTCGCTACCAACACCGGGCAATACCTGTCCACCATGCGAATGACGTCAACTACCGATGTCGTCGATCCATAGGCAGCCGCCGTGCAGCTTCTGCTCCGCACACCCGCTCAGCACACACCTACAGAGCAGTACCGGGAGTTGTCGGACGCTCGCCTCAGCCGCAGCGTTCTGCAAGCCACGCCCGAACGGCGTGCATGTCCCGCTGGCGCCACGCCGCATTCGCGCGAATGCGCTCAGTGCTCTGCTGGATGGTGCGCTGGATACTCTCCCGCTCCTTGTCTGGGATGGAGGCAAAAAACGCTTCAGCTTCCTCAGCTGCTTCTTCAGAAGAAAAGTCTCTGAGTATCGAGGAAACGAAGCTCGACAAGAGAAAGTTACCTTTCCCAAACCGCTGATAAAAGGTCGACCAGTGCTCACGCAGGTATTGCCAGGTGGCTCGACGTCCAGAGTCCGTGTTCGCAGCCAGCGTCGAATAGACGTAAATCGCATCCTGAGACTTGACCTGAGAACGATCAAGACCCCAGTCGAGCAACCAACGGATTTTGGCCGGGTCGCGCGTACAACCGAGGGCACGAATACAGCGCACCCGCTCCTCATCCATAACCGCTTGGGCGTACGCTTGCAGTACTGCATCAAAATCCGCATCTGTACCGTACTGGACGACCGCAGACATGACTGCGAGTCGAAGATCTGCCGGGACACGATCCGTTCCGTCCTGTTCGGCCTTCCAGCTCCGGCGAGCTTCGTTCACGGTGCTCGAATCGGCGTGCTTCACGAGTGCCCCAAGCAGGAGCGACCGCAGTAACGCGGTAACGTGTTCCTCGTTGGGTTCCGGTTTCCATCCGATGCGTTCAGCAGTGTAGCGCATGAGATCACAGGCAAAGCGGTCAAACTGCGACCGTAGCGAGGGCTCGTCGGACGCGAAAACCGCTCCGAGCTCTCCGAGAGAGCCAACCACGTCGAGCCAGCATGCATAATCGTCTTCTTTCGAAAACGCTGCGAGCATTTGGAGAGCAACAGACGCCGGCAGAATGCCAGCCTTCGTCAAGGCGAATGCGTCCATGGCGAGTCCAAGTCGATCGGTTGCGCCGAGCACCTTGGTCTGGATGGGCTCCACTAGGCGTTGCCACATTTCTGGGGTGTAATTCACGCGATACGTACCAGTCTGGTGCGGATTCATCTTGATCCAGCGCTGCTCCGAAGCATTCGACGCCGTTCCCAATATCGACTGAAGCTCTGCCTGCTTCGCATCGAGCAGGAAGTAGCGCGGCACTGCTGGTTGACTGCTATCCATCATGCCCAGGGGCACGACCCAGTGCGTCGGTGCTGTATTCGAGTCGCTGTCCGCGTTCGTATTCACTCGAGATGTATGGGAAACGCTTCCGCCATCCGCCAGAAAACGCTCTTGCCGAACGATCATGTTTGCATCATCAAAATAAATCACAGGATAGCCAGTCTGACGCGTCCACGAACGCATCATATGGGATATCGGTTTGCCAGACTCCTCTTCGAGCGCCTGCCACAGATCATCCGTGCTCGCATTCCCGTACGTAAACTTGTTGAGATAACGACAGAGGCCATTGCGGAAAACTTCGAGACCCAGATAGTTTGCCAACATGCGGATAACGGAAGCTCCCTTACAGTACGAGATTGCATCAAAAATTTCATTGACTTGCTGAGCACGAGCGACCTCCACTTCGATCGGGTGCGACGAGCGTAGCGCATCCAATCGCAGCGCCGCTGCAAACGTCGTTGAAACAAACTGCATCCATTGCTGCCAGCTGGGAAAGAGATGATCGACGGCAAGTTCTGCGGCCCAGGTTGCAAAGCCCTCGTTCAGCCACAAATGCGTCCACCATTCCATCGTCACCAGATTCCCAAACCATTGATGTGCAAGCTCATGTGCGACGACCTCGGCAACGCGGGAACGAGCGCTTGCAGCGCTCCGCTCCGGGTCCAATAGCAACGCGGTCTCTCGGAATGTGATGCAACCCCAGTTCTCCATAGCACCAGCGGCGAAATCCGGAACAGCGATTAGATCCTCTTTCGGGAGCGGATACGGTGTACCGAAAAACTCGGTGAAATACGAAAGCACTTTGACGGCACAATCGAGCGCGAAAGCGCCCTGATGAGCTACTCCTTTCTGCGTGTAAACTCGGACTTGTACACCTTCAGCGGTGCGCCCTTCGACATAATCGAACTCTCCCACGACAAACGCTACGAGATACGTCGACATGAGAGGTGTCTCTTCAAAGCGAACAACCTTCCGCCCATCCGAGGTCCGAACGGTCTCCTGCTCCACTGGCATATTCGAGATCGCCTGCCGATCCGATGGAATCACGAGAGTTATCCGGAACCGGCTCTTGAGCGCGGGCTCGTCCCAACAGGGGAAAGCTTGCCGCGCATCGGTCGGTTCAAACTGCGTCACAGCCATATACTTGACAGTGCCGCTCTCTGGATCCTGATATTTTGCTCGATAGAATCCGACCATTTTCGAGTTCAGAATACCCTGGAAGGTCAGCTCCAACCGCACCCGTGTTCCAGCTGCAAACTTTTGGCCAAACTCCAGGCGAGCTGTCTGAGCGTCAGGGTCACTGGTGATGCTGTGTGCTTCCACGCCGTTGAGGCGCGCACTGTGAATTTTTAGCTCAAGTGCGTTGAGAACGATGGAGCTCGTGTCCTCGAGCACCTCGAGTTCAACAGTCTCCTGTCCCTGGAAAGTAAACGCTGCATCTTCGTCTTCAGTATCACCTGGGTGTTGTGGCGATCCAGCTGGTGGCCCCGCTGGAGCGCTCGTCTCGCTCGTAACGCCGTCAGAAGTCGCCACCGACTCGTGTAGACGAGGCTCCAGTCCCGGCTCGAGAGTGATATCATATAAAAGCGGTCGAACCGTTTTCGGTAAGAGTTGACGTTCTACCATGGTACTGAGAACAAAGTGAAACAAAAAGCGGCAAGTTCCGTGATTCAGGCACAAACCGACTACCTTGAGACGAGCAATCACCCATTGGCGCTGCAGCGCTGACCCCAACGAATCTTGCTGAAAAAAAGAAGATATCTGCTCGGTACCAGTGTGGATCTCGATACCGTGACCTGCAAACGTGTTATCGCAGTGAATATGATCGAAGACTGATATGCATCGTGCAGAAGACTAGTCCAGCGCTGTATCAACGTTCCGTCGATGGGGATAATGCAGTGAATATGATCGACGACCGATATGCATCGTGCAGAAGACTAGTCCAGCGCTGTATCAACGTTCCGTCGATGGGGATAATGCAGTGAATACCATCGAAGACTGATATGCATCGTGCAGAAGACTAGTCCAGCGCTGTATCAACGTTCCGTCGATGGGGATAATGCAGTG
>Ga0080006_1147636_pt1 | contig 19086 bp, 14 predicted proteins | sample RS3BMetagenome_FD_69209 | JGI IMG/M metagenome (GOLD analysis project Ga0080006, IMG submission 69209) | Ferric oxide microbial mat and aquatic microbial communities from Rainbow Spring, Yellowstone National Park, USA - RS3B (SPADES... ... | reverse complement strand
GGTCAAGGAGCCTGTGCTCTGGGACTACCTGGGCAAGGCCGGCAAGAAAGTGATCCTGCTGGGAGTCCCTCAGACGTATCCGCCCCGGCCGGTCAATGGGTGCATGATCACCGATTTTCTGACGCCGTCGATCGCCTCGAACTACACCTATCCGCCGACCTTGAAGGACGAGATCGCCAGCCTGGCCGACGTCCATCCTTACGAGTTTGACGTCAGCGACTTCCGGACCCCCGACAAGGGGAAAATCCGCGATTCGCTCGTCCGGATGACCGACAAGCGGTTCGCCCTGGCTCGCCATTTGATGAAGACCAAGCCCTGGGACTTCTTCATGATGGTCGAGATGGGGACCGACCGGGTCCACCATGCCTTCTGGCAATACATGGACCCGGCACACCATCGCTACGAGCCTGGCAACCCCTTCGAAAATGTCATTCCCGACTATTACGAACACGTCGACAAGAAGATCGGCGAGCTGCTCGAAGTCATCCCCAAGGATGCCCACGTCGTCGTCGTCTCCGACCACGGCGCCCAGTGCATGGACGGCGGGGTCGCCCTCAACGAGTGGCTCTATCAAAAAGGCTACCTCGTCCTCCACGAACCGCCGAGCGTCCCATCGAGGCTCGAATCGCTCAAGGTCGACTGGGCCAAAACCACGGCCTGGGGTTCGGGCGGCTATTACGGCCGGCTCTTCCTCAACGTTCAGGGCCGAGAACCGCAAGGCCTGATCCCGCCCGAGGCTTACGAGGCAACCCGCGACAAGCTGGTCGCCGAGTTAGAAGCTCTCGGAGGTCCCAACGGCGAGCCGATCGGGACCCGGGTCCTCAAGCCCGAATCGCTCTACAAGACGACCCGGGGCGAAGCTCCCCCGGATCTCTTCGTCTACTTCGGCAACCTTCGATGGCGTTCGGTCGGGACGGTCGGCGGCGGGTCGATTTACACCTTCGAGAACGACACCGGCCCCGACGACGCCAACCACGCCCAGGACGGCATGATCATCATCGCCGGCCCTGACGTTCCCGCCCAGGGACCGATCAGCGACCTTGAGATTCGCGACCTGACGCCGACGGTGCTGTCTCTCTTCGATCTCGATATCCCGGCCGATCTCCAGGGTCACGCGATCGGTCCGGTGGTCGGCAAAGTGACCCAGGCGTGAACGCCTGGGCTCCGCAAAAACGCCCGAGCTACAGAAAAGAGGCGAAGCCAGGGTTTAGGGCCTCAGCTCGACGACGAGCGACCCGGGCGGTTCGTTGCCGACCGTGACGGCGCCGTAGGTCTTGGGCTCGATCCCGTACCGCGACGAGTAATGCTCGACGTCGCTGAAACCGGCCTGTTTGGCGAAGTTTTCCAGGATCGTGAAGTTGTAGGCGTACTTGTGCTGGCCGTCGCAGAAGAGGTAATTGATCGCCTGGGCCATCGGATCTTCGAAGGGTCGGGGGTAGGTCTCGGGCGATCGTCCCCGGGCGATCATGTCGAAGGCATATTCGACGCCGGGCACGGCGATCCGGGCCATCCCGTCATCGGCGAGGACCCGGTGGATCTCCTTGAGGAGTGCCTGGGCCTCGTATGGGAAGAGGTGCTCGATCGTGTGGCACGAATAGACGAACTTGCAGCTCTTGTCCGGGAAGGGCAGGGGATTGCGGAGGTCGTGCCAGAGATCCACCTTGCGCATCACATAGCCGTCGACGTTGATCATCCCCTCGATGTATTCGGGGCCGCAGCCCAGGTGGAGGTAATGCCCCTCCGGCCGCTTCGGACCGGATACCGAATAACGCGCCTTGGCCGTCAGCGTGCTGGGAATCGAGATCACGCGATTGACGGAGAAGTAGACGTCCTTGAGCGTTTGTTGAATCATGGCATCCCTGTTGAATCGGTTCGAGGCCGCGACCGGTTCGTTGAAGTATGGGCGCGGCAGTGCCTATCTCTCGATCGAAATCCGGGGGTCGACCCCGCCAAGTTGGCGAGTCCTCGCGGACGACCTTGACGACAGGCCGCGACCGGAGCTAGATAGTCCCGATCGAATGGACGCGACCGGAACCGGCTCCCAGGAGGATCGAGCCATCTCATCCCTGAACCTCACCCACGACGCCCGGATCTTCATCGCCTGCCCCGACGCCCGACCCCCCGCCTATCAGGCGGCCGTCGGCCTTGCCCAGGCGGGACGACTCGACAGGCTCATCACCGGCTTCTATTACCGGGGGCATGGCCCGGTCTCCGAAATCGCCCGGCGCTATTTCCCCTGTCAGTTCAGCAAGATCCGCCGCAAGCTCGGCCGACGCCAGGAGCGGGGCATCCCCGCCGATCGGGTTGAATCGGCCTGGAGCTTCGACGCCAGTCTCGCCGCCGAAACGCGACTGGCGATCCGATGGCCCGCCGCGCAGCATGCCCTGGCCCGGTGGCGGACCCGGCACTTTGACCGCGTGGTCGCCAGATCGATCGAGCATCATCGCCCCGAGGCCGCGCTCGTCTTCAGCGACGTCGGCTCCGAACACGCCTTGCCGAGCTGCCGGAAGCTCGGCATCCCATCGATCCTGAGCATGGTCCACGGTGACGTCCGGGAAGAACGCGAGGTCCTCGACCGCGAGGCCGCCGAAGCTCCCGACTTCTTCCCGCTCTATCTGGGCGACGGCAAGCTCGACCGTCAGGAGTTGGACTGGCTCCACGATCGACGGCTCCGCGACATCGAGCGGGCCGACCGCATTCTCGTTCCCTCCGACCACATCGCCGAAACCTTGACCCGTCACGGAACGCCTCGCGAGCGGATCGAGGTCATTCCCTACGCCTCTGACACCCGACGCTTCCAGCCGCTTCCGAACAAACGTCACGGCAAATCCTGTACGTTCCTCTTCGCCGGAGGAATCACCCAGCGCAAAGGGATCAAGTACCTGCTCGAAGCCTGGCGGAAGGTTCGACGGCCGGGCTGGAAGCTCCAGCTTCTCGGGGCCTTGCCCAATCATCTTGGTCCGCTCGAAGCGTATCTGGATGAGGTCGAGCACCTCGGCCGGGTCCCGCATTCGGAGATGCCGGCGAGGATGGCCGAGGCCGATGTCTTCGTGTTCCCGTCGCTCTTTGAAGGCTCGGCCGTCGTGACTTACGAGGCCCTCGCCTGCGGCCTGCCCAGCATCGTGACGCCCGAGTCGGGATCGGTGGTCCGCGACGGCGTCGATGGGCTCATCGTCCCTTCGCGGGATGTGGAAACGCTCGCCCAGGGGATGGAGCGGCTGGGGCTCGACCCGGAACTCCGGGCCTCGATGGCGATCTCGGCGCGAAGCCGGGCCGAAGCCTTCGACTGGTCGCGGTATCACGCGGCCTTGCTCGGAGTCTTCGGTCCGAGCGGAGCAACGGTCGGATGAGCGATGTGCGATCGTTCATTGCCCCTCGGTCCTGATCCTCACTCATCCCGGTTGTCGCCCGACTGGATGGAATTCGAAGAAGAGGGAGAGGCTCGATCTCGCGATCGAAGCGCCTCGACCGAGATTGCGCGGGAGGGCGGAGCGTTCATGGACGAGCTCACCTGGGTTTACGGCACGGCCTGCCTGATCGTGGGCACGTTCGTCGTTCAGGTCATGAGGCGGAAGTTCGACCCCTTTGCGCCGGTCTGGCTCTTCTTTGTCGGATATACGCAGATTTACGTGGTTCAGGCGCTCTCTTATCACGACTGGGCTGTCCGGGTCCGGGGTGTGGAGCTGGTGACGCAGGCGAATGGCCGGGCATTCTGGGCCCTGGCCCTGTTTCTGGGGGTTTACTTCTTCGGGCCGGGTCGATCGATCGCCCGGTTCTTGCCAAAGCCGCCGACCCGATGGTCGACTCCGCCGGTGCTGATGTGGAGCCCCGTCCTGGTGGTCTGGGGATTGTTCTGCGCCCTGCTGGTGATCCGGCAATCGCAGGCCGGCGAGGCCGCCTCGGCCGAGGAGGCGCTGCTTCTCTCGTTCCCGATGGTCATGCTCGTGGCCGGGGCGCTTTTGATCGTCACCGGTCGCCAGCCGTCGAAGCCTCAGCCGGCGATCACGGCGGCGGGGATCACGGTCGTGGTCCTTTATCTTCTGATCTGGATGTTCAACGGCAAGCGGTCGCACTCGCTCGTCTCGGTCCTGGTCGGGGTCTCTGCTTATTACATCCCCCGGCTGAAGCGGCCGTCGTTCCCGGTGCTGGTGGCGACCGCGATGGCGGGGATGCTGGCCGTCGGCCTTTCGATCGGCTGGCGGGTCTACGCGTCTCATACGAACAGCTACGGCTCGATCTCGAAGTTCGCCGACTTCATCACGACATTCGACCCCGAGTCGATCCTCGAAAGCATCAACCTCAAGGAGAAGGAAGAACGACCCGGGCAAGTCGTCACCTACGAGACCGAGGAATATGGCGGATTCCTCCTGATGATGGACACCGTGCCGACGAAGTCCGAGTACGACCACGGACTGAACTATCTCCGGGTCTTCTCGACGTTCATCCCCCGGATCGTCTGGCTCGACAAGCCCGTCTACGGCCGGGACCAGTGGATCGCCGCCTGGATTGCCGGCTCGGAGATGAAGCGGGCCGAGAACTTCACCGGCCCGGCGATCGGCATCCTCGGCGCGACCCAGCTCAACGGCGGAGCCACCGCGACGGCGATCGTCCTGACGATCATCGGCGTCTTGCTCAGCACCACCTATCAATATTTCCGTCTTCATGCCGACGTCGTCTGGGTCCAGGTCTGCTGGCCGCTCTGGTATTACAACGCCTGGTTCATGACCGTCAACGACGACCCATGCAACTGGTTTTATTACAACTTCGGCTTCACCACCCTTCCGAACCTGGCGATCTTCTGGCTCCTCAACAAGCAAGGAGGGGGCGAACGCTCATGATGACGGTCTCGGTCTGCTTCACCAACTTCGGCCCCTACCACCTGGCCAGGCTCCGGGCCCTGGCGAACCGGCTGGCGACGACCGGCGACCGCTTGCTCGCCATCGAGGTCGCCGACCAGGAACAGCGCTATCCCTGGTCGAGGTCCGAGGGCTCCGAGCCGTTCGAATGGCTCACTCTTTTTCCAGGTCGGGCGCTCGAGTCGATCTCGAAAGAGGAGTGCGTCCGGGAGATGCGCCGGGTGCTGGATGTCGAGAAGCCCGACGCCCTGGGAATCGTCGGCTACTCGCGAGCCGAGTCGATGGCGGCCCTGAACTGGTCGCGAAAGCATGACCGACCGACGATCCTGATGTCCGAGAGCCAGGAGATCGACCACCCGCGAACCTGGTGGAAGGAAGGGATCAAGCGTCGACGAGTCACCCGGTTTTCGAGCGGGCTCGTCGGCGGCCCGAGGCATCGTGATTACCTGGTCAAGCTCGGGATGGATCGGTCGAAGATCGCCCTGGGCTACAACGCGGTCGATAACACGGCCTTTGCTGATCGGGCCGAGGCGGCCCGGCGATCGCCCGACGCTCGCCAGGGTCTTCCCGATCGGCCTTACTTCCTGGCGATCAACCGGTTCGTTCCCGAGAAGAACCTGATCCGACTGATCGAAGCCTATATCCGGTATCGGGCCGATGCCCCGACCGGGGCCTGGGACCTGGTCCTCTGCGGCGACGGACCGCAAGCCGGGGAAATTGATCGGGCCATCAAGAAGAGCGGCCACGCCGACTCGATCCACCGGCCCGGTTTTCTCCAGGCCGAGGAGTTGTCCCCCTGGCTGGCGTTCGCCTCGGCCTTTGTTCATTCGAGCCTGATGGAGCCCTGGGGCCTGGTGGTCAACGAGGCCGCCGCTTGCCGGTTGCCCTTGCTCGTCTCCGATCGAGCGGGTTGCGTCGAGACCCTGGTCCCTGAGCCCGAAGGCTTGACCGGACGACGATTCGACCCTCGCGATGAGCTGGAGCTGACCGCCGCGATGGCCTGGATCTCGGGTCTGCCCGATTCCGAACGCCAGGCGATGGGCCGAAACGCCGCCGAGGTCGTCAGCCACTGGGGTCCCCAGCGGTTCGCCCAGGGAACCGTCGAAGCCCTGAGCCTGGCCCGATCACCGAGACTCGCCTCAGAGACTTCCGGAGCCCGATCATGAGCGGACTCGTCCGAGAAAAGCCAGTCACCCGGCCGACCTCCGTCGCCTCGCGATGGCTGCACTGTTGCAACGGGCTCGATCCCCGCCGCGATGGCGGGATGGTCCCGAGCATCCTGGGGATGACCGGAGCCCTCGCCCGGCAAGGCGAGCCGATCACCATCGTCACCCCGACCGCGTCGAGGCTCGACGGCACCCCTTTGCCGGTTGGGATCGATTTGCTCGGTCCCGAGACGGATCTGGAAGCGTCGGTGCAGAACGCCGAGGTCGTCCACTTCCACGGGCTCTGGCAAGGGCACGGCCGCCGAGGGACCCGAGCGGCAAGGCTGGCGAACGTCCCTTATCTGGTCGCCGCGCACGGGATGGCCGAGCCCTGGGCCTTGCGGCACAAGGCGCTCAAGAAGAAGGTTTACACGGCCCTGGTCGAAGGGAAGAACCTTCGACGGGCGTCCTGCCTGCACGCGCTTTCCCGACCCGAGATCGAGCACCTCCGGGCGATCGCACCGAGGACGCCGGTGGCCCTGATTCCCAACGGGGTCGACCTGAGCCCATTTGATGACCTGCCGACTCGATCGGTGCTCGAACGCGAGTTTCCCGAGCTGGTCGGCAAGTTCGTCGTCCTCTTCTTTGGCCGGGTGCATGCCAAGAAAGGGCTCGATCTGCTCGCCCAGGCGATGGGCACCTTGAAGAACGATCATCCCGACCTCCACGTCCTGCTCGCCGGCAACGACGACGGGGCCTTGAGCCCGTTTCTGGCGATGGCCGAGGCCGAGGGGGTGTCGGACCGGATCAGCGTGGTCGGCCACGTCTCGGGCGATCGAGCCCGACAGGTCTGGGCCGCCGCCGACGCCTTTATCCTGCCGAGCTACAGCGAAGGGTTCAGCATGGCGATTCTCGAAGCCCTCGCCTGCCGGTTGCCCAGTTTGATCACCACCGCCTGTCACTTCCCCGAACTCGGGCAGGCCGAGGGGGGAATCGTCGTCGAGCCGACCACCGAGGGGGTCACGGCGGGGCTTCGCGGACTCCTTGAACGTTCGGACGAGGATCGCCGGCAGATGGCCCGGAACGGCCGAAACCTGGTCGAGGCCCGATACACCTGGGACCGCCAGGCCGATCGACTCGCCAGCGTTTATCAATGGGTGGCCGGCGGGGGCCCGGCGCCCGAAGCCGTCGAAGACGTCAGGTTTTAAACCATCGGCCAGTGTCCCGTATCGTCTGAATGATTGAGGAACCGACGATGAGAGCCAAGGTCAGCGTGATCGTCCCGGTCAAGAATGAGGCCGAGAACCTCAAGCGATGCCTGCCGGCCCTGGCCTGGGCGGACGAGGTCTTTGTCGTCGATAGCCAGAGCACCGATGAGACGGCCAGGGTCGCCGCCGACCATGGCGCTTCGGTCGTCCAGTTTCACTTCAACGGCAGCTATCCCAAGAAGAAGAACTGGGCGCTCGACAACATCCCGTTCCGCAATGAATGGGTCCTGATCGTCGATGCCGACGAGGTGGTCATCCCCGAGCTGGCCGAGGAGATCGCCCGACGGACGGCTTCGGACGAGGCGGACGGCTTTTACCTCAACATGAAGTACTTCTTCCTGGGTCGGCGGATTCGCCACTGCGGCTATGCCGAGGCCTGGAACCTTCGACTCTTCAAGCACAAGCTCGGCCGATACGAGCGGATGCCCGTGGAGCCCGGTACGAAGACCGGCGACAACGAGGCGCACGAGCATGTCGAGCTAGCGGGCCAGGCGCTCCGATTGACTCACGAGTTAGACCACCACGCCTATCCGACCATCGCCGTCTGGGTCGAGAAGCACAACCGCTACGCCGTCTGGGAAGCGGCGATGTACGAGCGGTTTCTCAAGGAACCGATTCCGACTTCGATCGGCCGGGGCAAGCGGTTCAAGCGGCTCTTGAAGAAGGTCTATCTCCGCTTGCCGATGCGGCCGATGGTCCGGTTCTTCTATGCCTACGTGGTGCGCTGGGGATTCCTGGACGGTCGGCCGGGCCTGGTCTTTTGCACGCTCCTGGCGTTTTACGACTTCCTGGCCTGGGCCAACGTCTACGAGCGAAGCCTCGACGCTCAGGGGCCGCTGGAGAGTCGGGGGAAGGTCTCGCCCTCAAATTCGTCGCCGGTCCGACCGTTGCCTTCGAACGGATCATTGATCCGGCTGGCCAGCCCCGAGTCGTGAGTTCCGGGTTGCTCGGCCGAGACCTGGCGATAGAGCGCGTCGAGCAAGTTCGTCTCGCGATCGGGATGATGAGCCCCCGAGACGGCCTGGCGAGCGGCCTCGCCGAGCGACCGGGCCCGGTCGCGGTCGAGTAACAAGGCGACGATCGAGCCGGCCAGCGCCGAGGAGTCGCCGTGAGGGACGACCAGGCCGGTGACGCCGGGATCGACCAGCGAACGGAGCCCCTCGACGTCCGTGGCGATCGAGGGGACGCCGCTGGCCATCGCCGTCATCAAGGGTCGGCCGACGGTCGGCGCCATCGAGGTCTGGCAGAAGACGTCGAGCACCTCCCAGAACGAGAGGCCCGTCGGCAAGTCATCGGCGAAGGTCAGCCGCTCGGCGATCCGGAGCCGCTCGGCCCTCCGCCGGAGGTCGCCCTCGTCCTCCCCCTGACCGGCGATCAGGAATTCGGCGTCGATTCCCATGTCGACGACTTTTCTCGCCGCGTTCAGAAAGGTCGTGAACCCGGAAGCGGCGACCAGGGGTCCCGCCGCTCCCACGACCGGAACCCGGACCGGGGGCGAGTCGCCCTGTTGCCGGGACACGGGCGAGGCCAGGACCCCTCGCTCGATTTCGTGGATCGAACTGGGGGGAACCCCGTAATCGCGGGACAGGACGACGGCCAGCTCATGATTGGGGACGAGCAGACCCCGGCACCAGGCCCGGCTCAGTCGGAGCCTGAAATCGCGCCGAGGGAACTCCTCAACATCCAGCAGATAGGGGATTCGCCACCGCTCGGCGATCGCCAGCGCGGCCTCGGCCATGCCGCTGGAAAGGACGTGCATCAGGCGAGATCGGCCCGAATCGTCGTCGAGATCGAGGTTCCGGACGACCCAGGGGCGTTGCCATCGCCGGGCCAGGCCGGGGGCTTCGGCCAGATCATCGAGACCGTGATGGCTCGGAGCCGAGAGGCAAAGAAAGGTCGAGTCGTGCCCGAACCGACCCAGACCGTCGGCGAGTGCCCGGAGCGACTGGATGTCGTCGCGATGGTTCAGCCGGTCGATCAGAAAGAGAATCTCGAAGCCGATCGCGGCCATTTGCCATCCCATCCTCGACGATCGGTCGACGGTTAAAACCGGCCCCGTCAGCCCCGATCCTAGCAGATTATCGGTCGGCCGGACACACGAGCCGGAGCGGTCCTCGGCTCGGAGGCGGATTCGGCCTGGTTGGAAAGACTGCTTCGCTCGCTTATACTTCCAATGAGATTTTCCGATGCGCTCAGGATGGCGTCCGTACTCAAGGACCTTGCATGGATTCTCCGACCATCGCCGAAGCACCCGAGGTGGGCCAGGCCAGCCTCGCGAGCTTGTTAAACCGGGTGCTCGATAAAGTTGGTTCCGGGGAGCTCCGCAAGCCCGAAGTCATCCAGCTCGCGGTGGTCGCCTTGCTGGCCGAAGGCCACGTCCTGGTCGAGGACGTCCCCGGTGTCGGCAAGACCCTGCTCGCCCGGGCGATGGCCGCGAGCATCGACTGCTCGTTCCGGCGGCTCCAGTTCACGCCGGATCTCTTGCCCTCGGATATCCTGGGCTCGAGCGTCTACAACGCGGCGTCGGGCGAGTTCACCTTCAAGCCCGGCCCGATCTTCGCCAACGTGATCCTCGCCGACGAGATCAACCGGACCACCCCTCGAACCCAGAGCGCCCTGCTCGAAGCGATGAGCGACGGCCAGGTCTCGGTCGAGGGCAAGACCCACATCCTCGAACCGCCGTTTCTGGTCATCGCGACCCAGAACCCGTACGAGTTCGAGGGGACCTACGTCCTGCCCGAAAGCCAGCTCGACCGGTTCATGATCCGGCTCCGGATGGGTTATCCGCTCCGGTCCGAGGAGCGTCGGCTGCTCCGGACTCACCGATCGGGTGAGCCGGTCGAGTCGCTCCAGCCGGTGCTCATGGGGGAAGATGTCCGACGGCTCCAGATGGCCGTCCGCCAGGTCCGGGTCGATGACTCGATCGCCGAGTATCTGCTCGACATCGTCCACGCGACCCGAGAGGGAGACGAGCTTCACGTCGGCGTCAGCACCCGAGGCGCCTTGACTTTCTACCGGGCCGCACAGAGCCTGGCCCTGGTCTCGGGCCGCGACTACGTGGTGCCCGACGACATCAAGAGCCTGGCCGTGCCGGTCCTCTCGCACCGGGTCGTCGGCAAGTCGTTCCTCCAGGCGGGTGAGTTCGGCGCCGCCGAGGCGATCATCCGCGACATCGTCGACCGTCTCCGGGTCCCTACCTGAGATTCTTCTTTCATGAAGGGCTCGCGATGCCCAACGGTCGATCCTCGCTCCGACGGCTGAGTCGCTGGCTAGTCTGGAATCTCTGGCCGAATCAGAGGTTGCGCTGGACTCGCGAGGGTCTATTCTACTTCCTGTTCTGGTTGGGGCTCTTGCTGACCGGGCTGGTTCAGCAGATCAACCTGATCTTGCTGGTAGCGGGCCTGGCGGCGGGTCCGATGGTCGGCTCGATCTTCGCCAGCGCCGCGATGTTGCGGAAACTCGGGATCGCCCGACGGGTTCCCCCCTACGCGTTCTCGGGCGAAGCCCTCACGATCGACTATACCCTGGACAATGACCGTCGCTGGTCCGCCGCGCTCGCCCTGATCCTCAACGACGACATGGTCCCGGTCGACCGGGTCGTCTCTGGACCTTCGAACGTCGCGATCGAAGGTTTCTTCCCGAGGATCGCCGGCCGGTCGAGGGGCCGGGTCCGCTGGCAGGGGGTCGCCCCTCGTCGCGGGAAGTATCGGTTCCGGACTCTCGAACTGGTGACCCGCTCTCCGTTCGGCCTGCTCGAGCGCCGGGTCTCGATCGGTGATACCGCTCAGTTGACGGTCTATCCCGAGATCGGCCACCTTGCCCGACGCTGGCAGCAGATTCATCGCGAAGCCAGCGAGACCCGCCGAGGAGCCCGACACGACCTGTCGACCCAGCAGCAGGAATACCACGGGCTCCGCGACTACCGGCCGGGCGACAGCCCCCGGTGGATCCACTGGCGGACCTCGGCGAGGCTAGGCCAGCCGATGGTCAAGGAATTCGAGCAGCAGCACGAGCAAGATCTGGCCATCCTGATCGACCCCTGGCTACCTCGAACCAAGGTCTCGGTCGAGATGCGCGAGGCCCTGGAAGACGCGATCAAGTTCGCCGCGACGGTCTGCTTCGAGACGTGCCGCCACCCCGGCCGTCGGATGCTCCTGGGCTGGTGCGGCTCGAATCCCGGGGTTCGCCAGGGGCCGGCATCGGTCAAGCTGCTCCACGAGTTGCTCGACCAGCTCGCGACTCTTCGCCCCTCGCCCGAGGCGAGCCTTTCCGCCTTGCTCGACATCGTGCCGCCTTCGACGCTTCGCGAATCCTTTCTGATCGTCGTCTCGACCCGGCCGCTCAACCTGCTCGAAGAGGCCGAAAAATCGACCCGGCTCTCGCCGGCGTCGCTCCGGGGTCTGCTCGGTCGGGTCACCTTGATCGACGCCTCGAAGGGAGATCTGGCCAACCTGATCCAGTTCGGCAAGAGTTCCCGGCCGACCAGGACCCTCCGAGGGGATGAGGAAGCCGAAGCGACACCACCGCCGGTCGACCTCGCGGAAACGACCCTGAGGCCTGAATCCGACCACGTCGAGGCCGCCCTGAACGGCCGGGAGGTCAACCGATGAACTTCCAGACGATTTACCGGGCCAGCTTCTATCTGATGCTGACCTTCGCGACGCTGGTCCTGAGCGTCGACGCCACCGACGATAATCCGTTCGCCATGCTCTATCCGCCGGTGGTCGCCGCCGCGAGCGTCCTGGCATTTGCGACCGTGGATCGGAACCCGAAGCTGGGGCTCAACCGAAACACAGCGAACCTTCTGGCCTTCCTCACTCCCATCCCCAGTTTCCTGGAATGGTTCTACGGCGACAATCTCCTGCTTCTGGCTGCGGCGCACTGGCTGGTCTACCTCCAGCTCGTGAAGACCTTCCTGCCCAAGACGGTCGAGGATGACTGGTTCCTGTTCATGCTCGGGATGGTCGAAGTCCTGGTGGGTGGGGTGATGAGCCAGAGCGACAAGGTGGGAATCGCCCTGTTTACCTGGGCCTTGCTGGCGCTCTGGGTCCTGATCCTGTTTGCCCTCCATCGCGAGGCCCTCCGGATGAAGGGAACGCCGATGGGAATCTCTTCGGGGGGAGTGGCCAACCCGTCGGAGCCGTACCGGGGTCTGATTGACGCCCCGTTTGCGTTCTCGACGGCCCGGGTCGCGGCGATGACCCTGGCGATGGGCGGCCTGATCTTCCTGGCCACGCCGCGACGGAATTCGATGGGATCGACCAACAATACCGGGGTGACTCCCAAGCACCTGACCGGCTTCGGCGTCGAGATCAAGCTCGGCGAGCTGGGGGAGATCCTCGAAAACGACAGCCCGGTGATGAGCGTCGAGGTTCTCGACGTGGTCGACGGCCAGTCAACTCCCCGGCGAGGAACCGAGAATCGATGGCGAGGTGTGAGCCTGGACGGCTACCGGGACGGCAAGTGGTCGCGCCATGAGTTCCGGCCGACCGAGTTCACCATCGGGCTCCGGGAGCGCCTGAAGGGAAAGCCCCTGATCCGTCAGACGATCAAGATGGAGCCGACCACCAGCCAGGTCCTCTTCGGGCTCCGGCCGATCTGCTACATCTTCCCGGAGCGTCGACTCGAACTGATCGAGGCGGACGGCAGCCTCTACCGACCGGACACCCGGGCCGTGACCATCGACTATGTCCTGGAATCGTTCGCGGACACGCGGCTTCCCCAACCAGGCGAGCAGTATCCTTCGGCCGAATATCTGCGACAGCTCACCACGATGCCCGCCGCCCTGAAGCAAAAGCTTCGGCCGATCGCCCTGGAACTGGTCAAAGAAATCGACGAGGACGACATCCAGGGGCAGGCCGAGGCGATCGAACGCTACCTCCGCGACTCGGGCGAATTCGTCTACTCGCTCCAGATGGAGCAAACCGACCCGAGCATCGACCCGGTCGAAGACTTCCTGATCAACCGCAAGTCGGGCCACTGCGAGTACTTCGCCAGCGCCCTGGCCCTGATGCTCCGCTCGATCGACATCCCGAGCCGGATGATCAACGGCTTCAAGGGGGGGGACTACAACGAGATCGCGGGGATCACGACCGTCCGCCAGAAGCACGCCCATAGCTGGGTCGAGGCCCTGATCGACAGGACCACCGACTCGGAACAACAGCCGATCTGGATGACCCTCGACCCGACGCCGGCCGACCAGCGCAACGCCTCGGTGGCCAGGGTCGGCGGCCTGGCCAACAAATTTTATCTCGTCACCGACTTTATTCGCTATATCTGGGTCTTTTACATCGTCGGCTTCAATTCCGAACGACAGGACCGCTTCCTCTATGCGCCGATCCGGGCCCTGATCGCCGAAGCCCTGCGCGGTTTTGACCTGATAGGCAAGGCCATCCGAGGCTGGCTCCACTTTCCCAGCGTCGAGAGCTTTTTCAGTCTCCGAGGTTTCCTCGTCAGCTTCACGGTCCTGCTGATGCTCGTCGGTCTGGGCCGGCTGGTCGTCTGGCTGGTGCAAAGGCTGCTCCGCCGCCTTCAGGGCCCGAAGGGAGAAGACTCGTCGGGGCTCGCTGCCATCCAGTTCTATCGGCGACTGGTTCGCCTGCTGGCGGAGTACGGGCTCGATCGCCCGCCCGCCGAGACCCCCCTGGAATTCGCCAGAAGGGCCGCCGTCTTCCTGTCCGGTCACGGGTCCGGCACCGAGACCGTCGCCGATGTCCCGGCCATCGTGGTCGACGCCTTTTACCGGATCCGCTTCGGCGAGCATACGATCCGCGAAGACGACTTCGACCGCGTCAACGCCCGGCTCGACGCCCTGGAAGCTCACCTTCATCCCTCGAAAGCCTGAGCGTCGAAGATCAGACCTCAAGGCGTCCGGAGCAAGGTCCCGGCGCTGAGGGGAGCGTCCCTCTTCTCCACCTGGTCCCGGTTCGCCTTCCAGATCGCTTCCGCCGCGTCCTTCGACCCGTAAACCCGTTTCGCCACATCAGCCAGGGTCTCGCCCGGGCCCACGATTGCGAACGATGACCGCGACGGCGAAGTCTTGGACGCCAGCTTCTGCAACGCTTTGACCGGCGGACCGGAAGCGATCAACCGAGTCGGAGACCCGGGATTGCGCTCGGGAACCCTCGGCGGCGAAGGCTGGGCGGGATCGACCGCGACCACTCGACGGGTCACCGTCGGCCGGGCGATCGGGGCAGACTCGGCGGGCGTGGGTCTGGCGAGAACCTCACGAGGGACGGCGCGCTGGATGGACGCGGAGGTCTCGGATTTCGAGGCCGATCCGTCCTGAGGCGATGCCTTCTGGACCGGGGCCAGGGGTCCGGGAGGGGTCGGGTTTCTCTCATGCAGCAGGATGGCAAAGACGCCGACAATCAGACCACTGAGGGCACAGGCGGGCCCCGCGTGCTCGTTCATTCCACTTGGCTCCCGCGTCGAGTTCGGGCTGCGCGATCAGAGAGCTATAGTCATCTTTTTCGGTCAGATAGACTGAGGACTTGAGAGAAAATACGCAATCAATTCCATCCAGGCGAAATGAGCCGACCAGGGGCTCTTGCCGGGTTGATTCCGGAACGAGGAGATGAGCCGGGTTCAGGCCGCCGGGCTCGTCGGATCGAGAGTCTGTGTTAAAGAGGCTGATGATTAAGATTTCTTCAGGGAGCCAACCCGCCTCTCGCGCTAGAATGTGAGGAGACCGGGACGTCGACCCGTGCGGAACCTTCGAGGCTTGAGCCGGCGATGCCACAAGGCCCGACAAATGGATCGTTGGGAAGTCCCTCGGGGCTTTCCGTGCTTCTGGTCGATGACGACCTGGAACTCTGCGAGCTGATGCAGGAGTTCTTCGCTCGTCGAGGGATCAAGCTCGACGCGGTCTCCGAAGCGCGTCGCGGTCTGTCTCGGGCTCTGTCGGGCGGGCATGACCTGATCTTGCTCGACGTGATGATGCCGGGGCTGGACGGTCTGGAGCTGCTTCGCCTGGTCCGTCGCCAGAGCCAGGTTCCGGTGATCATGCTGACGGCCCGGACAGCGCAGGTGGATCGGGTCGCGGGGCTCGACGCGGGGGCTGATGATTATCTGCCCAAGCCGTTCGGTCCCGAGGAGCTGCTGGCCCGGATCCGGGCGGTCCTCCGCCGAGTGGGGGCTTCCCCCGCGCCTCGGGCGGAGGTCCTCGAAGTGAATGAAATCCGGATCGACCCGGCGAGCCGCGAGGCCTGGTCCGACGGCCAGAAGGTCGACGCGACCTCGATCGAGTTCGACCTTCTCGAACTCCTGATCCGTTCGGCCGGGCGGATCATCTCCCGGAACGAGCTGATGGCCGCGCTTTACCAGCGGCCGGCCTCGCCGTTCGACCGGGCTCTGGATGTGCATATCAGCCATCTTCGCAAGAAGCTGGGAGATCGAGGGGGCTTGATCTGCACGGTCCGAGGGGCAGGCTACCTGTTCCGCGCGGGCTCCGAGGGCGAGGCCGCTCGATGAGGTCGATCTTCTCGACGATTCTGGTCTGGGGCGTCGCCACGATCGGGGTCTCGCTGATCGGCTTCTACCTCACGTCGAATTTGCTCGACGACCATCGGCCCCGATCGCCCGACATGATGGACAGGACCCAGGCGTTTCAGAACGAAGGGGCGAGGAAGGCCCTGACCGAGGGGGGTCCGGAGGAACTCGACCGCTATCTTCAGCGGCTCAACGAGCTGTTCGCGGCCCAGCATTTCCTGGTCGACGCCAGGGGTCGAGACCTGGTCGACGGCACCGACCGCCTGGTCTTGATGGCGAGGGCGCGGACCAAGGGGCGACCGGGGCATTCGCCGGGGGGTCGAGGCCGGGGCGGGCCGCCTGCGGACGACCTGCCAGGCGTCGTGACCACCGAACCTCTCGATGGCGGCCCCAGGCTCCTGGTGGTGATCCCCCCTCGACACCGCAGCAGCTCCGAGTTTTTTCCCTATTATCTCTGGATCTTGCTGGTCGTCGTGCTCCTGGGTTATGGCCTGGCCGTGCATCTGGCCCGGCCGCTCCGGAAACTCCGGGTCGCCGTCGACCAGTTCGGTCGGGGGGAGCTGGGAACCCGGATCGGTTCGACTCGTCGCGACGAGATCGGCGAGCTCGCCCGGTCGTTCGACCGGATGGCGGCCCGGATCGAGACCTTGATGGCCGCCGAGCGTCGCTTGCTTCAGGACGTCTCGCACGAGTTGCGATCCCCTCTGGCCCGGCTCGGCTACGCGATCGAGCTCGGCCGGACCGGGGGTGACCCGGAGCTGGCTCTCGACCGGATCAAGCGGGATGTCGACCGCCTCTCGAAGCTGGTCGCCGAGCTCCTCCAGCTCACCACCGCCGAGGGCGACCCCGACGCCCGGGTCGCCCGGCCGGTCCTGCTTGATGACCTGCTCCAGGACCTGATCGACGACTGCGACCTCGAAGCCCAGGCCAGGCATTGTCGACTGGTCGCGCATCACGAAGGGTCACCCATCGTGATCGGGGATGGCGAGCTCTTGCGTCGTGGTGTCGAGAACGTTCTCCGCAACGCGATCCGGCACGCACCCGAGGGGACCGACATCGAGCTGATCCTCCAGTCTCGATCCGACCTGGCTCTGATCCTGGTTCGTGACCACGGAACCGGGGTTCCTGAAGCCGACTTGACCCGGATCTTCCATCCCTTTTTTCGAGTCGACGACGATCGAAGCCGCTCCAGCGGCGGCGTCGGCCTGGGCCTGGCGATCGCCCGGAGGGCCATCGAGCTTCACCAGGGACGGATCAGGGCCGAGAACGCCAGTCCCGGTCTCCGGGTCATCATCGAGCTACCGACCGCCGACGACTTCCATCAGGTCTGAGATCCCGTCGTCAGGTTTCAGGTGATTGGGTGTACCCGAGTTTTCTGGTGAAGATGGGCGAACCTGGGGGTGGCCGGGGTCGGACTCGACCCCGGTTCGTGGCCGTCGGGTGAGTCGATGCTCCGGGGTCGAGTACGTCCCCGGCCACCCAGAAAACTGCCGGATCGGGAAAAATCCCAAGATTCTGCGGTGACACCCAGGTGATTCGCTCACTCTCAATTCGATCAAAAATTTGTTGTTCTCCCATTTCGGACAGATTACCTTGTTCGGGTGATCTCTCATGTTGGTTCACAATATCTTTTTTTGAAAAGGGGACCTCGCGATGCTCCATCGATCCTTCCCGTTGCGAGTCGCGGTCGTGGTGGGACTGACGATTCTCGGTGGCTTCCTGAGCTTCGGCCGGGAAGCGAAATCGTCGCTCCGTCCTTTATTTGTCGACAATCCCGTAGCCGCCCATCCCTTCCGGCACATGCGGCCTTTCCACCTCCGGCTCGCCGCCCCAGCCGCAACTCCCTTTACCGCCTCGACGACGGTCTCCTCGGTCGGTTACACCGACGCAAGTGGGCAGACGACGGTGTGGAACGTTCTTTCGACGATGTTCGAGCCCGGCACCGCCACCATGCTCTTGCTCCTGGAACCGAAAGACCCGCGGAAGTCCGGAATTCTCTACCCCGGACCGGCCGCCACCGGGACCGGCACGATCATCGTGACGACAGCGAACCCCACGACCAACTCACCGGCGCCCGGCATCTCCGTCGGTGCGATCAATAACCCAGAATGCCCTTGATCCTGTCGCAAGGTCCCGTCACCGGTGGGGGTCGGGTTCGGTCCCGACGGTGACGATCGCCTTCAACTCGGCACGGAGGCCATCGAGCAGCTTGGGGTCTTCTGGACTCTCGGGATTGGCGACCGTCGCCGACTGGTGATGAGCCATCGCCTGCTCGAACAGTCCGGCGGCCTTCTTGCGATCCCCCTGAGCCAGGGCGAGCCGGGCCAGGTTAGCAAGCGTCCGCCCCAGGTCGCTTTGATAGATGGGGTTGCTCGGCCAGGTCGTGGCGGTTTTCTCGAAATATTCGAGGGCCTTGGTACCGTCGGCGAGGGCCAGTTCGAGGGTCTTCGCGTCGGGCTTCCGTCGGTAGAGAGCGATCCTCGCGCCGGCCCGGCCATTCCAGGAGACGCCCAGCTCTCGTTCGAGGAAAGCGAACCGATGCCCTTTCCAGACGGCGGTCAGCAAGGAATGCGCCTCGTGGAAAGCTTCGTGAGCCTGGTCGGGCTGGTCTGATTCAAAGAAGAATCGACCTCGTTCGTTGAGGACCATGGCCAGGGTAAAACACGAATCGGCGTTGCTGGCGAGGGCAACCAGCTCCCTCGCCCTCCGGAGGGCCTCGTCGAGATCCTTGCGGCTCCCGTCGCCATCGCCGGTTGCTGCCATCGCCGAGGCCCGCGAAGTCAGGGCGTAGATCAGGAACATCCGGTTGGTCATCGAGGACTGGACGACATCGGCCAGCGGCTGGATGAATTCGACGGATTCTTGAAGCCGCCGCAGGGCCTCGACCGGTCGACCGGTTTCGAGAAGCGAGGCCGCCAGGTTGATCAGGGCGACGCCCTTCGCCTGGTGGATCGAGTCGATGGCCGGCCCGGCCGATGGACTCGCCAGGATCTGGAGAGCCTGGTTTTGCTCGGCTTCGGCGAGTCGCGGTCGACCGGCCATCCGGAGGTGCTCGCCGAGATCGATCCGGGACCAGGCCAGTTCGAGCCGGGTTTCGATGGCCTCGGGCGAGGCCGTCACAAGCGGTTCGAGCCAGCCGATGGCTTCGACGTAGAGGCTTCGGGGTGGCTCGAACTGCCCCAGCGACCGGCCGATGTTCGCGGTGATCCGGCAGGCGTGGGCCAGCTCGGCCTTGACGTCGTGGTCGTTGGGGTGTTTCTGGATCAGATCCCGGTAGAGACCGAGCACGCTCCGGGCCAGGTCGAGCCGGGGCGGTGCCGAGTTAGG
>Ga0080006_1118147_pt1 | contig 19089 bp, 20 predicted proteins | sample RS3BMetagenome_FD_69209 | JGI IMG/M metagenome (GOLD analysis project Ga0080006, IMG submission 69209) | Ferric oxide microbial mat and aquatic microbial communities from Rainbow Spring, Yellowstone National Park, USA - RS3B (SPADES... ... | reverse complement strand
CGAAACACGATGGCCTCAATCCCTTCTAGCCCAAGGGGTTCAGGCCATCCTCCCAGCTCAGAACCAGCCGACCGCGGATCAACGCGCCGACTTTTTCAGGTCGAAGTAGCTAGTCTTCCTTGGTGATCAGTTTCCGCAAGGCCACGCGGTCGGGCTTGAGCAGTTCGTCGATGCGGGGGTGGTTCACTTCGGCGACGATGATCTCGCCCACCTCCTGGTTAACCTCGCTGAAGATGCCGTGTGACTTCATCTTTGAGGTCTGATAGAGGTTGTCCTCGGTGGGGGTGACGTAGTAGACGGCGTCCGCTTTGAAGCGGTGTACGAGCCATAGGTGGATCAGGGTCATCAGCCGTTTTTGGCGCAGTTTCTCGGCGAAGGTATTTTGGTCGCGCACGGTGAGGATGCTGCGGCCATGGCGGTCCAGGATGGGGTCGAAGATTACGTTGGCCAACTGCTCGCCGCCCTTGCCGTAGATCCCGAGCACGAGCACGTCCGAGCCGGCCCGGCGGGGCCGCAACTGCACGCGCAGCTTCTCACCGAGGTGGTAGTGCTCGCTCCACAGCATCAGCCACTCCTCGAGCAGCTTTTTGGGCACCTCGGTCTGCACCAGGTGCTGGTGCTGGGTCGAGCCCTTGCCCATGGCTTTGGTAGTGGCCGTGCGTCCTGAGGAGGCGGCCAGCGCGGCGTCGCTGCGCGGCCCGCCGACCAGGGTTTGTGGCGTGCGGTACGGGGACTCGACGAGACGCATTTTGCGCTGCAAGCGGGCTAGCGCGAGCATGCCGTCCTGGCGCAGCGCGGTGGCGAACTCCTCGGCGGCCACACCGTCGATCTGGTGTCCGCCGTAGGTTATGAAGTTGAAGACGAAGCCCATCTTGCCGAGCTCCTCGGGGAAGCGCCGCATCTCCTCGTCGGTCATGCCGGTGGTGTCCCAGTTGAACGAGGGCGAGAGGTTGTAGGCCAGCATCTGCTCGGGGAACCGGGCGTGGATGGCCTCGGCGAACTGCCGGGCCTCGGCGAGGTCGGCGGTCTTGGTCTCCATCCAAAGGATGTCGGCGAACGGCGCCGCCGCGAGCGACTTGGCGATCGCGTAAGGAATGCCGCCGCGGATCTGGTAGTAGCCTTCCGGAGTCTTCGCCAGTTCGCTGTCCCATCCGGGATTGAGGCCCAATTGCTTAGCCTTCTCCCGAGCGTCGTACAGAGACGCACGCTCGGCGAAGCGTCGCCACTCCTCGGGGCTCATGCCGACCGGTTCGCCCTCGCGCTCGCCGAAGGCGAGCATCTCGGCCACGGCCTCGCTATAGGTCATCAGCCCGGCGTTGTCTTCCCAGGCGGCCACGAACCGCGACTCGACCTGATCGAAAAGGTCGTCGATCGATCGGTGCCCGTTCTCCCGCCAGGCATTGACGGCGTCGGAGATCAGACCCTGGATACCCTGGCGTTCCAGCCAGGCGGTGGCGGCCATGTACTCCGAGTCCGACAGGGCGTACAGGAGGTGACCGTTGAGTTCCTTGACGCCCAACTCGTAGAAACGTCGGACCAGCGCCAGGAAACAGGCCTTGTAGGAGGGGATGTCGAGGTTGGTCACGCCGAGCAGGAACGGCTGGTCGCGCTCGTCGGACCGGCTGTCGATGAGGTTGGCCGCCTCGGCGTCGGTGCGCGCGACGATGATGCCGGGCACCCGCATGACGTCCAGCTGGAATCGGGCGGCGTTGAGGCGCTTGATCTGCTCGTCCGACGGCACCAGAACCTTGCCGCCCTGATGGCCGCACTTCTTGGTGCCCGGGCGCTGGTCCTCGATGTGATATCCGGGGACGCCAACCTCGACGAAGCGGCGGATCAGGTTGCGCACGTGCGGGTCACCGCCGTGGCCGGTGTCGGCGTCGGCGATGATGAACGGCCGGTAGTCATACGCGGGGGTGGTGGCGCGCTGCTGTTCGCTCATGTGCAGGCGCAGGTACTGCTGGTTGCGGTCGGCGGTGAGCAAGGCGCGCACCAGCACCGCGGCGTCGTCGGGAACCTGGCTGAGCGGGTAGCTGGCGAGGTCGGGGCCGGGGTCCTCGGTGGTGGAACCCTTCGCCGAGGTCGCCCAACCGCCGAGATAGATGCCCTCGATGCCCAGCCTCTTCATGCTGACGGCCTGCCCGGGCGAGTACGGGCCGAAGGTCGTAATGCTCTTCTTCGCCGCGAACAACTCGCGCAGCCGCTCGTAGAACGCGGCCGCCGCCTCGCGGGCCACGGTGTAGTCGACGGGGATGGTGCCGCGTTGCTCTACCACCTGGCGGGCAGTGTAGAGGCGGGTGATGCCGTTGAAGCGCGGGCCGTCGAAGTAGTGCTGCGTGGCAGCGACGTCGTCTTCGAACGAGGTCCGGACCTCGGTGTCCGTGTCGATGATGGCCATGGGTTTACGCTCCTGTTCACCGCGATTGCGCTGATCATAGAGTCTATCCCGGCGCATGACGGTTCAATCAGGGGTCGAAAGGCCTCAGCCACGTCGGGTCCCGTTCCCGCAGCCGATCCCGACCAATCCCGTTGCGGACGGGTGATTACCGCGTCGACGAGCAGCGCCCCGTCCGCCCGCCACGGCGGCCCGACGGCGAAGTCCATAAACACAAAGGGAAGGCAGCCGCGTCGCGGGGTGTGCGAACATCGGCGGGTGCGTGCAGTCGTCATCACCAAGCACGGCGACCCGTCGGTCCTGCGGGTGAAGCAACAGCCGGACCCACCGCCGCCGGGTCCGGGGCAGCTGCAGATCGCCGTCCGCGCCGCGGGCGTGAACTTCGCCGACCACATGGCCCGCGTCGGCCTGTATCCCGACGCGCCGAAACTGCCGGCGGTGGTGGGCTACGAAGTCGCCGGGACCGTCGCGGCAGTCGGTGACGGCATCGAACCGAGCCGGGTCGGCGAACGGGTCCTGGCCGGCACGAGATTCGGCGGCTACGCCGAGATCGTGAATGCGGCGGCCGCCGATTCCATGCCGATTCCGGATACCCTGAGCTTCGAACAGGGCGCTGCGGTCCCCGTCAACTACGCGACCGCGTGGGCTGCGCTGCACGGCTACGGGTCGCTGCGCGCTGGCGAGCGGGTGCTGGTGCACGCCGCGGCCGGAGGTGTCGGGATCGCAGCCATCCAGTTCGCCAAGGCCGCCGGCGCCGAGGTGCACGGCACCGCGTCGCCCGGCAAGCATCCGAAATTGGCCGAGCTGGGCGTGGACCTCGCCATCGACTACCGCCGCGACGGCTGGTGGCGGGGGCTGGTCCGCTATGACATTGTGCTCGACGCGCTCGGCGGCACGTCGCTACGCCGGTCCTACGGCCTGCTCCGTCCCGGCGGAAGGCTTGTGGCGTACGGGTTCTCGAACCTGCAGCGGGGTGGGAAGCGTTCGCTGCGCACGGCGGCACCGCACGCGCTGTCGATGCTGCGCGGATTCAACCTGATCGACCAGCTCTCGGACTCCAAGGCCGTGATCGGCCTCAACATGCTGCGGCTGTGGGACGACCGGGGCACGCTCGGGCCGTGGATCGAGCCGCTGACCGACGCCCTGCACGACGGGACCATCTCCCCGATCGTTCATGCGGTGGTGCCGTTCGCCGAAGCACCCGAGGCGCATCGGATCCTGGCCGCGCGGGAAAATATCGGCAAGGTCGTGCTGGTGCCGTAAATCGGCGGCAAATCAAGGATCGTTTCGGGCGCCGGCGCAGCGGCTATGTTTGCTCCCATGGCTGTCACCGAGTCCCGCGAAGTTGTCATCGAGGCGACACCTACCGAGATCATGGAGGTGCTGTTCGACCTGGAGTCGTTGCCCCACTGGTCCGCGGTGCACCACACGGTCGACATCCTCGAGCGTGACGACCGGGGCCGGCCGACTAGATCGCGGCAGGTGGTCAAACTCATCGGCTTCAGCGAGGAGCAGGTGCTCCGCTACACCATCCACGACGACGGTGTGAGCTGGACGCTGGAGAGCGCCAACCAACAGCGCGCGCAGGAGGGCCGGTACACGTTGACCCCTGACGGCGATTTCACCCGCGTCCGTTTCGACCTCACCGTGGATCTGCTGATGCCGGTCCCGGGATTCCTGGTCAGGCGCGGGGCCAAGAGTCTGATGGACACGGCCACCAAGGGCTTGCGCAAGCGGGTGCTGGATGTGAAAAAGGCCCGGGGCTAGTACGCGCGGACAGCGTCTTTCCTCTCGCCTCGCAGTCGAGCACACTTCATCTGTGCGACCTACGATTTCTGTGCAACCTACGATTTCTGTGCAACCTACGACGGCACGCCCCCACCGGCGCACCGGGGTCGCCGTCGTGGCACTCGTATTGGCGCTGGTATCGGGCTGCGGCGGCAGCAGCAGCAGCCACATGACGGCGCCGGCCACGCCGAAGGTGACGACGCTCGGTCGGTCCGTCGCGCAGGCGCCGGGCGACGGACCGATGGCGATCAGCAGTCCCGCGTTCGGTGACGGCGCGCCGATCCCGGCGCAATACACGTGCAAAGGTGCCGACATCGCGCCCCCGCTGACGTGGTCGACTCCTCTGGGCGCGGCGCTGGTCGTCGACGACCCTGACGCCCCCCGCGGGCCCTACGTCCACTGGATCGTGGTGGGCATCCCGCCAGGCCCCGGCAGCACCGCGGACGGCCAGACCCCCGCAGGAGCGAGCAGCGTGCCGAACTCGGCGGGCCAGGCAGGCTACAGCGGACCCTGCCCGCCGGCCGGCTCGGGAGTACACCATTACCGATTCACCCTCTACCAGCTGCCGGCCGCGTTCCGGCTGCCTCAGGGACTTGCCGGACTCCAAGCGGCGCAGGCGATCGCGCGCGCCATGGCCGGACAGGCCCAGTTCACCGGCACATTCGGCGGCTGACGAGTCAGGCCTTCTCGTCGCGTGCCCGATAGGCGGCGTGTGGCCGGGAGTTAAGGTAGTGCCGGCGCCGCCAAGGTATCCCGCGCCATCTTGTTTTTGAGATGCCCGCGCCGGCCGCCGCTCTCGTTGTGGCGGTAAAGAATCGGGGGCCTGGCCTGTCGTCGCCATGCCGCTGTCGAGTCTGCGCTCATGGTGGCGACACGCCGCAGTAACTCCGCCGTGAGCGCAGAATCAGCGAGCTAGACAGCGTAATCGCGGCTCTGGTTTGCTCGACAAGGTCGCTCGGCCTCAAAGCAAACCAGCGGAAGGACGGCAGGGAGGGCATGGACATCGCTTCGGTCGACGAGTTGCTCACCACCACCCGCGCGGTGCGTAGACGCCTTGACCCAAACCGGCCGGTCGGTCGCGACGTGATACTCGAGTGCATCCGACTGGCGATGCAGGCACCGACGGCGAGCAACGCTCAGGACTGGCGCTGGCTGGTGATCACCGATGCCGGCAAGCGCGCCGCCATTGCCGATATCTATCGCAGTATCGGTGCGCGGTACCTGGCGCAGGCCGCCGAAGGCGCCCCGGACCCGCAGACCCGGCGCGTCTACGCCGGCGCATTGGGCTTGACCGAGACGTTGGCCCGGGTTCCCGTGCACGTCATCCCCTGCTTAAAGCGCCGCTTCGACGGCAGCAATCTGCTGGTGGCGGCATCGGCGTGGGCGTCGATCATCCCCGCCGGGTGGAGCTTTCTGCTCGCCCTGAGGTCGCGTGGGCTGGGATCGGTATGGACGACGATGCACCTGGCCCGGGAACGCGAGGTGGCCGAGTTGCTCGGCATCCCGCCGACGGTCACTCAGGCCGCGCTGTTCCCGGTCGCCTACACGATCGGCACCGACTTCCGGCCGGCCACGCGACCGGCCGCTGAAGACGTCACGTTCTGGGACAGCTGGGGGGAAGGCTGACCAGAGGCTGCACGGACCGGTACGCTGAAGGCTATGAGGTCCACGTCGGCACCCGTCGCGGCGTGGCTTGGCGTTGCAGGATTGGTGGTCGCGGGATGGGCCGTCTCGACCGGCGTTGCCGGCGCGGACCCGGAGCCGACGCCGTCACCATCGCCCGCTGCGTCACCGTCGGCCGCTCCGGGGGCTGCTCCGCAGACCACCATGGACAAGGACGGCATCTACGCGGTGGGTACCGACATCGTGCCGGGCATCTACTCCTCGGCGGGGCCGGTCGGCGACGGCACGTGCTACTGGAAGCGGACGGCCAACCCCGACGGCGCCCTCATCGACAACTCTTTGAGCAAGAAGTCGCAGGTCGTCCAGATCGAGCCGACGGACAAAGCGTTCAAGACCTCGGGCTGCCAGCCCTGGCAACTGACTCCCGACGCCAGCCTGCCTCCTACCGCACCGCCTCCGGGCGTGCAGGGCACCCTCGGCATCCTCAATGGCCTGCTGGGCGGGAACGGACCGCAAGCCCCCCATTCTTGACGGTCTGACGCCGTGGCGAGCAGGCAACAGGTTGTCGTGATCGGAGCCGGTGTCAGCGGCCTGACGTCGGCCGTGTGCCTCGCCGAAGCGGGCTGGCCGGTGCGTGTGTGGGCCGCGGCAATGCCGCAGCAGACGACCTCGGCCGTGGCCGGTGCGGTATGGGCTCCCCCGCGGCCGGTGTCGGTTGAGACGCTGGCGTGGAGCAAACACTCGCTGCACGTTTTTCGCGAGCTTGGCGGCGATCCCGACAGTGGGGTGCGGCTGGCTCCGGCCTTGACCGTCGGGGACTCGAACGCGATCGGGGCGATGTCGGCCGCCTCCGGCCTCATCCCGGACCTGCGCCCCGCCGACCGCGCCGACCTGCCCGAAGGCTTCGCGGCAGGCCTGCGCCTCACCGTGCCCATGATCGACATGCCGCACTATCTCGATTACCTGACGCGGCGGCTGAGCGCGGCGGGTTGCGACATCGAGTCGCGCTCGGTTCGGTCGCTGGCGGAGGCCGTCGACGCCGCCCCGCTCGTGGTCAACTGCGCCGGCGTTCGCGCGGGCGCACTGGCCTGTGACGACACCGTGCGGCCGCTGTTCGGGCAACACGTCGTCCTGACCAATCCCGGTCTGCGGCAACTGTTCGTGGAGATGCACGACGCCCCGGAATGGGTCTGCTACTTTCCCCACCCCCGGCGCGTGGTGTGCGGGGGTATCAGCATTGCCGACCGCTGGGACACCACACCGGATCCCGAGATCAGCGAGCGGATCCTGAGACGGTGCCGCCGGATCGAGCCGCGCCTGCGCGACGCGGAGGTGATCGAGACCATCACCGGACTGCGGCCGGGCCGTCCGTCGGTGCGGGTGGAGGTGCAGCCGTTCGGGCAGGCGCGGTGCGTCCACAACTACGGTCACGGCGGCAACGGGGTGACGTTGTCCTGGGGGTGCGCGCGTGACGTCGTGCGCCTGATCGAAGACGCCGGTGGCAGATCCAGCTAACAGGTGCGGCGGCCGACGTCGCGAACCACCAGAGACAGCACCCAGCTCACGATCGACAGCATGATCGCGGCCCAGATCGCCGTCCACCAGAAATGGTCGATCTGCAAGCCCCAGTGAGTGGTGTGTTCGGTGATCCACGCGGTGACCCACAGCATCAAGGCGTTGACGACGACGTGGAACAGGCCCAGCGTCACGATGTACAGCGGGATCGACAAGATCTGGACGACGGGTTTGACGAAGGCGTTGACCAGGCCGAAGATCACCGCGACGACGAAGATGATGCCGGCCCGCGCAAGCTTCGTGTCGCCGCCCACGAAGCTCATGCCGTGCACGAACAGGCTGACCAGCCAGAGTGCGAATCCCGTGAGTGCTGCCCGAAGCAGAAATGGACCCATGCCGACAGATCCTGCCACTGGGACCAGGGCTGGACCAGGGCTCGACTATGTCAATGCATAGAAGCGTTGCGCGTTGCGCCCGCCGATCTTTTCGCGCGCCTCCTCGCTGATGTCGGTGCGGGTGCGCAGCCGCTTGGTGCTTTCCGGCCATTCGCCGTCCCAGTGCGGGTAATCGCTGGCGAACATGATGAAGTCGGGGCCCAGCACGTCGATCACGCCGGGCAGGATCGGTTCTTCTGGCTCGCACGTGACCCAGATGTTTCCTGCGGCCAGGTACTCGTGCGGGTCGCGGCGCCAGCCACGCTCGACCCAGTTGCCCCGTTTCTCGTAGTGCTCGTGTAGGCGGTCGATGAAGAACGGAACCCAGCCCGCGCCCGCCTCGAGGAAGGCCACCCGCAACGTGGGATGCCGCTCGAAGACGCCGCCGGAAACGAGCGCGGTCATCGCCGTCATCTGATCGAACGGAAAGCTGACGCAGTGCACCTGAATGTAGTTGGTGAAGCGGTCCACGCCGATCTTCGGCAGGTGGACTCCCGGGGCGCCGTGAACGCCCAGCGGCATCCCCAGTTCGACGGCGGCCGCGTAGAACGGGTCGAGGTCGGGGTGGTCGAGGTTGCGGGTCTTGAGCGCCGGCGGGACGAGCGTCGCGACCAGGCCGAGCTCTTTGGCCTCGGTCATGACGTCGATGGCCACCTGACCGTGCTCGATCGGGGTGACCGCAACGCCTTTGAGCCGGCCGCCGGACGGGGCGCAGTAATCGGCGATCCACTGGTTGTAGAGGCGGGCGAACCCGGCGGCGAACTCGGGGTCCTCGAGCGTGGGCGCGCACAGTCCGAGGCTGGGATACAGCACCATCGTGTCGATGTGGTCGCGGTCGGCGTCCGCGAGGACACCTTCGGTTGATCGGCAATGGATGTCGGGCGCCTTGCTGATCCCGTGCTGGGGTGGACAGCCCGCCCCCGGGCCCTCATCCTCGGGATAGTTGCGGCCCTCGAACGTCAACCGGCTGCCGTCGGCGGCAGGCTTGACGTAGTGCGGCCAGCGCTTCATCGCCTCGAGCGCCAACGCGGAGTTCTCGGCGACATGCCCGTCGGCATCGATGATGCGCATGTAACCGGAACTTACTCCCGCGCCGCCGCGCCCGGTACTGCACGATGCTGAGGTGACGACGCAACGTCCTCGAAAGAGGCTCACCGCCGATCAGCGAAACTCGTTCATCGCGGCCTTGCTGGGCTGGACGATGGACGCCTTCGACTACTTCATCGTGGTGCTCGTCTATGCCGGCATAGCCAAGACTTTTCACCACAGCAAAGCCGAGGTCGCCTTCCTCACGACGGCGACGCTCGTCATGCGCCCCGTCGGCGCGCTGCTGTTCGGGCTGTGGGCCGACCGGGTCGGCCGGCGGCTGCCGCTGATGATCGATGTGATGTTCTACTCCGTCGTCGGCTTCCTGTGTGCGTTCGCGCCGAACTTCACGGCGCTGGTGATCCTGCGGTTGCTCTACGGCATCGGGATGGGCGGCGAGTGGGGGCTGGGCGCGGCGCTGGCCATGGAGAAGGTGCCCGTGGAACGGCGCGGGTTTTTCTCCGGCCTGCTGCAGGAGGGCTACGCGTTCGGCTATCTGCTGGCGAGCGTGGCCGCGCTGGTGGTGATGGACTGGCTGCACTTGTCGTGGCGCTGGCTGTTCGGCCTGAGCATCATCCCGGCCCTGGTCAGCCTGATCATCCGGTACCGGGTGGAGGAATCCGAGGTCTGGGAGGCCGCCCAGGATCGGCTGAAGCTGACCAGCACCAAGATCCGTGACGTGTTGCAGGAGAAGGCGATCATCCGCCGGTTCTTCTATCTGGTGCTCTTGATGACCGCCTTCAACTGGATGAGCCATGGCACCCAGGACGTCTACCCGACGTTCCTGGGCGCGACCGGCAACCACGGTGCCGGCCTGTCCGGCGCCACCGTCAAACTGATCGTGGTGGCCTACAACGTCGGCGCCATCATCGGGGGGCTGTTTTTCGGTGCGCTGTCACAGCGGTTCGGCCGCCGCTACACCGTCATCTTCTGCGCGGTGCTGGGGCTGCCGATCGTGCCGCTGTTCGCCTACTCGCGCGCCGCGGCGATGCTGTGCCTCGGTTCGTTCCTGATGCAGCTGTGCGTGCAGGGCGCCTGGGGGGTGATCCCCGCTCACCTGACCGAGATGTCGCCCGACGCCATCCGCGGCCTGTACCCCGGCGTGACCTATCAGCTGGGAAACCTCTTGGCGGCGTTCAACTTACCGATCCAAGAACGGCTGGCCGAAACGCACGGATACCCCTCCGCGCTGGCGGCGACGATCGTGCCGGTGCTGATCGCCGTGACAGTGCTGACATTAATCGGCAAGGACGCCACGGGGATTCGGTTCGGGACGGCGGAGAGCGCCTCCCTGCCCGCCGAAGCAAGCTTGCCGCAGCGTCGCCGGGCGTCACTCCAGAGTGACGCCCGGCAGCCGCGGTCACGCTAAGGTGACGCTCGACGTTACTGGTTGCTCAGCAGACGCCGCAGCATGTGCATGGCTACCGCCGTCGAGCGCTCCCGAACGTCCACCCGATTCCCTGGCAGCCGCAGCGTCCGGGTGTCCGTGCGGCCGTCGGCCAGCGCCACCGTGAAACAGACTGTACCGACAGGCTTTTCCGGTGTTCCCCCGCCCGGGCCGGCGATACCGGTGATCGCGACGGCGGTGTCAGCGCCGAAGCGCCCCAGCGCGCCTTTCGCCATCGCCTCGGCTACCGGTTCGGACACCGCGCCATGTTTTTTTATCAGCGCTGCGTCGACGCCGAGCAGGTTCGCTTTCGCCTCGTTGGAATAGGCCACCACGCCGCCGAGCACGTAGTCCGAGGAGCCGGCGCGGTCCGTCAGCCGCGCCGCCAGCAGCCCAGCGGTGCAAGACTCCGCCGTCGCGATCCGGCGGCCGGCCAGCAACTGTGAGACCTGCTCGTCGACGGTAGATCCGTCTTCGGAAAAGATCTGCTGCCCATGCTTTTCGCGCAGAAAATGGCTTAGTCGTGCATAGGTGTCGGCCGCGTGCGGTTCGTAGCGCGTGACCATTTCGACCTCGCCGCGCCGCAGGCAGGTGGTGATCTCGAGGTCGTCAAAGCCGGGAATCATCTTCTCGGCGGCCCGCAGGCTCTCGGCCAGCCCCGACTCGGGCAGCCCGAACATGCGGATCGTGTGCTGCTGGTATATGGTTCGTTCGGCGATCGCCCGTTGCGCCGCCGACGTCTCGATCGCCCGGTGCCACATGGCCTGCAGCTCGCGCGGCGGTCCGGGCAGTACGATCACGGTCGGTTTGCCGGATACCACCACACCGGGGGCGGTGCCCACCGGGTCGAGCACCTCGGCCCCTTCGGGGATCATCGCTTGCTTGCGGTTGGCGGCCTTGACGGCTTCGAAGCTATTTTCGTCGAAATGCGCTACCAGGTTCTTGAGGATGTTGGCGATCTTGTCCTCGGTCTGGACGTCCAGGAAGAGTTCCCGTTCGCAGAAGCGCGCGACGACCTCGACGGTCATGTCGTCGGCCGTCGGCCCCAGGCCGCCGCTGGTGACGATCAGGTCCACACCCTCGTCTGCCAGGAAGCGCAGCTGCGCCTCGATGTCTTTCGCCCGGTCGCCGCAGATGGTGATGTGGGCCAGTTCGACGCCCAGCTCCAGTAGGCGGTCGGCGATCCAGGGGCCGTTTGCGTCCCGCACACGGCCGGTGAGGACTTCGGTTCCGGTGACGACGATGCCTGCGCGCGCGCTCACCGGGTCGAGATTACTGGCGTGTGCGTCCTGCCGCCGCGGTCGCCTCCACCCCGCCATCGCCTCCTGCCCCGATGACGGCCTCGTCGTTGGGTCAGTTCTCTGCATTCGGGCGCGGGCCGGTGTCTATCGTGCCCTAACGGCCGGGCTGTCCAGGTTGGCCGGGCTGTCCGGGCTGTCCGGGTTGGCCGGGCTGGCCGGGCTGGCCGGGCGTGCCACCCGGGCCGGGCTCGCCGCCAAGACCACCCCGCCCGCCCTCGCCGGGCTTGCCGCCGGCTCCACCGTCACCGCCTCGGCCTCCGGCTCCACCGTCACCGCCTCGGCCTCCGGCTCCACCGTCACCACCTCGACCGCCGGCTCCACCAGCTCCGCCGGCACCGCCGGCACCGCCAGCTTCAGCATCTGTGGCGTCGCCGTCGCTTGCGGGAGTCCCGCCGGTCATGCGATTCGCACCGGGCTTGGAACAGGACGACGGGCCATAACTGCCTCCTAAAATCACAGCGGAGTCCGCGGTTTCCGCGACCTCGCGTCACGCTATCCCAAAAGGCGGGCGTCGGCAGGCGCGTTCAACATGTTATGCCGCCGCGCGACAATGGGCTGATGATCGAGCTAGACGTACTGCAGGCCGACGTGACCAAGCTCGACGTCGATGCGATCACCAACGCCGCCAATACCCAACTGCGCCATGCGGGCGGTGTCGCGGCGGCCATCGCGAAAGCCGGCGGGCCGCGCGTGCAACGCGAATCGAGTCAGAAGGCGCCGATCGGGCTCGGGGAGGCGGTCGAAACCACGGCCGGCGACATGCCGGCGTGCTACGTCATCCACGCGGCGACAATGGAACTCGGCGGCCCGACCTCGGGCGAGATCATCACCCGGGCCACCCGCAACACCCTGCGCAAGGCCGACGAACTCGGCTGCCGTTCGCTCGCGCTGGTCGCGTTCGGGACCGGGGTGGGCGGCTTCCCTCTCGACGAGGCCGCCCGCCTGATGGTCGACGCGGTACGCCAACATCGCGCGGGCTCAATGGAGAAGGTGGTGTTCGCGGTCCACGGCGAGGCGGCCGAACGTGCCTTCCGCAACGCGCTGCAGCGCTAACCGTCGGACAGGTACCGCTCGATCGACGCGACCTTCTGCGTCATCGCGTCGTCGGCTCCGGCCCGCCAGTCCACCTTGATCACCACGCTGACCCGCGACGCACGCGCGGCCACGGCCTCGGCCGCGCGCTGCACGACGGCCATCACCTCGTCCCAGGTGTCGCCCTCGATCACGGTGAACATCGAATCCGTCTTGTTGGGAAGGCCGGAGTCGCGAACGACCCGAATCGCTTCGGCGACCATCTCACCGACGGCCTCGCCTACGCCCAGCGGGGTCACGGAGAATGCGACGAGCACGGACACCCTCTCGAGCCTACTCAGCGCTTACCCAGCCGGCCTGGCAGCATCGAGGTCCATGCGGGTTCTGGTGCAACGGGTCTCATCGGCATCGGTGGCGGTCGACGGCGAGGTCGTGGGCGCCATTCGGCCCGATGGGCAGGGCCTGCTCGCATTCGTCGGAGTCACCCACAGCGACGATGCCGACAAGGTGCGCCGGCTCGCCGACAAGCTCTGGAATCTCAGGATTCTCGCCGACGAGAAGTCCGCGGCCGACGTGAACGCCCCGATCCTGGTCGTCAGCCAGTTCACCCTGTACGCCGACACGGCGAAAGGTCGCCGGCCGTCCTGGAACGCCGCCGCGCCCGGCGTGGTCGCCGAGCCGCTGGTCACCGCGTTCGCCGACGGGTTGCGGGCGCTGGGAGCCCAGGTCGCGACCGGCGTGTTCGGGGCGAACATGCAGGTCGAATTGGTCAACGACGGCCCCGTGACGGTGATTCTGGAGCTTTGACCGCGCCACCCCGTACGTTGGTGAGGTCGACAGTGGTTCACCGGGAGGACTGACTTGAGCACCACACCCGAATTCGGGTCGCTTCGCTCCGACGACGACCACTGGGACATCGTCAGCAGCGTCGGCTACACCGCCCTACTCGTGGCGGGCTGGCGCGCGTTGCACGCCGCGGGCCCCCAACCCCTGGTCCGGGACGAGTACGCCAGGGTTTTCGTCGCCGCGTCGCAAGATCCGTATCTCGCGGGGGTGCTCGCCGACCCGGGGACGTCGGAGGACGAGAGGGCGTTTCCCCGCCTCTACGGCGTGCAGACCCGCTTCTTCGACGACTTCTTCGCCGCCGCCGGTGACGCCGGCATCCGCCAGGCCGTGATCGTGGCCGCTGGACTGGATTCTCGGGCCTACCGCCTCGAATGGCCGGCGGGGACGACGGTTTTCGAACTCGACCTCCCGAAGGTCCTGGAATTCAAGGCACGGGTGCTGGCCGAGCACGGCGCCGAGCCCAAGGCCCGCCGGGTCGAGGTGGCCGCCGATCTGCGCTCCGACTGGTCACGCGCGCTGGAAGCGGCGGCCTTTGACGTGGAACGCCCCAGCGCCTGGTCGGTGGAGGGGGTGCTGCCCTACCTGACCGACGACGCCCAGAACACGCTCTTCACCCGGATCAGCGGGCTCAGCGCGCCGGGCAGCCGAATCGCGATCGGCGCCTTGGGGTCGCGCTTGGACCGCGAGAAACTGGGCGCCTTGGAAGCGGACCATCCGGGGGTCAATATGTCGGGCGACGTGGACTTCTCCGCGCTGACCTACGAGCCCGAGACCGAGCCCGCCGAACGGCTGGCCGTGCACGGCTGGGCCGTCGAACGAGTCTGCAGCACGCTGGATTTGCAGGCCGGCTACGGGATGACCCCACCGGCGGTCGACGTCAAGATCGACAGCTTCATGCACTCGCAGTACGTCACGGCCACCCGGTGAGCATCGCGAAAACCTAGGGCGTCAAGAGGATCTTCACATCGTCGCCCGACCGCGACGCCGCGGTAGCGTAGCCTTTGCCCGCCTCGTCCAGGGGCAGGGTCGTGGTGAAGATCCCGTCGAGATCGAGGCGGCCCGACTGCAGGAGCGGGATCAGCTCCGGCCAGGTGCGCTGGACCGGAGCCGTGGTCATGCGCAAGGTGATGCTGCGGATCAGGCAGCCCAGGGCGTTGAGCGGAAACGGATTTATGTCGTGCACACCGACGACCGAGACCGTGCCGCCGGGACGCACCGCGTTGAGCGCGTCGGTCATGGAGGCGTCGGTGGCGATGGCGTCGACCACCGCGTCGGCACCCCGTCCGTCGGTGGCGGCCAGGATCGCCTCCACCGCAGGCGGTTTGATCGGCGTCGCGCCCCACCTGGCGGCCCGGTCCAGGCGCCCGTCGACGCGATCGACCGCGAAAACGTCTTCGGCGCCCTGAAACAGCGCGCTACGCAGCGCACAGAGGCCGACCGCGCCAAGCCCGATGACCGCTACGGTGCCGCCGTACGGGATTTCGGCGCGCTGCGCGGCCGCCCAGCCGGTGGCGAGGTTGTCGGTGAGCAGCAGCGCCTGCTCGGTGGTGATCGCTTCGGGAATCTTGAGCAGCTGGAAGTCGGCGGCGGGGACGGCGAGCAGGTCGGCCTGTGCACCGTCGAGCACGCCGCCGCCGAAGATCTGAAACCCGGAGTGGCACATGACCGGGTCGCGGGTGGCGCAGCCGGGGCAGGCGCCGCAGCCCACCACCGACGACACCATCACCGAATCGCCCACAGCGACGGTGCGCACGTCCGGCCCGATTTCGACGACGGTGCCCACCGCTTCGTGGCCGAGCGGCATCGGCTCGCCGAGGGGAAAGTCGCCCTCGTAGAAGTGCAAGTCGGATCCGCAGATGCCGGTGGCGGCGACTTCGATGATAGCGCCGTCAGGCCCGGGCAGGGCCGGGTCGGGGCGGGTGTCGACCCGAATGCTGTAGGGTCCGTCGACGACTACCGCGCGCATCTGTTCACTTTCCTTGTCGCAGAATGAAATCAGACCAATCTGGCACGCGAACCGCAGCCCAGTACTCGTACAGCCGCCACGGGCTGACCGTGTGGATCTCTCCGTCGGCATTCTTGAAGTAGGAGTGTTTGACCGCCGGGTGCGACCACACCATGTTCTTGATTTCGGCTTGCGTCCGTTGATGCCAGGCGGTGGCCGCCTCGGTGGTCGGCTCCAGCGAGTGCGCGCCTGTCTTTGCCAGATGCTCGAGACACTGGTCGATATAGCGCATCTGGAGTTCGGACTGGAAGATCAGGCTGCCCCCGTGGGCAAGATGCGAACCCCGCCCGTATGGCCGGCATAAATGCTGCGCATCGGGCCGATCCTTCCGGTGGGCGGGGAGGCCAATTTGCGCTACCAGTGGTTCCGTCATTGGCAGCACAACGGTACCCGTTGCCGGGAGAGCGGATCAAGAGGTGACACCTTCCGGTGCCTACGGGTCGTCACCGTCTTCGTCGGCGAGGATTTTCTCGGGATGGTGGTAGCTGTTGACGCGCGGCTGCCCGTGGTCGAGGTGTGCCGGCGGGACCCATTCGGTATCGCCGTTGGCGCGTTTGCGGGTGGTCCAGCCGCCAGGTCCGACCAGGCGGTGATCGGACCCGCAAGCCAGGGCCAGCGTGTTGACGTCGGTGCAGTGCGTGGTGGCCCAGTCCTCGACGTGGTGCACCTCGCACCAGTATGGGGGCGCGTCGCAGCCGGGCCGGGTGCAGCCGCGGTCTTTGGCAAACAACACGATCCGCTGACCGGGTGAGGCCAACCGCCTGGTGTGGTACAGCCCGATCGCCCTACCTTTGTCGAAAATCGCAAGGTAGTGGTGGGCATGGCGGGCCAGGCGGATCACGTCGCTCATCGGCAATCGGGTGCCACCGCCTGTGAGACCCGCGCCGGCCGCGGATTCGAGGTCTTCGAGGGTGGTGGTGACGACGATGGTGGCTGGTAACCCGTTGTGCTGACCCAACTCTCCCGATGCCAGCAGACCTCTGAGTGCCGCTTTGAGTCCGTCGTGGTTGCGCTGGGCCGCGCTGCGGGTATCCCGTTGCACCGCCTCTGGGTCGGGTGGTCCGTCGACGACTGGTGTGTCGTCGTCGGGATTACACATCCCGGGAGCGGCCGTCTTGGCCAACACGGCCTCGATGCCGGCGCGAGCCTCGGGCGTCAGCAAGGCACGCAACTCGGACATGCCGTCGAGTCCTTGTTTACCCAAAGTGAGCCCACGCCGGCGGGCGCGGTCCTCGTCCGTATAGGTGCCGTCGGGGTTGACATAAGCGGTGATTCGCTTGGCGAGCCTGGCCAGATCATCGGGGCGATGCTCGGTGGCCAGCTTGGCCAGATGCTCTTCGACGGCCGCACGGGTGCCAATGTCGACGGCGCTGGGCAGTTGGTTCAAGAACTGCCGGATCACCCGCACGTGGCCGCCGCCGATGTCTCCGGCGCGCTGGCCGGCGGCGGTGCCGGTCAACAGCGGCGGCAACGGTTCACCGGTCAGCGCGCGCCGCGGTCCCAGGTCGGCGGCTTCGGCGACGCGCCGCCGGGCTTCACCAGCCGTGATACGCAGCCGGTCGGCCAACGCGTCGGGCAGTCGTGCGCCCAACTCCTCGCGGCCCGCCTGGTCGGCGAGCTGGTTGATCAGGACGTGGCCGGGCACCGGCAGCCGCCGCGCCACCTTTTCCAAACGCGCCAAGATGTTCAGCCGCTCCGGAGTGGTCAACGCGTCGAACGCCAACCCGGCAAGGCGGTCCAGATCTGCATCGAGCGCGTCGAGAACGGTACGCACGTCGCCCCGGTCATTCGAAAGCATGTTCTAATATTAGAAGCCGACACCGACAGGGCCACGTCACACCAGGGTTGCCACCCCTACTCGGACTTGTGCGAGACGTTCGCAATCAAGCCGCCGTCCACGACGAACTCGGCCGCTGTCGCATACGCTGACTCGTCGCTGGCCAGGAACAGGACGAACGACGATACATCCTGCGGTTCGCCGGGCCGGCCGAGCGGAATGTTGAGCATGTCCTGGGGCAGTTTGGCGGTCATCGGGGTGCGGATGAAACCCGGGTGGACCGAGTTCACACGGATGTTGTGGGGCGCCAATTCCAGCGCGGCCGACTTGGTCAGGCCCCGGACCGCCCACTTCGAGGTCACGTATCCGTGCACCCACGCGGCACCGCGGAGGCCCTCGATCGACGAGATGTTGACGATCGAGCCGCCGCCGGCCTCGATCATCGGATCGATCACCGCTTGGATGCCCAGCAGCGTCCCGGTGACGTTGACGTCAAGGATCTGGTGCCACTTGGCCAGGTCGAACGTCTTGAGCGGGCCATAGTTCACGATCCCGGCGTTGTTGACCAGGATGTCGAGCCTGCCGTACTCCTCCGCCGCCGCGGCGGCAGCGGCCGTCCAGTGCCCGGGGTCGGTCACGTCGAGGTGCACATAGCGCGCCGCCGGGCCCAATTCGTCGGCCAAAGCCTGGCCGTCGTCGTCGAGGATGTCACCGATCACCACGTTGGCGCCCTCGGCGACGAGCAGCCGGGCATGAGAGGCGCCCATGCCCCGAGCGGCCCCACTGATCAGTGCGACTTTGTCGTCGACGCGCCCCATGACGGCTGAGGCTACCGGACGTTCACTGAGCCAAGCCGTCGTTACCGTTTGGGGCCCAACAGGTCGGACCTGCCGGTGCCGGGGACGCCGGGCTCCATGAGGTCGCCGCCACTGCCACCACTACCACCACTGCCGCCACTGCCGATCAGCACCACGGTCCCGCCGTTACCACGGACGCCGAGCAGTGCGGCGCACCCACAACAGCCCGCCGCCACCACCGGATAGCCCGATCCCCGCTTCCGCGAGGATGCCCCGGCCGATGAGGCGACGCTGCACCAGAAGTTCGGCCGGCGTGGTCGTCGCAGCGCGCCGCATAAGGAACCAAAGTGATGGGTCGTAGTGCGGACCAGCAGGTCAGGACCCCTGCTGGCCACGTCAACCAGCCGCGTACTAAAGTAGAACACGTTCCAATTCGGCGAGCGTCCCAGGAGAAGGCATGCATACGGCGATCTGCGATGAGCTTGTTATCGAGTTTCCGATCTTCGCGTTCACCCACTGCAGGGATGTCGTGGTGGCCGTTAGCAAGGCCGGTGGCTTCGGCGTGCTCGGCGCCGTCGGCTTCACGCCCGAGCAGCTGGAGATCGAGCTGAACTGGATCGACGACAATATCGGCGACCACCCCTACGGGGTGGACATCGTGATCCCGAACAAGTACGAGGGTATGGACGCGCACCTGTCCGCGGAAGAGCTGGCCGACACCCTGCGCAAGATGGTGCCGCAGGAGCACCTGGACTTCGCCAAGAAGATCCTCGCCGATCACGGCGTTCCCGTGGAGAACGCCGACGAGGACACCCTGCAACTGCTGGGCTGGACCGAGGCTACGGCCACGCCGCAGGTGGAGAGGGCGCTCAGGCACCCGAAGGTGACGATGATCGCCAACGCGCTCGGCACTCCCCCGGCCGTCATGATAGAGCGCATTCACGAGTCCGGGCGCAAGGTGGCCGCGCTGTGCGGTTCGCCGTCGCAGGCCCGCAAGCACGCCGACGCCGGCGTGGACATCGTCATCGCCCAGGGCGGCGAGGCGGGGGGGGACCGCGGCGGGGGGGGGGGCAACGGTGCTGGGGCGGGGCGGGGCGAGGGGG
>Ga0080006_1145312_pt1 | contig 19104 bp, 17 predicted proteins | sample RS3BMetagenome_FD_69209 | JGI IMG/M metagenome (GOLD analysis project Ga0080006, IMG submission 69209) | Ferric oxide microbial mat and aquatic microbial communities from Rainbow Spring, Yellowstone National Park, USA - RS3B (SPADES... ... | reverse complement strand
GCCATCCCGGCGCGCCGGGACCGTCTCATTAAGGGCGACGCCGCAGGCCACTTGCCCGTCTCATTGTTCATTGAGCGCAGCGCCCAATACTGCGCAATACTGTAAAACGACTCCTAGGTTCTAGGTTCTAAATTCTAGGTTCTCGTTGTTCGTTGTTCGTTGAGCGCAGCGTTTCGTTGTTCACTGAAGCGAAGCGCCCTTATCTCCCCGCGCCCGCCCCTATAGCATCAGCACGACGCCGGAACCACGAATGATTGTTCCGATGTCGCATCCCGGGCCGCCGGGATTTGACAAGTAAATAACATGCCCGCATCAATGGTTCCGTATGGCCATGAGGATCGCTATGTACCCGGTAAAAAATCGACGCCCGCGCCCGAATTCTACCTGTAACCTGTAACCTGTAACCTAAAACCTCGGCGCCCCCCCCATAAAACAACTTGGCCCTCTTGGCACACTTGAATAATATACGCTGCCATCAAGGCTTTTCTCAAATTTCCGAACTTGGCATCCTTGCCTCCCTAACTTGGCCATCTTGGCATCCTTGCCTCCCACCGAAAACTGAAAGCGTTCGAAATACTAAATGCTAAATACTAAATGCTAAATGCTGGCGGCCACAGCCGCCCAAAAACATCTTGGGCAAGTTGCCCCGCTAACTTGGGCAACTTGGCCACCTTGCCCCCCTAACTTGAGTTTCTTGAGCAAGTTGGAATTCGCAAAGCCTTCTAACTCCCAACTCCTAACTCCTGAATGCTGGCCCCGTAGGGGCCTCTAAAACAATTTGGACATCTAGAACAAGTTGAAACTCGTAAAGTCTTCTAACTCCTAACTCCTAACTTCTAACTCCTGGCCCCGTAGGGGCCTTTGAAACCACTTGGCCCCCTTGACTCTCACTGAAAATGGGGGGGGGCCTGCTGTGGAGCGAAAAATTCGATTAGCGTATTTTCAATGGCCTCTTGAATATCCTCGCGGGACCCTCTGGCGCTGATGACGCGATAGCGATCCGGGAAGCTTTGTACCTGCTGCAGGAAACCTTCGCGGACTTTTTGATGGAATTCCGCCACGCGATTTTCAATGCGATCCTGAAATAATCCCGGCTGAATGGCTGACCCTTTTCTGGTGGGTTGAATGCGTTTGAGAGCTATTTCCAGCGGTACATCCAGGATGATGGTGAGATCGGGCCAGAGATTTTCCGTGGCCGCCCGGGCGACATCTAAAATATTGCCTTCAGGAATTCCACCGGCGGTGCCCTGATAAGCCAGGGTGCTGCTGGTGTAACGATCAGCCAGCACCGTTATGCCTTTGCACAGGGCGGGTTTAATTTCTTCATACACCAACTGGGCGCGGCTGGCCATGTACAGCAGCATTTCCGCACGGATGTGGAGTCCCTCGCCCCGGCTGGTCAAGAGAAGTTCGCGGATGTGCTCCCCCACCGGCGTGCTGCCAGGCTCGCGCACACGTACCGCGGGAACGTCGATATCGGAGAGTTTTTTTTCAATTCGGTCCATCTGCGTGGTTTTGCCGCAGCCATCGAGACCGTCAAATACGATGAATTTTCCCGCTAATGATTTCAAACCCTCAGGCATGGTGTCTCCATAGGGACTACTTTCCGCGGCGGCGCTTTTCACGGGCGCGGCGTTTCTGTTCCGGTGATAAGCGCGATGGAAGTTGCCGCACCACACTGCCCATATTTCCCGATGCCAGGGCACCGGGACTGATATTTTGCAGTTCCTGCATAGCTTTATAGCGGCCTTTTAAGGACATGTTGTTCATCTTTTTGAACATGTCCCGCGCCTGCGAAAAGCTTTTGATAAGCCGGGATACCTCATCGGGCAGTGTACCCGAGCCTCGGGCAATGCGGCGACGCCGGGAGGCATCGACATTGTCGGGTATTTGACGCTCTTTGGCGGTCATACTCTGGATAATGGCTTCCACGCGGTTAAGTTCATCTTCCGGTAATTGAACATCCTTCAGGGCCGAGCCAACACCCGGCAACATGCCCAGAAGTTGCTTCAGCGGCCCCATTTTGCGAATGGACCGCATCTGATCAAGGAAATCATCGAGCGTGAAGGTATCTTTGGCCAGCTTGTCCTGCATTTCGGCGGCTTTGGCCTCATCGACATGCTGCTGAGCCTTTTCCACCAGGGTAAGAATGTCACCCATGCCGAGGATGCGCTGGGCGATGCGGTCGGGATGAAATTCTTCCAATGCCTGGAGTTTTTCACCCACCCCGAGGAATTTAATCGGCTTGCCGGTAATGGCCTTTACGGAAATGGCCGCTCCACCGCGGGTGTCGGAATCAAACTTGGTGAGAATAATGCCGTCGAGTTCCAGTTTTTCATTGAATGCCTTGGCGGAATTGACGGCATCCTGCCCGACCATCGCATCGACCACCAGAAACACCTGATGCGGTTTGACGACCTGTCCGATCTGCTGCAATTCCTGCATGAGTTGATCGTCGATATGCAGACGGCCCGCAGTATCAAGAATGATGACATCGCGGCCATTCTGGCGGGCAAAATCAATGGAGCGGCGGCATATGGCCACCGGATTGGCACTGGCATCTTCACGGTATACCGGAATATCGGTCTGCTGGCCGAGGGTGGCCAACTGCTCCATGGCGGCGGGACGCTGGGTATCAGCGGCGACCAGAAGCGGATTTTTACCTTTGGCTTTCAGATACAGCCCGAGCTTGCCGCAGGTGGTGGTTTTTCCGGAACCTTGCAAGCCGCACATCATGATGATCGTGGGTGGTGGATCAACAAAAAGTATACGCGTATCAACCGGCCCCATTAAGGCGACGAGTTCATCGAAGACAATTTTGACCATCTGCTGACCGGGTTCCACCGAACTAAGCACTTCGGTACCCACGGCCTTGGCCATCACGCGGTTGGTGAAATTCTCAACGACATCAAAGTGAACATCGGCTTCCAGAAGCGCGTTGCGCACCTGCTGCATGGATTCGCGGACATTGCTTTCGCTGATGCGTCCGCGCCCGGAGAGGTTCCGGAACATGTTGGAAAATTTCTCTGACAGTTGATCAAACATTTACTTCATCCACACGTTGCGGTTGGGGCACAAGTGGCGCCGCCGCGGTTGTTGATCGGCTTATTTCAACGGAATGCCTGATTCCGCGCCATAAGTTATTGATTTAACACCGGCAGCGCGGTGCCGCCATCAGCCTTGGCTGCCGCAATTTTGGCGTAGCCGGAACCCAGTTCGCCGATAGGATCCGGCGGCAGAATATCGACGACTTTTTCGCCGAGCCTGGCTTCGCCGCGCAACACCTTGGCCTGGAATTTCTTGCACTCTTCCAGCAGCGCATCGAGAATATTTTCTTCCGGAACGTTGGCGACTTTTTCACCCTGAACATAAATAATGCCGCGTTTATCACCGGCAAAAATGGCCACATCGGCACCTTCACATTCGCCGGGACCGTTGACCACGCAGCCCATGACCGCCACCTTAATCGGCAAGGTAATTTCTTCCTTGAGCTTGCGGTTGACGTGCTGCACGAGGGTAAAGAGATCAACCTGGATTCGACCGCAGGTGGGACAGGCGATGAGTTCCGCTCCCTTGCGTTGCCGCAGGCCCAGAACATACAGCAGCTCCAGACCATCGTGAACTTCATATATTGGATCATTGGCATAGCTGATACGGATCGTATCGCCGATGCCGTTGGCCAGAAGCGTTCCCAGCGGAACCACACTGCGGATGGTGCCGGTTTCCTTGGGCCCGGCATGGGTGACGCCCAAGTGCAGCGGGTGATCAAAGCGTTTGGAAATTTCGGTATAGGCATCGATAACCAAAATGGGATCGATGGATTTGGCGGAAATAACAATATCGTAAAAATTCCGTTCGTAAAATATATCGAGATATTCTTCGAGCTTGGTAATCATGATTGCCAGAATATGGCCATGGCGATTATCACTGAAAACGCCACCAAGCTCGCGCATGCGTTTTTGTTTGTCTTTGCGTTCAACAATCGAGCCTTCATTGACGCCGATGCGAATGGGGAGTTTCCGCTCTTTACAGGCATCAATGACCGTTTCCACCTGCTTGCGGTCATTGATGTTACCGGGATTGAGGCGAATTTTGCTCACGCCGGCTTCAATGGCTTCCAGGGCACGCTGGAAATGAAAATGCACATCCGCCACGATCGGTACATGCACCTGCTTCATGATTTCTTTCAGCGCTTCAGTATCTTTACGTTCGGGTACGGCCACGCGGACAATATCCGCACCGCCCGCGGCGAGTTTGTTGATCTCACGCACGCAATTGTCAATATCATGGGTATAGCCACTGGTCATGGACTGCACTACCACCGGGGCATCGCCACCGATGGGCACGTTTCCTACCATCACCTGCCGGGTTTTCCGCCGGGAAATCATCAATATTCTCCTTGGGGCATGTACAGCCCTGAATCACGGCAAATCAACGCTGCCGTATAAACCCTTCATTATAATGCTTAAAGCGGCATCGGGAAAGAATGGATTATCCGGAATATTGAAATTGCGAAAAATAGATATTGCTCGATGGGCATGGCGGTGCTATGCTCACAAACTGGAAATGTCATTCCATGGGGTCGCGCGATGATGAAAAAATGGCCGAGGCTGTCGCTATGGGGCCGCCAAGAAATAACGTTTACAAATATGACGCCGGGATTTTGGCGTCTGGCAAGACGCCCGCGAGGAGCATATCCGCATGGATACGTGACGAGCGGGCAACGCGGCCAGAGGCCAAAAGACCAAGTCAGATTGGAAAGGTTATTTCTTGGCGGCCCCTATGACCGGGGCAACGGATCAACGGTAGAGATGGCTTGCTACTCCGAAACTGCCTGCATATTTGAGGAGAACTTATGAATCGCGGCGTTAAACTATCAGGACTTTTGCTGTTAAGCGCAATGTGTGCATCGTGCACATCACAAATGGCCATGCAGACCGGCACGAGGAATTCGACGCCCAATACCGCGGCGAGCCAAGGAGTCAGCCTGGCGCGGGTGGATCTCTTTAGCCGGGGCGTGGGCGTGTTTCAGTATCAGGGAACGGTGCACAACACGCAGACGCAAACACTATCGTTGCGCTCCGGGCAGATTAATGATGTGCTGGGATCGCTGGTATTCCAGGATACCGGCGGCGGCAGTGCCGGCGAAGTGACCTTTCCCGCCGCCACGCCGCTAAGCGTCACGTTGCAAAGCTTCCGGCTGGATATCAACAACAATCCGTCACGACGCCAATTGCTGCAACAATTGCGCGGCGTTTCGCTCACACTGGCGCTGAAAAAGCCCCAAGGATGCAGGGTCACCGGTCGAATTATCGACTTGCTGCACCGCAGATTTTATATGCCCCCCATGCAACCCGGATCCCCTGTAGAGCGGTATAAGGCCGCCCCGGCGATCATCGGCGGTGCTGGCTGGTATATCAATATCTTTTCACGTAACAAGCTGCAACACATTGCGCTAAACAACGTCCGATCCGTCCGCATTAACAATCGTCAGTTGCGGGAAAGCCTGATCAAGGCCCTTCATGCTGTTGCTGATCAACCCAGTAAGCACCGTCGGCCCATTACACTGTGGTTCAAGGGGCATGGCACCCGGGTGGTGCGATTTGCCTACCTGATGGAAACCCCCTTGTGGCGTATGACGTACCGCCTGATTCTGCCGCCACCGCAAATCGGCTCTGCCGCGCCCGGAAAATCCCCAACGCAAAACAAGCCCGTGCTGCAAGGGATGGCCATTGTCGCCAATCAGACGGACATGAACTGGAATAACGTACAACTGGATATTCGTGGAGGAGAACCGCTGTCATTTATTGAAGACCTGTATCAACCGCTATACATGTGGCGGCCCATCGCCCCGGCCCCGCCGGGGACCCGCCTGGTGCCGCAATCGTATTCTCATGGCGCTATATCTGGTGCGTACAAAAGTGCACATGCGATGACCCGCCAAGGCTCCGGAGGCGTAGGCGTATTCGCCGCCCAGCCTGTACAAATGCGATCATTCAACGCCTTACCAACTATGGCACTGCCAAAGTCTGCGTTGATGACAGCCGCGCAGAAATCTTTCAATCCGTTACAGGGCGTCAACGCGATGGCGTCCGCCGGAGTGGTGCATCCGGCGTTTGATTATCATGTCAATAATGTGACCGTACCGCGCGAACAATCCGCCATGGTGCCGGTGCTGGTAACGGCGATAAAAGCACAACAACTTGATTTCTATACCATCGGGCAGGCATCGGCGCATCCGTTCTTTGCCGCACGGATCACCAATGATACACATAAATTCCTTCCGCCCGGAACATTGACGGTCTATACGGGATCCATTTTTGACGGGGAATTCAAACTCAGCGCTTCACCACCGGGCGGGCACCATGTGTATACGTTTGCCGTGGATCAGTCCACGACCGTGCGGTTCAAAAAATCCTCACAGCATACGGCTCTGGAAACCGCCGCATTGCATGATGCCGCGCTGGATCTGAAAAATCTCATTACTATTGATAATTCTTACGATGTCCACAATACAGCATCGCACCCGCGCACGGTTCTGGTGCGAAGTTCCATCGGCAAAGATTGGAAAATTCTTTCACCCGCCAGTGGCGTAAAGCTCCATAACGGCTTTTATCAATGCACGTTAGCGGTAAAACCGGCAACCCAGACGGTATTGCATATCCGGCAGCGGCAGAGCCAGAAGCAGCGGATTTATTTAGCCAACCAAAATATTGCGGCATTGCGCACAACGTTGAAAATCAAGGGCATTCCGGCCAATATTTCCACGGCGATCCAAAGAGCCATCGCCTTGCTGAAAATAGTCCAACTGCGGCAGAAGGCCTTGAACAGCACGAATATGCAAATCCAACAGGCGCAGAATGATGAAGCCCGGTTGCGACAGAATTTGCAGGCGATGAAGAAAGTTTCGCCCGTTTATGACAAAATTGCCACACAGTTGGCAACCCTTGATGCGCACCTGATGGCCTTACAGCATCAGTTGCGCGCTGAACAGCAGCGTGTCAACACGGCAGAATCCGCGGTTAATGCGTATTGGTCGAATACTAAGATTCCATCCACGCGGGCCAAGTAGATCAAGTTCCATTACCGCAAACGCCCGAGAACGGCAGATTTCAGGAGACAAGCCCATGTCCAAACATTCAGCTCCGGTTATTCATCAAGCTGGATCACACATTGATCTGGCAGAGATTAAAACCCGTTCGACCTGTGGCCTGCCGGGAAAGCAAAAGACCGAAGTGTTAACCGAAAAATATACCCATCGCATCGGAGCGTTGCAGGATCTGCTGTACACCGATGCGCGGCGCGGGCTGCTGGTAATCTTGCAGGGGATGGATACGGCCGGTAAGGATGGCACGATCCGCCACGTCTTTGATCATGTTAATCCCGCGGGCGTGCGGGTGACGAGTTTCGGCAAGCCAAGTTCCGTTGAACAATCGCATGATTTTTTATGGCGCATCTATCAGGCGGTTCCGGCGCGCGGGCAGATTGGGGTATTTAACCGTTCGCATTATGAAGATGTGCTGATAGCGCGTGTTCACGGCGACAAACTTTTGCCGCAATACGTCAAAGAGGAAAAGCATCTATGGGCCAAGCGCTACGCCTCGATCAATGCTTTTGAAAAACATCTTACGGAAGCCGGCATCAGCGTGTTGAAATTCTTTCTGCACATATCCAAAGCGGAACAGAAATCACGCCTGATAGAACGGCAGAAAACGCCGGATAAGCATTGGAAATTAAGCGCTGACGATTTCGCGGAGCGCAAATTCTGGGATGACTATCAGAAGGCCTATCAGGAAACGCTGGAAAACACCGGGACACCCTATGCGCCCTGGCATATTATTCCCATGGATCACAAGTGGGTAGGCCGGGCGTTGATCGCCAAAACAATTATGCAGTCGCTGGAAGATATGAAACTCAAAGTCCGCCCGACCTCTGATCCATCGCTAATCACGCGGAAGTTTGACTAGGAGCCTGTCCAAATAATGGCCGGGATTGCGATTACTTGGACAGGCTCCAATGCGATTCAAAGCATCAGACATTGCGTATTGTCAAAATTACAGCGGCGGAAGCGAATGAAATGGCAATACTATTCTGCCGCCGCCGCTTATAACTTCCGCGATGATCGCCTGATTTTCTGTCATTCATTTGCGTCCAAGCACCGGGCTGTCGGCGGGCATTGAAAAATTAATCACGGTATTGGCTGGTAACAGCTTGATGCGCGTGATGACCATTCGGTCGGCGGTCCAATTGACCTTGTAGGTAAAAGCCACTTTATCACCCGTGGTAATGCCATTGAGCGTTACACCATGAGCTAATTGATAGGGCATGGTCATGGCCATCATAGGTTCGACCTTTCCGCTTAAGCCGACCCAATGAGCAATAGGGCCGACTTTAATTGTGAGACTTTGGGGCAACTGCCCAGGCTGTGGCAAGCCTTTAATAATGCCACGCAAATGGTAGGTATAGGTGGTTCCCTGCCGGCTGGCGGAAGATTTGGACGGCACGGAATGCTTGGACTGGCAACCACCTGTCATGACCACCAGTAATGTGACAAACGCGAGAGATAAAACAGGTTTGCACGCTGTTTTCATAGCGAATCCCTTTCTTATCCTGGTTCGGCCCATGGCATCGTACCGGGGCAAATTAGAACCAGCGGCTGCTTGCCGCAAAGAAATTATACAAATATTTAGTTGTCCCGGCTTTATCATGTGCCGAGAAAGCGGTAAACTACGTTGGTGCGGCGCATGCTGCAGCAGAATATGGCAACGGAGATTACATCATGGCGGAAAAACTTAATTCCAATGTATCGGATTTTATCAAAGCGCCCCTGCAACATTACATTGGGGGCAAATGGACGCCCAGCGGTGATGGTGCGGTGGATAATGTGATTAATCCCTCGGATGGCACAGTGATTTGTCAGGTGGCCATGGCAGCAGCCAATGAGGTTGATGCCGCCGTTAATGCGGCGCACGAAGCTTTTCCAGCCTGGGCGGCTACGCCCGCCAATCAACGTGGCGTGCTGCTGCACCGCCTGGCGGACAGTATTGAAAAACATGCCGGTGATCTGGCACAGTTGGAATCTCTGGATGTGGGCAAGGCGATTGTCAACAGCGAAGCATTCGACATTCCGTTCGGGGTTGAGGGCATTCGTTACTTCGCCGATTTAGCTCTCCATGCCCAGTATGATATTCCCCTGGCCGTCAAACATATGGAAGCCCGAAGCCATCGGGTGCCCTACGGCGCATGCGGATTTATTTTCCCATGGAATTTTCCTTATGATCTGCTGGTCTGGGGCATCATGCCCGCGTTGGCGGCCGGCAACACAGTTGTGGTCAAGCCGTCGGAAGTTACGCCCTTAAGCACACTGTTCGTATGCAAACTGGCGGCGGAAGTCGGATTCCCGGCGGGTGTTATTAACGTGGTCAACGGCACAGGATCCAAGGCGGGAGCCATTCTCACCGGCCATCCGCTGATTAAGCGTATGTCCTTTACCGGTTCACCACCGGTAGGCAAAATCATCGGTGAAACCTGCGGACGCAATCTGGTTCCCTGCAAACTGGAACTCGGAGGCAAAGGCGCAGCGGTAATTTTTGATGATGTGGATGTGGACGCCACGGCGGCACAACTTGCCGCAGCTATTACGCTCAATACCGGACAGGTCTGCTGCACAGCTACGCGCTGGATTATCCATGAGAACATTCACGACCAACTGCTGACCAAGGCGGCGGCGATTCTGAAAGCCACGCGCATTGGCCCGGCGCTGGACCGCAACACACAAATGGGACCACTGGTAAGTAAGGCCCAGCAGGAACGGGTAAACCGGTATGTTGAAAACGGCAAGAAGCAGGGAGCGGTGGCCGTGCTGGAACCGCAAAGTTTACGAATCGCCGGACATGAAGGGGGCTATTATGTCAGCGCGAGTCTGCTGGCCGGCTCCAGCGACAACGTATGCTGCAGGGAGGAAATTTTCGGCCCCAGTGCTTATGCACTGAAATTCCGTGATGAAGATGCGGCAATCCAACAGGTAAACAGCCTGTCTTATGGCTTGGCCAACAGCGTATGGAGCCGGGATTTGAAACGGGCCAACCGCGTGGCGGAACGGATGATTGCCGGGAATAGTTGGATCAATGCCCACAATGTATTTGCGTATGGCCTGCCGTATGGCGGAGCAAATTTGAGCGGCATGGGCGGCGGGGTAAACAGCCCCGAGACCTTCCATGATTATCTGCGTTCGCAGACCATCGCCCGGCCATTGATGTGACGTGCTCGCACGTTAAAGATATTGCCAATGTGATGCACACCGATGATACCCCGGTGGATGCACTGGAGCCGGGTACCGGAGGCAAGCATACGGGTCGGTTTTGGTTGTATGTGGGAGATCCGCAACGTCCTTACTGCCTGTTTGATTACACCGCCAGTCGCAGTCGATATTACCGGCGGGACGAAAGCACGATAACCACTTGTCGAATCTGTTGCACATCCGTGCGCGGTGTAATTTCCAGGCTCCAGCGAAGGCTGGTGCGGGAAGATTGATGCACGGATTTAATAACACCAATAACCGCCCCGGCGACCGCCTGCGGCCATTCGTTGTCATTAAGCTGCACCAGATCACCCGGTTTCGGGGCCATGGCATGAATGGCTTGATCCAATTCACACCGCATCCGGCCCGGACCAGCACCTTCAATAAGTGCCTGTGGGGCAATGCTGACCAAACCGGCGCGTACCGGGCGGCTGATGGCGGCGATTTCTTTCATCATCGGATCAGTCAGCAAGCGCACCGTACAGGTTTCCGGGCCGACATGTGACACGCGGCCAATGACTGCTCGATTGGCTAACACCGCATCTTCAGGGCGAATTTGTCTGTCATCGCGCCAGCCCTGGTCGAGCGTACATTCATCACCGGTGCCCGTGGAAAATCCGTCAATACTGGCGGCTCTTAACCGCTGCACGGAAAGTCCAGGGAAATTCTGATGAATCACGCGCGTTTCGCGCAGGAGCTTTTCGAGATCACTGATTCGTGTGACCAGCATGGCGATTTCATTTTGATAACGAACGCGCAGGGATTTCACCCGACTGCTGGAATTTTGATGCGGATGCAGGAACCGATTGACTCCGGTTTGCAGACCGGTAAAAACCGAGGAAAACGGGGCGACAAAAGTTCTAACGGCGTCCGAGGCGGCTCCGCGCGGGCGATTAACCACTTGCGGGTGCCGCGCACCGACAACTACGGTCGCCAGCGCCGCGAAGTTAAGAATCCAGAACCACTTTCGCGGGGTCATTTTCATCATGCCTTCCTCCGGAAAGCATACGCTAACTGTCGGCTGTTTAAAAATTCAGACAGCCTTACGGACTGCCGCCGTGCGCGGCAAAGGCGGCAGATCACATTTCGTCGGTGTCTGATTCCAAGGCTTCCTTGAGCTCTTCCAGATTTTCCAGCAGTACGTTGGTACCGCGGGCCACGCAGGTCAACGGATCTTCCGCCAACCTCACCGGCAGGCCGGTGGCCTGTGATATTACCTTGTCAATCCCCCGCAGCAGGCTGCCGCCACCGGCCATGGTAATTCCGGTCTCTACCAGATCGGCGGCTAATTCCGGCTCCGCGCGTTCGAGTGTATGGGTAACGGCATCGATAATTTTACCGATTGGCTCCAGAAGAGCCTCGCGAATTTCCTCGCTGGTGATGATACATTTACGGGGTAATCCGCTGATCATATCCCGCCCGCGAACTTCCATGGTGGTTTCCGGCCCAACGGTGCTGGCCGAGCCGAGCTCAATTTTTATGCGCTCGGAAAATTGTTCACCAATCATCAGATTGTATGTTTTTTTCATGTGGTTGATGATGGCTTCATCAAAATTATCACCGGCGGTGCGGATGGATTCGGAAACCGCCATGTCGCCAAGGCTGATAATGGCCACTTCCGTCGTGCCGCCGCCAATATCCACAATCATGCTGGCTGTCGGCTCACGAATGGGCAGCCCGGCACCGATGGCGGAAGCCATCGGTTCGCTGACGAGGTATACCCGACGTGCTTCTGCCTGCAGAGCGGAATGAAATACGGCCTGCTTTTCAACGGCGGTAATGCCCGATGGGATGGCAATGACTACGCGCGGACGCACAAACCGGCGTCGGCCATGGACGCGGCGAATAAAGTACGTGAGCATGGCTTCAGTGATTTCAAAGTCGCTGATCACGCCATCTTTAAGCGGCCGCACGGCGGTAATATTTCCCGGAGTTTTACCAAGCATTTCCTTGGCAACAAGACCAACGGCATTGCCGTTGTGCAAAACAATATTTGTCCCTTTTTTTACCGCTACCACAGAAGGCTCGTTAAGGACAATACCCTGCCCGCGCACGCACACCAACGTGTTGCACGTTCCGAGGTCAATGCCCATATCGAGGGAAAACCAGCCCAACATTGAATCAAAAAACACGCCAAAGCGCTCCGCGACAGAACCTTGAACCGGCCGGTTACGGCAAACACCGCATCCTTGTGCGTCGCCGAACACGGCCCTCCCTGCCCCCTTCCAGCCTGACTATAAGATACCACATTATCGGATTTAGCGATATTGGCGAAAATGGATAACCCGGCGTCACTGCCACCTTATCCATGCCAACGCCTTAATCCAATTTGATGGCGGTCCGACTTTCCGGAATACATCTATGGCGGCCGCTTTCTTAGAAGCCGATCATCGTTTTATATTCAATGACTATGTAAATCAAGGAACCCAAGGTCGCAAAAAAGCCGATAATAGCCAACGCCGTATACACATTTGGTTGCGGCCGTACGGTAATTCGGGCGGGTGGGTTTACACGTGACATGACGACTCCCGGCAAATTAAAAATCAATTCCTAACCGCACCGCTTCCACGCAATTTCGCGGAAGCAACTGCCTGCGGTATCCACGGCCGAATTGGCCTGCGGAACAACAAACAACCGCATCATAAGCCGAACACACATCCGGCTTACATTTTGGCTCATTTATACGCCCGGGCCACTCATGACCATTTCCTTCGGGGCAATCGTGCTGCCCGGAGCCTGCAGCGACACCACGCCGACAGATTCAGTGGCATCGGCCTTTTGCACAACTACATCGCCGATATATCGGCCATTGGAATAAATCGTCAACCGCGTACCTTTGCCCACGCCGTCACGCGATCCCAGTGACGAACTGACATAGGTGTGGCCATTATAGCTGGCGACTTTCAACACCACGCCGTTGACTTGTACCGACGTTGGCACACCCGCCACTGCGGTCGACAGCGTGCTGGATGTCGGGCTGGAAGTTTTAGCGGCAACTTCCATCTTGGACATCTGCCGATGCAGAGAAGCAACGCTCTCTTGAAGAACCTGAATGGTCTGCCGGGCGATATTACGTTCGTTGGTCAGCTCGGTGATACGGCGACCAAGTTCAGCATTTTGATTCACATAAGTCAGGAGCTTCGGACGCATCCCATTAAGAGTGGTATTCTGCCCCGCAACCTGTTTGTTGAGCGAACTGACTGTACTGGTCAAATCTGTGATGCTGGTCTGCAACTGGCTCTTCGCCACCCGCAACTGTGCAATAGTTGTCTGATCATCAGCCAGCTTGGATTGCAAATCCAAAATGGTATTGTTCAAACGACCGGCCTTTTCGGCAGCCGTCTGAAGCGCGGCGGTAAGCTGTGTCTGCAGGTTGGTGTTGGCCTGCTGCAATTGACTGGTCATCGCCTGCGCCACAATCTGCGCTTTTTGCGATGTTGCCACCTGGCTGCGATAATTCTGTTGCTTATCGGCAAACAAAATGACCAGAACGGAAAGTACCAGTGCCAGCACAAGCTGCAAGAGCACAAACGTTTTTGTTAGAGTATTCAAGAGGGCCTCCTGTGGGTAAACAAATCCAAATCAGACCACGTCAACTTCATGCCAAAGCAAAGACTTTACTCTGACTTTCTCCCGCCGCAATTCCAGAAGTTTAATAGCCAGCGGCAACCTGTCAAGGAAAAAATGAATAATCGGACGATTCGCGGTTATTTTTTTTCACCCTCCGCGCCGCCATAAATCGGAAAATCGTCGCCCGCAACATGGACTTCCCTGTTCAACCATGCGGCTTTTATGGCTGTGTCAATGTTATCGCGTTATCCTCAACCGCTGTTTATACCAAACCGGGAAATTAAAATTCAAAATATTAAAAAATTTCAGCGACCGAAGAAATCGACGCTCCGTGCCAAGGCTGATCGCAAGTCGCTGCGCGGCACGATGCGATCAATAAAGCCCTTGCTTAACAGGAACTCGGCACGTTGGAATCCTTCCGGCAATTCCATGCGAATGGTATTGGCGATTGTCCGCGGCCCCGCAAAGCCAATCATCGCTTTTGGCTCCGCGATAATCAGATCTCCGAGCATCGCAAAACTCGCCGTTACACCCCCCGTCGTGGGATCCGCCAGCACACTGACGAACAAACCGCCATGACGATGATGTCGGGCCAGGGCGGCCGATGTTTTGGCCATCTGCATGAGACTGATGGTGCTTTCCTGCATACGCGCCCCACCAGAACATGAAATAATCACGATCGGCAGATGCTCAGCTGTGGCACGTTCCACCGCACGCGTTATTTTTTCGCCCACAACCGCCCCCATCGAGCCGGCCAGAAACGTAAAATCCATCGCGGCCAGAATAATCGGACGGCCTTTAACAAACGCTCGACCCGTTAATACACCATCTTTGGAGCCGGTAAGTTTTTGGGCTTCGGCAAGTTGTTGGCGATAGGCCTTTTTAGCTGAAAAGCGAAGTTGATCTGTTGGAGAAAGAAGTGCATCCATCTCCTCGAATGATCCGTCATCGGCCAGCATGGCGATGCGTTGGCGTGCTGAAACACGAAAATGGTGCTTACAGCCGGGACATGTGTGGAAGTTTTCTTCCATTTCCTTGCGAAAGATCATTTGGCTGCATCCCGGGCACGCCAGCCAAAGCCCCTCCGGCACATTCACATGCTTCCGGGCCGGAGCGAAGTTCTGGGAGTTATTTACTTGTGTCGATGCCTGTTGCGCCATAGTCATCTGTGTCATGTTGCTTTCCTTATGCCATCCGTTGCCATTCAAGCATCGTCCATCCTGCGGTAATTATGAACCGCCGACAATGCCCGATAACCACACACCCCGCGCTGGTGGTATTTATTTAGTTGCTATGATAAGACTCTCAACGCTTCAAGGCAATACTTTTTTTTTAATTCATTAAGATTCGCCATGAACATTGGATAGGATATTTCGCGTTTTAAGATATTTTTCGGTTCCCAGACAAAAAAAGTGAATAATTTTACCTTTTTACGAATATATTGATTATAGTTATCGGATGTTACAAAGTTCTTGATATTTTGACAGTTGGGCATTGGCTTTCCAGCAATTTACAAATTAACGTATCCTTATATACATGACCAGTACCATCTTATCACGATATCGCCTCTGGATATTCGGCACGATGCTCGTGCTGATATTCATGTTAGCGTCCTTTGGTACCGGCATGTGGTTGCTGTTCATTGGATGGGAGAACGGCAGAATTGCCGAGGCGTCACTGAGATCGCAGCTTCTTGCCCAATCGCTGCTGGCTCGTCCGGCACCAACAAGAAACCAATTCAACGGCTATACGCTCTGGGCACGACAGACCCTTCCGCTGATTTTAGAACATCGCAATTCCTACAAACATCTCGCGTATGTCCTGGTATGGAAGAGTAATGGAACCGTGGTATTTCTTGCGTCCAGGAAGAAAGGAATATGGGAACTTAATTCCTCATTTCTCGGCCATACGCTTGACCCCGCGCAATGGCCCACTCCATCCAGCACCCGCCTGACGCTGCGAACCATTGACCAAGCCCCGTGGAGAACAGATACACGCACATATCTTGATACACAAATACCATTAGATTGGCCCGGAACTCCGACGATTTTAAGCCTCGGCTATCGCGCGGCGCAATTCAATGCCGGCTATTTTTCTGATCTGCGCCATGCGATTATCCTCTTGGCCCTGGGGGACCTGCTGGCGGGCCTGACGCTGGCTGTTCTGGCGATATTCATCAAGCGACGCTTTGATAAAAGCCGCGACCAATATACCAGAACGCTTCTTGCCCGCACCAGTTTGCTCAGCGAACGCGGCATGTTGGCCTCAGTGCTGGCCCATGAAGTGCGCTCCCCACTGACGGCATTGCGATTTAATCTCCATTTCATGCACACCTTACTGGATTGCCCGGACAGCAATCCCGCAGGCCACGCGGAACTTCTTGCTTCCTGCGAACGTGAAGTGCGCAGACTGGATCTCATGCTGGATGATTTTCTTACCCGTACACAAATTGTCGGCCAAGCGCGGGAAAGTTCACTGAACACCGTGGTGACCGAAGCACTGGATTTCCTCAAGCCCGCGCTGGCCAATCAGAACATTCGTGTTATTACCCACCTGGACCCCGCTGATCCGCATGTATCGATCAGTTCTGATGAATTACGCCAGGTGCTGCTGAATTTATGCACCAATGCCCAGGAGGCCATGCCGCGGTCCGGGTCTTTGGTCCTTTCGACGGTTGCCGAACCGGAAAATGCGGTGCTTCTGGTGCGTGACAGCGGCAAAGGCATCGCGCCGGATGTACAGGAACGATTATTCGATCCGTTTTTCACCACCAAACCGCGCGGCAGCGGACTGGGCCTGGCGCTGGTGCGGCGGGTGGTTACAGGGGCCGGGGGCGGTGTATTTTTTGAAAGCCAACTGCAACGTGGAACAACCTTTCGAATTGTTCTGCCCCGCGCCATGGCCACAACCGCCGATACCGGAAACGTCCCCGCTGATTTTAACGAAATGACGGCGTTGCGTGCCACTCTCAACGCGCCTCTGATACAATCACCATTGTCAGATAAGGAATCCTAAGATGATGGAAACCCCTCCCCGCCGACGTGGACGGATATTGCTGGCGGAAGATGATCAAAGCGTATTGGACGCTTTAACCATGGTGCTCAAGCACGCCGGGTATGAGGTGCTCTCCGCCCGCACGGGCCGCGAGGCTCTGCGCATGTTAAGCACGGATATTCATTTGTTAATATCTGATTTATGGATGCCACAAATGGACGGCCTGGCCCTGCTTGATGAAGCCCGCCGCACCGTACCGGCCATGCAGACCGTCATTATTACCGGCAACGCCACCGTCCCCAGCGCTGTGCGTGCCATGAAACTTGGGGCCTTTGATTATCTCACCAAGCCTTTTACCCCGCCGGATCTCCTCGACGTGGTGGAGCGGGCCATGGAACACGGGCGGTTGAACAATGACTTAAACGCCTTTGCGGCGGAAATCAGCAATACGCAAATTGAATCACTCATCGGGCGTTCCCCGGCCATGCTGGAAGTCGCGCAGTGCATACGCCGTGTTGCTCCGTTCAAAAGCACCGTACTGGTCGAAGGCGAAAGCGGTACCGGCAAGGAACTGGTCGTACGGGCGATCCACCAATTAAGCACGCGAAAAGATAAAGCCTTTATCGCTTTCAATTGCGCTGCCGTGCCGGCAACTCTTGTTGAAAGCGAGTTGTTTGGTCATGAACGCGGCGCCTTTACCGGCGCTGATGCCAAAACCTCCGGCTACTTTGAAGCGGCCAACGGTGGAACACTTTTTATTGACGAAGTTGGCGAACTTGAGCCGTCCATTCAAACCAAGCTTTTGCGAGCCGTGGAATCCGGCAATGTCATGCCGGTAGGCTCCACACGGGAAAAAGTGGTCGATGTGCGCGTGCTGGCCGCCACAAATACCAATCTGGCCAAAGCGGTGGAAGAAAAGCGGTTTCGCGCGGATTTATTTTATCGCCTTAATGTGGTTCGCATTGAATTACCCCCATTGAGAAAACGCCCGGAAGATATCGCCTTACTTACCGCCTCGCTGGTACGCCGCCTCGCCAGTGAATATCATCTACCGGAACCAACCATTGCGCCATCGATGATTGCAGCCATGCAGGGTTACGACTGGCCCGGCAATGTGCGCGAACTGCGCAACGCTCTGGAAAGCCTTCTGGTATTGCAGCAGAAAAATGTACTCACCGAAGCAGACCTGCCGCAATATATTCGCAATCCCAATGCCCAGAGGCAAAATGCCAGCCTTGATTTAGACCGCGCCGAGCGCGACGCCATTGAACGTGCCTTGCGCCAGCATCATAACGACCGTACGGCGGCGGCGGATGCTCTTCGCATCAGCGTGCGAACACTATACCGAAAAATGTCGCGTTACGGTTTAACCTGATAGTATAAATATGCTCGAAAATTTCGTTATGATACCAATGCCGGTAAGTTGATTGGTTACACGATTAAAAAAAGGAACATCATGAGTCGCGATAAAGCACCCAAACGCCATAAGCGCAGGGAACCCTCCGTTTCAAAGCCTGTTGCGCCGCCGCGCCCGGATCCGGAAACACTGGAAATTGTGCTTTGGCCTGATCCGGTGCTCACGCGTCGGGCAGGTGATGTGGAACAAATTGATTCCTGGTTGTTACAGGTTATCGAACGCATGAAACACCTCATGGAAGCCCACGAAGGCGTCGGATTGGCGGCACCACAGGTCGGCTTGCCGCTGAGACTTTTTGTCATGGCCGAAAAGGCCAAGGCGGATCAAGCCATCGCCGTCATTAATCCCGTACTGGAGTTGGGATCAGAAACGCAGGAAGCTGAAGAAGGCTGCCTGTCCCTGCCGGGCATTCGCGGGCAGGTCATACGGGCCAAACAAATCACCCTGACTGGTTACGATATTAAAGGCGGTCCCATTTCCATGCCGTTGGAAGACTTCCCGGCTCGCATTGCGCAACATGAAAACGACCACCTTGATGGCGTGCTGATCATTGCCCGAATGCCACCCTCCGCCCGAATCGCACTTGGCAAAAAGCTGCGCGAACTCGAAGCCAAGGCGCAATAAACAGCGACGTGTTACGGACAACGCTGCCAGAGGCAAAAAGACCCAGTCAGATTGCAAAGGTTATTTCTTGGCGGCCCCTTAGCTCGACTTTTGCCATTTTTCAGGTGTATTTTTTATGATGGCAGACTTTAAAAAGATCGGACTCCCCCGTATCTTCGCAAGTAGTAACAACCATGCGAACCGGAAAGGAGTCCGATAT
>Ga0080006_1138962_pt1 | contig 19123 bp, 10 predicted proteins | sample RS3BMetagenome_FD_69209 | JGI IMG/M metagenome (GOLD analysis project Ga0080006, IMG submission 69209) | Ferric oxide microbial mat and aquatic microbial communities from Rainbow Spring, Yellowstone National Park, USA - RS3B (SPADES... ... | reverse complement strand
CCCCCGCTCCCCCCCCCGTCTTCACCCCCCTCCCCCCCCCCTTTCCCTCCCCCGCCCCGCCGCCCCCCGCGGCCCCTAGTGGCGCGCCCGCCGCCGCGCCCCCCCCCCGCCGGGGAGGGCCATAGGTCACCGTTGACGCCAATCCGCAGGCCATGCAGGGGACAAATTCCCCGACCGGAACGGGACTTCGGTCCCTATCTCGGCGCCGGGGTTCGGTGGTCCGATACAAGAGGCCGAGACTAACCGGTGTCAGATGGAGGTAGGGCAATGGACGCCTCACGACAAGCGCAGACCATGACGCGCATGTTCTCCCGGGTGCTGGGTCCCTTCCTCGTCATTGTCGACATCACCGCCATAGTGCGCGCCTCGGACATGTCGACATTGGTGGCGCAGTTCGAGGCCAATTCGCTGTGGACGTGGGTGGCCGGCGCCTTCGTCCTGGTGTTCGGGCTCGTCGTCGTCGCGGCACACGAGTACTGGCACGGTGTCGCGGCGATCATCGTATCCACGCTGGGCTGGCCTATCACGCTGCGCGGGCTGCTCCTCTTGGCCTTTCCCCAGGCGTTCGTATCGGTGGCCAACAGCATGATCGGCAACCAGGGTACGTGGATTTCGCTCTGCGTCGTTTTCGCCGCGATCGGGCTGTACCTGACCTATGTCGGCTGGGCTCCTCCGGGGAAGCGGCCGACACCGCAAGCGACGGGTGAGACGCGTGACGTTCCGCGGGCTGCGTGATCGGAACCCGGTGTCGACGTCACGCCGCCCGGTCCATGCTGCATGTCTGATTATCAAGAGCGCGGCGTGACCAGCCAGGCTCACGCACCCGAGGACAGCACCGGCGACATCGCCGCGGCTTTGCGCACCGATTTCGCTGATGAGTTCGACACGTCGACGGCCGTTGCCAGCGCTGCGGTGGAGGACATGGCAACGTTGGCGCGGGGTTCGGGCGTCCTGGTGGTCAAACGCGGTCCCAACGCCGGATCGCAATTCTGGTTGGACCAGCCGGTGATGTCGGCCGGCCGGCATGCCGCCTGCGACATCTTCCTCGACGACATCAGCGTCAGCCGCAGGCACGCCGAATTCCGCAACGAGGACGGCCACTACCGCGTGGTCGACCTCGGCAGCCTCAACAGCACCTATGTCAACCGTGTGCCCGTCGACTCGGCGGTGCTGGCCGACGGTGACGAGATCCAAATCGGCAATTTCCGGCTGGTCTTCCTTACCGGGCCGGAGAGGCGTTGACACCAGCGAGGAGGCTCTCGTGAGCACGAACGCCGGCATCGGGCAAGTCGGGGTCCAACAGATTCTCGAGCGTGCGGGAATCCTCGAATCTGTCGAACCCGGCACGGCTGCGGCACTGGTCGAGCAGCTGGATCCGGCCGAATTCGCGGCGGGCCGGACGATCTTCCACGAGGGCGACCCTGGCGATCGGGTGTACATCATCGTTGCGGGCAAGGTGAAGATTAGTCTCTGCGGCCCGGGCGGCCGCACCAATCTGCGGGCGATCATGGGCCCGACGGACGTCTTCGGGGAATTAGCGGTATTCGACCCGGGCCCCCGAACCTGCACTGCCACAGCGGTCACCGACGTGCGAACGGTGTGGTTGGACCGCACCATGCTGCGGGCGTGGATGGCCGAGTGGCCGGGGATCGCCGAGCAGCTGCTGCAGGTGCTGTCCCGGCGGCTGCGAAACACCGACGACGAACTGATCGACCTGGTGTCCAGCGACGTGGCCGCCCGGATCGCCCGTCAGCTGCTGTTGCTGGCCGAGCGCTTCGGCACGCCGGAGGGCGGCGCGCTGCGGGTCGTGCACGAGCTGAGCCAGGACGAGATGGCCCAACTGGTCGGCGCGGACCGGACATCGGTCAACAAGGCACTGCGCCACTTCGTGAGCCGCGGCTGGATCGTCGCCGAAGGCAAGACCGTGCTGATAGTCGAGCCGCAGGCGCTGGCCCGCCGCGCGGCCGCCGGCAGCACGCCGGACGCCCACCCGATTCGGCGCCGACGCCCACTGCGCGCCACCGCTTGAAGCCCGCGGCGGTATACCGTCAACCAATGAGCGACTACGCCTGTGAGCCGGTCGACAGGCTGCCCTTCTCGACCCCGGAGAAGTCGCAGCGCTACCGGACCGAGAACTATTGCGGCGCCGTGGGTCTCAATTGGTACCTGACCGATCCGACCCTGCAGTTCACCATGGCCTACTATCTGCAGCCCGGCGAGTTGGAGTTCGCCGAGCGCCACCTCACGCGGTTCGGTGACCTGATGGGCGGTCCGGTGGCGCGGTGGGCCGACGAAACCGACCGCAACCCGCCGCGCCTCGAGCGCTACGACCGGTGGGGACACGACATCAGCCGGGTCGTGATGCCCGCGTCGTTCATCGAGTCCAAGCGTGCGATCCTGGACGCCCAGCAGGCGCTGCGCGCCGAAGCCAAGGCCGCCAAGATCAGTTCGGGGCTGCCGCTGTTCGCCTCCAACTACCTGCTCAACCAGGCCGACATCGGGATGGGTTGCGCGCTCGGCACCGGCGGCGGCATGGTGCAGTCGCTGGTGGCCGCCTACGCGCCGGCCGACGTGCGCGAGCACGTACTGGCCAAATTCGCCTCCGGCGAGTGGGCGGGCGAGACGGCGCAGCTGCTCACCGAACGCACCGGCGGCTCCGACCTGGGTGCGCTGGAGACCACCGCGACCCGAAACGGCGATTCCTGGTTGCTGAACGGGTTCAAGTGGTTTGCATCCAACTGCGCCGGTGAGGCGTTCGTCGTGCTGGCCAAACCCGAGGGCGCGCCCGACTCCGGCCGCGGCGTCGCCAATTTCCTGGTGCTGCGCACCCGGCGCGACGGTTCCCGCAACGGGGTGCGGGTGCGGCGGCTCAAGGACAAGCTCGGAACCCGGTCCGTCGCCTCCGGCGAGGTGGAATTCGTTGACGCCGAAGCGTTTCTGCTCTCCGGCGAGCCGAGTCCCGACATCGGCCCGTCCGATGGCAAGGGGCTTGGGCGCATGATGGAGCTGACCAACGCGGCCCGGCTTGGCATCGCGTTGTTCGCGCTCGGCAATGCGCGTCGCGCTCTGGTCGAGTCGCTGTGCTTTGCGCGGCAGCGGCGGGCGTTTGGCGAGCCGCTCATCGCCAAGCCGTTGATGCGCCGCAAGCTGGCCGAGATGATCGTCGATGTCGAAGCGGCGCTGGCGATGGTCTTCGACGGCATCGGAGCCACCAACCATCGCCAGCCGGCCAGCAGGCGTCAGCGCATCGCGGTGCCTGTCACCAAGCTCAAGGTGTGTCGGCTGGGGATCACCGCGGCGTCGGACGCCATCGAGATCCACGGCGGCAACGGCTATGTCGAGACGTGGCCGGTGGCGCGGCTGTTGCGTGATGCGCAGGTGAACACCATCTGGGAGGGCCCCGACAACATCCTGTGCCTGGACGTACGGCGAGGTATCCAAAAGGCGCGTGCACACGAAACGCTACTGGAGCGGATGCGCGACGCGGTGTCGGTCTCCGACGACGGTCCTGATGGGGACACCACCCGCCTGGTCGCCGACCGCGTCGAGGATCTGGATGCGGCGATCACGGCCTGGGGCAAACTCGCTCCGCAGGTGGCCGAGGCTCGGTTGTTCCCGTTGGCGCAATTCATGGGCGACGTCTATGCCGCGGCCTTGCTCACCGAGCAGGCCGCCTGGGAGCGGGAGACCCGCGGCGACGACCGCAAAGCGCTCGTCGCCCGGCTGTACGCGCAGCGCTACCTGGCCGACCGCGGGCCATTGCGCGGGATCGACGCCGAGTCCGACGAGGCGCTGGAGCGGTTCGACGAACTTGCCGACGGCGCGTTGAGTCTGTAGCGCGAGCAGACACAAAAACCCCGCGACACGCCGTGCCGAGGGAGCCTTTGCGTCTGATCACGGTAGAAAACAGGCAAGCGAAGCTAGACCGGGATCAGCCCGTGCTTGCGGGCCACACGCCACCACTGCTGCTTATCCCGCAGCAGGTGCATCGACTTGCGGATCAGCAGACGAGTCTCGTGCGGGTCGATGACCGCATCGATGAACCCGCGCTCGGCGGCGATCCACGGGACCGCCATGTTGAGGTTGTAGCCCTCGATGAAATCTCTCTTGATGGCCTGCGCCTCGGGAGTGGTCGGGTCGGGGAACCGCTTCATCAGCAACTGCGCGGCCCCCTCGGCGCCGATGACCGCGATGCGCGCGGTGGGCCACGCGAAGTTGAAGTCGGCGGTCAACTGCCGCGACCCCATGACGGCGTACGCACCGCCATAGGACTTGCGAACGGTGATCGTCACCTTGGGCACGTCGGCCTCGACGACCGCGTAGAGGAACCGCCCGCCGCGTTTGATGATGCCGTTCTTCTCCTGCTCCGCGCCCGGCAGGAAACCCGGCGTGTCCACCACGAAGACGAGTGGGATGTCGAACGCATCGCAGAAGCGGACGAACCGCGCGGCCTTGTCGGAGGCCTCGTTGTCGATCGCGCCGGACATGTGCATGGGCTGGTTGGCGATCACGCCCACCGTGCGGCCGTCGACCCGGGCATACCCGGTGATGATCGACTGCCCGGCCTGCGCGGCGACGTCGAGGAAGTCGCCGTCATCGAAGATCCGCAGCAAGACCTCGTGCATGTCGTAGGCCGTGTTGTCCGAGTCCGGCACGATCGAGTCCAGTTCCAGGTCGGTCGGGGTGATCTCCGGCTCCAGCCCCGGGTTCACCACCGGCGGCTTCGCGAAGGCGTTGGACGGCAGGAACGACAAGAAGTCCCGCACGTACTGGAACGCGGCGGCTTCGGACTCCACCACCTGGTGGATGTTGCCGTAGTGGGCTTGGGCGTCGGCGCCGCCGAGTTCGTCGAGGCTGACCTCCTCACCGGTCACGTCCTTGATGACGTCGGGACCGGTGACGAACATGTAGCCCTGGTCGCGCACCGCCACCACGAGGTCAGTCTGGATCGGCGAATAGACCGCCCCGCCAGCGCATTTGCCCAAGATGATGGAGATCTGCGGCACCACGCCGGAGAGCGCCTCGTGGCGGCGGCCCAGCTCGGCGTACCAGGCCAGTGACGTGGCCGTGTCCTGGATGCGGGCGCCCGCGGAGTCGTTGATGCCGACGATCGGGCACCCGACCATCGCGCACCACTCCATCAGCCGGGCCACCTTGCGGCCGAACATCTCACCGACCGACCCCTGGAACACCGTCTGGTCGTGGGAGAACACCCCGATCGGCCGCCCGTCGAGCATGGCGTGGCCGGTGACCACGCCGTCGCCGTACAGCGCGTTGGGGTCGTTGGGGGTTTTCGCCAGCGCGCCGGTCTCCAGGAAGGTACCCGGGTCGACCAGCGCATGGATGCGGGCGCGGGCGCTCGGGATGCCTTTCTTGTCGCGCTTGGCGACGGCCTTTTCACCGCCGGGCTCTTTGGCCAGCTCCAGGCGAACGTGCAGCTCGGCCAGCTTCTCGGCCGTGTTGTGCTGAACCGGAGCCGGCCCGGAAGCCTGCAGAGTCTCAGTCACTACTTGCCCACCTCATTCGTGTGGCGCTCGATCTCTTTCAGGGCCTCGCTCATGTGGGCGCCCACCTTGGCGATGTAGGGCTCGTCGATCGCCTGGATGTGCTCACCGCCGATGGGTACCACCTCGAGGTCGGATACGTACTCGCCCCAGCCGCCGTCGGGCTTGCGGATGGCATACCGCGGCTCGAACATGATGACGTCGTCGTGGTAGCGGTCGGCCATGTAGAGCGTGACATGGCCGTCATACGGCTCGATCTGGACCGTCTCCAACGCCCGGTTGTCCAGGTATGACGTCCGCTGGTGCTCGACGATGCCGCCCGGTATCTGCACGCCGCTTTGCTGGACGACGTCCAACACGAACTTGACCTGCCCCTCGTCATCGAGCTCTTCGAGCTGCTCGTAGGGGATCGCGGGAATCTCGACGTTGAAAGTCCGCTCGGCGAACCTCGCATACCGGTCCCAGCGCTTGCGGGTTTCTTCCCTGGTCTGCGGAATCTCCTCACCGGCCCGGACAGTGTCGATCATGCCGACGAACGCCACGGTCGCGCCCACTCTTTTGAGCCCGATCGCGCACGCGTAGGCCAGTGCGCCGCCGAGCGACCACCCGATCAGGACGAACGGCTTGTCCCCGTTGATTTCCAGCAGTTTGGGAACATATTGGGCGGCCCGTTCCTGTACGGTGCCTTCGACCCGCTCTAAGCCGTACATCGGGGTGTGCGCCGGCAACCGGTTCAGCAGCGGCTCGTAGACCACCGTCGAGCCGCCGGCCGGGTGGAACACGAACACGGGTATCTGCGAATCGTCCTGCGGCGCTCTGATGGTGCGGACGAATCCGTCGATGACCCCTGCCTCCAGGTACTCACGCACTTTGTCAGCCAGCGCCTCGATGTTCTGCGCGTTAAGCACGTCCTCCGCGCTGATCGGCCCGTCGGCGCGCTCCGCGAGCCGCTGCGCCATCTTGGCGGCGGTCGCCTCGTCCAGCTTGGGCAGCGGGTTGAAGATGCCGCCCGGCGACTTGCCCGTGACGATCGCCCAGGTCGCGAAAGTAACCCGCTCGGCCGCGTCGCGCGGCGGCACGTCGGAGTTGAGCGCGTTGGCAACTGCCTCCCGGTTGAGCGCCTCTGCGGCACCCTTCAGGTTCGGATTGCCGCCGTTGGCCGCGGCGGCCGGGGCCTTCGCCGGGCCCGCCGGGTCGGTTGGCGGCGGCGGAATCGGCACCCCGGACGCCGGCGGGGCCGGGCGGGTCGCCGGCTCCGCTTGCGGATCGGGTGTCGGCGCCGCAACGGTGCCGGGCGCAGCGCCGCTGATCAATTCGGCCTGGGCTTGGGCGACTTCCTCCGCCGTCTGCGTCTTCTGGTACTCGTGCAACTGCTCGACCTCGTCGCGGTGCTCGACCGCGTACTCGATCAGCTTCTCGACGTTGTACAGGTTGGCGTCACGCACGGCCTGCAGCTGGATGGGCGGCAGGTCGAAGTCGTACTCGACGCGGTTTTTGATCCGCACCGCCATCAGCGAGTCCAGGCCCAACTCGATCAGCGGCACCTCCCACGGCAGGTCCTCGGGCTCGTAGCCCATCGCGGACCCGACGATCAGGCCGAGGCGCTCGCCGATGGTTTCACCCGAGTCCGGCGACCATTTGCCCATGCTGGCCGAGAAGTACCGGTTGGTCAGGCTGTCCGTCAGCGTCTCGGCGGCAGGCTCGTCGAGAGGTGCGGGCGCGTCGGTCGTGACGCCCGCCGCCTGTGCGGGCCCGACCGCCGTGCCGGCGCCCACGTGGGCGACAGAGGCCGGCAGCACCGCGCCGGAACCGGACCGGGCGACCAGCGCGTCGTACACCAGCGTGAAGGACTCGTCGACGCGGGCGTGCACCTGAACCGAGGCGCCGCCGGGATGCCGGGTCATGGTCGTCACCAGCCGGGCGCCTTCCCCGGGAACCGCGCGCTGCTCGGCGGCGGTCACCACCGCATCCGGAATAATTTCCGCCGCAGCGGCTTTCACTAACGAGGCCAGATCCGTCAGGCCCCGGGACGCGTACTCCCAGACGTGGCGGCCATCCGGCAGCGCGACGTGGTTGCCCGGCATGATCACCGAGCTGGCGCCGTGCGAGAAGTTCACGTCCAGCCAGTGCTCTTTGCGCTTGAACCGGGTAGGCGGAATGTTCGCAAAATCCTCGGGGCCTGCGGCCCGCGTGAAGAGCGTCCAGATGTCCAGGTCGTGGCCGTAGACGTAGAGCTGCGCCATGGTCGAGACCATCGACTCGACCTCGTCCTGCTTGCGGGCCAGCGTCGGGATCAGCTGGGCGTCATGCAGGCCCGCCGACGCCGTGGTCAGACCCACCTGCATCAGCGCCACCGGGTTGGGCGCCAGCTCCAGGAACGTGGAGTGCCCGCTGTCGACGGCGTTACGGACGCCGTGGGTGAAGTAGACGCTGTGGCGCAGGCCCTTCTTCCAGTAGTCGACGTCGTGGATCGGCTCGCTGCCGGGCTTGATGTAGCGGCCCTCGTGCACCGTCGAGTAGATCCCGACCGTCGGGCTCATCGGCTTGATGCCCTGCAGTTCCGCGGCGAGCTCGCCCAGCAGCGGATCCATCTGCGAGGTGTGACTGGCGCCCTTGGTCTGGAACTTACGGGCGAACTTGCCTGAAGATTCCGCGCGCGCGATGATCGCGTCGACCTGCTCGGGCGGGCCGCCGATGACGGTCTGGGTGGGTGCGGCGTAGACGCACACCTCCAAATCGGGGAAGTCGGCGAACACCGTCTTGATCTCCTCGGCGGAATACTCCACCAGCGCCATCAACCGGATGTACTCGCCGAAGAGCATCGCCTCGCCCTCGCCCATCAGGTGCGAGCGCGAGCAGATCGTCCGGGTGGCGTCGCGCAGCGACAGCCCGCCGGCGAAGTAGGCGCACGCGGCCTCGCCCAGCGACTGGCCGACCACCGCGGCCGGCTTCGCGCCGTGGTGTTTGAGCAGCTCGCCCAGTGCGATCTGGATCGCGAAGATGGTGACCTGGGTGGTTTCGATGCCGTAGTCCTGCGAGTCGTCGAGGATCAGCTCGAGCACCGAGTAGCCCAGCTCGTCCTGGATCAGCGCGTCGACCTTCTCGATCCATTCGGCGAAGACCGGGTTGCGCAGGTAGAGGCTCTTGCCCATCTTGCGGTGCTGGGCGCCGAATCCGGCCAGCACCCACACCGGGCCGCTGGTCACCGGGCCGTCGGCGCTGAACACGTTCGGCCGCTGCTTGCCCTCGGCCACCGCGCGCAGGCCCTTGATGGCCTCCTCGTGGTCGTGGGCCAACACCACCGCGCGCGAGCGGCCGTGGTTGCGCCGCGACAGCGCCCGCCCGATCGACTCCAGCGACGACGCCTGCCCTTCGGGGCTTTCCATCCAGTCCGCCAGCTCGGCGGCCGCGGCCTTCTTGCGGGAAGTCAGGAATGCCGACACGGCCAGCGGAATCAGCGGCTTGGTGGGCTCCGCGGCCTCCTGCGCCGCCAGCTCTTCCAGCGCGATTTCCTTGAGCCGCAGCGCCTCGTCGGTGACGCCCGGAAGTTCGGGCTCGGTCTCCTGCGCCGCGTCGACGTCGGGGATGATGTTGCCGAAGTCGTCGAACCGCAACGAGTGGGCTTCAAGTTTGGGCGCTTCGGCCGCTTCGGCGGCGGCCTTCAACTCGGGTTCTGCCTCCCGCGGCTCTTCCGCCTCTGTCACCTCTTTTGCAATGACGTCGCGGGGCAGGACTTCGCGCACCACCACGTGCGCGTTCGCCCCACCGAAGCCGAAGCTCGACACCCCGGCCAACGCGTAACCGCCGTAGCGCGGCCAGTCGGTGGCCTTGTCGACCACCTTCAGGCGCATCCCGTCGAAGTCGATGTACGGGCTGGGCCCGGCGAAGTTGATCGACGGCGGCAGCTTGTCGTGTTGCAGCGCCAGCACCACCTTGGCCATGCTGGCCGCACCGGCCGCGGACTCCAGATGGCCGACGTTGGTCTTCACCGCGCCCAGCAACGCCGGGCGGTCGGCGGGGCGGCCCTTGCCGACGACGCGGCCCAGCGCCTCGGCCTCGATCGGGTCGCCGAGGACGGTTCCGGTGCCATGCGCCTCGATGTAGTCGACGTTGCGCGGATCGATGCCGGCGTCCTTGTAGGCCCGGCGCAGCACGTCGGCTTGTGCATCCTGGTTGGGAGCGATCAGCCCGTTGGACCGGCCGTCGTGGTTGATTGCACTGCCGGCGATTACGGCCAGAATCTGATCGCCGTCGCGGCGCGCGTCGGCGACCCGCTTGAGCACCAGCATGCCGGCGCCCTCGGAGCGGGTGTATCCGTCGGCGTCCGACGAGAACGACTTGATCCGGCCGTCAGGGGCCAGCACAGCGCCGATCTCGTCGAAACCGAGCGTCACCGCCGGCGTGATCAGGGCGTTGACGCCGCCGGCGACCGCCGCGTCGCATTCGCCGTTGCGCAGGGCCTGCACGGCCTGGTGGATCGCCACCAGCGAACTCGAGCAGGCGGTGTCCACGGCGATCGATGGGCCGCGGAAATCGTAGAAGTAGGACACCCGGTTGGCGATGATCGAGGTGGCCGTGCCGGTGATCGCGTATGGGTGGGCGGTCGTCGGATCGGACACCGCCATCATGGCGTAGTCGTTGTTGGAGACGCCGACGTAGACGCCGACGGGCTTGCCGCGCAGGCTGGACGCCGGGATGCGGGCGTGCTCGAGCGCCTCCCAGGTCAGTTCCAGCGCCATCCGCTGCTGCGGGTCGATGTTGTCCGCTTCGGTTTTGGCCACCGCGAAGAACTCGGAGTCGAAGCCCTTGATGTCCTTGAGGTAGCCGCCGCGGGTGCGGGCCTTCGCGACACGCTCGGCCAGTCGCGGCTCCTCGAGAAACTCCGACCAGCGGCCCTCGGGCAGGTCCGTGATGGCGTCGCGGCCCTCCATCAGTGCCCGCCACGTTTCCTCGGGGCTGTTCATGTCGCCGGGCAGGCGGGTGGACAAGCCCACAATCGCGATGTCGACCCGCTCCGCGGGGCCGTTGCGCGACCAGTCGACGACGTCGACGCCGTCATCCGCGACTTCGGGTTCGCCCTCGATGATCCGGGTGGCCAGCGACTCGATGGTCGGATGCTGGAACGCGACCGCGACCGACAGCGTGACACCGGTCACGTCTTCGATGTCGGCGGCCATCGCCACGGCGTCGCGCGACGACAAACCCAATTCCACCATCGGAACCGACTCGTCGATCTCATCCGGTGACTTCCCGACGGCCTTACCCACCCAGTTGCGCAGCCACTCCCGCATCTCGGGGACCGTCATGTCGGGCTTCTTGGCGGGTACCCCGCCAACGGCATTGGGGGAGTTGTGAGGGTCAGGTTCAGTGTCAGCCATGGTTCTTCGGATTCAGTCGGTTGCGCTGGCAAAAGTCGTCGGGGAACCGACGCCGCTGCGCAGGCTGCCGTCGAGGTAGGCGGCACGGCAGGCGCGGCGCCCGATCTTGCCGCTGGACGTACGTGGAATAGTTCCCGCCTGCACCAGCAGCAAGTCGCGGACTGTCACCCCGTGACGCACGGCGATGGCCGCTCGGATGTCGTCGGCGATGGGCTGGTAGTCCAGCTTGTGCGTGCCGGCGGCACGCTCGGCGACGATCACCAACTGCTCGGAGGTGTCCTCGGGATCGAACTTGAGGCCGACGTGCGGATTGTCGAACACCACCTTGGGCAGCTGGTTAGCCGGGACCGAGAACGCGGCGACGTAGCCGGTGCGCAATGCGCGACTGGCTTCTTGAGCCGAGTATTCGAGGTCCTGCGGGTAGTGGTTGCGGCCGTCGATGATCACCAGGTCCTTGATCCGGCCCGCAATGTAGAGGTGCCCCTTGTAGTAGGTGCCGTAGTCACCGGTGCGGACCCACAGCCCGTCGTCGGCGGCACCCTCGGCGTGCGACTGTGCGATGCGCGACTTGAGGATGTTGCGGAAGGTCTCGTTGGTCTCGTCTTGCTTGCCCCAGTAGCCGGTGCCCAGGTTGTTGCCGTGCAACCAGATCTCCCCGATCTGCCCGTCCGGCAGCTCGCTGGCCGAGTCGGAATCCACGATGACGGCCCACTCGTCGACACCGATGACACCCGCGGACACCTGGGGGACGGCGTTGGGTGCGTCGGGCGCCACCTCGACGAAGCGCTGTTTGTTCAGCTCGTCGCGGTCGACGTGAATGACTCTCGGTGCCTCGTCCATCGGTGTGGTGGAGACGAACAGCGTCGCCTCGGCCAGACCGTAGGACGGCTTGATCGCGGTGTCCCGCAGGCCGTAGGGCGCAAATGCTTCGTAGAACTTGCGCATCGACGCCGGGGACACCGGCTCGCTGCCGTTGAGGATCGCCTTGACATTGCTCAGGTCCAGCGGCGGCTCACCGTCCCTGGGCACGCCGCGCAACGCTGCGTGCTCGAAGGCGAAGTTCGGCGCCACGGTGATGACTTCGCACTCCGGGTCGTCCTCGGGCTTGCGCGCCATCTCCCGGATCCACCGCCCGGGCCGGCGCACGAACGCGGCCGGCGTCATGAAGGTGAAGTTGTGGCCGATCACCGGCGACAGCAGCGCCGTGATCAAGCCCATGTCGTGGAAGAACGGCAGCCAGGACAGGCCGCGGTCACCTTCCTTGCCTTCCAGGCCTTGCAGCACCTGCAGCACGTTGGTGGGCAGATTGAGATGGGTGATCTGCACGCCGGTCGGTGTGCGGGTGGAGCCGGAGGTGTACTGCAGGTAGGCGATGGTGTTCTCGTCGGCGTCCGGTTCCAGCCAGGTGGAGGCGACCTCGGTGGGTACCGCGTCCACGGCGATCACGCGGGGCCGTTCCCTGGCCGCACGCGCGCGGATGAACTTGCGGACACCCTCGGCGGCCTCGGTGGTGGTCAGGATCGTGGTTGGCGTGCAGTCGTCGAGCACGGCATGTAGCCGGCCGACGTGGCCCGGCTCGGCCGGGTCGAATAACGGCACCGCGATCCGGCCGGCGTACAGCGTGCCGAAGAAGGCGATGAGGTAGTCCAGGTTCTGCGGGCACAGGATGGCGACGCGGTCGCCAGGCTGGGTGACCTGCTGCAGACGGGCCCCGACAGCGCGGTTGCGGGCGCTGAAATCGGACCACACGATGTCCCGCGCCACCCCGTCGCGTTCGGTGGAGAAGTCAAGGAATCGATACGCCAGTTTGTCGCCGCGAACCCGCGCCCACTTCTCGACGTGACGCACCAGGTTCGTGTTGTCAGGGAACGTGATCTTCCCATTCACGATGAACGGGTTGTGGTACGCCATAACGCTCTCCTGTCACGACAGTTCTCGGTCGGCCATGCCGACGGGCCGGTTTTCGGTCGGGTACGCAGACGGGCCGGTTCTCGGCGTCGGCCGGCGCTGACAGCGTTCTCTGCATGCAAGCCATCTTCGACCCGACCGGATCCGCGACGAAGTCCTGATTGCTCTTAAATTTCTCTTAATGTTACGGGGTGGCACGTGGCAGACCAAATCACAAGGTACCGCTGATCGTGCCCGGCAAGACGCTAGCAACCGGTTGTGTCCAGTGACCGTCATCCATGCTTGGGGTGCGGCGCGTTCGCGATCAGGCCGTGAGCCCAATTCAACGTCCAGTCGGTGGCCGACTCCCCGTCCAGGCTCCAACACTGCGTGGTGGCGTACAGCGCGTGGATCGGCTGCCCGGCGCCACCGGCCAGCGTGTTGAGCGTATTCGGCAGATTTGCCACGCTGAAGGCCTCGTCGGGGGCGGCGCAGATCAAATCGCCCGGCGCGCAGATCTCGTTGGTCTGGTCGTTGAGTGCGCCGAAACCGCCCGGTCTGGCACCCGTCATCGTCAAGCCGAGGCCCGACAATACCGGCACCTCCTGCAGGGTTACCTCGGCGCCCTGGCCCGGCGGGTTGGGTCCGATATCATTGCCCACCCCTGGCTGGCGCCGACCGTCGGCGATCAACGTCACACCCAGCACCAGGTCGTCATCGACGGGTCCGCGACCGTTGCCGATATCGCTGGCGATGTCCCCGGCAATCACCGCGCCCTGCGAGAAGCCCGTCAGCACATAGCTCGTCAAAGGGCACTTGCTGTTCATGTCGCTCAGCTCTTGAACCGTTGCCCGGGTGCCCTCCGCCCGGCTTTCGTTGTAGGACATCTGCGTGTCACCGCTGAGCGGATTGTGGAACTGAGCGGTGTAGGGAACGGTGTACGTCTGCACCCGCGACGACGGAAACTGCTGGGAGATTGGCCCGGTCACCTTGTTCAGCAGTGCATTCGGGAACTGCGTCGGGTTCAGGGGGTCGTCCTGCGGCGAGGACTCCCAAGTCCCGGGAACAGCGATCAGTTGCACGTCCGGGCAGGAGGCGGCCTGAGAAGCGGGTCGCGGCTTGTGCGGGTGGGTGGAAGTCGACGGTGGCAGTACTCCGGGCGGCACCGCACTCGGCGGTGACTGCGGCCTGCGCAGCAAGACCACCGCGGCCACGATGGCCAACAACACGACGGCCGCGACGGTGATGGCGGCGATCCAGGCCAGCCTACGGTGGCGCTTACGCCGGGCGGTGGTGGCCATGTTCCTCGCCATGTTCCTGTGCCAGCAGCATCGGTCGGTGCATCGAAAATGTTCGGCGCGCAAGCGATGGGCCGTTGCGCTGTGCGCTGGCACCGTCCGGGGACTCTCCGAGCGTTATGTGTGCCGCGCGGCTAGGCGGCCGTTTTGAGCTCTGCTGCACCACCTACACGGTACCGGCATGTTGCGTGACGCCGGTTTTATCCGACTTGGGCCCAGGTCGCCGCGATCCGCACCCATGCAGGTGTCGTGAGAGTCGCTAATTCGTCGCCACCGTGTCGGCACTGTGTCGGCACCGTACTGACGCGCTTGTTGGCAGCGAATACGCGGCTGCGGTGATCGCGATCGACGCTGGCGCGATGGCCACCTTGCACTTCTTCGCGCCAACGTCGATCTCGATGGACCCTCGTCGCAACAAACGAGCTGATTCGGAATTTATGACGCGCGTCGGCCCCATCGCCGCGCTCGCGATCGCCGCTAGCGGATCGCTCCGACGATGTCGCCCGACATGGCTGCCAGTTGCCCCGACCACGAGCCCCAGCCATTGTCGCCGCCACCGGGGAAGTCGAAGTGGCCGTTGTGGCCGCCGACGGTGCGGTACTGCTGGTAGAACTCGCGGGAGCTGCCCATCGCCGCGCCCGCCTGGCCGATCATCGCGGCCGGATCGCTGGCACCGTCGTTGGTCGGGCTGTACACCCACACTCGGGTGTTGTTCTGGGCCAGCAGCGCAGCGTGCACGTACGGGTCGTGCCACTTCCACCGGCCCAACTGTGGGGCACCCCACATGCCGTTGCCGTCGACGCCGCCGAACTGCTGGAGGCCGGCGAGAATCGCACCGTTGTAATTGGTGCTCGACGGGTACAGGAAACCCGACAACGAACCGGCGAAGCCGAACCGGTCGGGGTGGAATGCGGCCAGCGCCATCGCGCCGTAGCCGCCCTGGGAAGCGCCGACGGCAGCGTGTCCGCCGGGCGCCAGACCCCTGTTGGCGGCCAGCCAGTCGGGCAGCTCGCTGGACAGGAAGGTGTCCCACTGCTTGCTGCCGTCCTGCTCCCAGTTGGTGTACATGCTGTAGGCGCCGCTGGCGGGCGCCACCACCGCGATGCCCTTGCCGGCCAGCGTGTTCATGGCGTTGCCCGCGGTGACCCAGTTGCTGACGTCCGGGGCGGCGTCGAAGGCGTCTAGCAGATAGACCGCGTGGGGACCGCCGGCGAGGAAGGCCACGGGGATATCGCGGCCCATGGCCGCAGAGGGGACCATCAAACTCTCGTATCCGGCGGCTCTCGCCTTGCCGACGGCTCCCCCCGTGACCGCCACACCGCCCAAGCAGACCGCTACCGCGGCGGCGACGACCAACCGCAGCAGCGCCGAAAGACTCAGCACGACTCTCATGTCCACCCTCCATCGTCTAGTCGCTGTGAGCACACTAGCCAGCGCCTCGGCCCGCGCGGAGCGCAGGTAGTGAAGTAGACCACACTCTTATGGTCGCGAACAGGCACCAACAAACCAACGGCGGCGACCCCGAGAGGGCCGCCGCCGTCGAGCATGTTGCGAGCGGTTAGGTGCCCTGCCCCTCATTGCCGGCGACAGAAGCGTTGGCCGGACCGGCCCCGGGCGTAGCGCCCAGCGTGCGCTGAAGGTCGGGCTTCATGGCGTTGAGTTGCGCGCCCCAATACGGCCAGTCGTGCGTGCCGTTTGCGTCGAAGTTGAACACCGCGTTGTGTCCACCGGCAGCGTTGTAGGCGTCCTGGAACTTCAGGTTGCTGGTCCGCACGAAGCCCTCCAGGAACTTCGCCGGCAGGTTGTCACCGCCGAGGTCCGACGGCTTGCCGTTACCGCAGTACACCCAGATGCGGGTGTTGTTGGCGACGAGCTTGCCGACCTGCAGAGTCGGGTCGTTGCGCGCCCATGCCGGGTCGCTCGACGGCCCCCACATGTCCGCGGTCTTGTATCCGCCGGCATCACCCATGGCCAGGCCGATCAGCGACGGGCCCATGCCTTGCGACGGGTCCAGCAGCGCCGAAAGCGAGCCGGCGTAGATGAACTGTTCGGGATGGTAGGCCGCCAGGATCAGCGCCGAAGACCCGGCCATCGACAGACCGACGGCGGCGCTGCCGGTGGGCTTCACCTGCTTCTGCGACGACAGGTACTGCGGCAGCTCGCTGGTGAGGAAGGTCTCCCACTTGTAGGTGGTACAGCCGGCCTTACCGCAGGCGGGCTTGTACCAGTCGGAATAGAAGCTGGACTGTCCGCCGACGGGCATGACAACGGCGAGGCCCGACTGGTTGTACCACTCGAATGCCGGGGTGTTGATGTCCCAGCCGTTGTAGTCGTCCTGTGCGCGCATCCCGTCGAGCAGGTAGAGCGCGGGTGCGTTGGCGCCACCGCCTTGGAACTGCACCTTGATGTCGTGGCCCATCCCGGCGGAGGGGACCTGCAGGTACTCCACCGGCAAGCCTGGGCGCGAGAAGGCCCCAGCGGTCGCGGAGCCCCCCACGACACCGATCAGGCCCGATAGCAGGGCCACGCCTGTGGCACCCACCACGAGCCGTCGTGGCATACGAGCCACGGCGCCGCGCAACCTGTCAACAACCGTCATCCTTGCTTCCTCATCCTTTCGGCCTTTCGGCGCATTCCTTCGATTGGGCGCATCGGCGATTTCGGTCGGACTGCATGCGCATGTCCGATCGCCCGGCTCCTCCTCGGGCCGTGCCGGCCCGCATCGTCGCCGCGCCTGTCCGATCGCCCGGCTCCTCCTCGGGCCGTGCCGGCCCGCATCGTCGCCGCGCTAAGCGCAGCAGCGCCCGTGTAGTCAACCACATCATGGGCCATTCGCTCTCATCGAGCAGCGCGTGCAACGTGCCTTCCGCCCCTCGATACCCAGCGATTTCGTAATTAAACATGTGCCTGACTACAACCGTTTTCGCATGTGCCCAGCGGTGGATGCTCGCTGGTAAACGGTTAAATGTGATGTTGCTGTGAATGTTTGGCCAATAACGCGCAGTGATCGGTTCGAGATTTGTTCAAAATTCTTCTGTGCGGCCCTCATTCGCGAGAGGGTGGAGGGACGGCCTCAGGTACCGGAAGCCCGCACCTGGCGAGCTCGTAGAGCGGGACACGGTCGATTCGGTACTCGGTGAACTCGTAGGCGTGCAGGACGTTGGAGAAGAACCGGTGCAGGGTCATCGGCGCCCGCACCGAACTGAGCACCGCCTGGGTCTCGGGACATTTCAACGCCGCGACCGCCTGGGCGACCCAGTCCGCGTCCAGGTATCCCGGAATGCCGGGGTAGATCTTCACCCAGGGACCATCGGCGATCACCCAATCGGGGAAGAGGTTCTTGTCGTGACCGATGCGCCCGTGTTTCAGCCGCTCAGTATGTTGGGCGAGCGGATTTGCCAGCCCGATCTGGTCGATCACTCTGACGTCAAGACCGACGTTCATGCCGACCATTCCTAGATTGGTGAAAAATACGGTGTGCTCCGGTTTTTCTCGCGCCTGGCCATTCGGTGCGCCGGCCGGCGGTGGCTGTGCCATCGGCACCAGATCCCACTGAATGTAGTTGCCGGACGGCAGCAGCAACGCGCCGTCGGGGGTGTTGTCGAGCGCAGTCAGGATGGCCGCCATCCGCGGATACCCGAGGTAGTCCGCGGCCGTCAGCGGGTGTGCGTGCCCGGTGGCCTGTGCGTAGAAGCGACGTTCGTCGACGATTCCGGAGTAGGTGACGCGGGTGGCGTCGTCGCCCATCCCGGATGAGTTCGCCGCCCACAGCGACCAGCCGGCGATCCCCAGCCAGAGCGCACCGGCCGCACCGGCCACCCAGTAACCCGTCTCCCGCGAGTAGTCCTTGCCGTCGGGGATCAGGACGGGGATGACGGCGACCGGGGCCAGCAAGCAGAACAGCGGCGCGAGCAGCACCCTTCCGTGCATGAAATCGCCGCCCTGGCGAATCCAGTAGAGCGCCTGTAACAGCCCGCTGACCAGCATGAAGGCCACCACGGCCGGCGGGCTCTGCACGGCCCGGGCCACCCGACCGTAGTCGGGCGTCAGCACCGGGCGCAGGAAGGACGGCCGTCGGCGAGCCGCCAGAACCAGCACCCCCAGCGGCACCAAAAGCGCCAGCGGCACCCACATCGCGTAGGGCGCGTCGAAGTTCAACAGGTAGATCACGCCCTGCGACCACTTGTCTCCGGCCGCATCCTTGGCCAGGGCGGTGCCGGGCACCACCAGGCCGTAGTAACCCATGCGGAAGACCTCGTAGGCGACTGGCAGCGATCCACCGGCCGCCACGATCAGCACGCGACGGCGCCAGGTGCACGCCGCGATCAGCATCATGATCAGCGCCAGCCCGCCCATCAAGGCCAACTCGGGGCGGACCAGGACGCTGAACCCGGCGACGAACGCAAGGGCACCCGTGAACACCCGGCGGTTGGGGCGGCCCCGCACCGGCTGCGACCAGCACACCATCATCCACCAAAGCAGTCCCAGGTAGGCCAGCGTCAGAGCGCTCTCCAGGCCGGAGGTGGCGAAGTCGCGCGCGGGGGGCAGCGCAATGTAGACCAATGCTCCGGCGGGCAGCATGATCGCCCGGCGGCCGCGGAGGCTGGGCGCGAACAATCGGCCAGTGCCCAGCATCACGAACGCCACACCGAGCACCGACAGTCCGAGGGTGAGCGCCAGCGCCACGTACTCGAGGCGCATCGGCCCACCGACCCAGCCGCCGGCGTACATCAGGTAGGTCCACGCCGTGGAGGTGTTCGCCTCCACTCGCTCGCCCTGGTTGAACACAGGTCCGTTGCCGGCCAGCAAATTGCGAACCGTGCGCAGCACGATCAGCCCGTCGTCGGCGATCCAGCGTCGCTGCCATGCGCCCCAGGCGAACAGCGTTGCGACCACCGCCACGCTGATTCCCAGGCTGACCCGCACCAGGGCGCCGTACGGGAACAGCGGCCAACCGACCCGCCTGATCAGCGGGCGCCGCCGCATCGGCCCCGCCCGCCAGGCCTGCAGCCCCGGGCTAACCGAAGGAAACGGCGGCCCGCGCCAGTTCGATCCA
>Ga0080006_1140147_pt1 | contig 19133 bp, 17 predicted proteins | sample RS3BMetagenome_FD_69209 | JGI IMG/M metagenome (GOLD analysis project Ga0080006, IMG submission 69209) | Ferric oxide microbial mat and aquatic microbial communities from Rainbow Spring, Yellowstone National Park, USA - RS3B (SPADES... ... | reverse complement strand
CGTTCGAGTTCGCGGTCCAAAAACACGAAATACCTCAAGATGAGGAGGTAGTATCTTTCCTTATCTTTTCCAACTCTGATATCTTGTCTGCTGGATTAACCAGCCCCAGTACCGCACGGTGTTCCTGTATAACCGCACGGATTACAGAAGCTTCATTCGTGCACTCATTCGACGCCTTCTTGTCAACGAACTCGATCTCATCTTCATGATGGCGATCGTTCGTGATGCAACTGATAATTGCCCATTTTCCTTCGCGAGACAGACCCAGGTAGAGTGCAACCACGGTGCGTATCATGAAACGTTCGAAGTTCGCTGTCAAATGGTTCTTCAGGTTCGTGAGGTACTTCATGGCCCCATAGCTGTAAATATCCCAGTCACCCTTGTACCGAGTACCCTCGAACCCGTCAAAGGGATGTTTTTCGTGGAGAGCATGCACTAGCACATTTTCCCTCCGCGCTTTCTCTGTACCAAGCATCAGGTGACGAATAAAGGTCTTGTCGAAGAACTCGCCGGGAATCTCGACCGTTTCCATGTGCGTCCTGTCGCGATACATCTCTCTCACCAAATGCATCAGTCTTGACAACGCGTTGACAATACTCTTGGAGTACGACGCAAAACGTTTTTCGATAGCGTCTCGCAACTTTTGTTTATGGGGATCCTTGATATATCCAAAAGGGTCCGCCAGGCTCGCGCTTCATGCTCCCGCCAGTACTTACTGCTGTAGCGATATCTAAGCGACTCGTCGAGAAACGCTGGTCATTCTGGGCTCGGGGCGGGTAGCCTGCGTCAGGGGCGTCGCCCTGGTCGCAGTGGACTCCTAGCGTATCGCTTCGCGCTGCTGCAGGCAGTAGTTCTAACTGCACATCTCCCAGGCTTCCAGAATGTTGACGAATCCCGATTCCGTATTCAATGAAGCATTCCTCGATCCGATACCCCCATGGATATGGCAAAACCGTTCTGTCTCCATTCAGCATCCGCACTAGCAGCATCGGCTCTATTGCGGATGCAGCAATGCAGGTACTCAGCGCACGATAGAACATACGAAATTACCAGTATATCCGAGAACAGACCATGAAACTTGGCGTAAGAGCGAAGCATATTGAGCACTGGCATTGATTTCAATATCCACCCCACAATCTAGAATCCATGATCCATACAAACGTCTTCTCATCGAAGAAATGGCTTCAGCAGCCACAACGCTACCGACGACGACGTCAACTACAATAACGCAATCTGGCATACATTATCTGGAGCTAGCGTTGTACCGGGAGTCTGCGTGCCTCGGTCGCTAGTCGACGTCCTTGCCCAAGGATATGTGGGTGTCTACAGTGCACGGGTGGCAAGCGCTACCCCACTTGGAAGGCGTGCGACAGCACCGACGAGCACCGTGCCGACGACCTCCGCGAACCGCGAGGCGCTCTGACGCTGGCGTCTCGCTGCCTCGAACTGCGTTGCCGACTCGAGGGCGCTTCACTGCTGGGGTACCGACGTCAGCGGACTGCTCCGCGGTGCCGCGTTTGCGCTGCTTGGATGTGACACCAGCCAGCAGCGATGGAGCGGACACCGCTTCGACTCCAGCTGCAGCGGCAGGTGCGGGCGCTCAAAGCGTAGGGAGCGCAGTGGTTGCCTCCGAGCGCCCAGCGGACGCGAGAAGTGCAGCCTTGGTAGCTGCGGTGGCCACCACGCGTCCGGCACGTGATCTGGCTGTCCGAGTGGTGTCCGGCATTGTTATGGGTTTGGTTGCCACGACCTGGATTCTGGCGGGTATCTGGGTGTTTACGGCCGGTCTGACAGTTGTCGCAGTGCTCGGTCAACTTGAGTATTATAACATGGTGCGGGCAAAGGGCATCCGACCGGCACAACGCGCTGGGATAGCGGCGTCCATTTTGGCGCTGTGGGTAGCCGCAGCAGCACCGCTGGCATCAGAGGCCGTGTTCCCGGTCTCAGCGACGCTGATCTGTACCTACATGCTGCTGCATCGCCGGGAGAAGTTCGCTACGATCGCCGACATCAGCACAACGTTCATGGGAATGTTTTACGCTGGATACCTGCCGACCTTCTGGGTTCGCATGCGAGCTCTCGGCGGCATTGAGCAGACGCGCTTTCCAGCGGTGGTATCGCGTCTCCCCGATGTGCTGTGGCCAGGCTGGTTGCCACCACCGGAAGGCTGGACCGTAGGCGCAGCCCTAACCTGGTGGACCTGGCTCTCAGTGGCAAGTAGTGATATCGGTGCGCTGTTTATTGGCCGCGCGTTCGGGCGCCGCAAACTCAGCGACATTTCGCCGAAGAAGACCGTCGAAGGCGCCATCGGAGGCTTCCTCTGTTCTGCACTCGTTTCGATATTGGGAGCTTTCTTGATGAGATGGCCGCTCTGGTGGCTCACCGGCACCCTCTACGGAATCCTGATTGGCGTCGTGGGCCTTCTGGGAGATTTGACAGCCTCCCTCTTCAAGCGTGACGCTGGATTCAAGGACTCGCCTGCAACAGCGTTTGGGGGACGTTTCCGCTGGGCGCTCCCCGGCCACGGAGGAATTCTCGATCGAACCGATAGTTTTGTATTTACAGCGCCCCTCGTATATTATTTTGTCACCATGTTTTTGCCTGCGTTGCGCGCCTTTATCCTGAAGAGATAGAGCGCGTCTGCAACCATCGCCTCGATGTTCGCATCATTCGACCATGCGAATCGCTGGATGCCGTGGACTAGGGCGCTGGGGGCAGTGACGCGTTGGCCTGAACGCTGCCATCACAATGCTGTTGCCGGTCTGAACGATTCAGGATGCAACGCAAGCACGATGAGCAGCTGTAAGGGACGCGAGATGCCCTGTCGCTCTGCGGCAGGTTGCGATAGCCTGCTACGCGCGTCCGCATTATCGTTGGTTGCCTCGGGTGGTGGTATGCATATCGCGAGCGCTTCACTATAGCGGGTTTGCATGGATATTGGCGAGCTTGGCAACTCCGTTTACGAAACGATCACCGCTTCGGTGTACGCTGTACTGGACACATTCGGTGCCGCATGCGATACCCCTGAGCCGATGTACCCGGGACGCACCGCTCTCGCGTCGGTACACGATACCCGTTTCAGGTGAAGCTAAAACTCTGCGCTGCTTGCTTTCTTCGTGTCCGGCGACTCTTCTCTTTTTTTCTGCGGATGGTGTTTTAGATATACAGACTCGACATTCCAAGCAAATCCATATCGGATTGCGGGTGCAAAAGCGGATCTAGGAGGCTCGGTCGTACGTTCGGAGTCGGCGCTTGGATGATCAGCCGCTGGAACGCTAGAAGGCAGTGGAATTCAGATGAGGTGCAGCAACCTCAAAAAAGCGGGATTGTAAACTAACCGATATCACGAGTCCAACAGCTCTCTACAAGCCTATACGCTTATCCGTCGCTTGCATCCTTCGGGTCTTCGAGTGCTCTTTTCCAAGGCAGACCGTGAGTGCACCCAGAAAAACTCAGCTGGATGCACGAGTGAATCTACTTGACATCATCATTTGGCGCCACGATCACAAGCATATGCTCGTCATTGACTTACATTTGTACTGCAAATAATCGCCGGCGTTCGAAGGAAAAATACTTCGCGCTTGGCGGTTACTGGTGAAACGGCATTCGCCAACAGCAGCGTCATACCGATCACGTGATGGATACTCCCAGGCGCTCTACTCTTCGTCTGGCAACGGATACAGTCTTGCACTCAGACTTGAGTCATCATCGGTGTTATCACTTGTTCTAGTCGAGCGTGCGTCATCGTTTTGCGCGAAGGCGGCACAACGCGGGGTCGGAGACACAATGAATATCTGGGAACACCCGACAGCACCCAAGTGTCAACGCGGTGAGGCACACAACGATGCACTGCACTGAAAAAGATGCACACGGCAAGCGAGACGCTGACCGCTACGTCTTGCCTATGCGATCAATGCATAGAGAACAGCTGGAAATAGCGTCATCGGGATTGGAACGCTACCATCACCATCCCTCGACTGCTGACCGCTGAAGTGCAGGCGTATCAGATACCGACCCACGTAAAAACCGTTGATAAGGGAGACGAACACGAACCAGTCTCCGATAAAGCACACAAACGCTGGTGTTCTTGATGTCGGAAACAGACCGAAGCTTGGCGGTGAATGCCCGAGTTCGTGGACCTGTTCGCATTCATGCCAACAGGGCTACGAAACATCGATAGCCTGGAGATTGTAGAAGCGCGCCGTTCACCGCCTCTGAAAGTGAATATTCTGGCACAAGACTTTTGGACCACTGATAGGTGACGGCGGTGGGCTTCGTGGCACCTTTTTCTCAGAGCGTACGCCACTGGTACCTGCAGGAAACGAATCAGCGGAGCTTACAGCGTCAACGACCTAGAGCTTCTCTGGGAATCCGATGTAGATGCTAACGATGAAGCGCACGCTGGAGGTCGGCGACACGTGTCCGTTTCTCTGGTCGCTGGAACGCAGATCGCAGCTCAGCGCGTGGCGTGCGGTGGTGTGTGTGTGGCGCACGAGCGCTGCCCAGCCGGGACGCCAGCTCATTTGTTGAGTGCTTCATTGGCTTCAGTCCGGCAGTGTCTGCGCCCTCTCCAAGCACGATGATCGGTTTCGTATTGCTGCTGTCAGGTCAGTCGAATGCGCAAGTTTCTTCGCGGCTACGGAGATCCCTATGCAAAGGCGACACATGTGCGTGTCTGAGAGAGGATGAATTGGTGCCCGTTGGGAGGGCACGCTCGCCCCGCGGTCATCGCTCAGTTGCTGGACCGTCGAACGTGCGGCTGAGGCGTCAGCGCTGCTGCCACTTGCGTACTGTTAGTGAAGGTGCCACTGGAGGTGGCGGCGGCAGCGGGGGTAGAGGCGGCGGAGGTGGCGGTGGCGGCAGAGGTGGCGACGCCTCCGGAGCTTCGCCTCCACAGCAGCCTGGCTTACTGTTGGCGCTTTTCGAGCGTTACTGCAGGGCTCTCGAACGCCGTCCTATCTTCACAAAGTCGATAACAGCAGCCCTTTTGAATTTTTTCGCTGATCTTACTGCGCAGTACTTTGAAGCGCGCAAGCACCCCTCGGATACCCCGCCGGGGTGGCAGCGTCGGCGCACGTTGTCGTTCGCCATCATTGGCCTGTGCTTTGTTGGGCCTGGGCTCCACGGCTGGTTCTCGTTTTTGGAGAGAGCCTTCCCTCCATCACGGTTGTCACTTGTTGGAAAGTTGCTAATTGATCAGACTTTAGGAGCGGCGGCGTTCAACGGAGTTTTACTGGTCATGTTGTACTGGCTGGAGCACGGTGGCAAGTTCCAGGACGCGTGGCAGTCAATGAAACATCGTTTGCCACCCACAATGATAGGAAACTGGAAAGTATGGCCGGCTGCTCAGCTCGTGAATTTTGCGTTCGTGCCACCAGCATTCAGGGTGCTCTACGTGAATAGCGTATCCTTCTTTTGGACCATCTATTTGTCGGAAATCGCGCACCGCACGATCACGAAGGAAGAAAAAAAGAGCTGAGAATTATGCATTTCGTGGTGCATTTCTCGCAAAAGTCCAAAAACATGGTTGTGATGGGAAACTCGTCGTCGAACAAGGCTAAGGTTTATGGGATTCGATGAGCTCGCGGGGCGCGTCACGTTGGGGCTGCGGACGCGTGCGGGCCGTTCATGACGACGACTATGGTGTGCAACGTCACGATAGTGACAGTTGGTAGATTAGAGACTCCAAACCGAGTACTCATCATGCTAGCATTTGGTGTTTGTCATATCCATGGTAAGGAGTCTGCGTGGACATGTCTGAGGGATTCTGCGCTGCCAAATGCAGCAGCGTGGGCGCTGGAGCGGAGCGTTTTATACAGCGGCGCATCCGCTTGCTATTGATGCTGCCGAGCCGCCCGACTCGAACGCCAACGCTCTCGACATGTCAAATTTGCCTCGATGCTCCATCCGGGCTGCGATAGAATCAGACACTCCCGTGGAAATCGTCCAGATCACAGAAATGATACACCAGCGCGACTCGCGTGAACGCATGAATGAATGTATGTATGCTGCCAGGGTATACGATTCGAACGACGCTTACATGGCAAGCGATTTGCGAACGACAAGAGCGGCGAGGTTTACATTTTTTAGCACGCGCAGTTCGAAGAAGCATTCAGGAAGATCGCACCTATCCACCGACCGCGCGCACCGTGCGAAACGCATTCCCAGACGCCCAAGCCAGTGCTTGATTTGCTGCTCTCCTCTCTGATTCATGTTGTCCAGATCCAGTGAAAACTTACTGGGGAGGCTCTTCAGTCGGTGATCGCGCGCTCTGTCTAGTGGCTGCGGCGTGACAAGGCGGTTCTGGTGCGACACCTTCATCGACATCATGCAATGCAAATACAGAGCATTCATCCATTTGCAGAAGAATGTCCGGCTTTGATCTAGAGACGGTCGTGCTTGCGGGCGCTGCGACGCATCTTCCGGATTCGTAGCAACGTACCTGCTCCGTCTGTGGAGTTTCCATTCTTGGGATGACTCGTTGAACATAGGTCGAGCTCCGGACACCAGATACCCAAAGCTGCAGCACGCTGTGCCAGAAACAATCGCATCTGCATTGGTCGCCTGAGCACCGAATGCGCTTGCCAGGTGCCTTGCAGTTCCAAAGGGCGTGTATGCTTGCAACCTCGGCATACTGCCTGGATGCGCTCGAGTCGGTGCGCGCTTCGTCATCAGCGTGCAGCCTGGCGGAGGTTATCGATGCGGATCTGCATGGAGTTCGCGCAATACCTCTCGTATCTGTGCGGATGGCAGCGGAATTCTCAAGCAATCGGGAATACTTCGGCTGTTCTCAAGGCCCGAGGCCCCGGTTCGCCAACCCGGGACTGCAGACTCCAATAGATTGTGGTCTTCGAGTTCCCGAAGAATTGCCTGCAGGGAGTTGGCATTGCTCACGAAAAACTTTGAACGGCAAATGCGGTAAAAATCTGAGAACGAGATGCCTTGTTTCACTCGTTCGCCTCTCGTGCGATCTTCCGCACTGGCGGCAGACTCGAGCTGCATCTGCGCCAGCAACTGAAAAATGCGTCGGGCATTGGGCGTTAATCCAGTAAGAAGCATGATAGCGCCGCGAACGAGCTGCTCCGCCGACAGGGTCTTGGCACTTTCGGCATGGCCTCCGGTCTCCACGACATGGGGCAAATGCGTTGGGCAATGCTGCCAAATCCATTGGAATCGTTCGTAACATGATCCTACAGGCCACAGAAGTGTCACCTCCATTCGATCTATGGAGGCGATTAGATGAACGCGAGGCTGCGAGGCAAGGTTCGCCAGCAACGTCTGTGTCTCGGTGGTGGACAAGGTCTGCCCATCGATGTTGTGGACCACGAGGAAAAGCCTCCGCGGTGCTTCCGCCTTGTACAACTCGCCGAGCATTCGCAACTGCGCCGCCAGCGGACGCCCCCGTCTCGCGTGCGGCTCATGCTCGTGCTCGTGCTTCCTAGAGTGAGGCGATAACCGCCGCGCTCCAGCTGCATCGGCAATTTCCTGGACCAGCGCACGCACCTGGACGAATGGATTGAATCCGTTCACAACCAGCACAGCGGAGGCGATGTTCGGTGCATCAACAGCGTTTCTCTTCACCAAGTCAGCTGCGAATGCTTCCAAGACAGCAAATTTGCTTCCTTCGCCATGAAGTAATACCGAAAAGCCGCCAAGTACGAGCAAGTGATACCAGAGATGGAATTTTGCACGCGCCGCTTCGACGGCTGCCGAAATCGACGCTTCCGGACAGGCGCCTCCGCTTGCCGGTGGTTCGTTTTCCGCTCCAGCTGGTTTGCACTGGACAGACGAAACCGAGCGTGCATGGGCCCCTGGGGCGCGCTCGTGCGTCTGGCAACCCAGCAGCCGTGACCTATCGTTCGCATTCGACGAACGCGCTTCCCGAAGGTCCCGAGGTTTCCCCAGTATGCCGCGCTGCGAACGAGCACGCGAACGAGTGGCACGCAACGCTGCCCGAACCGCTGCCGCGGCACCAGCGTCACGACACGCCCGCCTCAGTTGACTTTGTCGCGTTGCGGCCCCTGCAGCAACCTCACCGTCTACGTCGTCACGTCGCATGCCAGGGAAGTGCTTCGCGATGTCGTTCAGTGTCCGTAAAAGTCTAGAGGTTTTGGTGGAATCAGAAACTTTCACCGACAGTGCGTGATGCTTCCACAAACGTGCACCAGAAGAGTGCGTGCACCTAACCAGCGCTCGCGTCCGCGTTGAGTTAAGGAGCGTCTCACGCTGGGTTCAATGGAGTGCAACTGCTGCCGTTCACAACCGCGTTTGACCAGCGGTTGCACGCTCTCGTTTCCAGGTACCTAGAAATGCTTCGACGCAAGTCGCTTTCTCGTAGACAGTGCCTTGGCGTTACCATTTTCCCGCGAAAAATTGGTACACGCATCGCGCTGCGCTGTCGAATCGATGCATGGCGTCGATGGTGGCAGCGCACACCACGGCACGACGATAGGATGTACGAAACGACCAGAATATCCGAGAAGAAGTGCAGGTAATGTAACTTGGAGGTAGCGGGTTTGATGGATACTTTGCCGCGTACTGAGAAAAAAAACACACAAAAAAAGCAGGAAAAGAAAAATGCGCATAATCGGAGAACGCTGGACTAAGTAAACGTTTTGTCAATGAAAAAAAAACACGGAGCGGCCGCTCGGCGCAACCAGTGCGCACCCTGGAGGCGACACGAACGGCACCGGAGGCGCGCCATTGCGATGCTTGCGCTAACGATTGTGCTGCTCAGGAAGGATATACTGGGAGGCACGGCTCATGCTCGGGAAGCGAGCAGATTCGCGAACAGCATGCCAACGTGATCGTTGTCGCAGGGGCTGGGGGCGGGCATCGAAGAGCAGGCGACTATCCGGTCAGCGATGCACCGTCGAGTCGTGTGCATGTGAACGATACCGAGTGCTAGAGCCGGTGTATCAACTCGTCACCAGGTCGTTATCTTACCCAGGTATCGTTGGAGTACTTGGGTATCGTCAAAGTTGTGGATGCTGGCATGCTACTCCTGGAGGTCCTTCGTGAATGCATCTGTACTGAACGGTTGCCGCGATGTGGGGGAATTCGCAGCAACGACGCCAACAGAGACGTCGTCGATGTCGGTCGTTTGACGTTTTGCACTTGTCTCGATGCAGAGGATCTGATCGCGTCCGTTTGCTGCTTATCCAAACGTGTGCCTCCAGCTAGCACTTCCTACGAACAAGATGCGGTTCCGCTGATGCGAATGCGCAGCATCCTGACGAGTTCCCGCGGAAGCGCACATACGTCGATTGCTCAGCGCCCTCAAACACGAGATACGAGGATATGATCGCTATGTGGTTTACGATCTACATGGATGTAATGAGCGTGTGACGATGGTTTGGGAGCGATGCGGGCCTCGTCGATATCACCGCCGAATCTGAAGTATGCGCCGTCGATGTGGCATCGTCGCAGAGAGAACATAGAGCGCAGCGTTTTTCACGGTCAACGGTATGTGAGTGTATCTGACAATGGACCAGCAAATGCGTACTTTGAGCGGGAGTGACCGCCGTGCACCATTGGTGGTGAAGGGAGTCTCGGGCGAGATAGCGGGGACCGCCAGCATCACCTCGTCTTTCTGGAAAACCCCATGAATTCAAAGAAACGAGAATCGACGCGAATGCTCACAATAGCAATCATATCGTTCTGATCGTCCAATTGTTGAAGACGTCAACTGCAAAAACTCAGTTTACGTCAGAAAACGGGATCGGATGCGAATCCATACCATATCATCAAGCCGCTGCACTGTTGCGTGTCGAAGACGTGAAACTCGAATCCAAGTGCGCATTCCCTTGAGGCAGTTGCATCGTCGCACCTGGGCCTGGAGCTCCTGGTAAATCTGGGTGTCTTGCAAATGTTCCGCTTCAGGGGCGATGCGCGGCACTACAGGGGAAACACCCAAGGTCAACGGCGGCCTCGCTCAAGCTGGTGACACCCTACTCGAATGTCGATGCGCGAGATCCCAGCTTGCATGCCCTACTGCGGCATCTGCTGCTCAGCCTCTTGTGCGCGTTTTGCATCATCGTGACAGCTATATACTACGATTCACCAGGCTTTGCAGACGTTCCTCGACTGCAGTCACATCCCGCAAATGCAAACGTTCGACATCTTCGGCAGAAAACGCTCCGCTCTCAGAGATTGCGGAAACCAGCTGTCGATACTTTGCGAGCAAAGCAGAGGCAAGCCCGAAGAGCAGCTTCTGCCGCGTAGCGAGGCTTCGAATACGTGTCGCAAGCGGTGGCGGGAACCAGTCCGATACGGGCGCGTCGAAGAGCAACGACTCGAACGCGCGCATGCGCAGTGCAAGCGCTTCGAGGCTGGGCCAGGACGCTTCGCGCTGTTGTCCATGTTCAGTTGCAGCCGAGAATGGATCCCCATAGGAGCCGGCAAGCTTACTGATCTCCAACAGACGACACCGCTGCAGCAAGGAGTCCACTGCTGCAGCAATGTACGCGGCCATGTGCTCCTGGAGCAAGTGCTCGAGGCGCGCGCGTTGCACCTCAGTCCAGAAATGAGCTAAAACGTTGACGATTGCATCCAGGGTATTCCCGACGAAGACCGAACGCCCCAATGGGTCCAAATCTCGAACAGCCAGCACACGCACCAGCGCATCGACGCTCTCAAGAACGACATCTGTCAACTGGGCAGTGTCTACCGACTGTGATGTGCGCGGCAGACCTGGGTCAGCTTGAATCTCGAGACAGGCACGCAAATGCTCTGCCTCATGCAGCAGTAACGGCGGTATTGATAAATCGTGCGGTATGATCAGGTTCTTTTGAAGCAACCTCATGAACCTTTCACGCCAACCCGAAACGCAGCGCCCCAGAACCTCACGACGAATCGATGCCAACGCCAGCGGGAGTCCTGCTTCCGTACCCAGAACTCGTTGGAAGAAATGTTCGTAGAGAACCAAGAACTTGTGCACCTCGTGTAATGCTGACAGCGGCAGCGACTCATTCTCAATCCACATCTTCAGACGAGAGCTCATGGCGTCGGCGTAAACATCACTGCTTTGCCGTAGAATCGTCTGCACCAGGTCTGTCGCGCGTGCCGCATTGTGCTCAGCGGCGGCATGTCGTCCAGCGTTGTGTGCATTCTCGTGCGGATGCTGTACGGCGAACGCTCGGAGCCATTGCTCTTTCTCTAGCTCAAGCTGCTGATGCACAATCGCAAACAAATCGTTGATGAGGCGCAATACCTCATCACCGGCGGTAGACCGATCTGCTGCTGGACGCAAGTTCCGAACATGCTCATCCCATTGTCGTTGAAGCTCCCGAAGTAGCACCTGTTGGCGACCCGCGACAATAGGTTGCAGGCAGGACGCTAACAGCGGTAACCAGGCTCGAATCAGGAGCAGAACATGCGATTCCGGTGCTTCGATGGGCAGTTCTGGCTTCGCCCAATCCAAAGCACGCACCCAGGATTGCACTCGATCCCATGCAGACTCGAGAACGATGTGCAGCTCACGTTGAGCATCCTGAATCAACTTCCAAGACCGCATTTCAGCGGGTAACTCCTTGAGGCGAGACTCAATTCGTTGCACACGCCCCAATGCATCCAAGACGGCGACATCGAGGTCGTCTCGACGCAGCTGTGCGGCATCATCCTCGTGAATCGAGAGGGCTCGCAGCAGCACTTCGAGAGTGTGCTGTCGTTTTTGGACTCTATGCAGTGCGCTTTCCATGGACTGGAGGTCATCGGCCCAGCGTTGCATATGCGCATCGCTGCGGAGGTCGCTCAGTCTGCTCCTGTGGGCATACAGCTGCGCTCGACTCTCTTCGATTGTAGGATCAAATGCAAGACTTGGTATACGTTGTTCGCTGGCTTGATGTACTAGTTCCTGCAGCGCTGCGTTCCTTTCTCTTTCAATGACATCCAAGTATTCTAGTGAATGTCTAGTGCAGAATGCTTGTGCCAAGTAAAGCGCCAGTTGGAGGCTGGCATCACGTTCAACGTCCGCGTCCACATCATGTGCAAGCGGCATGACTCCCTGAAATGGCTTCAGGCTCGAGAACCGGCCAAATGAGCAGTCGCACGTGCTATAGTTGCTCAGGTTCCAGGACACCTTCCAGGGGGCGTTCCGAACGACTACGCGCGTTCAAAACACACCCGCGCTGACAACTGACGGACGCGAAACCCCGTGAAGCACCTACCTTCCTTGGCTCCGTTCTTTCGGTTTAGAAAGCGGGTTCTCGCAAAACTGCAGGGTGCTCCGCCAGAATCCGGAGAAGATTCACCTAGTAACACAGCTGAAATGGTGCACGAAGAAACCTGCAGTACAGGCGTAAAGGCAGCCGCAACCGATATGACGAACGATATCCACACCGTATCCTGGTGACACACTGCGACTTGTTGCGAGTTGCGGTCGATGTGGTGACCCCTGCACCATGAGCCAACTTGCCACTGGAACTGAAACCGCCCGCAGGTAGAGCGGATCGTCGCTAGATGCTCTTGCTCGACGTCGATTAGGCGTGAAGACCTGGCGACTCTTCCCGATGGTCCACGCCAACGGAGTCGTGAGCTGCACGAGTGCTGCTGAACAGGAGCGTTCAAATAGCGATGCCGCGCCCAGTATATGCCTTGCGTTGTCTTATCTTCGTGTCGGAGAACAGGCAGTTGTACAATCGGGAAATGCAGCGCGTTCAGGTAGAGCGTCTTGCTGCTCGCGCTATGTATCGACTTGGATGACCATGCGAAGCCGCCTCTGCATACACCATCATATCAACCTTAACCGGTACGCGCTTGTCTGCATGCCATGGAAAAGGCCCAGCTACCGAACTCGAGAATGGACCCTGGATTGTGTGTCTCTAACTGATGCATCCAACAGCAGCGTTCGCGGCTTTCTCTGCGACCGCTTCCTCTCTTTCTCGCTTACCGCTTGCGCTGAATACGGAGCTCCATCTTGTCCGTGCATCTTCGTTGTAAGCAGTCGATGAATATTGATCTTTGTGTTCAAGTCCTGATTTTGCTGCTTTCGGTAGTTGCCAATGCATTCCATGTGTGAACGGAAGTTGCGATGTTCATCTTGTTTGTGCACAGCCTGGTTGCGCGCTTTGCAAATGTTCTATTTGGCCGTGGTCAGGTGTTCCTATATGTTCACCATGTATGCGTATCCTCGGCGCGTCGTCTTGTGGAAGGTGTTCCTATATGCTCACCGTGTATAGATATCCTCGGCGCGTCGTCTTGTGGCGCGTCGACGCGTGTATCATCGCTTGGTATACGCTCTTGACGAGTACGGAAAGCTGCTGTCGATGGTCTCTTATGCTTACGCTTCTGTGTGATTCCGTCGGCAGCGACTCTGCTCGTTGCACACACAAGCGCACGCTGTCCTAGTCGATTGGGAATTTGCGGAACGCGATGCTGTCCACAATGAGACAAGAACCGGAACGAATATCCAGGATGCAGGAGAGGCTGAGCACTGCCGATCCGTCTACGCTCCATTCTTGAAAAGCGTTGACACACGAATCACTGGAAGAGATCGCTGCGATGAATCAGACTCCAGTCGAAGATGCTTTCTCATTCAAACAGAAGGGATGGGTGCGTCTAGTCGCATATCCCTTGAGAGGGACTTGCTGCGGTGGAATGCGGTTTTTTGTTAACGGCCATGAAAAGAATAAAAAATTCGTCGTTCCAACGGTATCGCTCATTTTTTGGTATGAGAAGTTTGGTGCGCATTTAGCATGAGCTTTTGCACTGGCCATCAAGCGACGACTTCGAGTTCCTGTCCCCGTCAATCCAGCAGCGCGAATTGCTGCGCCCACATGCTGCCTTGGTACAGAGAGAACCCAAGCTTAAAGAATGCGTAATCGAACACGCTTCAGGCATGGAAAGGAGAATACTTGACGCTCGTGCGAATGAGTGTGTTCATGATTCCGGCTCTGACACGATGCCGTGCTCGAGAACATCGCGAATTATCTTGACTCCTAAATCGTATTCTATTCCAGCTGAGAAGCGTCAAAAGAGTCACTCCGAACAGACTTCAGAGCATCCGAAACCTACGTATGCGTTCGTTAACTACTATCCGTACTCCGCCAATGTCCAGATTGTGTATCAGAAAAGTTTTGGGAAACATCGCAAGGCAGGTACACAGCGCGTCCTCCAATGTTTTGTATTCAACAGGTACGGGTAATCTGTCCATATATTCTAATATTGTGTATAAAGGAACAGACCCTGACATACAGTCTGGAGAATTTGTCCGTATTAGTTACAAAATATACATCTATGTATCATGACATAGAGCCTGCAACGAGGGCGCGCATATACCCCTACATCAGCGGTGTCGTCGACGACTCGCCGCTTCGCCAGCCGCGGACGCCGAACTCATTCTTCCAGCCTATTCAAGAGGGAAAGAAAGCCCAGTGTACTTCGGTTGCTGGAGAACCCACACGTGGCGTCAGCGGTAACGCGCAAGGGCCTCTTTCGGAAGCAAGGGCATCCGCAATAAAATTCGCTTGCGGAAGAATTTCTTGCGCATGGGCGGTAAACCACCAGCACCAGCCCAAACGGACCGCAAGAAGGTTGCAGTTGCGCGGCCGAAAGCGTCGGCTCGCAACGTCCAGCGCCAGGCGAACCGCGAACTGCACCGCATCCACGCCCCTATAGAGGATCGTTCTGGCGGAGTTGCGGCGCCAAGAATCGTTGCTGTGGTTGGACCCCGTGCGTCTGGCAAGTCGAGCATCATTAAAGCACTCGTCAAACACTACAGCCACCGCAACCTCGAGCAAGTCCGGGGTCCGCTCACTATCGTCACCAGCAAAACTCGACGATTGACCCTGGTTGAAGTGCCTCCTGAACTTCCCAGTATGGTGGACGCTGCTAAAATTGCGGATCTAGTTCTTCTCGTCATCAACGCTGCCGAGGGTTTCGAAATGGAGTGTTTCGAGTTTCTCAGCGTCGCTGCCGCCCACGGTATGCCGCGAGTGCTCAGCGTTTTGACGCATTTGGACGCAATCAAAGACACGGAGAAGATGCGGCGCACAAAGAAGCTCTTGAAAGATCGTTTAGCGTCAGAAATTGTTCAAGGCGCCAAATTATTCTACTTGACCGGTATGCGAGAGAACGGTGCGTATTTGAAACGAGAGGTTCAGAATCTCGCCCGTTTTATATCCATTATCAAGTATCGCCCGATATCCTGGAGAAATGAACATCCGTTCGTTCTCGTGGATCGCATTGAGGATATCACACCGGCTGGGCGAACGCCTGACGAGGCTGCCGCGGATCGCCAGCTGCTCGTCCATGGATTCGTGCACGGCTCGCCGTTGCGACTGCCCACAATGTTTCACGTGCCCGGTCTAGGCGACGTCTTTGTCGAAAGTGCCGTAGCGCGTGCGGATCCCATTCCTCCACCAGCAGCTACCGAGCCAGATACCTCGAACAAGACTGGTCCCAAACGGCGAAGAACATTGCAGCAGAAAGAGCGCCTGGTGTACGCACCGATGTCCAGCTTGGATGGTGTCTTTTTTGATCCTGATGCTTTGTATGTGAACATACCCGATTCGTACGTTCGATTTACGCCAACCGGCAAAGACAGCATATTGAATACAGAAGCTACTGATGTGTCGGTCGCCTCTGCCGTGCATGATGAAGAGGCCGGACTATCGGTTGGAGAGCAGATGGTGCGAGCGCTCCAGAATCCCCAGCACGCTCCACTGCAGACGTTGTCGGCGAAAGCGATTCGACTCTTTGGGGACGCTCACCCTGTGACTTGGGAGACCAACTTGTCTGCAGCATCTTCTGAGGACGAAGGTGCCCAAGTGGGTTCTCTCGGCAAATACGGCGAACATGCTAGGGACGGGCGCCTGGCGGCCACTACCGCTTCCGACGATACCGACACCTCAGCGGGCTCGGAGACTTGCAGTTCCGACACGTCATCCGCGCGCGCACAGGATGCACATGTGTACGAAGCAGGTGGCGCTCGCGACCTGGGCAGAGTCCACAGCACTCCAGAGCGCCGTCGACCAGCGGAGCGGATGGCATCTCGTTCGGAGCCCTGCGACTGGCCAGTTGTCCCTACACTGGATGCAATCCGGTATCCAACGATCACCAAGGCCGCCCGACTGCGTCGCAGCGCCTCGGAACTAGGCCAAGATGCCGTTCCAGTCGACGATACGCGCTCTCTGGGGAGCGACCAAGAAGACAGCACATCCTCTGCAACCCAGGGGGAGTTCTTCCGCACCGCGAAACGAAATCGTTTTGCAACACACGAACGAGGTATTCGTATCGACGATGAATCTTACGTGTCACCATCACCATCACCATCATCATCATCAGACGACGAGGAAGACGCCACAGAATCGGACTCCAGTTTTCTCGCTCGTTTCGCCGGAGCAGCGCGGCCTGTTGATCGTTCTAGTGACAGCAGCAAGCGACCTGCAGTTAGGATCGTGAACGGTGCCAGCGAGCGCACGCCCACTCCTTGCCGTGGAGTTGTCAGCAGTGCCAGCAGCGACCAAAGCTTCTCCACGGAGACTGGCGCAGTTCATGCTGAGAACGGCGATGCCGTTTCGAGCGACTCTGACATCGCACATTCGCCCTCTGCGGCTAGCGCTGAAGGCTCCTCCACCGACGATGCCCTCACAGACGCCAGCAGCGAAACGGACGCATCGCTTGGACCGAGGAAACGGCAGCCAGCGCTGACTTCGGCTTTGTCAGAATGGCTGCAGCAGCAACCAGATCGTTCGAAAAGTGAGGCCGATTACTCCGAAGCTACCTTCGGAAACATGTCGACTGGCGATTCTGCAACGTCACATGACTCCAGACGCGTACGACCACCTTGTATGGCTCCCGATATCGATTCTGATCATGCTCTAACAGGAGAGCGTTCAGCAAAAGCGCTGGATGAAAGCGAACCAACGATTCTTCTGGATGCAAACTTTGATCAGCGCTGCTTCGCGCCGGGTACCTATCTTCGCTTGGAGCTGCGCGGTGTACCAGCTGCTTTCGTTAGCAACTTTGATCCCATGCGTCCGCTGATTCTCGGTGCGCTGCCGCTCCCAATGGAGCGAACTAGGGCCATGATGCGCATTCGCATCCTGCGACATCGGTGGTTTCGTCGGCTTCTCAAGACCCGAGATCCACTGCTGTTCTCCGTTGGCTGGCACCGCTTCGAGTCGGTGCCGGTGTTTTGTGTCGAGGATTCGACTGGTCGCCACCGGATGCTGAAGTACACCCTCGAACACATGCACTGTGAAGCAATGCTCTATGGGCCGGTAGTCGCGCCCGGGACTGGGGTTGTCTGTTTCCAGAGCCTCGGTTCCGAGCGCAGCCGCGACTTTCGCATTGCTGCGACCGGTGTGGTCTGCGAGATCGACCACAAGTTTCGTATTGTGAAGAAACTGAAGCTTGTTGGCGAACCGTACCGCATTTTTAAGAATACTGCCTTCATTAAGGGCATGTTCAATTCTGAGCTCGAAGTGAGCAAGTTTGTGGGCGCACATCTCCGCACGCCAAGTGGATTACGGGGCGTCATCAAGAAATCCGTTCGGGACGGTCCACCGGGTACATTTCGAGCCACCTTTGAGGATCGATTGCTCATGAGCGACCTGGTCTTTCTTCGAACCTGGGTGCCGGTGGAGGCGCCCACCTATTACCATGCGGTTCGGAACCTGCTGGAACCGGCACCATGGGCAAGCAATGATCCTCATCGCACCTATCGATGGATGCGTACTGCGCGTGAACTGCGCACAGCTTACCAGACTCCTCTGGAGGTGAAGGCGGATTCAGTATATCGACCGGTTGAGCGTTTGCCGCGTCGCTTTCATCCGTTGCGTATTCCACGAGCACTGGAGGCCGCACTGCCATTTGCGTCGAAACCGAAACAAGTCGAGGCGTTGAGCGAGCGCAAGCGTCGTCGATTGGAACGTGCAGTGCCGGGTCTCGCAGAGCGTATGCCAACCGCAGCAACCGCGGAGCGCAAGGAGGCTCAGTTCCTGCAGATGCTTCGGACCGTGCGACGGGAGCGCGAAAGTCAACGGGCAGAGGCCCAGAAAAAGAGACGAGAAGTGCACCAGCGACAGCTGGAAAAAGAGGAACGCCAACGGCTGGCTGCAAGACGTGTTCGAAAGAAACAAGAGTACGCGAGTGGCGCTCACAGGTAAAAGCGGTGACGGTGGTGGTGTAGTCACCGTCGTGCATAGGCTCACGGGGAGGCGCAGCTCCACTGGAACGGCAGTAGACTTCGATGGCGGACTGGTTTTTGTATGCATATGTGATACGGTGTGTGTAAAACTGGGTATCGAACTTGCAGCGCTGATAAACGTGGCAGTAGACTTCGATGGCGGACTGGTTTGTATGCATATGTGATACGGTGTATGTAAAACTGGGTATCGAACTTGCAGCGCTGGTAAACGTAGAGAGCGCGCCACCCAGCCAACGCCGATGCTGACTAGGATCCCCGCGCAATACCATAGTCACCTGTCTGACGTTTCCTTGGCGCAGTTGTTTTCAGTCTACCAAATAAGAGCGCCGCGTGTGTACTGAGGATTGCTAGCGCTGCACACCGGATCGAGTAGCACCTGCCGTCGTGTGGAACGCCTCGACTAGAGCGTTTGCTGTTTCGGCGCCCTGCGTTGCTTCCAGATCTGCTGCTCATGTTGCTGTACGTAGTATGGTGGACGTGCATGGCCATGGACCCCTTGTCGAAGCATTGACAATAGCGAGCATAGGCATGCACGAAACAGCTGTTGTCTCAATGCAAGTTCGCTGTATCGAAACGCGTACCGGATGCAAGGTTAACGTTATTTTAGAGGGACATTAAAGCACTCGGATGGCTGCTCGGGTACCAGGCACCTCGGAAGCTACACCCACACCTACGCGATCAACAAGCGCGTCCACCAGTCCAGGATGCTTCGGAATCGTGCGTTCTGCAGACATCGATGCAAGCATCTATTCGCAACTGGACAGGTAATGATAGAAGCAGCTGCCTCTGACGTACAATTCGTGCTGAGCATCGTGGACGCGATGCATCCTAATGGCAAAAATACAGATATTCGACGGCATCTGATGAATCAATCGAACAAGCACGACCTAGGATGTCTACCCTGCACACCGATCACCGTCACTGAGCGATAGATGCTTACATCCTAATGGCAAAAATACAAATATTCGAGGGCATCTGATGA
>Ga0080006_1139027_pt1 | contig 19134 bp, 16 predicted proteins | sample RS3BMetagenome_FD_69209 | JGI IMG/M metagenome (GOLD analysis project Ga0080006, IMG submission 69209) | Ferric oxide microbial mat and aquatic microbial communities from Rainbow Spring, Yellowstone National Park, USA - RS3B (SPADES... ... | reverse complement strand
GCCCATCCGCCGGCACTTCGACAACCTCGACAACGCCATCGACGCGTTCATCGGCGAATACGATCTGGCCGCGTGAAACTTGACTCAAGTGTGCCGGCTTCGCCGGCGAAAGCTTCCTAGCGGGGCACCAGCTCCACCCACAGGTGCCAGCCCATCAGCCGTCCTCCCGGAAGACCGTGCACGGGCAGGGGTGGTGCGTGCATGAACTCCTTGTGGGCGTTGACAACCCGAAAGGATGGGAAATCCCTGCGCACACGGGGCAGGTCGTAGACCCGGGCGAAGGGGCTTTCGGGGCCGTCGGTGTTGGCATGGACGAAACGGCTCATGCGCAGGTAACTCCCCAGCCCCTCGCGCTCGGCGTTGCGGAGGTGGGCGCCGAGAAGGCCACGGTCGAGACGTCGCCGCAGGGGCCAGGCGGCCAGGACCGCCCCACGCCGCACCACGCCGATCGACACCAGGTAGTTGAGGGACCGGCGGGCGTAGAGCATGGCCACCAGGCAGCCTCCCGGGCGCAGCACCCGGTGGATCTCCGCCTGGGTGGCGGCGATGTCGGGGATGTGGTGGAGGACACCGTGGGAGAACACCAGGTCGAAGCTCGCGTCCGCCGCAGGGATGGCCGTGGCCGACGCCTGGGCGATCCCCTCGTAAGACAACTGGTGCAGGTCGAGGCGCAGCGACACCCTGCGGACCGCCTCGGCCGTCACGTCGATCCCGGTCCAGCGCGCCCCCCGGCGTATGAGGCCCTCGGACTCCGCCCCCTGCCCGAGGCCGATCTCGAGCACCTGCTTGCCACGGATGTCGAGTGCGTCGAGGCAGGCGGGGATGTGCCGCTCGAGCCGGTACCGCGCCTTGTCGTAGGCGTCGAAGAAGGCGAGACAGTCACCACGGAACCGCTTGTCGAGACCCCCCAGCATCTGGTCACCGCACGGATGGGATTCCCAAAAACCGGCGATCTCCGTCTCCGTGTACGTTTCGGTCACCGTTGGTCCCGCTCGATTCGTTTCATGCTTCGGTGCAGTCCTGGCCGCCTGGCCGGGCACGTCCCCCCTCAGAGACGGGGCAAGGACCAGCTGATACGCGCCAAGACGGGGATGTACCACGCCCACGTGACTACCTGCCGTGCCCCGTTCGGGCATAGCAAGTGCTACTTAAGATCGACCGTCCCCTCCCCCAGCAGCAGCTCGGCCGCCGAGTCGAGCGCCCGGTAGACGGTGGCGATCGGGTTGCCCCGCAGCGCCCAACCCCGCAGGCTCGAGTCGAGCACAGCGCTCATCACGTCGACGATCCGCTCCCGCCGGGGTGAGGGAACGTCGGGTAGGTAGCGGGCGAAGGCCTCGCGCCGCCGGGCGGCGAACCGGTCGAAGACGCCGGCCGCCAAGGGTTCCTTGGTCGACTGCAGCACCAAGATGGTGCGGTACACGGTGGGGTTCGGCTCGAAGGCCCGGGCGGCCCGCCGGAAGGCCTTCTTCAGCTGGGCGAGCGGATCCCCGTCCCGGGCCGCCGGGCCCTCGAGCGCCGGGAACCGGTCGGACCAGACCAGCAACGCCTCGGCCAGCAGCTGCTCCTTGGACGTGAAGTACCGGTAGGTGGTGCCCAGTGCCACCCCGGCGGCAGCGCTCACGTCCTTCATCTGGATCCGGTCGTACTCGGTCCGGCACATCAGCTCGATGGCGCTGTCGACGATGCGGGCCCGCCGGGCCCGCTGGACCGAGTCGAGCGACTCGACCGCCGGCGGATCCGGTCGGCGGCCGGGCGGCTCGTTGGTCGGTTCCCCCACGACCACCTCCTCTCGGGGTCAGCGGGCGGTGTAGCCGCCGTCCATCAGGTACTCGGCGCCGGTGGCGAAGCTGGCCTCGTCGGAAGCCAGGAACACCACCAGCCGGGCGATCTCCTCCGGCCGCCCGAGGCGTGGGATCGGCAACTGGTCGAGCCACCCCAGCGGTGCGCCGGCCGCCATCGGCGTGTCGATCACCCCGGGGCAGACAGCGTTGACCCGGATGCCGTCGCGCCCGAGCTCGAGGGCCGCCACCTTGGTCAGCCCGCGCACGGCGAACTTCGACGAGACGTAGCCGGCGACCCCCGGGTGGGCGATGACGCCGTCCATCGAGGCGATGTTGACGATCGAGCCGCCGCCGGCCCGACGCATCGAGGGCACCACCGCCTTGGTCCCGAGGAACACCCCCACCTGGTTGACATCGATCACCGCCCGGTAGTCCTCTTCGGTCATCTCCTCGATCGGGGCGGCCCGGACAGTCCCGGCGTTGTTGACGAGCACCGACACCGGTCCCAGCTCGGTCTCGGCCGCCGCCACCACCTCCTGCCAGCGCCCGAGGTCGGTCACGTCGTGGACCAGGAAGCGCACCCCCTCGCCCAGCGGCTCGACCTCGCCGGCCGCCGACCGGACGTCGGTGGCCACCACCTTCGCCCCCTCGGCGCAGAGCGCGGTCACCTGGGCCCGGCCGAGGCCCCCGGCGGCGCCGGTGACGATCGCCACCTTGCCCTCGAGCCTTCCTCCGCTCCTCTGCACCCCCGGCCTCCTCCCCGATCGGCCACCGACTGGCGGATGGCCCGACCGATCCTCGTGCCTACAGCCTCGAGACCACGTCGTCCCGGTACCGCCGCAGCTTCTCTGCCAGGCCGTCGAGCCCGCCGCCGGGACCGGGATGGCCGCCAACGACCAGCCGGCTGGCGCCGGCCTCGACGTAGCGCCTCACGAAGGCAGGGTCGAGCTCTTTGGCCGGGTCGGCGCTCCCCGGCCAGGCGGTGAGCACCACCGCCTCGGGGTCCCGGCCGGCGGCGGCGGCCTCCCGGCGCAGCAGGTCGGCCCGCTCGGCGAACTCGTCGGGACCGACGGTGAAGGGGAACCAGCCGTCGGCCAGCCGACCGGCGCGGCGGACCGCCGGCTCGCTGTGGCCACCGAGGACGATCGGCATCGTCCCGTCGACCGGGGAGGGGTCGGAGTGGACCCGGTCGAAGGACACGAAACGTCCGTGGTAGGTGGCCGGGCCGGACGCCCACAAGGCCCGCACGGCCGCCACGCACTCCTCGAGCCGCGCCCCGCGCCGGTCGAACGGCGCCCCGACGGCGGCGTACTCCTCCCGTTGCCAGCCGATGCCGAGCCCGAGCTCCATCCGCCCGCCCGACAGCCGGTCGACGGTGGCCGCCCGCTTGGCCAGCACCGCCGGGGGGTGCAGGGGCGCCACCATCATGGCGGTGCCCAGGCGCAGCCGGGTGGTGGTGGCGGCCAGGAAGGCGAGGAGCTCGAGGGGGTCGGGCATCGGGACGGTGCCGGGTGCCCCGGCCATCCGGCCGCTGGCCGAGTACGGGTAGCGGGGCTCGTAGTCGGCCGCCACCACCACGTGCTCCACCGCCCAGACCGATTCGACGCCGCTGTCCTCGAGCACCCCGGCCCAGTCGCTGAGGAACCCGCCCGAGGTCGCCATCCCCTCGGCGTAGGGCACCAGGACCCCGAGCTTCACCGGGGTCCCGGCCGCCGGCATCTCACCTCGGCTCGCGGGGCAGCCCGAGCACCCGCTCGCCGATGATGTTGCGCTGCACCTGCTCGGTGCCACCCCCGAGCCGGGACGCCCACTGCCCGACGAACTGGAGCTGCCAGTAGCTCCCCAGCGGGTCGTCGTAGTCGAGGACCGTGCCCTCGGCGCCGAGCAGCGACATCGCCAGGTCGGCCGACCTCGGGATCCCCACCGACAGCGCCAGCTTGAGCACCGAGCTCTCGGGGCCGGGCTGCCCGCCGCGGGCGACCGCTGTCTGGACTCGCCAGCCGAGGTACTTCTGGATCTCGGCGCGGGTGTAGGCGTCGGCGAGCTGCTGGCGCACGCCCGGGTCGGCGCTCCGACCGGCCCGTCGGGCGAGATCGATGAGCCGCCGGACCGGGGAGGCGCCGCCGCCGATGCTGCCGATGACCACCCGCTCGTTGGCCAGGGTGGTGACGGTGACCCGCCATCCCTCGTTCACCGGGCCGACGACGTTGGCGGCGGGAACCCGGACGTCGGTCAGGAACACCTCGTTGAAGTGGGCCGCCCCGGTGGCCTGGCGCAGCGGGCGCACCTCGATGCCCGGCGTCTTCATGTCGACGAGGAAGTAGGTGATCCCCTTGTGCTTCGGCGCCGCCGGGTCGGTCCGGGCGAGCAGGATCCCCCAGTCGCTGACATGCGCCGAGGAGGTCCACACCTTCTGGCCGTTCACCACGTACTCGTCACCGTCTCTCACGGCCTTGGTGGCCAGTGACGCCAGATCCGATCCGGCGCCCGGCTCGGAGAACAGCTGGCACCAGACCTCGTCACCGCGGAGCATCGGGCGCAGGAACCGCTCCTTCTGCCAGTCGGTGCCGTGGGCCATGATCGTCGGGCCGGCCATCCCGATGCCCTGGACGAAGATGCTTCCCGGCACGTCGAAACGGGCCTGCTCCTGGGAGAAGATCAGGGCGTCGATCGTGGTCCCGCCGCGGCCGCCGAACTCTTCTGGCCAGGTGATGCCGGCCCACCCGCCGTCGAAGAGCGTGCGCTGCCACGCCTTGCACCGCTCGACGTGGGCGAGTTCGGCCTCCCGACTCAGATGGGTCGGCGGCGACACCGGCTCGGAGGGATCCCGCAGGCGGGCGTGGGCGGAGAGCCAGGAGGCGGCCTCCGCCCGGAAGGCCGCCTCCTCCGGCGAGTCGTCGAAATCCATCCCGCTCCCTTCTCTCCACATCGCCCTGTCTCGCCGCCTCCCCCGGCGGCCGCCGCTATTCCTCGACGAAGTCGCTGGCGGCCTCGGGCTTCCCCAACAGGTGCTTCAGGACCTTGCCGGCGGCGTTGTGGGGCAGCGACGCGACGAGCTCGACGTAGGCGGGGACCTTGAAGGCGGCCAGCGACGCCGCGCAGAACGACCGCAGCTCGGCCACGTCGAGGTCGAGCCCGTCCTTCGGCACCACGTAGGCCTTCACCTCCTGCCCGAGGGTCGGGTGGTCGACGCCGACCACCGCCACCTCGGCCACCCCGGGATGCTCGTAGAGCCGGTTCTCGATCTCGACCGGGTAGACGTTCTCGCCGCCGCGGATGATGAGGTCCTGGCGCCGGCCCTCGAGGTAGACGACGCCGTCGCGGTGGAGGCCGAGATCGCCGGTGTGGTACCAGCGCTCGGCGTCGAGCGCCGCCGCCGTCGCCTCGGGGTTGTCCCAGTAGCCGAGGAAGTTGCAGGCCGACCGCAGGGCGAGCTCGCCGACGACACCCTCGGGGAGCGGCGCCCGGGTGAGCGGGTCGCGGATCTCGACCTGCACCGTCGGCGCCGGGCGGCCGATCGAGTCGGGATGGAGGTAGCTGTCCTGGCCGCCGAGCGAGGTGCCGATCCCGTTGGTCTCGGTCATGCCGTAGCCCATGCCGAGCCGCGGGCGTACCCACGGCAGGCGCTGTTCGAGCCTCTTCAGGAGCTCGGGCGGCCAGACGGCGCTGCCGCCGCCGATCTGGTTGAGCGAGGTGAGGTCGTAGCGGTCGAGCTCGGGCCAGTCGAGGAGCCGCCACAGCTGGGTCGGGACGAGCGACCACTGGGTCGCCCGGTGCTGCTCGGTCAGCCGGAGCTGGGTCTCCTCCTGCCAGCGCCCCGGCGGGGGGTAGACGTAGGTCTGGCCGTTCAGCGGGCCGAGCGCCATCGTGCAGTTGAGCCCCGAGACGTGGAACATCGGGCTGGCGTTGATGGCACACGGCGCCGGCGTCTCGACCGCCGGGTGGCCGGCCAGTGCCGCCCGGGCCCGCCCCTCGGCCCCCCGCAACTGCATCGCCAGGCCGAAGTGGACGGTGTTGCGGTGGGTGACCATCACCCCTTTCGGCCGCCCGGTGGTCCCGCTGGTGAAGAGGATGAGGTACGGCTCGTCCTCGCCCATCTCGGCCACCGGCGCAGGCGGTGTCGGCTCCTCCAGGGCGGCGAAGTCGGACTCGAACCGCACCACCTCCAGCCCCCCCAATGGCGCATCGGCCAGCCGTTCGAGCCGGGGCTGGTCGCCGAGCAGCACCGTGGGGGTGGTCAGCTCGAGGGCGTAGGCCATCTCCGGTCCGGTCCACCAGCCGTTGAGGGCGACGGTGATCGCCCCGAGCATGGTGACCGCCCAGAAGCCGAGGGCATAACCCAGGCAGTTGGCCGAGGCGATCGCCACCCGGTCGCCCTTGCCCACCCCGTGGTTGCGCTGGAGGTTCGCCGCCACCACCCCGGCCGCCGCCAGCGCCTCGGCGAAGCTCACCGTCCTTTCCGGGAAGACCAGGTAGGGCCGCTCGCCGAAGCGCTCGGCGCCGATGCGCAGCACCTCGACGAGGTTCGCCGGGCGGCGGGCGAAGACCTCCATCGGGGAGCCGAGCACCTCCTCCTCGACCAGCTCGAACGGGGCGCCCGGTCCGACCAGCTCGGCCAGGACCTCGTCGGGGAGCGGGGGATCCGGCCAGGTGAGCGACATGCGACCTCTCTGCGACTGGCAAACGGCTGCCGGGGCGCCGGTGACGACGGGCGGAGCTAGACCGCGGTTCTAGTCGACCGCGGTTCTAGTCGAGGGCGGCCTGGGCGGCCAGCGACGGGGCGGCGGGGCGGCGATCGGCCAGCGGGCCACGGAGCAGGCGACCCGGCAGCTCCCCGGTGGGCTCGCCGTCGAGCAAGGTGAGGCGTCCGGCGACGAAGGTCGCCCGGAACCCGACTGCCTTCTGCTCGATCCGTCGCTCGCCGGCCGGCAGGTCGTGGACGACGGCGGGCATCGCCGGACCGACGGTGGCGGGGTCGAAGACGTTGAGGTCGGCCACCAGGCCTTCGCGGAGAAGGCCGCGGTCGTGGAAGCCCCAGGCCCTCGCCGGCACCAGGGTCAGCATCCGGACCCCCTGCTCGAGCGAGAAATCCCCCCGGTGGCGGACCCAGTGGGCGAGCAGGTGCGTCTGGATCGAGGCGTCGGACATCTGGCTGACGTGGGCCCCGGCGTCCGAGAACGTCATGACGGTGCGGGGGTGCGACATCGCCCGCTTGACCGCCTGGTGGTCGAACGGCGAGAACGTCTGGAAGAAGAATTGGTGGAGGTCGGACTCGACCCCGAGCCGGATGATCAGGGCCACCGGGTCGAGGCCGCGGGCCCTGGCCGCCTCGGCGACGCTCGGGTTGGGCGGGACCGGGCGCTCGAGGACCTGCATCTCGTCGAAGTCCGGCTTGCGGGCCTCGGCCCCGATCGCCCGGCCGTAGGGACCGTCGTGGGCTGCCGCCACCAGCCGCGCCGCCACCTCGGGGTCCGAGAGGGCGGCCCGCTGGGCGTCGAGCGGCAGGGCCCGGATCTCGCGCCACACCGGCAGGCCGTCGAACGGCAACCGGGTCCGAAAGGACGTGAGGCTCCCGATGCCCCGGGAATGGCTGAGGCCGAAGATCCGCCCGCCGGCTGCGGCCGCCTGGTCGATCAGCTGCAGCGGCCGTTCGGCGGCCCCGGTGGCCGGGATGCCGATCGGGACGCCGGTGGCCACCGCCAGGTCGATCAGGCGGGCGTCACAGGCCGCCCGCTCGTCGGGATCGGGCTGGTCCTCGACGAGCTGGCAGACGCCGGCGCCGAGCTCGCCCAGCACCTCGACGAGCCGGCGGACCTCCTCCCAGGCCGCCAGGCGGGAGGCCACCGGCCGGTCGTCGGAGGTCTCGTGGTGCATCGTGCGCGAGGTCGTGAAGCCCCAGGCGCCGGCCTGCACCGCCCGCCGGAGCTCGGCGACCATGGCCTCGAGGTCGTCGGCGCCGGCCTCCTCCTCGAACGCCCGCTCCCCCATGACGTAGGTCCTCAGGGCCGAATGGCCGATGTTGGCGGCGTAGTTGATGCCCTTGGGCTCCGCCTCGACGGCGTCGAGGTACTGGTCGAACGTCTCCCACCGCCAGTCGATCCCGGCCGCCATCGCCGCCCCCGAGATGTCCTCGGCCCGCTCGAGGTTGCGCAGCACCAGCGCCCGGCCGTCGGGGGCCGCCGGCGCCAGCGTGAACCCGCAGTGGCCCATCACCGCCGTGGTCACGCCGTGCCAGCACGAGTTCGTCCCGAGCCGGTCCCAGAAGACCTGGGCGTCGAAGTGGGTGTGGCCGTCGATGAACCCGGGGGTCACCACCTGGCCGTCGGCGTCGACCTCGAGACGGCCGCGCCCCTGCACCCGGCCGACGGCGGCGATCCGGTCCCCGACGATCCCGACGTCGGCCCGGTACGGGTCGAGCCCGGTCCCGTCGACCACCGTGCCGCCGCGGACCACCGCGTCGTAGTCGTATGCCCTCGCGCTCATCCGTCCACCTTTCCGGCCGTGCCCGCCGGCCGGAGGTCGGCGCGGTCGAGGTCCAGCATGTCCATGGCGTTCATCCTCCCGCCCGGGCCGCCGGGAGGCAGGCCGTCGAGAGGTGGGCGACCGGCCGGCCGGTGCCGACGTCGACCACCTCCACGGTCACCGCCTCGCCGCCGCGCCCCCCGGTGACCCGGCGGGCGGTCGCCCGCACCGGGCCGGCCTTCACCCGCCCGAGGTAGCGGATGTCGAGGTCGGTCACCACGTGCGGCTCGGCGTCTCCGAACAGCGACGCCGCCGCCAGCTCGCCGAGCAGCGCCGTGACGCCGCCCTGCACGGTGCCGTGGTGCGGGTTGGCCAGCTCGTCGGCCGGCGTCAGCTCCACCACCCCGGGTGCGAGCTGCGTCGCCCCGATCCGCTCGGCCAGCGGTCGGCCGAGCGGCCCGGCTCGGCGCTGCGGGGTCCGGGGGCCGGGCACCGGGCGGTTCATGAACGTCGCCAGGCCGGTCCCGAAGGGCTCGGGGTCGTCGTCGCCGTAGAGGAGGCAGTCGGCGACGAACAGGGTCGCCCCGGCCTTCAGCACCCGAGACACCGCCCGGACGCTGCCGAGCGGTCGGTGGCGGACGACGTGGACCGAGAGGTCGATCGTCGGGGTGACCGAGCCGGTGGCCGGCTGACCGGTGGCCAGGTCGACCACGATCGCCAGGAGGCCGATCCGCAGGAGGCCGGTTCCGGGGACGGTCATCTCCTCGACCACCTCGACCCGGACCTCGCTCAGCCCGTCGACGACCGAGTGCTCCCAGCCGAGCTCGGCCAGGAGGTGGGGGAACTGCTCGGCCTGCATCTCAGACCGGTCGCCCCTCCTTGCACCACGGGTTGGACGGCACGCCCTTGCACGGGTTCGGCATCGTCGGCAGGCCGGCCGGGAGCGGATGGACCACCACGTCGGACGGCGACGGCTTCGGGTAGCCGGACCCGCCGCCAGCGCCGCCGGCCGGGCACGACCCGAAGCCGGTGTCGCACTCGACCTGCCCGAGCAGCGAGCCACCGGAGTTCGAGGCCGTCGTCGTCGGGCCGCAGCGCGCTTGGGCCTGCTCGAGATCGCTCGGCGCGCTGCCGTCGGGGGCGGTGTTGGCGGCGAAGCAGTTCTGCGGCTCGTGGCCGAACAAGGTGACCTGCCCGTAGTCGCCGTTGGAGGGGTTCTTCCAGTACCCGTTGTCCGAGAAGGTGTTGCCCACCATGCGGTCACCCTCGGGGTCGTAGACGCAGCCGAAGCCCGACACCTCGTGGCCGCCGCTCCCGGCGCAGGTGATCCCCGGGTACGGCTTGTCGCTGTCGGGGAACGGCACGAACAGGGCGCCCCAGGCGGCGTTGCCGCGGAAGGTGTTGTCCATCACCGTGTCGTTGCGGCCACCGGCCACCGTCATGCCGGTGCCGACCGGCCCGGCGCTGGCGTAGCCGCCGGGGGCGATCGGGGCGTGGGCGTCGTTGTTGTCCTCGACGAGGTTGTCGAGGAACACCCAGCACGACCGGGTGTGGGTGATCGGGCTGGTCCGGCGCCCGGGGCAGTTCCCGTTCTGCGGCGGCGGCGGGTCGCCCAGGATCTGGGTGTTGGTGTCGAACCCGTCCTGGTTGTTGTCGAACCGCGAGTGCTCGACCACCAGAGCGCCGCCGGAGTTGGTGCCCGAGTAGCCGAGGGCGTTGTACTCCATCCAGGCGTGGCTGATCGTCACGTTGCATACCTGCCGGCAGGCGCCGACGTACATGCCGGAGTCGTCGAAGTTGGAGGCGTAGATCTGGTCCCAGCTGGCCGGACCGGTGGCGTCGTTGGCGAAGATCCCGTACGCCGGCCCCACCGTCGGGTTGCCGTAGTAGGAGGTGGTGGCGGTGAGATAGCTCCCCCAGTAGCCCTTCAGGCCGATGTGGGCCGTCCCCGAGCCGCCGTCCCACCAGATCCCGTTGCCGGCCGAGCCGTTGCCGTTGAGGTAGTTGCAGACGGTCAGGTTCTCCACCCACACGTCGTTCGCCCGGAAGACGACGATCCCGTTGTTGCCGTAGTTCCCGCCCTTGGGGTCCGCCGGCCCGAGCTCCTGCCATTGCGGCGCCGAGTCGCACGGCTGCGGCGCCCCCGGCTTGGTCCCGTCGACGACGACCGACGACCGGTTCATGCCGCGGATGGTCAGGCCCGGCGTCCGCACGAGCACGCCGCCGAAGTCGCCGAGCGAGGCCTGGGCCGCCGTCGGGGGATGGGCCAGGGCGTCCTCTTCGTGGTAGTCGCCGGGCGCCACGAGGATGTAGTCGCCCCGGCGGGCGGCGTTCACCGCCGCCTGGATGCTCGAGTACTGCCCGCGATGTCCGTGGAAGGTGCCGACGAGCAGCACCCGCGGCGTCGCCGCGCCAGCCGGGCCGGCCGGCCCGAGCCCGCTGGCTACCAGGCCGCCGGCGGCCAGTAGCGCCGCCACCACGGCACCGCCACGACCCCGCCATCTCGTCGCCCGATCTCGTCCCACGTCCCCTCCCGGTTCCAGCTGCCCGGTCGCCGTCGCAGCGAGACGGCCCGCCGGCGGCGTCGGGAAGCTACGGCTGGCCTCGGCGGGGTGTCAACACCGGCGCTGGGCGGCCCTCAGTGCAGCGTACCGGTCGCCGCCTGCAGCCCGAGGCTGGTCGTCGCCACCAGCACCCAGAGGAGGGCGCCGAGGGCCAGCGGGCGCAGCCCCGCCCGGCGGATGTCCCGGAATCGGGCCGACAGCCCGATGGCGGCGAGCGCCATCGTGATGAGGAACTGGGCGACGTCCGACAGCGCACCGTGCCAGCCGGCGGGGACGCCGCCGACGGTGTTCCACACCACTGCCACGACGAACCAGGCGATGAACAGCGGGAAGGCCCGCCGCAGGTGGGTCAGGGTCGAGCCGGCCGGCCGGTTGCCCGAGCGCGCACCCCTCGACCGCCACACCGCCAGCCCGAGGGTGATCGGGACGATCATCAGGGTGCGGGTGAGCTTCACCACCACGGCGGAGGAGGTGGCCCCGTGGCCGAAGGCGGTGGCGGCGGCGACCACCGAGGACATGTCGTTGACCGCCGTCCCGGCCCAGACGCCGAACGCCGGGGCGTGGAGGCCGAGGAGGTGGCCGACCGCCGGGAAGGTGAGGACGGCGGCGACGTTGAAGGTGAAGATCGTCGTCACGGCGTAGGCAACGTCGACCTCGTCGGCCGAGATGACGGCGTCGGTGGCGGCGATGGCCGAGGCGCCGCAGATGCCGGTCCCGACGCCGATCAACGTCCGCACGTCGCGGGCCACCGAGAGCCGGCGGCCGAGGACCGCCGCCCCGGCCAGTGCCACCGCCAGCGTGCCGAGCAGCACCGGCAACGACCGGGCGCCGGTGGCGACCACCTGGCGAAGCGAGAGGTCGGTGCCGAGCACGACGATCGAAGCCTGCAGGACCGTCCGCGAGCTGAAGGCCAGGCCCGGCCGCAATCGGGCCGCTGGTGCCCGCACCACGGCCACCAGCATCCCGCCGACGATGGCGATCACCGGTGCGCCGATCACCGGGGCCAGGTGGCCGAGCACGGTCGCCACCGCCGCCAACCCGCCCGCCACGCCGAGGCCGGGGAGCAGGGCAGCCAGGCGACCGAGGGCGCCCTCGGCACGGCCGCCCGGGGTGGCCGCCGGCCGGCCGGCGGGTTGGACGTTCGACAGCATCGTCCAAGTGTCGAACAGCGGCGCCGGGCCGGGAAGCCTCGTCCTCGCGACGCTGCTATAAGGTCTCCTTATGCCCCTGGCGCTGCCGCTCCCCGACCTGGCGTCGCTCGACCTGCTGCGCAGCGTGGCCGAGCGGGGCTCGATCCGCCAGGCGGCCGAGGCCCACCGGATCAGCCAGCCGGCGGCCAGCATGCGGCTCCGGTCGCTCGAGCGAGCCGTCGGCCTGACGCTGCTCGACCGCTCGAGCGGCGGCGCCCGGCTGACCCCGGAGGGTCGAGCGGTGGTCGAGTGGGCCGAGCGGGTGATCGACGGGATGGAGGGGTTGCTGGCCGGCGTGGCCGCCATCCGGACCGAGGGCCACACCCAGCTGCGCCTGGCGGCCAGCATGACGGTGGCCGAGTACCTCCTCCCGGGTTGGCTGCAGCGGCTGCAGGCGGCCAAGCCCGGGATCGCCGTGTCGCTGCAGATGGGGAACTCCGACCGGGTGGCCGAGCTCACCGCACGCCGCCAGGTCGACCTCGGGTTCGTCGAGGGCCGCCGGGCTCCGCCGGGCTTCCGCAGCCGGCGGGTGGCGGAGGACCAGCTGATCCTCCTGGTCGCGCCCGGTCATCGCTGGGCGCGGCGGCGCCGGCCGGTGCAGCCCGACGAGCTGGCCGCCACCCCGCTGGTGCTCCGCGAGATCGGCTCGGGCACCCGCGAGGTGCTCGAGGGGGCGATGGCCGAGCTCGGCCTCGAGGTGACCACTTTGGTCGAGCTCGGCTCCACCACTGCCATCAAGGCGGCGGTGGCCGGCGGGACCGGCCCGGCGGTGTTGAGCCGTCTGGCGGTCGACGAGGACGTGCGCCAGCGGCGGCTCGCCGTCGTCGGGCTCGAAGGTCTGTCGCTCGACCGGGCCGTCCGGGCGATCTGGCTGCCCGAGCGCCGGCTGGTGCCCACCGCCTCGAGCCTGCTCGCCGTCGCCTCGGCAGCGCCGGCGGCGGTCCCGAGGAGCCAGCGGCTTGCAGACGACCCCTCGAGACCTGCCACCGGGCGGGCGGGGTCAGCTCGCTGAGGTCCTGGATCGACAAAGGGTCGACGTCCTCGGTCGCCAGCCGCTCGGCATCGCCGAGGTGCTCGACGTCGCCGACACCTGGGCCGGCGACAACCTGCAGAAAGTCGTCGCGCCCTTATCCAAGCGTCACTGCATCGAGATCGGTGGTGACCCGATAGGGCCGTGCCAGACGCGCCAGCACCGCCAGTCCTCCGACCAAGGTGAAGGATGGGACATCTCGGGACGCAAGCCGGCCCAGAGCGACGGTCAGACGACTCGCCTCGTTGCCGACCAAAGTGGCGGTGGGATCGTCACCAGACCCGAGGAAAGCTCTCCGGGTTCCAGCCCGAGACGATCTCGGCCCCACGGGCTTTGTCGGACGCCAGGTCCAAAGCGACGAAGACCGGGTGGACGAGGAGGAACTCGACGAAGCCACCTCTGCGCCCCGATGCCTCGAAGCGAGGAGCGCAGGCCAGCAGAGTTGGAGCGACCGCCACGGTGCACGACGCGACCGAGGAATCCGGGGCGATTCCGTAGGTGCGAGCGGCATTGGTCGCGGTGAGGCGATCCGGTACGTAGAAATCAGGAGGCGAGCCGGCACCTGCTGCGAGTGGAGCACCGTACGAGACGGCCGCGACATCGCCCGTGACGGCCCAGCCCGGCTCGGCCGGATCCCCGAACACCCTCAGGGCAGCCGCCGTCGAACCCTCCGTCGGTATCGGCTTGCCCAACAGCGGAGCCCGCTCCGGGCGCCAGGCATCCGAGAGGGCCCAGAAGAGATCGGGGATCAAAGGACGCCCATCCCGTCCGATCAGGGCCGCCTCACGAATCGAGCGCGCCGCGTCGGCGACGGTGGAAACCGAGAGACGTGCCCGGCGCGCAACTTCACGGATGGAAGGGGGCTCATCGGGCTCCATGAGGAGGGCGGCCGCATACGAGATCCCCGAAGCGCCCCGAATTGGTTGGCGAGGTCTCGGGATCGAGCGAGCCGCCGGGTCCACCTCGACGTCGACAAGGATCATGGAGGTCGGATCCATGATCCGCAGGCGTCCGCGCCGGTCGAGATAGCCCCAGCCGGCCCGGGCGAGAGCATCCCGAGAGGCTTCGGGGATCTCGTCCGCCACCAGAACGCGGATGGCGTCAGAGCGCGAGGCGCTCATTCTCGACACCATCGCCGCAACTCGGGAAGGGTCCGCACGCGACAGCGCCTTGACCTCGAACTCCCATCTCCCCCCGCGAGGGAGCGTCATCACAAGGTCGACTCGAGAACCCTCGTCCGCAGCGCCCGTTTCCGACGCTTCCGACGAGAAGCCGGCTCCGGCGATTCTCGAGCCCATGGCGGCGACGAGGTCGCCGACCGCCTCCGCCTCTCGATCGCTCCTCGTCCCGGCGAAGCCGGCATAGCCGTTCGGTGTCCGGGAGTCGCCGGACACCGAACGCCACCTGCCGGCGGCGGTCAGAGGAGGGTGTCGAGCGGGGTGAACGGCAGGCCGTGGGCCTCGGCCACCGGCTCGCACACCACGGCGCCGTCGACCACGTTCACCCCGAGGGCGAGGGCAGGGTCGGCCGCCACGGCGTCGCGCCAGCCGCGGTCGGCGATCTCCAGGGCGTAGGGCAAGGTGGCGTTGACGAGCGCGTGGGTCGAGCTGTGGGGGACCGCCCCTGGCATGTTGGCCACGCAGTAGAAGATCGACCCGCCGACCTCGAAGGTCGGGTGCGAGTGGGTGGTCGGCCGCGTCGACTCGAAGCACCCTCCCTGGTCGACCGAGATGTCGACCAGCACCGAGCCGGTCGGCATGGCGGCCACCAGCTCGTCGGAGACGAGCTTGGGCGCCTTGGCGCCGACCACCAGCACGGCACCGATCACGATGTCGGCGCCGAGGCAGGTCTCCTCGATGGCGTGGGCGCTCGAGGCGATCGTCTCGAGCGCCCCGCGGAAGTGGTGGTCGACCTGGCGCAGGCGCTCGAGGTTGCGGTCGAGGATGTAGACGCTGGCGTGCAGGCCGACCGCCAAGGTGGCGGCCGCCATCCCGGCCACGCCGGCGCCGAGGATCACGATCTTGGCCGCCTCGACGCCCGGCACGCCGCAGACGAGCGTCCCGCGGCCACCGCCGGGGCGCATGAGGTGGTGGGCGCCCATCAGTGGCGCCATCCGGCCGGCCACCTCGCTCATCGGCGTGAGCAGCGGCAGCGAGCGGTCCGCCAACTGCACCGTCTCGTAGGCGATGGCGACGTTGCCCGCCGCCAACAGCGCGTCGGTGCACGGCCGCGAGGCGGCGAGGTGCAGGTAGGTGAAGAGCACCTGGCCGGAGCGCAGGGCCACCCGGTGGTACTCCTCGGCCACCGGCTCCTTCACCTTCAGCACCATGTCGGCGCTGCCCCAGACCTCGTCGGCCTCGGCGACGATCTTCGCCCCGACGGCCACGAACTCGTCGTCGGGGAGCGCCGAGCCGGCACCGGCGTCGCGCTCGAGCACGACGGTGTGGCCGTGGGAGACGAGCTCGCGCACGCCCGCCGGAGTGATGGCCACCCGGTACTCGTCCTCCTTCACCTCTCTCGGCACCCCGACGATCACCGGAGGACCTCCTCGCCTTCTCGGGCTCGCTCTTCTCGGGCTCGCTCTTCTCGGGCTCGCTCTTCTCGGGCTCGCTCTTCTCGGGCGACGGCCGGCGTGGGCCGGCCCGCCGCCGGTCAGACCTCGATGTTGCTCATCACGTGCTTGATGCGGGTGTAGTCCTCGAGCCCGTAGATCGACAGGTCCTTGCCGTAGCCGGAGCGCTTGAAGCCGCCGTGGGGCATCTCGGCGACGAGCGGGATGTGAGTGTTGATCCAGACGCAACCGAAGTCGAGGTCCCGCGACATCCGCATCGCCCGCCCGTGGTCACGGGTCCACACGCTCGAGGCGAGGCCGTACTCCACGCCGTTGGCCCAGTCGAGCGCCTCCTGCTCGTCGGCGAACTCCTGCACGGTGATGACCGGGCCGAAGACCTCCTCCTGGATCATCTCGTCGTCCTGGCGGAGCCCGCCGACCACCGTCGGGGCGAAGCAGTACCCGCGCTCGCCCACCGGCGAACCGCCGGTGAGCACCCGGGCGTGGGAGGGGGCCCGCTCGAGGAAGCCCTGCACCCGCGCCAGCTGGTTGAGGTTGTTCAGCGGCCCGAAGTCGGCCGATTCGACGTCGGTGCCGCCGACGGTGGTCGCCTCGGCCTGGGCGACCAGGGCCTCGAGCAGCTCGCCGTGCACCCGGCGACCGGCCAGCACCCGGGTGGCCGCCGTGCAGTCCTGGCCGGCGTTGAAGAAGGCGGCGCCGGCGATCCCCTCGGCGGTCGCCGCCACGTCGGCGTCGTCGAAGACGATCACCGGCGCCTTGCCCCCGAGCTCGAGGTGCAGGCGCTTGAGCCCTGGAGCGGCGGCTGCGGCCACCTCCATGCCGGCACGCACGCTGCCGGTGATCGACACCATCGCCGGCACCGGGTGCTCGACCAGCGCCCGCCCGGTCTGGCGGTCGCCGCAGACGACGTTGAGCACCCCCGGCGGGACGTGCTCGGCGATGATCTCGGCGAGCAGCAACGTGCTGGCCGGCGTGGTGTCCGACGGCTTGAGGACCATCACGTTGCCGGCGGCAAGTGCCGGGGCCCACTTCCACACCGCCATCATGAACGGGTAGTTCCACGGCGTCACCGCCGCGCACACCCCGACCGGCTCCCGCCGGACGTAGGAGGTGTGGCCGGCCATGTACTCAGCCGCCGCCCGGCCCTCGAGCACCCGGGCGGCGCCGGCGAAGAAGCGGATCTGGTCGAGCGTCGGCGGGATCTCCTCGGACATCGTGAGGCCGAACGGCTTCCCGGTGTTGGTGCACTCGAGCCGGACCAGCTCCTCGGCCCGGGCCTCGATGGCGTCGGCGATCCGCAACAGGGCCAGCGACCGCTCCGACGGGGTCGTGCGCCGCCACTCGTCGAAGGCGGACCTGGCGGCACGCACGGCGGCGTCCACGTCGCCGGGCGTCGAGACCGGCGCCTCGGCGAAGGGCTCGCCGGTGCTCGGGTCGAGGACCGCGACGAGGGGCCCCTCGGCGTCTACGTAGGTTCCCCCGACGAAATTCCGCAGCTGTTGGCTCGCTCCGTCGCTCACCCCGACCTCCCCTTCGCTGGACGCCGGCGCCCCGGCCCGGCGGCCGCTCCGTGCACAGGATCACAGAACCCGGCCCCGCCTGACAAGCGATACGGGCGAATGTGGCGCGCCATCCGACGGATCCACTTGACGAACGGCGTTTTCGTGAAAGAATTCGTCACCTGGCGAGGTGTAGGCCGAGGCCGTGCCCCGCCCCCGGATCCCGGGAGGTGCCCAGGACGCCGGTGAACGGAGGATCGAGGATCGCGGTGCCCCACGACCTGCCGGGCGGCTTCCAGCACGATGCCACAGGGCTCGACGACGCGGGCGGCGGCCTGCCGCCGGGGGTCCTCGACGAGGCCAACCGGGCGATCATCGAAGCGCTCCAGCGCGACGGGCGACGGCCCTACGGGGCGATCGCCGAAGAGGTCGGGCTGTCGGAGGCGGCGGTGCGCCGCCGGGTCCAGCGCCTCAGGGAGTCGGGCATCATCCAGATCGTCGCCGTCACCGACCCGCTGCAGCTCGGCTTCAACCGCCAGGCGATGGTCGGGGTCCGCGTCGAGGGCGACGTGCGGCTGGTCGCCGAGAAGGTGGCCGCTCTGGAAGAGGTCGACTACGTCGTGATGTGCGCCGGCTCCTTCGACGTGCTCGCCGAGGTCGTCTGCGAGGACGACGACCGCCTGCTGCACCTCCTGAACGACTCCATCCGGTCGATCCCCGGCGTGCGGTCGACCGAGACCTTCCTCTACCTGAAGCTGGCCAAGCAGACCTACACCTGGGGGACCAGATGAGCGACATGGCACCGTTGAGCGGCACCGTCGGCGACAACTCGCTGAGCGAACGGGCCCGGCGGCACCTCTGGATGCACTTCACTCGCCTCGGCGCCTACGGCGCCCACCACGAGGTGCCGGTGATGGTCCGGGGCGAGGGCGCCTACGTCTGGGACCAGACCGGCAAGCGCTACCTCGACGGGCTGTCCGGCCTCTTCACCTCCCAGCTCGGCCACGGTCGGACCGAGCTCGCCGAGGCCGCCTCGGTCGCGGCGGCGGCCCTCGGCCTGCAGGCGTGGGGTGGAGACGCGGTCTTGAGTGGCGGACGTTTTGCGATTATCGACTTTAATGACTGGCCCAGTTATAGCCAGGTTCGTGCGCCCGCGGCGCGCGCAATTGCGCGGCGGGCGATGAGGTTGATACGCCGCACGCGCTGAGACAGCAGCGGTTTTGTATGAAAGGAGCGGTCCCGCGGGCCATTAGATGGCAACTTCACAACTTTCAAAACCCAGGCTTCCAAGTATCAAGACTCCGGTCCCGGGACCCAGGTCGCGGGAGATATTCGAACAGGAACAGCGCTATATAGCCCCCGGTCGCCAGCGAATCTCCTCGCTCGCCGAGGTCGCTACCGGGGCCGGCTATTACGACCAGGCGCACCTGAACCGCGACGTGTCTGCCCTGGCCGGCTGCACCCCCGCGGAGCTGGCCGGCGAGCTCGGTTCGGGTGGGCCTCCAGACCCGTGACATTCGTCCAAGACAGCCCCGGCATTCCTCCATAGCCTGGGCCGGGTGAACGAGCGAACCGCTGCCCCGGTGCGCGAGCACGACAGCGCCACGGCGGTGGCCTTCGACACCGTCGTGGCCGAGGTCGCCAAAGACGGTGCCCTGCGTTTCGCTCCCTGCCGGCCCGGTCCGCCACCGCGCGTCGACGGTCACCTGCTGGCCCTCACCAGCCTCGAGCGCTCACCGCCGCACCTCGGCGAGCGCCACCCCGACGGAGACGAGCTGATCTACCTGCTGTCGGGGGAGGTGACGGTCGTGATCGAAGCACCGCGCGGTGACGAGCGCCACACCCTCGGACCCGGTGATGCCCTCATCGTGGCCCGGGGACTCTGGCACCGGATCGAGGTCGCTCGACCGGCACGGCTTGTCCACCTCACCCCTGGCCCATCCAGCGAGCACCGTCCAGCGAGCCCAGAAGCAAAGGCAAGACCAAGATGAGCGAGGCGAACGCCCGGTTCAATCAACTGAACCTCGTGGTCGAGG
>Ga0080006_1127005_pt1 | contig 19153 bp, 16 predicted proteins | sample RS3BMetagenome_FD_69209 | JGI IMG/M metagenome (GOLD analysis project Ga0080006, IMG submission 69209) | Ferric oxide microbial mat and aquatic microbial communities from Rainbow Spring, Yellowstone National Park, USA - RS3B (SPADES... ... | reverse complement strand
CAATTCAACACTAAATTTCGAAATCAAGAAAACAAACTGGGCTCAACGCTTAAGAAAATTGAACAGTCCCACAAAGCAAGATACAATGTTTCATGTGCGTCAGATTCCATAAGCTTGAGATACGCATTTAACTCTCGTTAAATTGAATCAACATCCTTTGTAAGTAAAGAGCGGTCTTCACTTAACATAAGTAGATTCACGCATCGCCTGAATTTATTTTCTAGAAGATAAAGATGAGTTTTGTAGAAGATGCCTCCATGGATCTCTATATCGAATATTATTTTTCCATATGTCCTTCCTCGAGTATCCTAAATATCTTTTGCCTGAACTTTGAGAAAGAAAATAGCTCCGCCCTTTCTTTCGAGAGGGAACTTAGGAACTTAAAGTATCTTTCATCGCCTGCTAATCTGAGGATATGTTCCGCGGCCTCTTCGACAGATGAGTAAGCCAAACCGTATTTTCCCTCTTTGACATTGTCTTGCCACGGCCCAGTCGATCTATACAACACTGGTACGGCTCCAGCATACATGGCCTCAGCTATCCCGAGGCCGAAATTGTCGATCCTTTGAGAATGCAGGACGACCTTGGCCTCAGACAGAATCTCCCATTTCTCCTTTTCCGAGACGTCGGTGAGTAATTCAACGCTGCCTGTCGCCAATTCCTTTAATCTCCTGAAGTAATCCATTGAAGAATCTGCGGATCTTAACCCACCAATGATCTTAAATTCGATTCTACTATTGACGGACTTAACTCTTTTGGCTATCTCAATGAATTCCTCCCAACGTTTAAGAGGAAGGTATTTCCCTATCCCCACTACTAAGTCCATCTTTTCCCTAACCTTTAGATCCTCCTTAGGGATTATGGGAGGATATAGGACTTCACATTCTGTGTTCTGAGTCTCCCTTAACACTCTCCTTATATATTCGGAGCTACAGATCAGTCGCCCAGAAATAGCCAATTTCCTTACTATGGAGTAGCCTAAAGAGAAATATAGTGATTTGAGGCCAGTATATTTTTCCCTCACCTTATTTGTCTTGTGGAGGAGTGGATGTGGATAAAGGACGTAATTGATGTTCATTCCTATGGGATATTCTCTAAAATAGAGATTGAGAATGTAGTCAAATCTCTTGAGTAAAGCAGTCGACTTTAGAGAAAAGTAATTTAATGGGGGAGAAATAAGGGGACCCTTAATCAATTTTAGGTTAAGGGTCTTGGTATCAGACAAGAAATCCGTGAGATTCTTGGGCATCGCTGTAAGGTACCTAGTATCAGGTTCCTTCTCATAAACACAAGAGATATCTGCGATTCCGAACTCTTTGAGTGCTTTGAGGAACGAAAGAGCCACTACCGCTTCACTGCTGAAAATCAGTGGAGGCATGATGACTAAAGCTCTCCTCATTTTTAACCTTGATATAGAAATCGAAAACTTAATTATTATATTTGCACTATAGTGGGCTGTGACCTTGGCTTCCTTAACCGAATATTGATATGGGGAAGGAGGGTTTTTAACTGAAAGAATGATAGAGAAACCTGATTGATATTTTTAATGAGCCTTAGGAGTTAACGGATATTCATATGCTTTTACTATACCACGGTTCCAATTGTCTAAACAGATGAGAACTGATGATAGATGAAGAGCCTTTATTATAACATCTAGGTAGTGTAATCTTTCGTAAGATGCTTTGTGGGACTGTTCAATTTTCTTAGGCGTTGAGCCCAGTGAGTTTTCTTGATTTCGAAATTTAGTGTTGAATTGAAAATAAGTTTAACGTTACTCCTGATAAAAATTGGAGTAGACCACAAAGCACTCGTAAGAATAAGTTTAATAAGTTTCCTTTGAAATAGTTTAGTGTCAGATGAGTCTCGCTACTATGGGTCTGCTATTAATTCTGTTTCATGCATTAATCCCCTCTGTTTATTTCGTGATACTAAGTAGGAGGAAGTTGGAGGAGAAAGGGAAGTTAAAAGACTTGCCTTTCATCTCAGTGATCATTCCCAGTTATAATGAAAAGGATCGAATAAATAATAAAATCAAAAATGTCATGGAAAGCTATCCGAACGACAGAATGGAGATATTGGTTGTGGATTCCAGTGAGGATGGAACATACGAGAAGGTGATGAGTGGTAATTATACTAATCTAATATTGATAAGGGAAAGACAAAGGAGGGGTAAAATAGTGGCGGTCAAGGAGGCTATGCAGAGAGTCAAGGGAGAGATCATTGTAATGACTGACGTCGACGCCATTTGGAATGACCCGTTGGAGAGCGCCCTAAGATACTTATCTGGTGAAATTGGAGGAGTAACTTGCGTCAAAACTGCAAACCGGAAAGATGAGAACTCCTATAGGGATTTCTATAATCTCATAAGGGTCGGTGAATCCGCAGTATATTCCACTCCAATTTTCAACGGGGAAATGGTAGCGTTTAAGAGAGGTGTGGTGCAGCCTGATGAGATACCAATTGTAGGAGCCGACGACAGTACTATTGCAACTCTAATTGCATTGAAAGGTTATAGGGCAATAGCCATACCAACAATGAGAGTAGTTGAAGACGCACCCAAAAAATTCTTAGAATATGTAAGCTGGAAGGTAAGAAGGGGATCCCATCTGGTTAGGCACTTCACCAGAAATTTTGTTAAAGTGATGAGGAAGGGAGATCCCAGGTTCAAGGTCGTTTTTGGCCTAGAAACTTACTTTCACACTGTGGAGCCATGGTTGCTGGTTTCGGGTCTCATCCTGATAGGGATAAGCAACTTGTACCTACTAGGGGTGCTCTTTCTCTTAGTTGCTTTAGCTCTTCTACCTAAGAAGACGAGAAGCCTTTTAATGGCATGGGCCCCTAATCAGATATTCCTTTTGATCTCCCAACTCTTCGCGTTGAAGGGGGAAGTCGTAGTGTGGAGGAAGGAAAAGAAATGAAAATAATTCAAGTCAGTCACTCGTTCTATCCAACAATCGGTGGAATAGAGAAAGTAGTCTATGAAATTTCCAAGAGACTCTCCAAAAAACATGAGGTTGAGGTTGTAACGTCTTCCAAAGTACCAAGAGACGTATCGTTCCCTTTCAACATAATTCGAATACCCAGTTTGAATATCTTGGGCATGTCCGATTTAACCATACCTTTGACAAATAGGATTGAAACAATGGAGTCTGACGTGATTCATTTTCACTCACAGAATTCATTATTCTCTGCGCTATTGCTCCATAAAAATCAAAACTCCGTGGTGAGCGTTATGGCGTTAGAGTCGCTGTCGGACCATCCAAATCCGTTTATAAGACGTCTTTCTCCAGTATATAATAGATTAACTGCTAGAAAAATTATAAAAATATCCAAAACTCTTATAGTGAAAAACATGAGAGACCTCAAGATGCTTCGGGAAAGATATGGTAGGCCTGCACATTTAGTTCCTGACGGAGTTGATGACAAGTATTTGACTACAGGCAAGACAACTAGCTTTTACGATGAGATAGGTGAAAATTACGTCTTATATGTGGGTCGTCTCCATAAGCTGAAGGGGATAGAGGTTTTGTTGAAGGCGTCGAGATGGATTAAGTCTAAGGTCGTAATTGCAGGACCAGGAGATCTAAAATATTACGAGAAACTCTCTAGGAAACTGGGAGTCAACGATAAGGTAAAGTTCCTGGGATACATCGACGAAAATGTAAAAATAAAGGTAATAGATTCGGCGGAACTTGTTATTATACCAAGCATCTCTGATTACGCGGAGGCATTCTCCATAGTTTTAAGTGAGGCGTGGAGTCGAGAAAAGGCAGTTGTCGCCAGTGATGTAGGAAGTTTAGGAGCTAGAATCACACATGGTAGAAATGGCCTACTTGTACCTCCTTCAAATCCAAGGATCTTGGCAGAAACAGTCAATCAGGTACTTGACGATACGGAACTGAGGACAGAGATGGGACTAAGAGGGAGGAAAGAAGTTGTAGGTTGGGACACAGTAGTATTTAAGTTAGAGGAAATATATAGGGGTATGGAAAAATGAAGTCGGATAATTACGTTTGGGCTCTAATGATAGCCTTAGGCGTGTCAATGTTTATGATCAGCCAGTTTTTGCTCCTCTATCCTCCAATAGCAATTCTATCTATTGGAATCATTATGGTCGGTGTGACTACGTATGCTGTGTCGTTAGACAACGGAATGCGTGAAATTGATATTATGATTGAGACCTTGGCGAGAAACATAGAATCAATCTTCATCTATTACGGAAAGGAGAGATTTTACAGGATATTCATGCCCTCTAGTATGGGACATAACGGCATGCTCCTCCTGGATGAGTATCCCATAGATATCAAGGAAGTCCGAAAAAAACTCATTAATATTTTTGATGGAAAGCATTTGGGAATATTCCTAGAAACTCCTGGCTCTTTAGTCGTTGAGGAGCTGAGGAAGACGCTCTCCTTTAAAGAGGATGTGTCGTTCATCTTGAAGAAGGGAGTGGTAGAGCTCTTCGGATTCGCGAGAGATGTGAAGATAAAGGAGGTTAAAGTAGATAACATAGTTGTGGAAATCATGGATCCAAAACCACTCTCCAAGTATAAGGTCGTGGGTTATGTCCCAAGCCTCGTAGTCGGATCATTGATAGCTGAGGCTTTATCTAGGCCTGTCTTCATAGACGATCAAAAGTTACAGGGAAAGATACTTAAATTAAAAATAAGTCTAATATAACCTTAGTTTTGAATATTTACTAGGATTATGTAGAGGCATCTCAAGCATTAGTTCATCTCTTCATGATTTTCTCGTATCCGATATAACTAAATCAAACAAAGCTTTATATCTTTAAGATCACAACAGAAACCTAACCGAGACATAATGGACTCTGTTATAAGTCTACCGAAGGAGACTTTAGGTATAATAGCTTTGTTGTTAGTCCTAATCACTAGCACATTAATTTTCATACTGAGACCTGAGTTATACCTTTCGCTGTACGTGATAACTTTCAGTGCGGTACTCCTATTTACTATCTATTTTGTCAAGTTCTCCAGTTTAATCTTAAGAAGAGAGGTATTGATTGGGATTCTTTTCATCGTTCTTATCGCGATCTCCTTTATAGGTTCTCTAAACTCGTTTGGAATTAAGGCAGGCTATAGTAGCGAACAATACGTTGGGAGGTACCTGAACCCAAAACCCAACACTTATCCCATTCTGGAATATTTTTCTACGATAATTCGTAATGATGATATCAACGCGACTCCTCCGCTTCTTTACATTTGTCCAAGCTTAATTGACCCCATAAACTCTACCTTCCATGATATTATCGCACTATTGATACTAGAGAACAGATCGCATTATTTGCATAACCAGTTTTTAACCTATCTGAGCGAGGGAAATTTTCAACTTTCAATACAGGTTGGTAGAGAACTTATAGCTACGTATAACGAGTTTGCTCCTATTTTCTTAAACACGAGATATAACTTGGAATATCTCAGGGAATATTCGACAGTTAACGGTTATTATGACGTTTTGTATAAGATAGATAAAATAAATGCGACAGTCTCGTCCTACGTTCACGACGCACAAACTTACTATGAGCTCATAAAAGATATCTCCAATTATTCCACGTACAAGGTTCAATTGGAGATCCACTTTCCCGATAAGATCCCTGTGAGGCAGAACATTACACTGGTTGGACAAGTCTATTCAAAAATTGGACATAACGAGACCGGAAAGGTGATAATAGAGTATTTGAACTACACCGAAACGGTACCAGTGAAGGAGGGTCTATTCACGTTCGAGTTGTATGTACCTATATATGTGACCCATCTGACCGTTAGGATCTTTTATACTGGATCGCCACCCTACCTTCCTAATTTTACTAAATTTCAAGTTAGGACAGACGTGATTGTAACTAAGTTCAACGTGAGTCTGATAAACAGGACAGCTCCAATCACAGGCAGTTTAGATATAGTGGGCAGTGTTAGTGGTGCCAACAGGACTTTGTTGATTAAAATCTTCAATTATTCCAGATCATATGTAGTTGCTGGTAACTTTTCTGTGAGGTTCCCCCTTCCTTACAATCTCTCTAATAGTTCATATCCAGTGAATTTCTATGTCTTATCACAGGGGTCCTATTCTCCAGCCAATACTACACTTTATTTCAGACCAATCCTACTCTCGACCAACGTGAGCACGACAATATCCAAATACTGGGTAATACCCTTGCCATTAGTTGTCTCTGGCACAGTATCAGGCGAAAACCTAAGTCTGAATGGGGTGAAGGTGTTTATATTCGTGGGAAACCAAAGGTTCGAAGGTACCATAACAAATGGACATTTCAGGGTAATTATACCCCCGAAGCTAACCACATTATATGGTAAGCAGATAATCTATATTAAGACTGATCCACAATATTATTATTATAGTCAAACTTATGAAGGATCGACACTTATTATAAATCCGCTCATATATATATTTATTATTCTGATATCATCTCTTCTGTTATTTAGGGCTAAGAAAAACAAGAGTGATGAGCGAAAATCGAGTGAACTTATAGAGGGAAAGATAGTCAGGGGGAGAGTAGATGAGTAGGGTTCTTGTGATCGGAATACTTGTGGTGATACTTATGACGTTCCTTACTACGTCTCTATATCCAGATAATATGGCATTTTCTGCTTATAATACTGGATACAGTGGTACGTCATGTTTACTTAGATACTTTGGAAATTATTCAGAATCGAACATAACGCTGCTGTTACTCGTAACAAATTATAACGTGAATTTAAGTAACTACGTGAGATATGGAAATACCTTGATTATTGCGGGTAACGAGTCACTCGTCAATTACTATATGACCAAAGTACTTAAGGTGCCCCTAATACTAGGGGATGAACTGATAAATGGTAAGAACTATTATTACCTGACTGGCCCTATTTTGTTGGTTAAAGATGGATCCCTGCTATTCGTTTTCCCTTATGTACACCCTGTCATAGGAGGTAACAGTTTGATGAGTTATAACAATCAGAGCATCATTTCGCTCTTAGAATATGGGAAGGGCAGAATAATACTTATAGGAACACCCCTCATCTTTTTAAATAAATATTATGATCTCCAAAATAACACGATACTGTTGAAACTCTTATTGGGATCTCATCCAACGATAATCATATCGAGGCCAACCTATCCTATAGACGAATTCAAGGAGTTGTTATCCACGCTTTTACTTTCTGACAAAATCCGTTGAGTCTTAGAAGCGAAAACTGTAACATGAGAACGAGAGTGTGGGTATTTTCCTGATTTAAATTAGCTATTCAAAAACAAATTTAATGTTATGAATGGCCAACCTTTCCTTGGAAATTTGTGACGGTGTCAGCACCAAGCCACAAAATTTTCTTCTATAAAACGAGACCGGTTTATAAAGGGTAAATAAAGCTATACTCTCAAGGTGTTTTGTGGACTACTTCAATTTTTATCAGAGCAACGTTAAACTTATTTTCAATTCAACACTAAATTTCGAAATCAAGAAAACAAACTGGGCTCAACGCCTAAGAAAATTGAACAGTCCCACAAAGCACTCTTAAGGAGAACATCCTAACCCTATATTTGTAGCTTGATGTTGACGCTATGGGAATTTGTCGTTTATTGAGAACGTATTTAACATGGTTCTTGCTTATGGATTATCATGCTGAGGGTTAGTTCCTTCAGGACAGTGACAGGCTAAGCGAGAAAGTAGAGCGATAAGCAGTAACCTTCACTTGGATCTAAAAATCCGTCACTATTAGATTGATATTCCGTTGATGGACTCTACTGATAGGATCTGGGTAACACAGGTATCCTTTAAGAATCATCTTTATTTCTGTATATTTTTCGTAATTTAACGAAAATCCTGAAAGTTTAACGATTCTTCATTACACTTTTCTCGCTTGAAACAGAGCTAAATCAAATTTGTGATGGATTATGAGTGCCTAGGATCTAAGTTAACGTTAATATATCCCTGTTACCATTATACTAAACCATGAAGTATTTAATCCTGATGCTCTTTGGCGTGATAGTTTTGGCCTCGATTTTTCCTATGTACTCACTAGGATTGACGACGCAGGTCACTCATAAATTGGATGTAAAAATATACTCTCCTTTTGATTTTTATCTTAATAAGACGCTCTACTCTCCAGGAACCTATTACATTTCCAATTCAACTAAACCATTGAACGTAACCTTTGTTAGTCCGGTTTACATGAATTCTGGTACAAGATTCATATATCTCGGAATGAAGATCAATAACACTTTAGTCAGAAACGAGTCAGTGATTATATATCCGAATTTAAATTACACAGTTACAAAACTCACAATTCAGTCCATTTATGTTAAACAATATTTTGTAAGTATAAACTCGGAGTATCCGATCCCAATACATTCCGGTTGGTATAACTCTAGTTATACAATACCTATTCCAAGAGATTATTACTATTATATTGATCTATACGATAGAGTTGTTATTTCATCCATCCATGTAAATGGAACAGCGGTACAGTCTATCTTCGTTAACTCGCCTTTAAATGTAAGTGTGCAATTCACCTCTCAATTCTACTTGAACTTCTCATCAGGCATAATGGGCTACTTGAATGGCTCATTGATGAAACTCTATTCCAATTGGTATAATAATTATACAAATATAACCATTCCACGTTATATTTATCTTTCCACTGGAGTTAGGTACTACACTTATGGCAACTTTATAGGTTCAACGATCGTTCGCTCGCCAATGAACTTGAGTGACATCCAAATAGAACAAGTTTACTTGACCTTCATAAGACCAGTTTTGGGTTATAACGGTTCTTCTATTATCAACTATACCTCGGGTTGGTACAATAGATCCATGGAAATCGATATTCCTCTGTATATTTATATAAATAATACTACAAGGATAATAACGGAAGGAGATTCAATAGGTTACTTATACGTGGCAGATCCATTTACAATAAACGATACCCAGCATATCCAGCGGCTTATCAACTTGCCCTACAACGTCGAGGTAGAATATCAAGATACGTTCTTCTCCACTAGGTCCATTTGGATATTTAACGGAACAACCGTGTTCGTCCCTCATCAGATAATATATTTGACGAATGTAACGAGGGTGTATCTTCCCCCCCAGTGGTTGAGTTATTATAATTATACAGAGCTAAAGTATTATTTTGAATATTATATCCAAGTTCCGCTGAGGGTACCCGCAGTGGTCAATGGTACTAATTCCACTCTGACATCTGGCTGGTATGGTAAAGGGACTAATATCGAGATATACACTATCGCATATCTGTCTTCTGGGGAGAGACTCATCATATCTTCGAATGTGTATAATATATATAACCTGAGCTCTCCGCAGATCATAAGGGATTACTACACTGTTCAGTACTTTGTTAACATTAGGGGTCTCTATGGAAACTATACAATATATAACATTTCGTTATGGGAGCCAAACGGAACCATAATGTATGTGCCCGGTACATTCCTTTATGATGGAAGCTTTTTCGTCTTAAACGAATCCGGAGGGGCTCAAATGAATTATACTATAAATTCTCCTCTGTCATTGAAGGTCAACTATTATCCTCATATGGACTTCAACATTACGTCGGGAAATAATGAGAATGTAATGTCCCCACCTAAATATGCTCTCTATGTAGGCTTAGCGGTGATCATATCTCTTGCAGTAATACTTGGCGTGACCATACTTGTAAAAAAATGAGAGATTAGGTATCGTGAATCACCGGAAAAGTAAGCAAAGGGAGGGGAATGGAGATGAGTCTGATAAGTATTAACCTGATAGCTAAGGATGAGGGAAAGGTAGTGGGGCAGGTTATCTCCAATATCTTGTCTCAGATAGATAGCAAATTTGAGGTTGTTGTGGTAGAGGGTTATAGCAGTGATGAGACATATGAGATATTGAAATCGTTCGAATCGGCCACATTTAAAATACTTCGAAGTAAGGGAAGTAGAGGCAAGGCGAGAAATTTGGCCCTAAACAAATCCTCTGGAAGGTATATTTTGGCGTTGGACGCTGATCAGATCTATATCGATCTAATGGATGCCACAGAAGAATATTTAGCAAATTATTGGGAATTCGGAGTTACCATGGGTAGAAGCTCCTTTCCAATACTAGCCCCAAAGGGTCTACTGATAGAAGTGGGTGGGTGGAGAGACTTGCACTTCATGGAGGATATCGATTTGTGGTTAAGACTCTCGGAAAAATGTAGATATCTATATTTGCCTGGCATGGAGAAATTTTTCGGGAAACATATAAGGGAGCATAAGATGAGACGCCCCCTTCACATGAGGATTACGAATAGGATAAGAATGTATAGGGACGCAAGAGTGGCAGGAATTCCAGTCAGATTTAATGGAACTTTTGATCGATTTCTTCATTTTCTAGGAAACCCGAACATGCTATTTTCTAGGGGAGATAATATTATTGATCACTATAGAGAATTATTTTATAGCATCGAGGTACCATCCAATTTATCCAACTTAGATTGGGTAATGAGGATTCATTACAAAATGATAACATCTGAGTGTTATCGATGCAAGGATTCGGTCTTTAAAGAGATTAAACAAAGATTCGAGGAGGTTTACGGGTCTCCAAACTCACAATTGACTTAAGCATGCAGTCAGATACATCAATTCTGCGATGGTTAACGTGTAGTTAAAAGGTTTCCGAAAATTTAATATCATGAAGATGCCTTGGGGTTATAAGTTGAACAGAATAGGATTCGTGATGATGGAGTCCATCTACCCACAAAGGGGTGGAGTCCATGAACAGGTATACCTTCTAAGTAAAGAACTCATAAATTTACAAAAGAAGGTGGACATCCTCGCGTACTCGACCAGGCGCGCGGAGGAGAGTGGAAAGAGACTTTTGTGGTTAAGACAACTTGAGCCGAGATTTTTGAATAGGCTCTTGAAGGCAAAGGAGGAAGTATACATTGCAGAAACGGCTTGGCCAATAGTCCCCACACTCGTTGCAGCAAGGATTAACGGTTCTAGGTGTGTCTTGCATTTACATTCTGTTGAGTCTTTTCAAGACGTTGGACTGGGCAGGTTCCCAAAGGCTCTCGTAAAATTTCTCGAATGGATAGGTAAAACGTGTGATGTAATATTAGTTCCATCAGAAGTAGAATCTGAGATTTTGCATAATAATAAAGTGAAAATTCTACAAAATGTAATAGATGTAGAATCCTTTGAAACCCGTGAACCGATGAGGTTGCAGAGACCTGCAGTTGTTTTCGTAGGCGGGATGGGTTATCCACCTAACAGGGAGGCAGCAGAAATTGTTGTAAAGATATCTGAGGAGGTGAACAGACGTAGGAGGGTATATTTCTATTTAGTCGGTCCCTCACCCCCTCCAGTAAAATTCCCAGTAATTGCGACAGGATACGTGAACTCCACCATACCTTATATCCTTGGGGCGGATATATGTATAGCTCCGTTGATGAGGGGAGGAGGTGTGAAACTTAAGATCCTGGAGTATATGGCATCTGGTAAGCCAATAGTGGCCTCGAGGAAGGCTGTAGAAGGTATACAGGGGGTTAAGTACGTTCATGCTGAGACGGTTGAGGAATTCGTTAATGCCATCCTAGACATTTTAGAAAATAAGGTAGATGTGGAGGACTTTAAGCATGAAAACCCCAAGATAATTGAAAGGGATCATTCGCCAAAGAACTCTGCCCGTAGATTGTTAAATATAATTTCGTGATGTGTTCTAGAACCACAGAAAAAATCTTACATCAAGCCTTAAATATTCTGCAAAATAGGTTCTACCATGACTGTGCAGAGCAATGATTATTTGAATCCTGGCACACCCTCTCCAAACGATATTACGGTTGTCCTGGCGGCACTGAATGAAGAAGAGGCTATAGGTGAGGTCATAGATAAATTAAGGGAGGAAGGTTTTGAAAACATTATCGTGATAGACGGTTACTCAACGGATGGGACCATTAACATAGCCGTTTCCAAGAAAGTGAAGGTCATACAGCAACACTGGGAGGGTAAGGCTGGTGCAATAAAGACCGCTTTAGATTACGTTTTAACTCCCTATGTGGTCTTCATGGACGCTGACGGAACTTATTCACCATCAGATATATACAAATTACTCATTCATGCAAAAAAATATGTGGAGGTAATAGGTAAGAGAGATAGAGATGGTATATCTCGACTGCATAAGATAGGAAACTCATTGATAAACAAACTGTTCTCCCTGGTCTTCTCGACCGACGTGGGAGACGTTCTATCCGGCATGTATCTCATTAAAACTGATGTGGCAAGACAGTTCAGCTTAAACTCAAAGTCTTTTGAGATAGAGGTAGAAATAGCCTCTCAGGCCCTTCAGAGAGGAAAGGTCACTTACGTTCCCATAAGATATGGTAAAAGGAAGGGGAGAGCGAAACTGTCTTCATATAAAGATGGTCTTAAGATACTTTTGTACATACTGAAGATGGCAAAGGATCAAAATCCAGTTCTGTTCTATTCCATATTAGTAACCTCGTTAGTCCTGCCTGGAAGTCTACTGTTAGGCTACACCATTCTTGAATATATGCTCCATGGGATATTTCATAGTGGTTATGCACTAATTGCAGTAACCCTAATTCTGATAGGCATGCAAGGCCTAACGACTATGGGCATATCCTCAATGATAAAGAGATTAGAGTATTCTATATCTAAAGAGAAGAGATAGAAGAACTAGGTGATGTCAAAGCTTATGAACGTTCCGTAATAAGGCCAAGTCTAATAAGGTCCTCCTCATCATATATGAAATTGATTTTTCTTTGCAGGATCCTCATTTTGACGATATCAGGAATGCAATAGACGAACCACAAAAGTGCTTTGACTCTACTCTTAAAGAGAATTGGATCCTTCCTGCTCGTTAAGTCTTTAACTACGCTTCCGATAAAGTAAAACCATATGGAGGGCGACTTCCTGAATAGAAATCCTTTCGTAAAGTTTTTGTGAACAAAGTAGAGTCTCCTGCTCTCTAAAAAGAATGTGATCCTAGCCTTTCTCTCAACGCTGACCTTGGAGAAGGAACCGTGTTCGTAATGTATTACCTTTGCAGTCCTCAGTAATTTGATAGGATAACCTAACCTTACAGCCCTGAAACAGAAGTCTGTCTCATCATAACCGTAGAAGAATTTAGTGTCGAAACCTCCTACCCTGTAAAACACATCTCTGCGCATTGCTATCGCGGCTCCCTTCCCATACAACAACTTGTTAACGTTCAATTTGTTAGCCAGTTCTTCGTTGAGATTCTTGCCTAATTCCTTGGGATAACCTAGATCATCTATAATTCCTCCTAGACTATCAATCTCTCCCTCTGGAGTTACAAGGAAAAGTTGAACTATTTCATTCCTATTTTCTTCTAGATAGTTAACTAAAAACTCCAGTGAATTCGGTATAACTTCGGTGTCGTTATCCAAGAAAAGCAATATTTCCCCTGTGGAGCGTTCTACCGCTAAATTTCTACAGTAGGCTAAACCTTGATCCTTTCCTATTTTGATAATTCTTACAGTAATATTATCAATATCTTGATGCCTTATCATATCTGAGTCATCTACAATGACTACCTCGAAGTTCCTAAATGTGGACCCCCTTAACGATGTGAGTAGCCTGGGTAAGTGATGTTTTCCCTTAACGTTAACCACCAGAACACTTAATTTCACCATCTCTCCCTCCTTCTAATAGGAATTCTTTATCTATTATCGTCTTGTAGTTCTATGTGACCACGACCCTTTAGTTTCTTATTTATACCCTCTATCATAGACCTAAATTCAGAATAACCAAAGACTTCGTCTCCCATCATCTGTAGGAAGGAATCAGAGCTGTCCACTGTTATCTTTTTAAGATCACTTCTCTTTTTCAAAAGATACTTCGTCTCAGGAATAAGACTAAGTATGGCCCTCAGCCTGGCTAACTTATTTACCCCGCGGGTAATTTGGAAGAGCCTCACCATCAGAAGAGCTGGAAACGTTGTTAATAGCCTTTTCTTATCGTAATATGTAGCTAACAAAAGTAGTTGATTTCTAAGGAACAGATATGATGTAAAAGGAGACGGAAGCTTCTTGAACGTGCCGTGAACTTCATGATAAACCTTAGACTTTGGCACCATAAGAACCTTGTATCCAGCTCTATATAATCTCCAAGATAACTCTGCATCTTCCCAGTAAAAGAAGTAATGTTCGTCGAAACCCCCCAATTTCGATATTACTTCTCTCCTAGTAAGCGCTGATGCGGTGGAGAACCAGGGTACTTCCCTAGGATGCTCAGGATACGGCCAATTACCATAAAGAGACTGGCAAGCAGCAATGTTCTCTTTTCCTTCAATCGATTCCAGGAGAGGATAAAGCCAATCCTTAGGTGTCATGACGTCGTTATCAAGGAACGCCATATACTTAGTTTTAAAGGTCTTTAATGCAACATTTCTGGCATATGCTGGGCCATAATTCCGTCCCAATTGAATTGTTTTTACACCCTTTTCCATTAGATATGAGACACTCTCGTCCTTAGATCCGTTGTCTATGACTATGACTTCCTTCTCTGGGTAATCCGTCTCTAACACCGAGTCCAGATACCTCCTAAGGAGTTCCGCCCCATTATAGTTAATAATTACAATAGGTATTAGATTCATCCGCTTTACTATACATTTATAACTTTAAAAGTGTTGATGAACACTGTGCAAATATAGCTTGAAAGTGGTTCAGGTAGCTCCTTTCTATTACCCAGTAATGGGAGGGGTAGAGAAGGTAGTCAAGGACCTATCTGAGTTTCTCTCCTCAAGAGGATTTGAAGTGGTGGTCATAACTTACAACAGAGATAGACGAGGGGTCTCGAAGTTCAAGCATTTCGAGGAGCTCAACGGTATAAAAATATTGAGAATAAGGCCAAAGCTAACTTGGAGTCACGGTTCATATTCACCAGAATTGGTGACGAAGGTAAAAGAGAGCAGAGCGGACATTGTTCATGTCCATGTATGGAGGCATCCTCACGTCTTTCAGATTGCGAAAATGGAAGGTATAATTAAGGTGCTTCACCCTCACTCCCCTTTTTATTCATTAAAGCAGAGTGGCATAATAAACTGGACTTATTACAGGATCGTAGACACATTATTTAGAAACACTATCAGGCAATATAAGTTAATATCAATTACGCCCTTCGAGAAGATCACATTGGAGAGGAAGTTTAAGGTTCAGTCCAAGCTCATACCTAACGGAGTCGACGATCTATTTTTTTCAATAAGCAAAAGGGGAGATGAACATTACCTGTACCTAGGTAGACTTAGCAGAGAAAAGAATGTAGTGTCGCTATTGAAAGCATATGAGTTGTCTGGAACAGATAGACCGCTGATTCTAGCGGGTCCTGATAATGGGTTAGGTAAGAGGATCACTAAATTGGTTTCTAAGAGGAAGCTCAATGTCAAATATGTTGGTCAGGTAGATGATGCCACAAAAATTGAATTACTAAGGAGATCAAGAGCTGTGATCAATCCAAGCCCTTACGAAGGCTTAGGCCTAACTCTTTTAGAGGGAGAGGCAATGGGGATACCATCCATAATAGTGGGGCATGGGGGACAAGAGTTTGCATCACCACCTGGAGTCTCTAGCATCAGGACGGAGGACTCGCCAGAGGCTTTGGCTGAAGGATTGAGGTCAATGGAGGATGATGTGATTCACTCAAAGTTGAGCGCTGGGGCCCGAAGCTGGGCTGAAAATTTTAAATTAAGCGTGGTATTACCCATGTATTTGGAATTTTACAGTAATCTTTATCAGAGGGCCTGACCTTAAGCCGATCACTCGGCTCCAAAGCAAACGAAATTATTTAATGTTTATAGAGTCTAAGTACACAGATTCCATGTATCCAAAGGTTACGGTGATAGTGGTCTATTATAACTCCACCAAAAGAAGGGATCTGATAAAGGAAAATATACTATCCATCAAGGATATGGATTACCCGAACAAGGAGGTCATAATGGTCGATAACGGCTCGCAAGACGATACGTATAACTTGATTAGAACTGAAACTGAAGGTCTAGGATTTAAGGTGATAAAATCAGAAGAGAACACGTATTGGGCTGGAGGGAACAACTTAGCTTTCAGGAATTCACCTCCCGATACGAAATACTACCTTTTAGTTAACCCAGACGTTATGGTACAATCGGATGCGGTCAAGAACTTGGTTGAAATGATGGAAAATGAACCTAGGTTAGGGGCTTGCCAAGGTCGAATAATCAGAGGGTGGCCTAAAGGATTTCTAGACGTAGGAAGATACATAGGAGAGGATGGTCAATTATATTATCCCAATTATGTGAGAGGAATTGACATTAATAGGGAGTACCTTATAACTTATCCTGCAGGGGCTTTGGCTATATTAAGAGCTGAATTTCCTAAAAGGAGAGGATTCATTTTTCACGAGATCGGCATGATGGGGTTTGACGACAGCGTATTAGGTATAGAGCTCTATATGAACGGTTACATCGTCAAATATTACCCCTTCATGACTGGATATCATGAGGTTAGCGCATTCACCCCTAGAGAAGTTAAGGAGTCCTACTCAAGTGTCATGCGGTTTTTATTTCTAATGTCGATAAATACAAGATATAGTCGATATGTAAGGGAATATTATCTGTCCAATTATATAAGAGAAAATATAAGGAAGAATATTTTAATGAATCGTGGGGCCAATCCAGACCGTTTTTCGAGGGCTTATAGTAAGGCTAAGGAAATACACAACAGACTGAAGATACACTTAGACCTGTATAAGGCACCGCACTTGAAGATACCTCTCTCTGCGTTCCTGTTGGATCTTTTCTCCGCTGAGCTCAGGAGAAGGATATATAATACAAGCAAGTTTTCCTTGGTAATTCCCCCAGGGCTCGAAGGTGTATAGTTGAAGGGATTCTGTTCTAACGTAATATAGTTCTGTTACTACTTGCTTTAAATTAACGTCCTGAAATTAACGTGTAGTATATTTTATCAAATAAAGGACAGATAAAAGCTTAATAATGCCGAGCATAACAATATAATGAGTGATTCCACATAACATACTCGTCGATCATAAAACGTGTAATCAACTATCTTACTATTATGGAGAACATCTTCAAGGGAATCAAATATCAGGCCCAGATCACGTATTGAGGGGGCCACGTCTTATGATCCTGGTAACAGGCTGGTCAGGCCTTTTAGGTCGTGCCATCTTAAGGGAGATTCCTGGCTCTATAGGGGCATGTAGAACATGTGAGGTACCAATGGACCTTAGAGACCTGGAGAGTGTCAGGAGAGTGTTAGACCGTGTTAGACCCAAGGTGATAATACATGCGGGGGCTTTCTCCAACGCCGACTACTGCGAGCTCAATAAAAGTGAGGCAACTCTAGTTAATCAAATGGCTACTGAAGTGATAGCGAGAGAGGCTCGACGCCTAAACTCTTTTATAGTGTTCGTCTCTTCAGATTATGTTTTTGATGGTAAATCTGGGAGTTATACTGAAGAAGATGTTCCAAATCCCGTAAACCATTACGGTCTGACCAAGCTTAAAGCAGAAAAGGCGATAGAAAGTGAGACGCAGGAGTATGCAATAGTGAGGCCTGCCACGATTTATGGTCCCTGGGATGCTAGATTGAAGGAAAATTTCGCTCTGTGGATTTTAAGGAATTTGGCAGGAGGACAAACAATTAGATTAGTAATCGACCAAATAGCGTCTCCTACACTAAATTTAGGTTTAGCTAGGATGATCCATGAGATAACACGTAGACAAATTCATGGTATTATACATACTACTGATGACGTGAGTATATCTAAGTATGAGTTTGGGATCAGGTTGGCTAAACTGTTCGACCTAGATGTTAATCGCATAATACCAGTCACCATGGATTCAATGGGGTGGATTGCCAGGAGGCCTAAGAATTCTTCCCTGAACGTAGGAAAGGCAAAGAGGGTCCTTAAGAACGGACCGATGACCTTAGATAAGGCATTGGAGCTGTTCAAACGTGAATTAGTCCTCTCAGAGTCCACAATTTCGTCATGATAACATTCTAATCACGTTTACTTAAATATTAAGCGTTGAGAATAGTGATCTTATAATAATAATGTTATGCAAGATTTTTCTTTTTCGATCAAAACTCTTTTTAAAGTATTTCAAAAGAGTATAAGATATGATGACGACACAATCATCGTTAGTTACCCTATCTGTTATCATAATACTCGTATCCGCAACTCTAGGGATTTTATCGATTAGAATTTCCAATATATTAGAATCTAGGGTAAAAATCCTTGTAGGGGAATATAGGAATAATATTTTTAGTAAATTCATCTCAGATATTATTGATTTCTTTGCCAATAGTACTACTGCAGAAATGATGGATGAGCTTATAAAGCTTTTAGAATCACCTCAAAGAGATGAGATGATCGAAAAGGTTAACAACTTAGATAGAGTCTTTATGTCTAAAATGGATGAAATAGTTGTGGAGTTGAGGAGAGTTCTATTGGACGCAGAGATCGTATCTAGAATTGGACGAGTTTCAGGGGAGGTACATAGGCTAACCGTAGCCGTATTATACCTTACGATTGCTGAGTTGATCTCATGTGCCACATTGGGAGTCATTACGCTTTTTGTTATTATGAAAGTCCTGACGATTCCTATAATTTTTCCTATTGCTGTCGCGATTGGAGTAGATGTAGTTTTACTTATTATATTGTTTATTTATGGTTATTATTTTAATTATTTATATCATATGTAATTAGATATATTCTAAACGCTTAAATTATAATATAATGAACGTTGAATCAGGAAAAAGAGTGTGGATATTTTTGTATGTCTAACGTCAGTCGTGAGAAGCCATTACGCAGGACGTTTCCTGTCCCTTCTGTGGTAGTTACCACATGGTGAAATGTGGTAAGGTCAAGGGAGTCCAGGAGTGACTCTGTAGGGACTGTGGGAGGACATTCGCGTCCAACGCCTTTTGTCACCGTCACCCAGGGGAGGTCAGGGAGAGGCCTTGAAGATGTACTCCAACGGCATGAGCGAGAGGGCCATCTCCAGGACAGCAGTTATGGGAATCTTAGGGAGGTAATACGAAGAAGTCGGTATTTGTGAGAAGTTTTTATTTTTCGACGTCGTCCTGCTGAAAAGATGCTGAACGGAAAGGGACCGATCGAACTCGCTAGGGAG
>Ga0080006_1120668_pt1 | contig 19157 bp, 18 predicted proteins | sample RS3BMetagenome_FD_69209 | JGI IMG/M metagenome (GOLD analysis project Ga0080006, IMG submission 69209) | Ferric oxide microbial mat and aquatic microbial communities from Rainbow Spring, Yellowstone National Park, USA - RS3B (SPADES... ... | reverse complement strand
CGGGGGGGCGGGGGCGGGGGGGGGGGGGGGGGGGGGGGGGGGGCGGACGGGGCATGGTGCGCTTCGGCTGGCAGCTCATGACCACCGGATGGCCCGGGCGACCCGGGTGTGGGCGAGGGTGGCGGGTAAGCGCCGCCCGGCGGCGGTTGATCAGTCATGACACCCCTTCCACACCTTCCACAGCGGATTGGCAGAACTCGGCCGCCTTACAGTACCTGAGCGACGTCCCCGCGAGGGAGGCCCGGCGCACGGCACCAGATTGTTAGCGTCGCCCGGAAAGTCCGCGCGGCCCCTCGGAGAGAAACCCCAGCAAGTCATGGCGAGTGATGACGCCGACCGGTTTGCCTTCTTCGACAACCATCAGCGCGTCCCAGTCGCGCAGCACCTTACCGGCGGCACTGACCGATTCGCCCGCGCCGATCAGCGGCAGCGGCGGGCTCATGTGCTGCGCAACGGCGTCGGCCAACTTGGCCCGTCCCTCGAAAACGGCCGACAGCAGTTCGCGCTCGGATACGCTGCCGGCGACTTCGCCGGCCCTCACCGGCGGCTCGGCCCCCACCACCGGCATCTGGGACACCCCGTACTCCCGCAGAATGCCGATGGCGTCGCGCACCGTCTCGACGGGGTGGGTGTGCACCAGGTCGGGCAGCGCCCCCGATTTGCGGCGCAGCACATCGCCGACCGTGGACTGCTCCGTCGAGCCGTCGAGGCGGCGGCGCAAGAACCCGTACGACGACATCCAGGCATCGTTGAAGATCTTGGACATGTAGCCCCGCCCGCCGTCGGGCAGCAGGACCACGACCAGTGCGCCGGGCCCGGCCCGCTCGGCGACCTTGCGCGCGGCCACCACCGCCATCCCGCATGACCCCCCGACCAGCATCGCTTCTTCCCGGGCCAGGCGCCTGGTCATGTCGAACGAGTCGGCGTCCGAGACGGCGATGACCTGGTCGGGCACGGTCCGGTCGTAGGCGTCCGGCCAGAAATCCTCGCCGACGCCCTCGACCAGGTAAGGCCGGCCGTTGCCGCCGGAATAAACCGACCCCTCGGGGTCGGCGCCGATGATGCGCACCGGTCCTTCCGGCCGGCCGCCGGATACCTCCTTGAGGAAGCGGCCGGCGCCAGTGATGGTGCCGCCGGTGCCGATGCCGGCGACGAAATGAGTGACTTTGCCGTCGGTATCGGCCCAAATCTCGGGACCGGTGGTCGCATAGTGGCTGGCCGGTCCTTCGGGATTGGCGTACTGGTCGGGCTTCCAGGCGCCGTCGATCTCCGCGGCCAGCCGGTTGGAGACGCTGTAGTAACTGTCCGGGTCGTCCGGCGGCACCGCCGTCGGGCACACGACGACCTCCGCGCCGTAGGCGAGCAGTACGTTGCGCTTGTCCTCGCTGACCTTGTCGGGACAGACGAACACGCATTTGTAGCCGCGCCGCTGCGCAACGAGGGCCAGGCCGACACCGGTGTTGCCCGACGTGGGTTCGACGATGGTGCCGCCGGGTTTGAGCTGACCGCTCGCTTCTGCGGCATCGATCATCTTGACCGCGATGCGGTCCTTCGAACTCCCACCGGGGCTCAGGTATTCGATCTTGGCCGCCACGGTGCCGGCGCCCTCGGGGATGACGGAATTCAGGCGAACCAGCGGCGTGCCGCCAATGAGGTCACTGATGTGCTGGGCGATCCGCATGCGCTCATCGTCTCAGGCACCCGGGCGCGGTGCACAGCCACGCCCGGCATCAACCGGTGGCGTCGCGGATGTATTCGCCGATCTGGCGCAGCGAGCGGATCGCCTCCGGCACCAGGGGCGCGGCCAGCTGGAAGTCGTGGACTTGACCCGGCCATACCCGGACCTCGGCCGGCACGCCGACGGCGGCCAGCCTGCTCGCCGCCAACCGCGCGTCGTGCAGCAACACCTCGGATCCCGACACGTGGATCAGCGTGCGCGGCAGGCCCGGCTTGATGTGCTCCAGCGGCTCGTAGATCTGCTCGGGCCTGCCGTTAACCTTGTTCTTCCTGGCCGCGTCAGCAACGAGGTCGACGAGGGCATCGAAGACTTGCGAGGGAAACATCGCGTCGGTCTTGATGTTCGGATGGGCCTGCTTGAATTCCTTTGCCAGCTGCAGCAGTGGCGAGATCGCTACCAGCGCGGCGGGCATATCTGCCTGCCCCTGCCCTTCCGCTTGCAGGCGTTGCGCCAACGCGAGTGCCAGATAGCCGCCGGCGGAGTCGCCGGCCAGCACTATCTGCTCGGGTGAGAACCCCCGCAGCCTCAGCCATTGGTAAGCGTCGTGGCAGTCGTCGAGGGCCATGCCGACCGAATGCTTGGGAAGCAGCCGGTAGTTGACGACCAGGACGGGCGCGTCCGCAAACTTCGAAAGCGCTTCGACCAGCCTGCCGTGCGAGTTCGCTCCACACGTCAAGAACGCGCCGCCGTGAAAGTAGACGACCACTCTTCGGGTGCCGTCGGCGGGCAGCACCCCGGGGGCGCGCACCAGCTGCGCCGAAGCATTCCGCAAGTTCACCGTCTCGCGGACGGTGGCCGACACCGGGAGCACGATACGGGCCGCAAGGTCGATGAGGCCCCAGGGCCAGGGCAGACGGGGAACGCGGCTACCGACAAGCAGAACGGGCCGGACCGTCACCCGCGATGCGAGCGTCGCGACCCGCGCAGCAACGCTGGGCCCGGACTCGAGGACCTCGACCGGCGCACCGTCACTGATCGCGAATCTGCGCGCTGCGACTCTACGTGCCTTGAGGGCGTCATGTGGGCGAATGGGATACCGGGGCAAACCGGATACCTTGTTGGGTGCGGTCATGCTCAACACTTCCTACGTCTTTGTAGTGCGAAACAGCATGTGACGGGGGCCTGCCGAGCGCCTGGCTTAGCCCGAGTTCCAAGTAGTTCAGCCAACCCGATGAACTTAGCTTCGCAGGCGTTCCTGAGCACTGCGTTTGAAGAATCTGATTTGATACCACATTTGATTCGCACCGTGACCACATTGTTCACTAGCCGCCCACGCAAACACTGAAGCCGATTTAAACTGATCGCGTGACCATCCGGGTGCCGCGTCGGTCGACGATCGCCCTGGCCACAGCAGGGGCGCTTGCCTCGACGGGTACGGCCGTCCTGGGCGCACGCAACCTGCTGGTCGGTCAGGCGACGCACGCGCGCACCGTCATCCCGAAGGCGTGGGGCGTCCCGCCGCGCGCCGACGGCGTCTACACCCGCGGTGGCGGGCCGCCGGAACGGTGGCGGCGCGGCGTTAGCGCGGACTTGCACCTGATGATCTTCGGTGACTCGACGGCCACCGGATACGGGTGCCTGAACGCCGACGAGGTGCCGGGCGTGCTGATCGCGCGCGGGCTCGCCGAGCAGACCGGCAAGCGCGTCCGGCTGAGCACCAAGGCCATCGTCGGCGCCACGTCGAAAGGTGTGTGCGGCCAAGTGGATGCGATGTTCGTGGCCGGTCCGCCGCCGGATATCGCCGTGATGATGCTGGGCGCCAACGACGTGACGGCCCTCAACGGCCTCAGTCAGTCAGCGCAGCGGGCGGGCCTGGCCGTGCGCCGACTACGCGACCGCGGCGCCGTCGTGATCGTCGGGACGTGCCCCGATCTGGGCTTGATCAGCGCCATCCCGCAGCCGCTGCGCTCCCTGGCCCACGAGCGGTGCGTCCAGCTTGCCCGCGCCCAGAGCGCGTCCGTTCGGGCGGCCGGCGGCGTGCCGGTCCCGCTGGCGCAGCTGTTGGCGCCAAAATTCCGGGCAATGGCCGACGCGATGTTCTCCGCCGACGGCTACCATCCCTCGGCGATCGCCTACGCGCATGCCGCCGACGCGCTGCTGGCCGCGCTCTGCGATGCGCTGGGCGAAGAGGTCGCGCGACCTTTGATTGCGTTGCCGGCGCCGCCGGCCGCGACGACGCTGGGTCCGCGACACACCCGCCTGAGCGTGATGTCGCAACTGTGGCGGGGCCCGCTATCCGGCGGGCGTACCCCGTCTTCGTGCCGACCGGTGACCAACGACTAAATTTGTCCTGGCCCGCCAGAGCGGAGCCACCACCCGCGCAGGACGCGAGTCCACATTCAGGTGAAGGGAACTTTCATGCCGGAAGCCGTCATCGTCTCAACTGCCCGCTCGCCGATCGGCCGCGCCATGAAGGGTTCCCTGGTGAGCATGCGGCCCGACGACCTGGCCGCCCAGATGGTGCGCGCGGCGCTGGACAAGGTGCCCGCGCTCAACCCGCACCAGATCGATGACCTCATCCTGGGCTGCGGCCAGCCGGGCGGTGAGTCCGGGTTCAACATCGCGCGCGTCGTCGCCGTCGAACTCGGCTACGACTTCCTGCCCGGCACCACCGTCAACCGGTACTGCTCGTCGTCGCTACAGACCACCCGGATGGCGTTTCACGCGATCAAGGCGGGCGAGGGCGACGCATTCATCTCCGCGGGTGTCGAGACCGTGTCCCGGTTCATCCACGGCAGTGCCGACTCGTGGCCGGACAGCAAGAACCCGCTTTTCGACGAGGCCGAGGAGCGTTCGTCCGCCGCGGCGGCGGGCGCCGACGGGTGGCACGATCCCCGCGCCGACGGGAAGCTGCCCGACATTTACATCGCGATGGGCCAGACCGCCGAGAACGTGGCTCTCCTGACCGGCATCAGCCGCGAGGACCAGGACCGGTGGGGGGTGCGCAGCCAGAACCGGGCTGAGGAGGCGATCAAGAGCGGGTTCTTCGAGCGCGAGATCTCTCCGGTGACTCTCCCGGACGGCACGATCGTGAGCACCGATGATGGCCCACGGGCCGGGACCACGTACGAGAAGGTCAGCGAGCTCAAGCCGGTGTTCCGCCCCAACGGCACGGTGACCGCGGGCAACGCCTGCCCGCTCAACGATGGCGCCGCCGCCCTGGTGATCACCAGCGATACGAAGGCCAAGGAACTGGGCCTGACGCCGCTGGCGCGCATCGTATCCACCGGGGTCAGCGGCCTGTCGCCGGAGATCATGGGCCTGGGGCCGATCGAGGCCTGCAAGAAGGCGCTGGCACGAGCCGGCATGTCGATCAAGGACATCGACCTGTACGAGATCAACGAGGCCTTCGCGGTCCAGGTGCTGGGCTCGGCCCGGGAGCTGGGCATGGACGAGGACAAGTTGAACGTTTCCGGCGGGGCGATCGCGCTGGGCCACCCGTTCGGCATGACCGGCGCACGCATCGCGAACACGCTGCTCAACAACCTGCAGACGTACGACAAGACGTTCGGTCTCGAGACCATGTGCGTCGGCGGCGGACAGGGCATGGCGATGGTGATCGAGCGGCTGAGTTGAATGCGGTTGTGTCGACTCTGCGCTCCTGGCGGAAATGTGCGGGTGAGGACCGCCACCAGCGCAGAGTCAGTGGTTCGTCGCAGCGTCCCAGGCGCGCTGGACTCGGCGAATGACTTCGCGGTCGCGGTGCCCGGCCACCACGCGGGTCACGGTCCAGCCGATCCTGTCGACGTATTCCAGCCGGTCTACGTCCTTGGCGAACTGCCGCCGATCCGTCCGATGATGGTCGCCGTCGTACTCCAGGGCCAGCTTGATGTCGTCCCAGCCCAGATCCAGAACATAGAAAAATACAAAGGAAAGCCGTCCGCGCCCAGGATCGGGATCTGGGTGCGCGGCTTCGGGAATCCGGCGTCGATCAACAACAGTCGCAGCCAGGTCTCCCTGGGCTACTGCGCCCCCGCGTCCACGAGATCGAGCGCCGCCTCCAACTGACGCAGGCCGCGCGCACGACGATGGTCGGCGATCAGTTCCCCGAAATCTGTCGCTTTGAAGCCGGTAGCGGCGGCCAGCGCGTCGAGACCGGCGACGGCGCGTCCTAGGGTTGCGCGCCTGCCGGTGTAGAACGCCGTGCGCTCCGGTGTCGTCACGTAAAGGCCGCCCAGCTGCTGAAATTCGTTGCTCGACAGCAACTCGTCCCGCGTCACGACGCGCTGTCGCGCCCTCGCGTTGCGCCAGATCAGTTCGACCGGCGCGTTGTCGTCCACCCACCTGGCGCCATGCATCGCCGAGGCCGGTGCTCGGGCGATCACCGCTTCTCTTCTCGACCAGAGCCAGGCCGCGGTGATGCGTTGTCGCAGGGACGGCTGGAGCCGCTTTGCTACGTAGACGTTCGACATGATGGCGCGGTAGTACGTACGAAGCTCATGCCGGCTGAGAACCCCGGCGGCAACCGCTTCTGTGCCGACGAACGGTTGACTCCCCTCCCACATGCCGGGCATCGTCGCAGCCCGCGCCGACATCACATTTGATTCTGCGGCCATGGCGACAAAGTGCGAGTAGCGCGCGCCATGAGCGCAGAGTCAACAAAAACCGGCACGCCAGTCGGCGTGCCGGTTTTCGTCGTTGAGGCGGGCTAGTCGTTCTGCAGGTAACTGAGCAGACGCAGTATCTCCAGGTACAGCCAGACGAGGGTTACGGTCAGGCCGAGGGCGATGCCCCACGCCGCCTTCTCCGGCGCCCCGGCCCGGACCATCTGGTCGGCCGCATCGAAGTCGATCAGGAAGCTGAACGCCGCGATGCCGATGCACACCAGCGAGAAGATGATCGCCAACGGTCCGCCGCTGCGCAGCCCCAGGCCCGCTCCGCCGCCGACGCCAAACATCCCCAGCACCAGGTTGCCGATCATCAGGGCCAGCACACCGAAGAGGGCGGCGACGACCATGCGGGTGAACTTGGGCGTGACCCGGATCGCGCCGGTCTTGTAGACCACGAGCATCCCGAAGAAGACGCCGAAGGTGCCCATGACCGCCTCGGCGATCAGCGCGCCGGCATGGGCGGACGAGACCGAGTAGTTGGCGAAGAGGAACGAGATGGCGCCGAGGACCATCCCCTCGAGAACGGCGTAGCTGAGCACGATCGCCGGGTTGTCCTGCTTGCGGCCGAAGGTCGCGAACAACACCAGCCCTAAACCACCGAGCGCGCCGAGCATGGTCAGCGGCATGGCCAGCGCCCGGTCCGCCTCCACCAGGAAGAAGGAGACGACGGCGGAGGCCGCCAGGACGGCGAGCGTGATGCCGGTCTTGGCGACGACATCATCGATGGTCAGCGGGCGGGAGACCCTGGCGGCCTCCCGATAAGGCGCCTGGTAGGGCGCTTGGTACGTGTTGTAGGGGTCATACCCCTGCGTCGGGGCCGCGCCAGTGCCGAATTGCGCATATCCACCCCGCTGCTTGGGCAGCGAACGAAATACCGGGTTACTAGTCTCCCGCACCGTCGGATCCTCTCTGATGGACCATTGTTTTTTTCGACTATGGGTTCGAGCTGTGCGAACACTTGCTCAACGAACAGCGGTCCACCCGGGTTCCCCGGCGGACCTGCCGTTCGGGGAGTTTCCGGGCCGGATGCTCTCGTCAGGTCAAACATAACCCTTACCCGCGGGTACCGCCTCCCCCGTGACGATCTAGATTGCTGGTCGAGACCGGGCGGCATCGGATACTTAATGGGAGGCTGGAGGCGTGACGGTGGAATCCGGCGAAGTTTTGACCCGCGTCGAGGCGAACGTCGGCCTGATCACACTCAACCGGCCCAAGGCGATCAACTCGCTTAATCAGCCGATGGTGGACGCGCTGAGCGCCGTGCTCACCCGATGGGAACACCACGACGAGGTGCGCGCCGTAGTGCTGTCCGGCGCCGGCGAGCGCGGGCTGTGCGCCGGCGGTGACGTGGTCGCGGTCTACCACAGCGCCCGTAAGGACGGGGTCGAAGCGCGCCGCTTCTGGCGCGACGAGTACCTGCTCGACGGCCAGATCGGCCGGTTCCCCAAGCCGTACGTGTCGTTGATGGACGGCATCGTGATGGGCGGCGGCGTCGGGATCAGCGCGCACGCCAACACCCGGGTGGTAACCGAGACGTCGAAGATCGCGATGCCGGAGGTCGGCATCGGCTTCATCCCCGACGTCGGCGGGGCGTTTCTACTGTCGCGGACACCCGGCAGGCTCGGGCTGCACGCCGCCCTGACCGGAGCGCCGTTTTCCGGAGCCGACGCCATCGCAATGGGATTCGCCGACCACTACGTCCCACACGACCAACTGGACGCGTTCACCCGATCGGTCGTCGCCGACGGCGTCGAGAGCGCGCTGGCGCGTCATTCTGTCCCGCCTCCACCGAGCGAGCTTGCCGCACAACGGCATTGGATTGACTTGTGCTACGCCGGTCATACTGTCGAAGACATCATCGCCGCATTGCGGGGCCACGATGCGGGTCCCGCTCAAGACGCGGCCAACCTGATCGCCACGCGATCCCCCATCGCGGTTTCGGTCGCGTTAGCGGCGGTGCGCCGCGCCGCGGAGCTCAAAACGCTGGAAGACGTTCTCATCCAAGACTATCGGGTTTCGTCGGCGTCGGTGCGCTCACACGATCTGGTGGAGGGCATCCGCGCGCAGATCATCGACAAAGATCGCAGTCCGAAGTGGTCGCCGGCGAGGCTTTCCGATATTACCGCGGCTGACGTCGAGGCGTATTTCGCGCCGGTTGACGACGACTTGAGTTTCTAGAAAGGCGGTTGGCGATGACAGACAGCACCTCCAAAAACTACGAAACCATTCTCGTCGAGCGCGAGGAGCGCGTCGGCATCATCACCTTGAACCGACCGCAGGCGCTCAACGCACTCAACAGTCAGGTGATGAATGAAGTCACCACCGCGGCAACCGACTTGGACGACGACCCCGGGATCGGGGCGATCGTCATCACCGGTTCCGCCAAAGCGTTCGCAGCCGGTGCGGACATCAAGGAGATGGCCGGCCTGACTTTCGCCGACGCGTTCGGCGCGGACTTCTTCGCCACCTGGGGCAAGCTGGCCGCCGTCCGCACCCCGACGATCGCCGCGGTGGCCGGGCATGCGCTCGGGGGCGGCTGCGAGCTCGCGATGATGTGCGACGTGCTGATCGCGGCCGACACAGCCAAGTTCGGCCAGCCGGAGATCAAGCTGGGCGTGCTACCGGGCATGGGCGGCTCCCAGCGCCTGACCCGCGCGATCGGCAAGGCCAAGGCCATGGACCTGATCCTGACCGGGCGCACCATCGACGCCGCCGAAGCCGAACGGAGCGGCCTGGTTTCGCGGGTGGTACCGGCCGACGACCTGCTGACCGAGGCCAAGGCCGTCGCGACCACGATTTCCCGAATGTCACGGTCGGCGGCCCGGATGGCCAAGGAGGCCGTCAACCGGGCCTTCGAATCCACGCTGTCCGAGGGGCTTCTCTACGAACGGCGGCTGTTCCACTCGACCTTCGCGACCGAGGACCAGTCCGAGGGCATGGCCGCCTTCATCGAGAAGCGGCCCCCGAACTTCACCCACCGGTAGGCCCTTGCGATGAGCGAACCGGGGGCTGCGGCCACGAAAACCGCTACCGGGCGTCCGGCGAACGAACCGGAAGCTCAAGCCGGCCAGAAGGAAAGCCCCGAGGCGACTCGCGAGCCACAGCGGGCCGGCAAGCCGTGGTGGGTTCGCCATTACACTTTCACCGGCACCGCCGTCGGCCTCGTCTTCGTCTGGTTTTCGACGACGCCGTCGCTGCTGCCGCGGAGCGCGGTGTTCCAGGGCCTGGTCAGCGGGATCTCCGGTGCGATCGGCTACGGGTTCGGCGTGTTCGCCGTCTGGCTGATCCGGTACATGGCCGGGAAGGATTCCAGCCCGCCGGCCCCGCGCCGGGCATGGATGGTGCTGATCCCGATCGGCGCGGTCGGCATGGTGGTCATGGCGATCTGGTTCCACGCCTGGCAGGACGAGGTGCGCGACCTGATGGGGGTCGAACACCTGAAGTGGTACGACTACCCGCTGGCCGCCGGGCTGTCACTGGTGGTGCTGTTCACCTTGGTCGAGATCGGCCAGTTCATCCGCTGGCTGGTCCGCTTCCTGGTCGGACAAGTCGACCGGATCGCACCGTTTCGCCTGTCGGCGACCATCGTGGTGGTTTCACTCGTGGTGCTGACCATCACCGTGCTCAACGGTGTCGTACTCAAGTTCGCGATGCGGACGATGAACAACACCTTCGCCTCGGCCAACGACGAGATGAGTCCAGCCACCGCGCCTCCGAAGACCCCATTGCGATCGGGCGGCCCGCAGTCGCTGGTGTCGTGGGACTCGCTCGGCCGTGAGGGCCGCATCTTCGTCGAGAGCGGGCCGAGGGTCGACGAGCTGACCAAGTTCAACGGCGCACCGGCCACCGAACCGATCCGCGCCTACGCCGGGCGGGACTCCGCCGACGACATCACGGCGACCGCGGACCTGGCCGCCCAGGAGCTGCAGCGCGCGGGCGGGCTGCAGCGCGCCGTCGTCGCGGTGGGGACGACCACCGGGACCGGCTGGATCAACGAAGCTGAGGCCTCGGCGCTGGAGTACATGTACAACGGCAACACCGCGATCGTGAGCATGCAGTATTCGTTTCTGCCGAGCTGGCTGTCGTTCCTGGTGGACAAGGAGAACGCCCGGCAAGCCGGGCAGGCGCTCTTCGAGGCCGTCGACCGACTCGTCCGGCGGATGCCCGAGGGCCAGCGCCCCAAGCTCGTCGTATTCGGCGAGAGCCTGGGATCGTTTGGCGCCGAGGCGCCGTTCATGACCCTGAACAACATCCTGGCCCGCACCGACGGCGCCCTGTTCAGCGGTCCGACGTTCAACAACACGATCTGGACCGACCTGACCGCGACTCGCGACGCCGGTTCGCCCGAGTGGCTGCCGATCTACAACGACGGCAAGAACGTCCGGTTCGTCGCCCGCGCAAGCAATTTGGCGCGGCCGGACGCGGTGTGGGGCCACCCGCGGGTCGTCTACCTGCAGCACGCCTCCGACCCGATCGCCTGGTGGACGCCCAGCTTGCTGTTCAAAGAACCGGACTGGCTCAAAGAACCGCGCGGCTACGATGTGCTGTCCGATACCCGGTGGATCCCGGTGGTCACCTTCCTGCAGGTCTCGGCCGACATGGCGGTCGCTTTGGACGTGCCCGACGGGCATGGCCACGACTACGTCGCCGATGTCGCCAACGCCTGGGCAGCGGTGCTGTCGCCACCCGGCTGGACGCAGGACAAGACCCAACGGCTACGCCCGCTGTTGCACATCGCCGGCTAACGCCGGCGGCGACCGGGGGCGGCGCCCGCCAGGCCACCCGGAGGTGCGTCCGCCAGACTGCCGAAGAGCTGATCCAGCACGCCGGCGGCCGCCAGCGCGCGGTAGCCCCCGATGACATCGGTGGCCCGATGCAGGCCGATGTCGAGCAACGCGGCAGCCGCCAGGCTGGAGGTGTAGCCCTCCGAACACATGATCACCCATTCGACATCGTCGCCGGTGGCTTCGGGAAGCCGGGCGTCGCTCGTCGGATCGCAGCGCCATTCCAGAACGTTGCGCTCGATCACCAGGGCGCCCGGCACCTGTCCCTCACGGAATCGCTGCGGCTGCGGCCGGATGTCGACGATCACCGCGCCACGCCTCAACGCGTCGGGCACCTCGACGGCAGGGAGGCGGCGATAGCGCCGCCGGGCCGCTGTGAGGACAAGGTCGATGCGGCTCATCACGGTCCTTCCGGGTGGTCGGCGAGTTCGGTGCGGCTGCGGCGCAGCCGGTTACGGTCGGTGACCTCGTAGTACGACATCGCGGTCAGCGGCGGTGAGTAGGCGTGCACGCTCAGGGTCGGCGACTTGCTTGCGCTCTCAGACCCGGTGACGGTCCTGGGCGCCCACACCACGTCATGCACCCAGCCGAGCGGGAAACCGGCCTGATCACCGGCCTCGAGTCGTCGGCGCCGCAATGCACTTCCGTCCCAACGGAATTCGTTGAGCGACCCGGACAGCACGGTCAGCGCGCCGAGTGATCCGCCGTGGTCGTGCAGTTCGGTGGAGTGGCCAGGTACCCAGCTGATCAGCCAGACGTCCAGTTCGTCGTCGCCGTGGACGCGGGTGAACCAGCGCCGTGAATCCGGCAGGCCGCCCTCGGGCAGCAGGTGGTCGCAGCGCCCGCTGAGCACATCGTCGGCGGCTTGGTCGGTGGCGTGCAGCAGATCTGGTACGCGCAGCCGCGTCGGCCCGGCGGCCGGGCCCACTGCGGGCGCCGAAAGGGTCAGTGGACGCAGCGTGTCGACAGGTGAGGGCATGAGAGGAGCTCCAGAGGAAAACGGATGGGCGAGTGGCGGCGGGTCAGGGCCGACAACACTCGCGGAATCCGAAGCGCTCCATCACGGCCGCCAGTGTTGCATAGATTGGCTCCATGCGTTGGTGCGGTGATCGGCCCCTGCGGTGGGGTGCCGTTGTCGTATGGGCGTGCGTGACGGTCGTCGCCGCGTGCTCCCAAAACGCCGGCACAGGCAAGACCGGGGCCCCTTCGGGCATCTCCCCGTCGCAGCCTTCGGGCATCCCGGCCGGCCCCGGTTCGGCACCGCCGGGCGCCGTCGGCCTCTCCCCCGGCGGCGTCACGACCAGGGTCGATGTCCCCGCGGATTCGACCGAGGAGGAGTACTACCAGGCCTGCCACGCCGCGAAAGTGTGGATCGATGCCCAGCCCGAGACCGGTCGGTCATTGTTCGAGCCCTATTTGGCCATGGTGCAGGCAGCGCCGTCGGGCACTCCGGGCAGCTGGGACACGCGGTGGGCGGACCTGACCCCGGCACGACAAGCCGCCGTGATCACCGCTGCCCGCGCGGCCGCCAACGACGAATGCGGGTAGTCCGGCGCAATTAGAATCACGGGTAGGAGAAAGTGCCGGCTCGTCCGGCGACGGCCCGTCGCGCCGCGCAGAATGAGGAGGTGGCCAGCGATGCTGAGGTGGGGGAGGCGCGCCCGCGCGGATCCGCACCGACCCGGGTGGCGCTGGCACTCGGCAGCGGCGGCGCCCGCGGCTATGCCCATATCGGGGTGATCGAGGCGCTGCGGGCCCGCGGATACGACGTCGTCGGGATCTCCGGCTCGTCGATGGGGGCGATGGTCGGCGGTCTGCAGGCGGCCGGGCGGCTCGACGAGTTCACCGAGTGGGCGAAGTCGTTGACGCAGCGCACCATCCTGCGACTGCTGGACCCCTCCCTTACCGCGGCCGGGGTGCTGCGGGCCGAAAAGATCCTGGACGCGGTGCGCGACATCGTCGGTCCGGTCACCATTGAGGAATTGCCCATTCCCTACACGGCGGTGGCGACAGATCTGCTGGCCGGCAAATCGGTGTGGTTTCAGCGCGGTCCGCTGGACGAGGCGATTCGCGCGTCCATCGCAATCCCGGGCTTGATCGCCCCGCACACGATCGGCGGCCAACTGCTCGCCGACGGCGGCATTCTCGACCCGCTACCGATGGCCCCGCTGTCGGCCGTCAACGCCGACCTGACCATCGGGGTGAGCCTTTCCGGCAGCGAGGCGATCCCTAACCGCGACGCGGAGCCCGGCGCCACCGCCGAGTGGTTGAGCCGCATGCTGCGCGGCACCTCGGCCCTGCTCGATACCGCCGCCGCCCGGTCGCTGCTGGAGCGGCCTACGGCGCGGGCCGTGCTGAGCAGGTTCGGCGGGTCGGGGGAGCCGGAATCGGACGGCTCGACCGGGGATCCGGATGCCGAACGAATGCACGTGGATGAGGATCACGACGAAGCGGCGGCACCCGGCGTTCCGAAATTGGGCAGCTTCGAGGTGATGAATCGGACCATCGACATCGCCCAGTCCGCGCTGGCGCGCCATACGCTGGCGACCTACCCGCCCGACCTGCTGATCGAGGTCCCCCGATCCACCTGCCGAAGCCTGGAGTTCCACCGGGCGGCGGAGGTGATCGCCGCCGGCCGGGCACTGGCCGACCAGGCCCTGGACGGCCTCGAGCTGGAGGCCAACCAGGGCACACCGACCCAGATCGAGGGCTGACCGGGGTTCTCAGACCGCCAGGAATCGCGCACGCTGCCGGCCCGACTGCCGCTGGATTCAGTGGACGCGTGCTGCGCCCGCTATGCCGGGGTGTCCAAATCGGCGTTGGAGAGCTGGTGCCGGGGCGGGTCGGGTAGTGCCGTGCTGCGGTTGATGTGCAGCCCCGCGTCGACATGGACGAGCTCGCCCGGTTCCATCAACCGCCAGCGCGAGTCGTCGTCCATTCGTTTGGTCGCGAACACCACTGACGACCGGGCCCGCAGATGCTCTGACCGCGCCCGGATCCGATCGGTACGCAGGTGAAACTCCGAGACCGATGCGTTTGCTCGCCGGTCCAGGACGTAGAGCTCGTTGACCTCCGGGTAGCGCAGCGCCCACATGTCGGTGGCCGTAGTCATCAGCAGGTTGACGCTCGAGATGGGCACATTGGCCGCCAGCCAGCGTACGGCGCCGAGCAGACCGGCCGGGACGTCGCCGTCGTGGGCGCGGATCGACGCCGTGATCAACGCGAAGACCCGTTCGGAATCGGTCTCACCCAGCACCAGACCGTCCGCGCCGACCTCGCACAGCCGTTCATCGAGGAGATCGAGCCCCTCGACGACGCCGTTGTGCGCAAAGATGCGGCCGTCCTGCAGGAAGGGGTGGGTGTTGCGAACCCCACGCGACCCGGTCGTCGCGTACCGCACGTGGGCGACAAACGTCGTGCCGGTCAACTCGTGCGCTTCGGTGGCGAAGGCAGCGTCCTCCCACGCAGCCATCGGCTCCTTGTGCACCTGCGGCCGGCCACACTCGTCGAAGACGCCCAGGCCCGTGCCGTCCGGGTTCCTTCTGCTCTGGTCGGCCAGGCTGTCCGGGGCGTCCAGCAGCCAAAAGGTCGCCGAACACACCTCGGTCCCGGCGTGCAGCCCAAAAAGTCGGCACATGAGGTGGACGGTACCCGTGCGGCAAACGCTCAGCGCGCCAAGTGGGAGGCGGCCCGCCCGGTGAGGGGCGGCAAATCGAAGAAGCTCTGGATGCCCGCCGGCGCGGCACAGATGGCGGGGACCGCGTTAACGCAATGTGCTGCAGTGGCGACGATGCCGGGGTTGCTCACCAGCCCGGCCTCCACACTCGCGGGCTGCCATCCCTTGACCGTCACAAAGGTATCCGGGTTTCCCCGCACTTCCATTTCGTAGCGCTCTCCGGCCTCCCCGAACGACCAAGGGGGATCCAGGTTTTCGGATCCCATCAGCCAGTTGACGGTGATCCGGACGACCACCGTGTCGCCGACCAGCGCCTCCCAGTGGAACCGGCGTGCGGCCACCTGCCCGGGTTCGATCACCCCGATCGGTGCATCGATCGGCGCGGTGGCGACGGCCACCTCTTGTGACGACCGGACCTTTGGGTCGGCGGCGAATCCCAACTGGTCGACACACAGCCGGACGGACTGGACGAACCCGCCGTCGAGCAGCTTCTGCATCGGCCCGGTCAGCACGTCGTCCGGCTTTCCGCCAAATCCCATGACGTAGCGCAGCACATCGGGTGCCCCGTAGCTGCGAAGGTCAGAAAACTCCTCGGCGCGAACGAAAGTCACGCCGGTCGACATCACCGACAACAGCAGCGGGAACAATTCGGTAGCCGCCCCCGGGCCGATCCCGGCGCCGTGCAGGGTCGCATTGCCGGCCTGTGCGGCGATTTCCAGAGGCGCGGCTTCCTTTTCGCTCGGGTAGAACCAGCCCAGCGGGGTGACGACGTTCTTGCCCGACCGCAACAGCGCGGCGACCTCGTCGACGTTGGGCAGCAACGGCGCGTAGATCACCGCATCGGCGTCGGTCGCAAGCACATCGTAGATGCTGTTGGTCGCGATCACGCCGAGCGGCGACGCGCCGATGATCTCCCCGACGTCTTTACCGCACTTGGCCCCCGAATGGACCCAGCAGCCCACCAGTTCGAGGTCGGGATGTTCCAGCACGCCTTTGATCGCCGCCACGCCGACCGCCCCGGTCGCCCACTGGATGACGCGCAGGCTCATGGTCCCCATCTTGCATGTACGCGAGCAGACGCAAAAGCCCCCTTTTCAGGCCGAAAATTGGGGCTTTTGCGTCTGCTCGCGCCGACGACGTCGCGGCGGCGGCGTCGCGGCGACGTCGCGTTCAGTCCCGGGCCTCGACCACCCAGTAGCCATGCTCGGCATATCGCGACCGTATGGCCTTCTTGTCGTACTTGCCCACGCTGGTGCGCGGGATCTCGTCGACGAACGTCCACCGCTCCGGCAACCACCAGCGAACGACCTTGTCGGCGAGAAACTCTCGCAGGTGTTCGGCGCTGACCGACGCGCCCGGCTTGGCGACGACGACCGCGAGCGGCCGTTCCTGCCACCGCTCGTCGGGAACCCCCACAACCGCAGCCTCGACCACGAGCGGGTGCGCGATCAAGAAATTCTCCAACTCGACCGAGGAGATCCACTCGCCGCCGGATTTGATGACGTCCTTGGCCCGGTCGGTCAGGGTGACGAAGCCGCGCTCGTCGAGACGCCCGACATCGCCGGTACGCAGCCACCCGGAGTCGAACTTGGACTCGTCGTGCCCCAGGTAGTACGAGCCGGTGATCCACGGTCCACGTACCTCCACCTCGCCGACGGCGTTGCCGTCGTTGGGCAGTACCCTGCCGTCGTCGTCGACGATCCGCATCTCCACGCCGCACACCGGCTGACCCTGAGTGGCCCGGTAGGCCCAATGCCGGTCCTCGGGCGTGTCCGGCGGCGGCCACGCCATGGTGGCCAGTGGCGAGGTTTCCGTCATGCCCCACAGTTGCCGGATCTGGACGCCGAATCGCTCCTCGAAGGTGCGCATCAGCGAGACGGGCACGGCCGAGCCGCCACAGACCACCAGCCGCAGCGACGAGATGTCATGGTCGGGGTCCTGTTCGAGCCGGTGCAGGACGTCGTTCCAGATGGTCGGCACCGCGCCCGCGACGGTGGGCCGCCGGGCTTCGATCATGCCGATCAGCGAGTGGGCGTCCAGGTGCCGATCGGGTAGCACCAGGTCGGCACCGGCCATCAGCGCCGCGTATGGCAGTCCCCACGCATTGGCGTGAAACATTGGCACGATCGGCAGCAAGCTGTCGCTGGCCCCGACCCCGATGCCGTTGGCGGTACACGCCGCCATGGCGTGCAAGAAGCTCGAACGGTGGCTGTAGACAACGCCTTTGGGGTTGCCGGTGGTGCCGCTGGTGTAGCACATTGCGGCGGGCGCATTCTCGTCGATACGCGGCCAGTCGAAATCGGCTGATTCCCCTGCGACGACGTCGGCGTAGCGCAGCACAGACTTGCCCGCTTCCTGCAGTGGCCCCGTGTCGCCATCCCCCGCTCCGCCGACCAGGATCACCGTATGCACCGTCTTGAGCTCGCCCAGCACGGGGGCCAGCAGCCCGGTCAGTGACGAATCGACCAGCACAATCTGGTCTTCGGCTTCGTTGGCGACGTAGGCGATCTGCTCTGGGAACAGGCGAATGTTGAGGGTGTGTAACACCGCCCCCATCGAAGGCACCGCCAGGTAGGCGGCGAGGTGTTCGGCGTTGTTCCACATGAACGTTGCGACCCGCTGGTCTCCGGTGACGCCGAGACGGCGCAACGCGTTTGCCAGCCGACCGGCCTCCTGGCCCAGTTCGCGGTAGGTACGGCGTCGGTAACCGTCCCCGGTGGCGGTAGTGACGGTGCGTGGCCCGTGGATGCCGCAGCCGTGTCGCATGATCGCGGCGATGGTCAGCGGAAAATCCTGCATCGTGCTGTCCATTGATCTACCGCCTTCATAGGTCCGGGCGCGGCGCCGCTCTTCTCCAACCGGGCGAATGCTATCGCCGCGGGCAGCCGTGAGGAACGGGTTCCCCTGAACGCGCCGCCGTCGGGCGCCCCGGTTGTCTCCCGGACTCCGGGCTAGGCGAACGCCGGGTCGGGCGCCAACAGGTCGGACAGCAGGAGGCCCTCGACCCCGGTTTCGCCCCTGGCCTCGTCACCGGTCTCCCGCCCGGTGATCGAGCCAACAGGCAGGACGGTCACCGCACCGGAATAGTCCGCGATGTAGAGCCATTTCGCGTCCGGGCTTTCGAGCACCCGCGACGGCTCCGGCACGGCGACGGCGCCGATGATGTCGTGCGTGAGCGTGCACAGCACCGTGATGCCGCAGTCGCTCACCAGGTAGGCGCGGTCACCGTCGCCGCTGATGCTCAGTCCGGTGAGGATGCCGCCGATGTCGTCGACGCTGCGGGTCCGGGTGATCGTGTGGCGCCGGGTGTCGATGACGTCGACCACGGCACCGGCGTCCGCAGCGCTGCTGGCTACACAGACGCTGGTGCCGTCGGGGCCCAGCGCCACATCGCGGATGGGCGAACCGATGCCGACCCTGCCGACGACGCGGGGCGTGCCGTGGGCCCGCACCACGAAGACCTGCCCGCCGGCCGGGCCGTTGGTGGCCACGTACAGGTGCGAGCCGTCCGGACTGACCCGCACGCACTGCGTGCTGTCGCGCGTCGCGTCCGGTAGTTCGACCGTCCCGACGCAGCCCGTGGCGGTGTCCAGAACGGCCAGGTCGGTGCCGTCGGAGCCGTTCCTGCCGACGTAGACGCGCATTCCGTCGGGGCTTGCCGCCAGATCACTGACGCGCAGCGCCACCGGATGGGTCGCGATGACGGCGTTGGCCTGCGCGTCGATGACCGCGATTGCGTCGTACGCCGGGGATGCCGTACTGACGTATGCCCGGCCGCCGCCGTGACCGCCCACGGCGACCACGAACGGTTCGTGCAGGCCAGCGATTATGCCCGTGACCCGGCGGGTGTCGGTGTCGATGAGCGAGACGCTGTCGCTCCCATGGTTGACCACCAGGAGCCGGCCGCCGTCGGGACTGACGGCGAGGTCGCTGATCGGCCCCCGGTTGACCGCGATCCGGACCGACTGCGCTCGGTCGACCTCGCGGACGCGGCCCTCGCGATCGTCGTCGGCTACCTCTGCGCCCTTCACCTTGCTCACGACCTTGCTCACGAGTTTGCTCACGCCGGCACCGCCTTCATCTGCGTCCGCGGGCGGGGCAGGCGTCGCCGACGCCGCGCGAGCCTCACCACCCGGATCGAACGGGATTTCGCGGCGAATGGCACCGCTTTTCAGCGAGTGTAGCGACCGAATTCAGACCAATCGGAGCGAAATTACGTGGCGCGGGCGGGATCTACTGACGTTGTAGTGGGTCATTTCCGTCCTGGTAGTGCTGGGCAGAGGCCGCCTCGGGTGAGCAGGGCCATGGCTATCAGTGCGTCCGGGCTGTGGAATCCGTAGGCGCGCTTG
>Ga0080006_1131670_pt1 | contig 19158 bp, 22 predicted proteins | sample RS3BMetagenome_FD_69209 | JGI IMG/M metagenome (GOLD analysis project Ga0080006, IMG submission 69209) | Ferric oxide microbial mat and aquatic microbial communities from Rainbow Spring, Yellowstone National Park, USA - RS3B (SPADES... ... | reverse complement strand
CTACGCGCAGTTAGAGTGCGGCATCCTCCGGGAGCGGGTGAAGGCCGGGATGGAGCGGGCTCGCCGCGAGGGACGGCACATCGGTCGCCCACCGGTGACCGAACGTCTCGGCGTTGCCGCCGATGGGCCGCGGTGCGTACAGAACTCGACGCGGGCGCCATCATGCGCTCAGAGGCCGCCCGACGGCTGAAGATCGGCTATGCCAGTCTCCTGCCAAAGAACCGAATTGGACGAAATATCATGGCGCTCAACGTGTTGGCGGTTGCAACGAGTTACGAAATAAGTCGGCCGTGCATCCTGGGGCCTCCTGCGCGGGCACGTCCCCCGCCACCCACCGCGCCACCGCGAAGGGAAAGTCCTCGCGCCGGTCCCGATGCGGTGCGGCCACCCCACCGTCCTTCTTCACGGCGGCCCACACCACGGCATCTCCGTCTACCGCCAGGACGCGGCAGGTGCGCGGCGTCCCGCCCGCCCACTGAAGGTGGCGATGCTCAAACTCGGAGCCGGGTGCGAGTGCGTCCATCGCCACGGCCGGGCGCCCCCGCCGCGCCTGCGGGTCCGGGGCCAGCGCCTCAGCGCCCGCAGGAAGGCGCAGGACGGGCCGGCGGCCTTTCGTGGGGTCCAGGGCCGGTTCGGCGTCCACGGCCCGCACGGCAGCCGCCAGGGCGTCCAGGGCTCGGGAGGGAAGGTCCGGTCGATCCCGCTGCCGCCCCGCTTCCGCACGGAGCAGGGACACCAACATTGTCGCCTTCCCCTCGGGCTCCTGCCCCCATGCACGGGCCGCGCGCACGGCGTCCCACATGTCGGCCTCGGCGCGGCTCAGGTTCACGGCCACCGACACAACCCGCTTCCCCCCGGCTTTCGGCACGTCCTCGCCTCCTCCTGAATCCTCTGATATAAATATTGGAGGATATGCGTCGGGTGTCAAGCGAACCGGGCGGGCGTCAATCGCCCTACCCGGCCCTTTTCCTGCCCCGCCCTCGCCGTCCCCCATACTGACGGCGGCTCCGGTCGGCCGCGCAAAAGGAGAACGCATAGATGCCCAACGCGCAAGGGCTACCGCCCTCGTCCGAGCGGCGGTACACGCACCATGGGACCTACCGCCTCGCGATCCCCGATGGCGTGACCGCGCTTCTGGTGGAGGCGATCGGCGCAGGCGCGGGCGGCGGCGCGGGGACGTACCAGGGCAACAACGGGTCGAACGGCGGCGATACGGTTGTCTCCCGCGTCGATGGCAGCGCCGTTCTCGATGTCGTGTATGCGTACGGCGGCAACGGTGGGCAAGCACCCGACGGCTCTACCTCTGTCGATGGCGGCGCGGGTGGGGCCGCGCAGACCGGAGACAGCCGGACGAGGTATTGGCACGTCAACATACTATGGCGACACTAAGCCGCTCTGCCGACGCAGGACGCCCGCAGGCGCATCCTGGGCACCACAGGGGCATGGATGCCCACGGCGAACGCAAACGCGCGCCTACGGCCTTCCTGGCGGGTGCGTTTGGGGGGGACGGAAGGGGCGGCCCGCGTGAGCCGCCGCGCTACGGAGCGGAACCGTTTGGCGCCCTGCCGGGAGCAATCCGGCGGGGCGCCGCTGCATCTATCGGGCATCCCTCCTTCGCGGCCTACAGCAGAACCTGTACCGTTGCCAATGTACATGTGCTACTGTATGATAGTCAAGGGGGTGTTGCAGATTGGCTGAGAAGACGCCGAGCATCGTGGGGCGCAACGTCCGGCGACTGCGAGAATCGCGCGGGATGAGCGGCAATGCTTTGGCGAAGGCCGCCGGCATGGCGCAGTCGCAGGTGTGGGACCTGGAGGCCGGCCGAACCCAAAACCCGACCGCTCCCGTCCTCCAGGCCCTCGCCCGTGCGCTTGGCGTGACCGTGGATGAGCTTCTGCGGGAAGACCCACCGGGGACGCTCATGGGCAAGGAGAGCGAGATGCCGCAGGGGGCGACAGACACCGCGGCGAAGTCTGAACGCACATCCTGAGTCGTCCGCACAGGCGCATCGGGAGGCGTGCCGATGCCTTACGTACCGCCCCCGGGGGAGCCGTTCCGCCCAACCGACACCGCGCCATCAGACGCGCCATTGGGCAAAGAGACGCTGGAGGAAGCCGACATACCCCGGCGCCCGGCGTGGCTCTATGCGGTGGCCGGCGCGGGAGGCCTCGGCGCCCTGTGGCTTGCCGGGGGCGGCGTGGTGTTCCTCACGGGGATCGGCATGCACCGGCCGCCGAACGCTGCGGTGGGGCTTATGCCGAATCCGCCGGCCGTGGTGGCGAGTGCGACCACTCCGGCCGGCGTGGGTGGGGCTGATCAGGTAGTGCTACAGGCGTCGTCCACGCCTCAGGCGCCCCCCACCGCGTCCACCCCGGCGCCGACCCGCGCGGCCGCAACCCCACCGGCGCCACCGCAGCCCACGGCCGCGCAGCAGGCGGTCGCCGCGTGTCTCGTGCGCGGTGGCATCTCTGCGGCGGTCGCGCTCTCGCACGCGATGGACGCGGCGGCGAGCGGCGCGATGCTCGACGCATGCCGCGCGAATCCGGCGTATGTGACGCCGCAGCAGGCGACCTGCGGGCCGTGCACGGTGACATCGGGGCCGCAGGTGGTCGTGTCCGCGCCGCAGACGGAGCCGCAGGGGCCGGGGAATCCGTGGTGGATCAAGGTGGCGGAGTGCTTGCAGGTTCGTCTTTGTCGGCAGTGATGAGGGATCGCCGCGGCGGGCGTGCCTCCTGAGCCTTGAAGCCGCTACCCAGATGACAGGCTCAAAAGTGGCCGGTCGCGACTCCGATGATGATTATCAGCCCAACGAGTGCCAGGAAAGTCAGAACGCCAGACCATTGAACGGCGGGTGTGTCTGCGCGATTACCAGCCCCCGACGCGGCGGGAGCTTCTTCCGCAGCGGGCACGATGCGTCCGAATGGTAGGCTCTCGTCCAAGGCCGAAGCCCCGGCAATGTAGTGCTTGACCCCGATGCTCTCCGCCAACTCGCGCGCCTGTCGGGTGAGCGGCTGATTGGAAATCACGATGGCGAGGTGCTGGGCGCGGTAGTGGGCCGCACCAGAGAACGCCTGCTGCACTGCCTCCACGTCCACGGGCTGCGACAGATACTTGCACTGCACCGCGTGGATGGGCCGCCCGTCCTCGCCGTCGTAGCAGAGGACGTCGATGCCAAAATCACCACTGGTGGGCGTCAACTCCACTCGGAAGCCCTCGGCCTTGAAGAGAGCGGCAATGTAGCACTCATACAGGCGCGGCGCGTCGAGGGGGCGCTCGGGCGAGGGACCCTCGAACGACTCTGCGCTGTTGGGGTCAGGCATGGGTCGCACCCCCGACGCCGGATATACCTGGCAGTCTATGGCGACTCCTGCCGCTCGATGGCCGGAGGTGCGGGGGATGGCAACGGGCAGTCGGAAGGCCGCCCCGACGCCCGGAGGCTGCAGGAGAGCCGCAAGGATGGGGCCAGGAGACCGCCCCGATGGGCGTGGTGGGGTGCGGGCCGCTTCTGGGCATGGCCGGAGCGGCCACAGGGGGCGCCGCCTTGGGGTGTGTGGGTCCGGCGAGCGCAACAGCGCCGGTGCCTGTCAACGGCGCAGAAGGCGCACCACAAAGGCCCGCAACGCCCCGAGCGGCCCCTGGGCGAGTGGCGGCGGTGTCGTCGAAGGTGATGGCGCCGCTGGTGTTGGTCGGTAGGGTATCGGCCACCGTGATGGTGCCGGACCCGCCCCCGGCGAGCACGGTCGTATACGTCGAATACTGCAGCGATATCCCCTGGCCGTTCTGCACGGGGAGAGTCACGTTGATGACATTCGTCGCGGCGACCGTGGCGAAGAAGTTCCCTTGGGCCGTGGACCCCGCCGCGCCAAAGTGCCGCTGCGCGTCGAGGGTGACGGTGCCCTGCTCCACTCCGCGCGCCGGCATGAAATGGACGATCACCGCGCCGTCCGCGCCGGCACCGCCCGGACCCGTATCGTCAACGCCGCCCGCGCCGCCCGCGCCGACGATGATCCGGTAGGTGTCCCCCGGCGTGACCGAGAGATACCCGGTGACGTACTGCCCCGCGCCACCGCCCCCGCCACCGCCGACGTATACAGTCTCGCCCGGCGCCACGCGAATGACGCCGCCTTCCGCACCGCCACCGTCGCTGCCGGGGTAGCGACCATCCATCCCGCCGAGTGGCGCACCGGCCGCGTTCAGCGCACCGCCAGGGAAGCCGCCGGGAAGCCGCTGGAAGGCTGTCAGGGCGCCTGCGCCGCCATTGCCGGACGCAACGCCGAGCGTCGAGTTCTTGCCGTTCGTGCCCGCAGGCCCCGCGATGAGCATTTGCCCGTACCCGGCCGTGCGGCGCGGTCGGCCACTAGATCGGCACTCCAAAACCGTGTCCGTGACCGACGTCGACCGTGCATCGAAGGACAAATGAGTGGCTACCGCTTACTCTCCGCAACGACTACGTTTCGGAGCGGATCACACGCGCGGACGTCAAGCCAATGCGGCCGCCCAGCCGGCTGGTCTTCCAGTGGCAGGCCACCTCGGGGACCCGCCGTTACCGCCCGTCTTGTGGATCGACGGCGTAGCAGAGAAGCACGTTGCCGGAGCGGAATGGCTGGCTGCGGAGCAGGCGCAGGGGGCGTTTCGCTTTCAACCCGCCGAACAGACGCCGGCCGGCGCCGAGTAGTACGGGATTGACCATCAGGTGGATCTCGTCGACCAGTCCGAGGCCCAGCAACGAAACCGTCAGATCGGAGCTGCCCTGAATCGCCATGTCCTTTCCCGGGAGGGTCTTCAGACGGCGCACCTCGTCGGCGCAGTTCCCTGTGACGACACGCGTGTTCTCCCAGGCGGCGAGCTCCAAGGACTTGGAGAATACGATTTTCGCCGTTTCGTTCATCACGCGGGCCACGACGGGATCGCCGGTGCGTGCGGCTTCCGTGGGCCAGTAGCGCGCCATGCCCTCGTAGGTCCGGCGGCCGTAGAGCAGCAGGTCCACGCGCTCAAGGTGGGCGACGATGAAATCGTTGAACTCCCCATCGACGTTATGCCACTCAAGGGACCACGGCTCCGGACCCTCGAACAGGCCGTCCAGGGTCACGAATTCGAAGGCGAAGAGTCGTCTCATCGTAATCTCCCTCTGCAGCAGTTCCGACCCGCTAAACAAGGGGATCCTTTTGGAGGCCGCCGTGGCGGACGTTTCGACGGCGCCTTGCGGCCTCCTGGGCGGCACCCCCATTTCGGAGACAGGTTGCGCTACCTGCCACCGGGCGGCGCGACCGCTTGGTGGTGTGGCAAGCACGAGTGCGACTCGTTGTTGACACAGCACCTCCGGGCCTACTGGCGTTGGGCTGAGGGGCAGGGCGAAGCGTCCGGCCCCTTCCCCCTCGCCGCCATCCCGCACCCCCGGGTGAACCTGCCTCCACCCCGGGCGCTCCCCGATGCCGATGAGGCCCGTCTGACGGCGCCGTCCGCAGATCGCCGTAGGGCACCGGGGTCACCACCGGCGCGGCGCTTCACACCGCCAATCGCCGGCGCCCGCAGCACGCGGCATAGATGGCACCCCCCGGCGCATAGGGCGCCACGTCGTCGTCCGCGACGCGGCTGACTGCCATTGCTGGCCGCGTCAGAGCTGTCTGTGGGCAACGCCCGTCAATCGCGCGCCAGTGCCGTCCGCAGACTCCCCCGGGGCCTAGCCGGCCGAGCCGCGAGGGAGCAGAGGGTGCAGGCAATGGCCAGGTCGAGCGCGAGCATAGCCCAAGCGTCCCGGAAGCCCCCGGCACCGGCCACCGCACCGAAGAGGGGTGGGTGGAGGGTGGCCCCGGCCATTACCACCGTGGCGACCGCGCTCATGGCCGCGCCCGCCCGCCCCGGGTCGACCGCTTCGGCCGCCCAGAGGGTACCCAGCGAGTTCCAGCCCATCGCGCCCAACCCGAAGACGAACCACACCGCCGCCCAGCCCGTGGCGCCCAGCGGTGGGCCGGCGGCCGCGACGACGGCCGCCACGACTCCCAGAAGCGTCACCCGCCATATGACCCGGGGGCGGTTGCCCCCTGTTCGGTCGCTCCACAGGCCGAAGCCGACACGTCCCACCCCGCATCCCACCTGTGCCGCGGCCAGGACCGCACCGGCCGCTGTCAACCCCATGCGCGTGCCCAGGTCGGGGAGCGTGAAGGCCGCGATATCGTACTGTCCGGCGGACAGCAAGAAGGCGATGGCCAGGGGCCAGGCGATGGCCCGCAGGAGCCCCCGCTGGGCGGGGCTCTCAGGATGTGACCCCCCGGCTTCCAACCGCACGGCAGGGATGGCCAGCCCGGCCGGGATCACCCAGACAAATGCGCCTCCCGCCGCCAGCAGCACCAGGGCCACGAGCCGGAAGAGGGTGGCGAGACCCATCGCCGATGCCGCCACAGGCAACACCAGAGCGGCCAGGGCCGCGCCCACCGGCGTGCCTCCCTGCCGGATGCCCATCGGCAAGCCCCGCGGACGACCAGCGAATGCCGCGAACACCGCCTTCATGCCGGATGCAGGGATCGAGGCCAACGCCGCTCCGTAGGGGACGAGCAGGGCGACGAACAGGTGGAAGGTCCCGAGGGCCCCCAGCAGCGCCGCGCAGCCGGCGGCGGCAACGGTTCCGGCCGCGAGCACCCGACGCGGGCCCCAGCGGTCCGAGAGGGGCCCTGCACTCGCCAGACCGAACGCGACCCCGAGGCTGGTCGCGGCGACCGTGATGCCCATGCCCGTGAGGGAGAGATGGAAGCGGCCCGCCAAGTACACGTCGAGCACCGCGACGGCGAACAGTCCAAACGCGCCGACACTCTCGGACACCAGGGCGATCGCGAGAAAGCCCACCGGGCCGATGCGCACCGGGAAGCCTTCCCGGGCGAACGCCGTGCGAGGCGGCCGGCCCGCTTCGGGCGCGACCGCCGGCTCTTCAGCCACTGGCAACGCCTCCCGTCTGGAGGTCGACTGGGTGGGGTGTACCGCGGCCACGCGCACCTCCCAGCCGTGGGGTGGCGCGCGCGCGCCACGGGCAGCCAGCGGGGTGCGGGGCGGCCCATGGCCAACACCCAGCCGCAGCGTAGAGGGTCGGCGTACCGAACGTCCAAGATATGTTTTCTACGGACTTCATTGCGTTTTCCGATGGAGGTGTCATGGAACTTCACCACCTGCGCTACTTCGTCGAGGTCGCCCGCCGGTCGAGCGTGACGCGGGCGGCGGAAGCCCTGCACATGGCGCAGCCATCCCTCAGCCTTCAGGTCAAGCGCCTGGAGGAAGAACTAGGCGTGCCCTTGCTGGACCGTACCGGGCGGCGGATTCGCCTCACACCGGCGGGGGAGGTCTTCCTCCGGCGCACCGAGGGCATCTTGGCGGAGTTGGAGGCCGCCGTGGTCGAAATTCGAGAGTTCCAGGGGGTGGGACGGGGGAGGATCACGGTGGGAACGACGCGCATCTCGGGATCCCACCTGCTGCCGCCGGCACTGGCGGCATTCCGTCGGCTGCACCCCGGAGTGGAGGTCGTCCTCCGCGAGGAGGACACATCCACCCTGGTCGCGCTCACGCGCTGCGGGGATGTCGACGTGAGCCTGGTGACGCCGCCGGGCGATGTCGCGGACCTGGAGGTGGTGCCGCTGCTCACCGAACCCCTGCTGCTGGCTGTGCCGCCGGACCATCCCCTGGCGACACGAACAGAAGTGGAACTGGGGGAAGCGGCCGGAGAGCCCTTCATCCTACTGAAGGAGGGCATGGGCTTTCGCCGCGTGGTGGTGCAGGCGTGTGCGGCGGCCGGATTCCAACCCCGCGTCGTCTTTGAGAGCAGCGACCTGGAGACGATTCAGTCCCTGGTGGCCGTTGGCATGGGCGTCACGCTGGTGCCGCGCATGACGGCCGAGTCGCTGCGCATCCCCCACCCGATCTTCCTGACGCTGCGGTCCCCCTGCCCCACCCGCACCCTCTTCCTGGCCTGGCGCCGCGATCGCTACCAGACACAGGCGTCCCGCGCGTTCGTGGACCTGATGGTCGCGGGGGCAGTCCCGGGCGCTCTGGGTACGACGTAGCCTTTGGAGGCAGAGCGAGGGATGACGGCCTGGCGGCTACTCGGCCGACAACGTGCTGTTGAGCGGCCCGAGGTCCGGCGGGCCTGGCCGGAGGTGCGTGCCGCGGTTACCGCCGGCACCCTATCCCTCCGGGCGGCGGCCCGTCGCCTGGGGGTCGGTACGGCCGCCGGCCGGCGCATGCTGGCCGAGGCCGTGGGGTGTGCGGAAAAGGGGTCTCCCGCAGAGGCCCCGGAAGCCGTCTCCTGCCGCCGGCCGGGGACCGTGCGGAAGAGAGGTCCTTTCGGCGCAGTCTCAGTGGGCAGCCCTAGCGCCCTCGCGGGGATGCTGGCGTGGTCACCGAGCCCGTGCGCCCAAGGGGCGTGACGACGGTGGCCGACCCGGGGCCGTCCCCGCCGCCCCGCATGCCAGGGCTTCGGGTCGAGGGTCCTCCGCGAGAATGACACCACCCTGTCTGCCCCACAGAGGAACGCAAGGCATTCGTCGTGAACTCATTACCCCAGCGCCCCATCGCCAGGTTTGGTGCGCCCACCTGTGACAAAGGCCATAGAAGGAGGATCTCCGCTGCCAGCCTTGACTTTGGATGCGCTCAAGAGTTCCGCCCGAGACTTCCTTGCAAGCATGGCTGCAACTCCGCAAGGTCTATTTGGCGTTACGGACGGCAAGGCCGTGGGTACGCATGTTGAGCACGCATTCCACCAGCACCTCAGCCATCTCTTCACCTATGAGCAGGGGAACTCCGCTAACGGCATCGACTTTCCATCAGTCGAGGTAGACCTAAAAGTCACATCAGTACGCCAACCACAGTCCTCCTGTCCGTTTCACAATGCTCGCGAAAAAGTGTACGGGCTCGGATATCACTTGATGGTCTTGGTATACGACAAAACAGACGACCAGGCCGCGAGAAAATCCATATTGACCTTCCCGCACGCCATCTTCGTCTCCAGGGAACGTACAGGAGATTATGTCACCACATCGAAACTGCGCGACCTTCTGGGAGCCGGCGCAAACAAAGAGGACATCATAGGCTTTCTAGAAGACCGCAACTTGCCCCTTGACGAGATCGGCCGCAATGCGCTTGCGGAAGAGATCATGCGCTCCGAGCCATCGATTGGTTACCTGACCATCTCGAACGCGCTTCAATGGCGGCTTCAGTATAGCCGGGCTATCGAATTCGCTAACATGCCCCAGAGGACTGGAGTTGAGACCCTTCTTGCGTAAAGACTTCGGTGATGTGCAGACCCCCGCTGGTCTTGTGGACGAGATACTTGGATCGCTATTCCGCGACCGTACCTGGTCGCGTGTATTAGAGCCGACCTGCGGCGATGGGAATTTCATTGCTGGACTCCTTCGGCTTGGCTCGCCACCAACGGAGATCCGAGGCTTCGACATTCAAGCGTACCACGTCGCAGCAGCGCGAAGTATTGTAACGCCGCCAACTACCACGCTGGAGGTAGAACAAGCCAACATCTTCGATTTGGACTTGCGCGAGAACTTGAAGTGGGACCAGAATCTCCCTGGTCTCCTCGTGGTTGGCAACCCGCCGTGGGTGCTAAATGCGACGCTTGGTGCGTTGGGGAGCAGCAACCTCCCCCACAAGGCGAATATTCGTGGCCTCCGGGGCATTGACGCGCTTACTGGGCGATCGAATTTCGACATTGCGGAGTATATCTGGTTAAAGCTCATTGCCGAACTGCAAGACGAAGAACCAACCATTGCTCTTCTCAGCAAGACCAGCGTGGCCAGGAATGTTATCGAGTTCACACATCGCCACAGGGCGCCCGTGGCAAACGCTCGGATTCATCAGATTGATGCTCGGAAGTGGTTTGGCGTTGCTGCCGACGCGTGCTTGTTGCAGCTAGATATCCGCCGAGACCAAGCCCGATATGAGATTCAGGTCTACCCCGACTTCGCGACGCCGAACGCAACTCAAGTTATCGGATTTGCTGCTGGTCGTATCGTTGCAGACATGAAAGCCTACGGAGACGTGTCGCACTTTGACGGGCAGTGCCCTGTGACGTGGCGACAGGGGGTCAAGCACGATGCGGCAGATGTCATGGAATTGAGGTGCATCGACGGCGGGCTGCGCAATAAGTGTGGAGAGATGGTCGACGTTGAGTCCGAGCACATCTACCCACTGCTAAAGAGCACAGCGGTGTCACAAGCCAATCGAACACCGGGGACATACGTCATCGTGACTCAGAAGGCATTGTCTGAAGACACTCAGCGGCTGCAACGTGAAGCACCACGATTGTGGACATACTTGGAGTCCCATGAGGAGTCGTTTTCCCGGCGCAAATCGTCGATTTACAGAGGCAGGCCGCCGTTTTCGATGTTTGGTATCGGGGAGTACACCTTTTCCCCCTATAAGGTTGCTGTATCCGGATTGCATAAGCGCGTTGCCTTTCATGCGATCGGCACGGTTAAGGGACGCCCTATCCTCTTGGACGACACGTGCTATTTCGTTTCATGCCAGACCCCTTTGGAGGCCGCAGTGTTGGCTGGCCTTCTGAACAACGAGCAATGCACGCAACTACTGAAGGCTCTGGTGTTCTCGGACGCGAAGCGTCCGGTGACGAAGAGCCTTCTTCAACGTATGGACCTTCGCCAACTATTCCTCACGTGCGATCAAGAGGCGTTGCTGGCGGGCATATCGCGGGAGTTGAAGGCTATTTCGGCTTCCCCCCCAGCGTTAACCAAGTCGGCTATAGAGAGCGTCGTTGCGGGCTGGGGTGTTCAACAGGTCGCATTCGTATGACTTTGGAAGTTCCTGCGTCGCGATGGCAGGGCATGGACCGGAGGCCGCCTGTGGACCTCCGGCGCCAAGTGCGCCAACGGTCCACAGCTAGGAAGCGGGGCATATGGACTGGAGACCGTCCGTTTTTTTGTTTACCCGCCGGGGCGTGTTTCAAAAACCTATTGACGGTTGATCGGTTCCCCCGGGGGTTAGGTAAGCGGCCGGAACACTCGCCGCATGACGGATTGTGTGGACTCCAATGTGAGATGGAAGATAACTGGAAAACCAGGATTCGGCCCTCCGACGCGAAAGCTTCCTCATCCAGCCTGGCCGCACGCCCGGATAAGCCCGAGCCAGGCTGAAGTGAGGAAGCCCCGTGCGTGTAGCCCTCGTGCCTGACCAGAGCAAGGCCCGCCTGCAGCGTCCCGACTTCCCCGTTTCCCTCCGTCTAACCGAAGCCGCAGCCATCGTTGCCGACCCGCGCCGCGGTAAGGTGGTTGAACTCGCTCGCCGGCACGCGATCTCCCGCCAGACCGCCAGCGGCATCGTCAACCGGGTCCGCCATGCCTGCCTCGATCTGCTGGCGCCCAAGTCCCCTGGTCGACCGCCCCGTAGCCACTCGCTCGTTGTCGATCGGCACCGCATCGAAAGGGCCGTTGTCTCCCTGGCCGTTGACGCCCACGCCTCCAACTCCGGCACCCAGGCCTGCATCGAGACCATGCTGGAAGAGCACGTCGCCACCGGCCGCATCAGTGGGATCCTCAAGCACACCGCCATGCGCACCACGCAACAACTCCAGGCCTTGCCCCTGCCGGATGCGCCGGTCTATGCCGCAACCGACGAACTTTACGACCACGGCCGACCTGTGCTCGCGCTGATGGAGGACCAGCATCTCGGCGTGCTGCTCGCCAGCAAGGAAGAGGAGGCGGACGGTACCACCTGGGGCGTCCGCCTCCTCGAACTGCAGGAGCGTGGCCTGCGCTACGCCCATCTGGTCAGCGATCAGGGAACCGCGATGGCCGCCGGCTTCGCCGAGTCCCAAGTCCTCGCCTCCGCTGCGCACGGCAGCGATGCCTTCCACTTCCTTTATTCCTTTGGCGCATCAGGCCACTCGGGCCCAGGCCGAGTTCGAGAAGGTGACGGCGGCTCTGGACTATCACACGGCCCCCACCCACGGTCGGGGCCGCCCTCGGCAACCCGTCACGCTCGCCGCCTATGAACGTGCCGCCGCGGTCGCCGCCCAGGCGCACTACGCCGCCAAGGCCGCGGACTTCCTCTTCCATGAGACCCGCGCCTTGCTGGAGCCCGTTGATCAGGACGGCAAGCTCCTCAGTGCGGATACCGCCCGCGCCGGCCTGGACACCGTCGCCGTCCTTCTGGCCGACCTCAGCGTCCGCACGCGCCCTCTGGCCACGATGATCGCGCGCGCCGGCCCTGCCCTACACGCCTTTCGCGCACCCCTGGCCGAGCGGCACCAGGAACTCTGTCAGCGCTACGGGTCGGAACTCGTCGCATTCGTCGGTTGGACGTGGACCCACCGCAAGGCCCTCCACGAAGCCCTGCCGCGCACGCAGGAGGAACTCGACCGCCGCTGGGGCCTGGATGTGCCGCTGGACCGTGTCGCCGAAATCTGGCACACCTTCCGCAACTGCCACCGCTCCAGCAGCGTGCTGGAGTCCTTCAATTCCATCCTGCGCCTGCACGTGCAGGCCCACCGTGGCCTGACACCCAGCCTCCTCCCCCTCATCGTCTACCGCCACAACGTCCGCGTGTTCCCGCGCGGCGTCCACCGCGGGGAGGCGCCCTTCGTCGCCCTCGGCATACTCCCCCCGGACGACCGTACCTGGGTGGAGCGACTCCTCACCACTCCTGCAGCGGACGCTGTTTCCCAGGCGGAGACACCTCCGACCCCTGCCCAGCCCCCTGCCCATCAAGTCCCTCCGGCCGCGCCCACCATTGGTGCGGCCGTCGCATGAATTTCCCATGCCCCGAGAACCGTCAACCGATTACCAGGGGTTTTTGAAACACGCCGTAAGTGGTGTCATATATCCGCGAGTCGTGGCCCGAGCAGGTCGCCGCGGCCGCCGGCTGGCCGCGAGAATCAGTCACCCCTTCCTTCTGTCCGGCCCGAGGTGGACGACGATGGTGACCTGCCGCGCAGAGGGCGAGCCACGGCGCTTCACTTGACCTGGTGCTGACCACGTACGGATTGCGCGAAGCCTGGTCAGTTGATGCGCACGCCGGTCGCGTCGAGCCACCCCACGCATGGCTAACACTGGACGGCTCTCGGCCTGTTTGAGTCTCGCGCGACGGTGAATCACCCGCGCCCACCGTGCGCTCTTTACCTCAGTGAGAGGAGGGTAGCGGGCAGAGTCGCAACAGCGCGAATTCACTTAGAACAGGTGTGAGGAAAAATGTCGGTCGGCCTCTATGCGCAGTACAACACCATTTCGGATGTGGTCAATGCTTCTCAGGGCGGATGGGCAGGGATCGCGACAGCCGCTGGGACTGGCACGACAACTTCCCCGTATACCTCCGCCAACGGTCAGGACGGCATCGCATCGAATGCATTCTATGAAAACAACCTCTCGTCCTGGTGGATCACCTTTTGGACGGTGGGATTCCCGGCATCCGGGGACACCTTCTACAATGCCGGGTACCAGGGCGGCAAGTACGTTGCGGAACAGGACGCGGGGAACTTCTACGAGCCGGTGTACTTCATTCTGGATCCAGAAGGCCCGAACACGAAGCCCAGCAGCAAGACCGAGTGGTACGACTTCATCAACGGATGGGTCGCCGGCATCGCGACCGAGATGCCCCAGAGCAAAGCGGCGGTTTACGTCGACGGCTCCACTTACACCGACTATGACATTGCAGGGGTCGGCATCCCGGTGTTCGTAGCCGTCACTCCAATTGGGACGTCCACGCCTCACCCCGCGGGGGCCTATGGCTACTGTGGCTTCTACGCATCCTGCCCAGTGTCGACGGATATCAGCACGGTGGATGGCTGGGGCGGGACATACAACACGGTTCAGTTCTCCGGGTCCGGTATCCTGTGCAACCCGTAGTTCTTGTCTACGAAGCGAGTGGGCTTATGGATCGGAGGGAGCCACCGCTAAGGTGGCTCTCGCCGATTAAGCGTGTTCGGTAGTCGCGACCGACCAATGCTGGCCACCGTCTGCGGAATGGATAACGAGACCGGAGGGCTGGGGAACGACCAGCCAGGCATCGGTGCCACCCAGGAGATTGAACTGGAGTGGCGGCGTGCCCGGGTTGATCGAGTACGGTTGGTGGGTTTTCCAGATGGTGCCTAAGTTGTGCGTGGAGACATGCGAGCCGGCCGTGACAACGGTGAGGAACCATGGGTAGGAGCGGGCCGGTGCAGAGAACACGATAAAGGCACGATTGCCGTCTGTGGAGAAAGCGACGGGGAAGGCACCAGGTCCGAAGACAGCGCCCTTGGGTGGCTGCCCGGGTAGCAGCGGGAAAAAGCCGCCGCCAGAAGTGAGGACGGGCTGCCAATGCTGTCCGCCGTCCACCGTTCTGTATAGGAGGAAAGGCTCCTGGAACATCTCAGAGCGGCCAAGGGCAAAGAGAGCCCAGCCGTTGGACGGGGAGGACATGCTGATCCAGGCGTAGCCCTGCCAGGAGGTGTTCTGGGGGAGGGAAAGTTGGCGCGTCCAAGTGCGTCCGCCGTCAGTGGTGTGCATCACTGTGCCGTTGCCGACGGCCCAACCGGTGGCAGCGGAGGTGAAGTCCACGGTGGAGACCGGGACCGGGGTATCGACCTGGGTCCAGCGGGTACCTGCATCGACGGTGTGGAATAGAAGTTCATTTCCTCCGACTGCCCAACCGTCCATCGTGGTAGGGAAGTCCAGCGAGAGAAGATGCGGGACGCCGAGTTCGTCCCAGCGGTGACCGCCATCGGCCGTGCGCCAGAGGCCGCCGGAGGATGACAGGGCCCATCCGTGGGCGACGTCGGCAAAGTCCAACGCGGAGATGTCTTGGCCCGGCAGGCGGTACCGGTGCCAGGACTGACCGCCGTCCACAGTGGAGAGAATGACGCCGTTCCCACCTATCCAGCCAGTGGACGGATTGAGGAAGAACACCGAGTGCGTGGGTGGCAGGTTGATGGTGCGGCTGCATCCGACAGCTCCCAGGGAGAGCGCCGCCATGGACAGGCCAGAAAGCAGCAGGCGCAACCGGCGCCCAAGTATCACGAGATGGTGCCCCTTTGACCGGAGAATGACAGAGGCATTAGACGCCCCCGAGTTGCCCGTTGTTCCACCGGAAGGGCAGCGACGCGTGGCGTCAGGCGTGGGGACGAGCCGGCAGGTCGGTGTGAGCGTCGGCAAGTGCCGGAGATCTGTCCCCTCTGTGATCATGGAGGAAGGCAAAGCGGCGGGCCGTGGAGGGCTCCTGACCGGGTTTGGGGGCACGGATCTCGACGTGCTCGGGGATGTGGGCTTTGACCCAGGCGACATCGAGGCGAGAGACCGGGCGATTTCCTCGAAGGAGATCCAGGTGGAGCGTGACGAGAGGACGACCGCGCGGGCGACTTCGGGAGTGATGGTACGCGCTTCGAAGCGAGCGAGTTGGAGATCGGCGTCAGGGAAGGTTGGCGAGGCAAGGGGCGTGGGGAAGAGACACCAGGCGATGTGATGGATGGCACCAGGGTGGGTGGCCAGGCGGGCGGCGATGGCGTGGGCGGCAACGGTGGCATAGAGGCGGTCGGCAGGGGGGAGCAGGGCAGGGGCGCCGGCGACGGCGGCCGCGAGGGCGGCGGGGTGTGCGAAGCGCGGGGTGCCGGGGGCCCACGGGGCGTGTGGGTGTGAGGAGGTCGGGGCGAGGCCGGCGCGGAGCATGGCCGCGGCGAGCGGGGTGGCGGGGCCGCTGTGGCGCAGCGCGTGCGCGCCGGCGAACAGGCTGCACGGGTTCTCGGTGAGATCGGGAAGGAGCGGCGTCATGCAGGCGGCTCAGGCCGCGATCGCGTCTTGCTCGATCTGGTCGGCGCGGGGGAGCCAGGTGAGCGTGCCGTTGGGGTTGGTGAGGACGTCGAAGTGGTCGCGGAGGGCGTCCGTGACTGCGGCAGGGTGCGCATGGAGCCGGGCCGCCAGGGCGTAGAGGTCGATCAAGGCCATCAGGGGAGACGGCGAAGCCGTCCTGGAGTGTCCTGGAGCCATGCCAGCGACCGGTCGCGGAGGGACATGGCGCACCCCCAAGAAGGATCGGTGGACAGGGGGGGCGTGTTGAGGGCCCAGGATACGTGCAGGACAGCGTGGAGGCGACAATGCGTACCCGCGCAGGCCGGTCCGTGGCACAGCAGAGGATCGGCCGGCCAATGGAAGCGCGGGGCATCGCACCAAGATCGGGCACTTGCAGCGGCCGGGCCGAGGCGTACTTCATCGCGGCACGAACATGCTATCCGACGACAGATACCGCACGCGGGTGGAATCGTTCCGCGCCGATTCGTTCATGTTTGGCATCCAGACTACCCCTTTGGCATGATCTGTGGCCATTCGCCGGTAAGTGGCATGTAAAGCGTCACACCGTGCCGGGCGTAGTAAACAACGACCGCATCAATGGGCACCCCGTGGTTTCCACGGATCAGCTGCTCTGCATATTTACAGAGCACGGCCATCACAGACGATTTGGCTGACTTTGTGGCCTTGATTTCGAGCAAGATGTTTCCAATCACGGCGTCGGGCCGCCCTTCAGGCACGTCGGGGTAAAAGTGAAATGGAGCGTCTACGTTTATTAAGTCGTGTCTCCAGGATTGCATGCACAAACGAGCCAGCCCATCAAGCTCGCGAACCGCCTCAGACAGCAAGTCTTCGGGGAACCGAGTGTGCTTATGCGTAGAATTTGTATTGGCTTGCTGAGCAGCTACAATGAGGGCTTCTAAGAAGCCGGGTGCCAAGAGGTCGCGCTGCTCCAAGCTCCACGCCCAAAAAGCTTGCGACCGACCAATGCGGGTAAGCAGCGAGTGAAATCCGCGACGACCGGCCATCGCCCACGTTTGAAGGGCCGCACGAGTTTCACGCATTCGTTCTGTATGTCTTCTGCCCGCTTCCGAGTCCTTCCGCCGTTTAAGGGCCAGCGCCCGCACATCTTGCGTGTTTACGAGACGGCCACGATGTGGCGCATGAGCAATCACAGGCAGGTGGTGGTCAGTTATCCACTTCTCAACCCACTGTCGGTGGGTCGTATGCCGGTTCGTCCCAACGATGGCATCAACCAAGCGCCCCGCATCGGAGATGGTTATATGCCGCGACAGGGGCTCAAAGGTCTCGGCCCGGCTTGGCATTGGCCGGTCCGCACGCATGTCAATGTTTTGGGGCACTCGCTTACTTAGGGAGAGGTACCATAGGTGCCACCATATGTCGAATGCCGTGCCTAATAGACTCGTATAACCACTACCAGCGTGTGTCGCTGGCACCTTAACGCTACGATCGCCATCCCAAACAGCACTGCGCCACGAGTGGCGATGTCGCGGCATCCGCCCTTCGCCTCTGGTGGTCCGGCTCACCGCCTGCATACGGCACTGCTTGCTACAATACTTGCTCTTAGAGTGATACGACCGATAGGGGGCATGACATACTTTGCATGTCAGTTGGAGTGGTTCTTTGGGGATGACGCGAGCATGTTGCCAGCATTTGCGGGAGCAGTAGACCTGACGCTTATCAGTAGGATCGAACCGCTCTCCACAACCCACACACACGCGCGGCTCAACTTTGCGAGCCCTCTTCTTCCTATATGCATTGCCACAAGCTTCCGAGCAATATACCTGACGACGCTTCGCCGAAAACATCTGGTGGCAGTTTGGACAAGTGACATCTCGCAGAGTAGGGGCCGTCTTCACTCGGCCATCCCCTAGAAGGAACCTCGGCTAGAGCCCCACTTTAGCCGCCGCGTTCTAGCGCAACAGGGGGCCTTCACGGATGTAGCGGCGGACCGTCGGTGGGCTCGTATGGCGAGTGTGCGCCATGATCGTCCGCTCTGCAACGCCCGCTTCTGGGGCTGCCGTGGCGAGTCCCGCACGGAGGGAGTGCCCCGAGTAGTCCTTCGGTCTTAGAGCGGCGTATGGTGACGGTCAAACCGTCCCGCCCGAAGTCCAGGTCCTACACGAGTCGCCGCACTGTGCCTCGCCTTTCCTGCTGGTGGCGGTTCCCCCTCCGGGTACACCACCCCCACGTAGAGCCCAACGCCCCGAACAACGTGGCTAATTAGCCCCGAACATGATGCACCCCCTCGTACCTGGCTTCCTCATAGTTGTCGGTCGCCCCTCTGCCGCTTCACGTGCGATCTCGTGCGGGAGGTCAGCGCATTCCGGTACAAATCGATACCTGCACAAGCGAGTTCCATGTCTCAGTCTCCCTCGCGCACACTATACAACCACCAGCAAAACCGCGCACGCCTTCTGCCCCGAAGCCTTTCGGGTATTCCAAGCGCATATGCCGTTTGGGGAATTTCGCGAGAAATCAACAACCACCACGATCTCGTTTTGCAAGTGCCGCGAGGAAGGCCGCAAACGCGAAACACCGCCCGAACGGTGGCCACCGTCCGAGCACCGTTGTCGCGGATGTCACTCGGTTGTCTACTTCATAGGCGGCTTGCCAGCGTCAAGCAGTTTTGTATTTAGTGCATCCCGCTTGCCTTCTATCCGCGCTGGTTGTGTGTAGTAGAAATCGAAGAGGTCCCCCAGCACCTCCAAGTTCCATTCTGCCTCACCCGGCTCTACTGGCAGAATCTCACCTGTGGACTTACTCTTCATCGGATGGGCAGCGACATTTCCGGTGTTCCGCACCGCATCGATTGACTTTTGCAGGTACGGCGGAAGTGAGGGCATCACTTCGTCGATCTGATCGGCAAGATCCCGCTTGGTAGTGTGGGCCGCTTCTCGCAGAAGAGTCTGCAGGCAACGTCGGCTCAATGCAGCACTAGCCTTCGGACTGTATGGAAGCACAGCCGCAGCTTCGTGGTAGTCCTCAGCCAAATCGCTAGGTACATTAGGGTGAAGCGGCGGTTGCACTGCCCCTTCAGGACGTATAAGTCGCGAATAGTCCAACGCTGAGATTTTGACCGTCCACACACATCCAGGCATCAGATACGGGTTGCTTCCCCCGCGTCCGAGAAAGACCAAGCCTTTGACACAGTTAGGGCATGTGCCATAAACGATGCCCCACTGGCCTTCTGTATCGGTCATGACGAAGAGCTGCTGCCATTGGATGATGTCGTGTGCCAACTTATTTGTCGTGTCACATCCCGAATTAGGCGCCCGTGCCGGCACCAGCTTCGGGCGGATGTGGGCGAAGCCGGACCCTTGCCGCTGAGTGGCGGGTACGCCAGGCTGGTCATGCCGGGGCGGCTCATCGAGCC
>Ga0080006_1139034_pt1 | contig 19164 bp, 17 predicted proteins | sample RS3BMetagenome_FD_69209 | JGI IMG/M metagenome (GOLD analysis project Ga0080006, IMG submission 69209) | Ferric oxide microbial mat and aquatic microbial communities from Rainbow Spring, Yellowstone National Park, USA - RS3B (SPADES... ... | reverse complement strand
CTCCCAATCCGTGCTGTGCATTTTGCATGGACATAAACCTTGCCACAGCCTTTATGCCTGCCCATGAAATTCCTGTGACTTCACGTCCTGCAATTGAAAAATTATAGAAATATTCAGTTATAACTTTTCCTTGCAATTCTTCAACTATCTGCTGTTCGTCTAATTTTTCAAAAATAGAAAATTCATCGACCTTTTCTGGTGGTGCAATTTCTTGGTTTATCTTGCTCTGCCATTTCTCTATTGACATCTGCGGTTTTTCATATTGCTTCATCACTTCAGAAATTTTATTGATATATTCGGTAAGTGCATTCTCATATTGTACCTTTAATTGTGCAATCTGTTGTCCTAACTGAACATCCCCAGAAACATCAAATTCTTCTTGCTTTGTGTCAATATCCTTTTTCATATTCTTGAGTTTTCTTGCCATTTTTACGATTTGCATTTCAGGTTCTTCAAGTATTTTCTGTAAATCTGCATCTTTTGTATAGATTGCATTCTTTACTTGCCCATCAATCACTATGCTGGGATTGTTGTAATCGTCTTCATAGAAAAACAAATTTTTGAGAAATATTTTCTTTCTCTCTTCTGCCATCTTTTATCACCCCCTAATTATGGCCCATTCCAATTATGCCCCTTACATCTTCACACCAGTAAGGTAGCATATCCCCGATCCAATCCCATTCAATTTGTAGTATGTCATTGTCATTGTCCTGAATTAATTCATCGAATAGGTATGCAAAAACTTGCAGTTTCTCCTGTTTTGACAGTCCCTCGATGTATTGGATTATTTCTATCACTTCATCTTCAGGCATTTTTCTCACCTCTATAGATAGTAATACATTGCTTATATATAAATGTTTTGCCTAAAATACCATAATTGATTTAAAGGGTTTTAGGTTATTTTTGTTTTTTAGGATATCCGATTTTGTATTTGACAAAAAATTAGACTGTCCATTTTTGTTAATGATGACCATGATTTTCGATAAAAAGTTGAACGTAGACTGTCCATTTTTTTCCTGAAAAACCTATCCCATGGGGTAGCCTATATAGGGTGTTCAATTTTTAAAAAATTGAACATTTTTTGAACAAAAATTGAACAAAAATTGAACAAAAATTGAACACATAAACCAATATAATTAAATATATATATTGCTGGAATACACAAAATAAATATCGTAAATAAAAATTGAACACTTTTTGAACAAAAATTGAACAAAAATTGAACATTTTTTGAACATCAAAAAAAGTTTATATACAAGTAGTTAATATATATTAATCATGGCTTTAACCCAACAACAAAAAGATGCGATAGAAGAAATGTATAAAAAGGGAATGACTATTGTAGAGATATCAAAAACATTAAACATTGCAAGGGGAACGATTTATAGATATCTACAAGAACATTACCCAGATGATAAGCAATTACAAAATCAGGCCCAAATACAAGCACAGGAACAGCAAACGCCAGCAGTATCACAAATACAGAAGGAACTTGTAAAAAATGCACCAGAGAAGGAAGGGGATATGTTAGCAAAAATACTCTCAAAATACAATCTTTCACAACCATTGACAAGTGAAGAAGTAAATTTCCTCATTGGTACTTTGAGGAAAAAATACCTCAGCCTTGACAAAGTGTTGCAGGAAGAACTCAAGCAAGGTGCAGAAAATGAGGCAAGGAAGGCATTTCTTGCTAAAATAAGTGAAATTATAGATGATGCCCTCAGTTTGGGCATAGAGATGCATTATATAGCAAAGGATTTTGAAGATTTTTGCAAGAAAAAGGGGATGACATTCCCAGAATTTGTTAGGGTAGCAGGAACGCAGTATGTCACAGGTCAGGCTCAATATGAAGAGGCGCCTAGTGAAACTATTACAAAGGTTCTGGAAAAGGTTGTTCAGGTTAATGCCACAAGGCAGTTAAATACTATATTACTCGCAAAAATTTTAATGGATAAATAAAAATGGCAGAAAAAAAGAGACAGGACAAATTAGACAAGGACATCATTCTAAAGGCATTGCTATAGACCCTTTTGAAAGGTGGAACGACTTCTGGCAGTCAACAGTAGTTCGGAATTGCCTAGAATACCTTAATAGTAATCATAATATCGCTTATCAAGAGAGTGGGAAACAAAAAAGGAAATGAAAAAAAATATAGAGACACTTGCACCTCTATTGTTAATGATGCAACAGCAAAAGCCTAATCCGCTAGAAAGTTTAATGCAGATGTTTATGATCTCAAAACTCATTGATCAAGTGACACAGAAAGAAGAAGACAACTTAACCAAGGCATTCAAATTTAAAATGATGATGGAAGGAGGCAAAAAGGAAAGCAATATTGATGATTATATCAAGTTATTGCAGATATTAAATCCAAGCAGGGCAAGTGAGATTGAAAAACTCAGAGATGAGCTTTTAAGAATGAACGAGGCAAACCAGAAGAGCATAGAAAAGATAAAAAAGGCAAATGATGAAATGAAAAAGACAAGTGAAACAAACTTATCGCAGTTGAGAAGTGAGATAATCACGCATTACAAAGATTTAATTGCATCGCAACAATCAAACTCATTTATAGTGTCATGAAAAGAAACTAAGAAAAATGATTGAAAGAGCGAATTCAGGACTTGGAGAAATAAACATTCAGGAACGCATAAAATTAATATCCTCTAAAGGATTTAGGTCGTTGTTAGCTAAGCCTTTTTCATAGAAGTATCATTTAATATAGGATTGAATTTTAGGCATGATTCATTGGATTTTCCTAAAGCATTGAAAAATGTTCCTAAATTCATAATAAAGAAAAGCAAGTATATAATAGGAGATAAGGGATATGATTCAGAATATAATCACGAATGTGCAAGGTCATATGGACTGATAAGTGTAATACCAGCAAGGTATGAGGAAGTACCTGTTTACAGGACAAAGGGATATTACAGGAAAAAGATGAAAAAGGGATTGCCAAAGGAATATAAACAAAGAAGTAAGATAGAAACAGTACATTACGTCATCAAAAGGAAGTTTGGTGATTCAATCAGGTCAATGAATAAGATTAATTCAAGAAAAGAAGTAATAATGAAATTTTTGGTATACAATATTCACAGGATAATTAAAGAGAATAAAAATATAATAAATTATTTTTTAAAAAGGATTTCTACTAGGCTCATGAAAAATTTATTTTTCAAATAATTTTAATAGAAGTAGACATTTTATCCCTTATGAACAATGACAAAATTTTTGAAAATGTGGATGCAATTTTAATTTATAACCAAGGTGAACCTGTTGTTGACCTGAACTTCTTTTATTTCACCAGACTTCTAGATTCAGGAATATTTGAGGGATCTTACCTCTATATGGATAAAGAAAAAAGATCAATAATAACGAGCGAGCTCGAAGAAACATCTGCGAGAAAATCCGGATGGGACGTAAAGATTTTTAGAAAGAGTGATGAAAAGGATGAAATATTGAAAAATCTGATTTTAGGAAAGAAAAAGATAGGTATATCTTATTCAACATTTACCATTAAGGAATTCAATAATCTTAAAAGTAAGTTTTCTGACTTAGATTTCATAGACATTGATCCTCATCTTAAAGAACTGAGACAGGTCAAGGATGATTTTGAAATATCATTGATCAAGGAGGCTGCAAAAATTGCAAGTGATGCTGTTGATGATCTTGTTGATTATATAAAGGAAGGAATGACGGAAAACGAGCTTGCGGCACAGCTAACATTCATGCTCATGAAGAATGGTGCTCAAGAGAATGCATTTACACCCATCGTTGCATTCGGTGAAAATTCTGCAGAGCCACATTACTTTTCAGGTCAGAGGAAATTAAAAAAGGGTGATTTTATCCTTATGGATTTTGGGGCCAGGTACAGAAAATACAATTCGGATATTACAAGAACATACGTTTTTGGAAGGGGAAACGAGAAACAGAAAAGAATGTATGAAGTGGTAAAGCAGGCACAACAAATAGGAATAGATGCAATAAAGGCAGGAAGAATGGGTAAGGAAGTAGATTCTGAAGTGAGAAATTTTATTGATTCAACTGAATTCAAGGGTCTTTTCATACATTCCACGGGCCATGGAGTAGGATTGGCTGTTCACGATCATCCAGCACTTGCCCAGAGTTCTGAACTTGTGCTCAGGCCAGGCATGGTTGTGACCGTTGAACCAGGTGTTTATGTGAAAGGATTCGGCGGTGTTCGCATAGAAGACGATGTTCTGGTAAAGGATAATGGTTTCGAGGTTTTATCATATGCGGATAAGGAATACAGGGAGATATGAGCACCTCATCATCTGAATCTTCTTGCGAAAGCGAGGGATAATTCACTGACATTCGAAAAACCTTAACGCAGGATTAACAAATTTTTTGAAAAAAAAAGGTTTATATAAGAACATCGAATATGGATATTTCACATATAATTGGTGTTGAATTATGTCTCAAAAAGTTGCAGAAAGGGCTGCGGCAAAGAAAATTAAAGATAAATGGAAGGCTAAGAGCTGGTATAAGATAGTCACCCCGGAAAGCTTCGGACTAAAGGAAATAGCTGAAACTCCATCTGAAACTCCTGAACAGCTCCTTGGGAGGATAGCTGAAACAACACTCTATAATTTAAATGGTGATATAAAAAAGGAATATGTAAAGCTTTTTTTCAAGGTAATGAAAGTTGACGGAAACCAAGCACATACAATGTTTATTGGTCATGATGTGACACAAGATTACATTAGAAGACTAGTAAGAAGAAGAAAATCAAGGATTGATGCCATATTCCCATTAACTACAACAGATGGCTATAAGATAAGGGTTAAAGTAACGGCTATAGCAGACAGAAGATTGAATTCCTCATTGAAAAGTGCAATAAGGAAGAAGATCATTGAAGCGGTAATGGATAAAGGAACAAAGATGCCATTCTACGAATTCATTAATTATATGCTTTCGGAAAATATCGTTCAGGATATTGAAAAAAATGTTAGAACTGTTTATAACATAAAGAAGATTGAAGTAAGAAAATCAAACCTTATATTAAAGCCCACAGATCAGGTTATAGAGACCCCTCAGCAGGCATCATGATGCCGGGGTGGCTCAGCTGGTAGAGCGTCGGACTCATAGGGTTCCCTTTTGAAATAAAAAGGACTGAGTTATCCGAAGGCCCCGGGTTCAATCCCCGGCCCCGGCATATTCTTAAAATGAACGAAATTTTAGTAAACTTTAAATTTTACATTTAGATATTTAACTTAATATATAAAGAATTTATTAAAAATAATCATAAATTATTGAATATTCATCAATATAATCAAGTTTATTCTAGCAACATTAATTTAATGATAATTTTAAAAAGATTTATTAATAATTTAAAGTATGGGTAAAATTATGCAAAAAGTACCCTTTGATGAAATTGGAAAAACAAAAAAATTTGTGTTTATTTCAATTCTTTCTTCAATGGGCATTCTTATGGATGGGTATACATTATCAATATTTTCTACTGCGCTTTTATATTTACAAAGCACAATTTTAACGAAGGCCATGTTTGTATCAATCGCAGCCTCCTCTATTTATATTGGAATGTTCTTTGGGAGCCTTATATTTGGTAGAATTGCAGATTCTTATGGAAGAAGGAAAATTTATATTTTTGACTTAAGCCTAACTGCAATTTTTTTATTTCTCACTGGGTTATCACAGAATTTGATTGAATTTTTTATTTTTGAAATGCTTGTAGGCATAGGGATTGGTGCCGATTACCCTATAAGCTCCTCAATACAGGCTGAATTTTCACCTAAACATATAAGAGGAAGATATCTTGTGCTGAACATGTTTTCCTGGACCATAGGCTCTATAATTTTTTATCTTATTTCAATTCCTATAGTATTTTACGGTGGTACAAATGCATGGAGAATTATGTATATATCTGGGGCAATAATTCCTGTTTTGGTTATAATTTCAAGGACGGTAATACCCGAAACACCTTATTGGTTAATGAAATCTGGAAAGGAAGAAGAAGCAGAAAAAGTAACAAGGGAATTTGCATTAGAGGCAGGAATAAAAAATGCAGAACCTCCAAATGTAATAAAGGAAAAAACATCATTTAAGGAATTGAAAAATTTTATACCATTAATTATATTTACATCTGTTTCATGGTTTTCCTATGATGTTGCAAGTTATGGTGTATGGAACTATACACCATCACTTTTCTTCTCTTCTCTTTCATACGTTTATTCTATAATCGCTACTCTTCTAGAGGAGATACCAGTAATTGTTGGGGTAATAATCTGTTTAATATTTATTGATCGTATTGGTAGGAAAATACTTCAGGCATTAGGTTTTGGCCTTGCAGGTGTTTCATTGTTAACGTTTGCTCTTATATCGTCAAGGGGAACACCCTCATTTATTTACTTGTTTCTAGCTTTTGCTCTTATGCATGTTTTTCATAATATAGGGCCAACAAATACTACCTATCTCTATCCTGTTGAAATATTCCCAACAAGGATAAGGGCAACTGCCATGGGTATAGCTACTGCATCTTCAAGAATTGGTGCTATCTTGGGTGTGTTCGCATTTCCAATAATAGTCTCAAGCATTAGCACATCCGAAGGTCTTATTTTCTTCTCAATATTTGAATTCATTGGTTTGACAGTCACAATATTACTTGCACCTGAAACAAAAAAAAGATCGATAGAATAATATCTAAATGAAATTTTAGAATCAATTTAAAAGATTTTTTTAATTCCAAGACAATTTAAATTATTTATTTGAAGATAAAAATATTATTATTTTTTAAAATATTTAATAATTAATATTTTTTCTTATCTAAACTTTAACTATTAATGATAAAAAAGGTTTTAATAGAAAATTTTTAGAAATAGAAGATATTTCCTTGAATAACGATTTGGGTAAAGATAATTATTAATAAAATTTAAAAAATTAATGTATGGAGAAAATTAGTATGAACGTAATAGATACAAAAGATCTGAAGGTTTCGTATGACAAAAAAAATTATGCTTTAAATGGAATTTCAATAAATGTAAAAAAAGGAGAAATCTTTGGCTTCCTAGGCCCAAATGGAGCTGGAAAAACAACAACGATTAGGGTTTTAACAACACTTATAAAACCTACAGAAGGAGAAGCTTATGTTTTAGGTTATGATGTTAAAAAAAATGGTGTTGAAATAAGACAGAGAATAGGTGTTGTTTTGCAACAGCCAAGTTACGAATGGTCTCTTTCTGTTGAAAAGAACATTTATGTTTATGGTGTTTTATGGGGAATAGATAAAAAAATTCTTTTGAAAAGAATTGATCAGTTGTTAAGGGACTTTGATCTTCTAGACATCAGGAAAAAATATGCTGCGGACATATCCATAGGCCAGAGAAGAAGACTCCAGCTGGCAAGGGAACTCGTGCATGATGCTGATTTACTTTTTGTAGATGAACCAACCATTGGCCTTGATCCTATTATAAAAAGAAAAGTATTGGATTATTTTAAAAGTCTTGCAAAAGATGGCAAAACAATATTTTTCACAACACATAACCTTGAGGAAGCAGATTATATATGCGACAGAGTAGCAATAATAAATAATGGAAGAATTCATGTTGTTGATACAGTTGAGAATTTAAAAAGAAGGTATGAAAAGGAAAGAACTGTTGAAATATTGTTTAATGACGGAAATGAAAGTATTATAAATAAATTAAAAGATAATATTAAAAATATTAAGATATATGTTCCAGAGACAAAGGATGAGCCCTATAGGATTGTGACTGAAAATTTACCTGAGACACTAGAAATAATAAATGATTTTATAAAAAACAATGGATATTCTTTGCAATGGTTTAATATTAAAAAAACAGAACTTGAAGAAGTATTTTTGGATATAGTTGGAGGAAAAACAAATGAACAAAATATTTAGGTTAACTTACAGGATACTTGTATCATCCATGGATCTGAATACAATAGGATTCTTTATTATGATGCCTGTTGGTTACCTAATAATAATGGGTTTAATGATGGGGTCAATTGTTCCTTACATGTATTACAATGGTCTTAAGATTAGTTATATTACATTTATTGCACCTGGCATTGTAGCTGACCAGATTCTAATAGGCGGATCGCTTGCAGGCTGGATACTCTGGCAGGACAAAAGAATAGGAATGCTTGAACAGATATTTTCTATGCCATATACAAGGTTTGATTATCTAATTGGTAATTTGATCTCCATGATTATTGTAACATTTGGAGGAGCTATGGTAATGACTTTTGTCGCAATACCTTTTATTTCATTAGAAATTTCAATATTTGGTTTATTTCTTGTTGTAGTTTTTCTTGTCTTAGGTACATTTATATTTGGATCCATAATGCTTGCATTGGGAGCAATAGTTAAATCTAACCAGATTTTTAACCTTGTTTCAAATATTGTTTTTTTCATAGTTACTTTCGCAAGTTCAGTATTTTATCCTTTGACATCAGATACACCAATTCTTTTAAAAATTGTTGCAGAAGTAAATCCTCTAACTTATGTGGTTGATGGTATCAGGTCCGCATATTTGAATCAGATAGGAGTAAATGATCTATTTGATTTTATAATTCTACTTGTACTTTCATTTGTATTTATGACTATTGCAACAATTGCATATAGAAAGATAAAGCTTTCAGCAACAGTATGAAAATTTTTGTCTTTTTAGGATTCCTGTTAAATTCATTTGCCTCCAATCTTTTGAATGTTTTATATTAGCAGAAAATTATTCCATTTATATTTATTAAAAGATTCTTTTTAGCTGTTTCTAAACCTGTTTCATATTAATAGTTGCGTTAACGTCTCTGTATATCCTCATACTAAAATGATCATTATATGATTTTTTTTTCTTACTCTTTTCTTAATGACTAAAAGATCGAACAATCCCTGTAGGTGTTCTTTTCCTTATTAATCCTATTTCTTTTAAACCATTTAATGTGTCTTTCATTTAATTTAAAATGCACAAATTTAGAAAGAATTATATAATGAAATTGTATTATAAATATATGGAAGCAGTAATACTCTGTGGTGGCTTTGCAAAAAGATTATTGCCCATTTCGGAATTTATACCAAAACCGATGCTGCCACTTGGTGGAAGACCTTTGTTAGATCATATAATTGATCGAATAGTAAAATTAAAATTAGATAAGGTGTATCTTTCAGTAAATAAAAAATTTCAGGATCAATTTAAATATTATTCTTCAAAAAGAAATGACATAGAAATTGATTTGATTGTTGAACCAACAATGCGTGAAGAGGAAAAACTTGGAGCAATAAAAGGATTATATTTTGCCTTGGAAAAAATACAAAATGATGATTTTCTTGTTGTGGCTGGTGATAATTATTTTGACTTTGAACTTTTAAAAATTTATGATTTTTATTTTAATAAAAAATCAATTACTATTGGTCTTTATGATTTGAAAGATTATGAAGAAGCAAAGAGATTTGGAGTGGTAGAAATTGATGAACATAATAAAATAAAAAGTTTTGAAGAAAAACCAAAAATCCCTAAATCAAAATTAATTAGTACTGGTATATACATATTCCCAAATAATATTAAATATAAATTGAGTAATTATATATCTTATAAAAACAATCCGGATCAATTAGGTCATTTCATTTCTTGGTTAATAAAAAATGAAACTGTATACGGTATCCCTTTAATTGGGAAATGGTATGATATAGGTACCATTGATACATATAGAGAACTTTACAATTCTTTTTTACCATGATTATGATCTGAATTGATAATACATATCGACCAAACGAGATGTAAAAAACATTTTTTTAATAGATTAGGAATGGTCTTTCTTACCCACAATTTGGAGGCTGGATATCATGGATAATGTAATGAAGAGAGATGGTTCAATTGTTAAATTTGATAGAAAAAAAATTACGCTTGCTATTTACAAGGCTATGAAGGCAACGAATATTGAAAATTACAATGAAGCAGAAAGATTGACAGATTTAGTTATAAAAAGACTTATGGACCAAAACATAGAAGTACCAAAGGTAGAAGAAATCCAAGATATTGTGGAAGAAGTTTTAATGCTTGAAGGTTATACAAATGTAGCGAAGGCATATATACTTTATAGGGAAAAGAGAAAAATAATTAGGGAACTTAAAAAGGCATATGGAGTAAAGGATGATTTAAAACTTTCAATAAATGCGATCAAGGTACTAGAATCAAGATATCTTTTAAAAAATGAAAAAGGAGAAGTGATCGAAACACCAAGCCAAATGTTTGAAAGGGTAGCAAAATACATTGCACTTGTTGATATTTTATATGATGATGGAATATATGATATAAACGCTTCAAACAAGCCATGGCCCATAGAAGATTCTAGAGAAAATCCATTAACTTATTGGGAATATGATATGCTAAGAAGGGCTTACAAAATACTCAATGAAGAAGGAAGAATGAAGGTCCCTTTTAATGAAGTAATAAAAAGATTAAAGGAAAAAGAGAAGGATATTGAAAAAACAGCAATGGTTTTCTACGATTTGATGAGTAAAAAGCTTTTCATTCCAAATTCTCCAACACTAATGAATGCAAATACGGAAATAGGGCAGCTTTCAGCATGCTTTGTAATACCTGTTATAGATTCAATGGATGGCATATTTGATGCTGTAAAATCTGCAGCTTTAATACATAAGTCTGGAGGAGGTACAGGATTTTCATTTTCAAGGTTGAGGCCAAAAGGTGATATGGTTGGCTCAACTAAGGGTGTTGCTTCTGGTCCATTGAGTTTTATGAGAATTTTCGATGTTGCAACTGATGTTATAAAGCAGGGTGGGAAGAGAAGAGGTGCAAATATGGGCATTCTCAGAGTAGATCATCCAGACATCCTGGATTTTATCACAAGCAAGGATTCAGAGAATAAAATTCTAACCAATTTCAATATTAGTGTAGCTGTAACCGATGAGTTTATGAAAGCACTTGAAACAAATGGAACATATTCATTAAGGAATCCAAGAAATGGGGAAGTTGTAAAAATGATGGAAGCTAGAAGGGTATGGGATCTCATTGTTTCTCATGCCTGGTCCACCGGAGATCCTGGCGTAATATTCATAGATGAAATAAACAGATATAATCCGACTCCACAGTTAGGCCAGATAGAAAGCACAAATCCCTGCGGTGAACAGCCATTACTGCCATATGAATCTTGCAATTTGGGTTCAATAAACCTTTCACTGGTTGTGAATGAAAATGGTGAAATAGACTGGGAACTTTTTAGGCATATTGTGCGTGAATCCGTTCATTTTCTAGACAACGTTATTGATGCGAATAAATTCCCACTCCAACAAATAGAAAATATAACGAGAAAAACGAGAAAGATTGGTCTTGGTGTTATGGGTTTTGCAGAGATGCTTATAAAAATGGGCATTCCATATAATTCTGAAGAGGCACTTGAAACAGCTGAAAGGGTGATGAAATTCATAAATGATGTAAGTCATGAAATGAGTATTGAAATTGCACAAAGTAGAGGTGTATTTCCGGCATGGAAAGATTCCATATGGGATAGGAAGGGAATTAGAATTAGAAATGCGACTACTACAACAATTGCACCAACAGGAACGATATCAATAATTGCAGATACAAGTTCTAGTATAGAGCCACTTTATGCACTTTCTTTCATTAGAAACGTGCTAGATGGCCAACAATTGCTAGAGGTAAATCCATTATTCGAAGATTATGCTAGAAAACATGGTTTTTACAGTGAAGAACTGATGCGTGAAATAGCAAGAACAGGATCAATACAACATTTAAATCTACCGGATAATGCTAAGAAGATATTTTTGACAGCACATGATATTGATCCTGAATGGCATGTACGGATGCAGGCTGCATTTCAGAAATATACGGACAATGCTGTTAGCAAAACGATAAACATGCGTAATGAAGCAAGTATTATGGATGTTGAAAATGCATATATGCTTGCTTACAAGCTAAAATGCAAAGGCATAACAGTATACAGGGATGGAAGTAAGAGCATTCAGGTTCTCGTAAAGGGTGCTGAAAAGAAAGAAGAAAAAGAAAAGGTGCTCGAATGGGATCTTAAGGTTAAGGTTGACGATCTTATAAAAATTGACAGCACATTTGATGCGGCTTGCCCAACGGGCAAGTGTGACCACTGATGAAAACGATCATAGTAAAAATGGATATTGAAAAACTCGGAATACCGATTAAACATTTTTATTTGCATGATAAAAAACTTGTAATAAACAGGATCATTAATTACGATGGTGCTCACATAGCCTATGTGGCAGAGTTAAGTAGAAGCGATTTTGTTGATGAGAAATATATTGCTGAAAAGAAAGATGAAATAATTAAAAGGTACTCATTAGAATCTTTTGAGATACTAAGAATAGATAGGAAAAACAATACGTATGTTATAATAATTGTTCAAAAAATGCCAGAGATATTTAAAGAAATTTACGAGATTATGGGCTTTGATGCGTTCATCGTTTCACCCATAATAATTTCAAAGGACCAGATACTTGTTTCCATAATAATTAAAGAATCAAAGCTTGAACAATTCCAGAAAATACTTGACTCATTTGGAATAAAGTTTACACTGGTGAGAAAAATTGAAATGCCTAAAAAGGAGGATATAACTGTAAAGCAATGGACAATTGTTCTTGAGGCAATTTCCATGGGTTATTACAGCATACCAAAGAAAGTTAGGATAAAGGACATTGCAAAAAAATTCAACATATCTGTGCCTGCGGCAGAAAGAATGCTAAGGAGAGTGGAAATAAAAGCAATAGAAAATATGTTTAAACCTTTCCTTTGATATTTTCAACAAGATAAAGCAAGTATTTCCTTTCATCATTAATACTTTTTATTCCTATTCCGATTGAAACTATGGATCCAAGTATGGATAAGAGAAGAAGAAAATGCCCAAAATTACCCGTGGTTGTAAAAAATACACCTGCGGCTAGAGAAATGCCAACAATGGAACCGGCAATAGTATAAATGAAATATATTACAGTTGATATACCACTATTTATTCTTTTTCTGAGTGTAAAAATATCATCAAGCATTCTCAGTTTTTTATAAAGGGATGAAATCAATTCAGAATCCTTGCAATTATCTTTTAAAACATTATTTATATTCCTATCTATCAATAGAATATCCTCCTTTATTTTTTCTTCTGTGGGCAATTCTCTTATTCCCGTGAATTTTTCAATAATTTCTGTTAATAAATTTTCCATGGGCAGAGGAAAACATTAAGCTTATTAAAGTGTTATTTTTATTTATTTTTATGATGTATGGCTTTAGAGGTAAGAATGCAGTAGTTACAGCTTCAACAAGCGGCCTTGGCTTTGCAACAGCAAGATCGCTAATACAAAATGGTGCGAACGTAACCATTTGCTCAAGATCTATGGAAAATGTTAAGAAGACGCTTGAAAAATTAGGTGATAAGGCTAATGGCTTTTCATGCGATCAATCTTCTCCTGAATCCGTAGAGAATTTCATAATTGACGTAAAATCCGTTTATAAAGAATTGCATTATTTTGTTTATATACCTGGTGATCCAAAGCCTGGAAGATTTTTCGACCTGGACATGGATGACTGGTATAGGGCAAGCGATATACTTTTGCACTCAGCTGTAAGGATGATTAGAGAATTTTCAAAAATTATGGTAAAAGATTCATCCATTGTCATTTCTACTTCAATTGCAATAAAAGAACCTTTACCGGATCTAGCTCTTTCAAATGTAGTCAGGCTCTCACTTGCAGGCCTTGTAAAAACAATATCAAACGAGCTTGCGCCCGAAGGTATAAGGGTAAATGGCATTATACCTGGGTATTTTCTTACACCAAGGCTTGAGAGGATTATGTCAATGAGAAAAATAGATTTAAATGAAATATCAAAGCCAATACCACTCAGGCGGGTAGGAAATCCAGATGAATTTGCAAATTTGGTTTTATTTTTACTTTCACCCCTTTCATCTTATATTACAGGCACAATGGTCACTATTGACGGCGGTTTAACAAGGAACATTTTCTAATTCTTTATATAGTCATATCTAATGTAGGTGCGATGTTAGAAAAACAGTTTGAAATCTTTAGTAAATTCGTAAAAAAGAATGCTCTGAAGTTTCTCATATTATGGATAATTATACTTGTAGTTTTCATGCCTTTTTCAACAATGCTGTTTTCTGAAACATCATATAATATAGCCTCAAGTGTTGTCCCCAGCAATACCATGTCTTCTAAAGCGTCCAATATACTTTCAAAAGAATTCCCATCTCAGAATACATCAAATAACTCAACAGTAGATCTTGTCTTGATTGAAAACGCCAACGTGAGTAATCAGGCAGTAATAAAAGCAGTGATAAACATGCAGAATGCAGTTCTTTCAAATGAAACACTGAAAAAATACAATGTATCTGTGAGCAATATTTACACAACTGAGAACCAGCTCCTTTTAAATTTCTCAAAAAGCACAAAATTGCTTTTTAACGGCACATATGTTATGAATAAGAATACCAGGTTTATAGTGTCTTCACTGATTGATCTTGGAAACTTTTCAATTCTATATATAAATGGAATTCTTATTCTGTACAAGAATGTAAGATCAAATTATGTTGAACTGATAAATAATACCAATAACTCACTTTCCCTGGAATTTGGCATACCTGATTATTTCACACACGTGTTTCTTTATGCCATGGAAAAAGGATATTCCTTGAATACATCAACGTTTATTGCATACCGGGAGACAATATCGTTCATAAAAAGCAATTTAACATTCCTTCAAAATATCCTGATTCCATATATACAGAATTATACATATTTCTGGAATTATTCTATGATCGTTCCATCAGATTACCAAAACGTTGAAGAATTTTCAATTAAAATGGCACTGTTTAATTCTTCATTTTCAAACGCTTTTTCAAACAATCCCATGGTATCGTTCTGGAAAGTATTGGCAAATTATTTTAATGTAACGGATTTCCAAAACAGCACTGCCATAAAATATTTTGCCATAAATTATATTTCATCCCGGCTCTCACAGAATTATACCATAGAGAAAATGTTACCATATGGTGTTGAAAATTTTGTTAAAAGCATAAGTGAAAATGAGAATGATTCACAATTGGCAATAAATTATATTCAAGCTTTGCTTAATAGCACTGAAAAATCTTTTTTGTTTACATTCTTTCCTAATAATTATTTTTACATAATATTCAACAAAAACATTTCTTTCATAGAAAATTATACAATTGAAAATGTAGCATTGAAATATTCTTCAAACAGAACGATAATGAATTTTACCAATATTTTATACATATCAGTGAATGATCTAGTAAGTAATGCCTACTATAGCCAGAATTTAACAAATATCACAGTTTCTGAGGTATCACATGCTCTGGCTCTAACTTTTTATGGAAACCCATTGATAAATATAAATTCTAATACTGTAAATGGTTATATTCTCTCACTTAACAACACAAATGATCTTAACAAATTTGTTAACGAAACAATATTAAAAGGTAATTTTTCCACATATCCAGTAGTGCCATCATCTTATCTGTTCCATAAGTTTGTAAGTTATACGGACAATGTTTCACTTTTTGTAATAAGCATAAACCAATCAGCTCCTATATCTACACTAAACATAATAAATAATATTTCTAATCAGTACATCCCGACAATAAAGAATGCATCATATCTTCTTGCAGGCGAGAAGGCAATAGAGATACAGCTAACAAATGAATCCAACGGTGGTCTATATAGAGCTTTAATGGTTGGCATAGTTATAGCCATTATTATTAGTATACTATATTTCAGATCACCCATAGCCGGACTAATGCCCTTAGTCATATTCGGAATTTCTGCAATGATTTCACTCGGCTTAAATGGTCTTATTTACAAATACATACTTAACACCCAAGTTAGTTTCATTACTCCTACATTGCTTTTGATACTTCTTCTAGGTCTTACTACTGACTATTCAGTATACATCATATCCAGGTTCAGGAAAGAGCTCAGGTCTGGTAATCCTGACAGGGCTGTGATAACAACTCAATGGGCTGGGCATGCTGTATTCACAAGCGGCCTTACTGTAATAATTTCATATGTAACGCTTTGGCTTGCAAATGTACCGCTATTCAGCGATTCAGGGCTTACAAATGCAATATCCATATCCGTAACACTTGTTTTGGCACTTACATTCCTACCATCCATACTTGCTCTTCTTGATAAAAGGTTGTTCTGGCCAAGCAGGGTGGAAAACACATCCAGGCATGAAAGCATAATGTCAAAAATATCAAACATAGATAAAAAGCACAAGAATGCCCTACTGGCTATTTTCATTGTAATTACCCTTGGCAGCCTGTTCATTTACGAGGTAACTCCTTCCGGTATGGATGTCTTCCAGCTCATACCTCATGAGAGCGGTCTTCAGGCCGTGCAAGTAATCAACAGTACATTCAAAGGGGATACGGTATTCCAGAATTATCTAATACTTATTTTCCCAAGCAGCATTGTATCAAATGGATCTTACAATGAAAGTGCTTTGAACATTATCAATAATACGGAGAATTACTTACTGAGCACAGGAAACGTATCATTTGTTTATGGCCCCACATTCCCGTACGGTAATTATGTTAATCCATCATCCTTGAATGAATATTCGAATGCTACAAGGAGCATTTACACATCCCAGATAAATTCATACATAGGAAAGGATAACAGAACTGTTTTGATCTATTTTCAGTTTTCAATGCTTTCATGGTCAAATAAGGCAATGAATTTTATTACCTTCCTGGATAAAAATCTTGCAAAAATAGTGCCTTCAGGTATACAATGGTATATAGGTGGTCTTACACAGGGATTGATAGATGCAAACAACCATACAGTTTCAGCCTTTGATCTTATCGTGCCCGTGATAGCAATTGTAGCATTCGTAATTCTCATTGTACAGTTTAATTCAATTTTCACACCTCTCAGGCTTGTTCTTATGGTTCTTGGATCAGTATTATTTTCTCTTGTCATCACTTACACAATATTCTATTACATACTGAAACTCCCAATAATCATATTCCTGCCATTATTTGTGTTTATCACGCTTCTAGCCGTAGGCCTTGACTATGATATTTTCATGATCACAAGGGTAAGGGAAGAGGTCATAAAAGGAAAATCTGATGAGGAAGGTATAGAAACAAGCCTGAAAGAAAATGGCTTGGTAATTGCCATACTTGGCCTAATACTTGTTTCAACATTCCTGAGCCTTTATTTGAGCAATTTGCAAATAATACAGGAAGTAGGTGTGGGCCTTGCACTGGGTGTTCTTGTGGATACATTCATTTCATGGATGTTCTTCATACCTGCAGTTATGCTTATTCTGAAATCATATAACTGGTGGCCTTCAAAGATTGGTAAAAAATAAATCCTTCATTTTTTTTATTGTTTTATGGAACTGTTTTATGATGAACCGTACCTGAAAGAAATAGATGTAAACGTCCTTGAGATTAATAATGATTATATTATTTTTGATAGAACAATAATATATCCGGGAGGGGGAGGACAACCACCAGATTCTGGATATTTTGTTGGTGATGGTTTCAAAGTAAGAATTTTAAATGCTAAAAGAGAAAAGGGAAGGATTTTGCATAAATATCAGATACTTGATGGACATATTTCCGACCATGGAAGACTTATACTTGACTGGGAAAGGAGATATATTTTAATGAAAATGCATACAGGTGAGCACATACTTTACAGATCTCTTGAAAATCTATTTCCCGTAAAATTCCAGAAGGTGGAACTGAATGAGAATGAATCTTCGCTTTTCATTAATGGTAATGTGTCCATAGATGATATTTCTAGAGCTGAAGATATTGCAAACAGCATTATTGAAAAAAATCTGCCATTGAAAATTTATTACGGAAATATAGATAGTATAATGAAAAATTCAGATAACTATTTATATAACTGATGTATTATGTTATTATCAATGAAGGCAAATGATGTATAGTAAGTTATTCCGATAATTATTTGTACTTCTAATATATTATATTATTAACTATGAAGGCAAATGAAGTTCTAAATTTACTGCTTATTTCCAGAAGAACACTACATGTATATGTTACCACAGGAAAGATAAGATATACAGTTATGCCTAATGGTTACTATGATTACAATGATGATGTTTATAAATTATTAAACAGGAATCATTCAATAGAGGTGGGTTATGAAAGTTAAAAGAACAGAACAGATTTACATCGGTAAAAATGAAACAATTTCAAAACTATGCCATATTTCAAAGAATTTATACAATCAAACTAATTATGTATTGAAACAGCAATTTTTAAAAAAGGAAAAATTATCATCATATGTAGATCTTGTAAAATTGTTTCAAAACCTATCTAAAAATGATGAGGAGAATAATTATCAAAAACTTCCAGCACAAACATCACAATGGACAATTAGAAAAGTAAGAGAAGCGTGGAATTCATTTTTCAAAGCCATGAAAACATGGAAGAAGCATCCTGAAGAGTTTAAGGAAATGCCAAAGCCACCTAAATACAAGAACAAGAATGGTGAATTCCTTTTAATATTCACTAATCAGCAGTGCAAAATTGAAGATGGGATATTAAAATTCCCTAAAATAATGAATTTGGAGGTGGAAACAAGATTAGATGATGTAAATTTGAGAGAGGTAAGGGTAATACCTCAGGGTGTAGGGTATATAATTGAAATTGTATATATGAAAGAGATAGGGGACATTGGTAAGAGAGAAACACACAGGATTATGGGTATTGATATTGGATTGAGGAACATCGTAACCATCGGAGACAGCATCTCTAATGAAGGGATTGCTGTCAAGGGCGGTGTCCTGAAATCAATAAACCAGTTCTTCAACAGGGAATATGCCAGATTGAAATCCATAAGTGACAGGCAAACAGGAAACAAGCAATTAACAAAAAGAGAAAAGAGATTGTTCATGAAAAGAAACAGGAAGATAAAGGACATTATGCACAAACTGGGCAAGGCAATTGTTCAATATGCTAAAACAAGAAACATTGATACTGTTGTCATAGGTCACAGTAATGGATGGAAGCAGTCAGCAAACATGGGAAGGATCAACAACCAGAACTTTGTGCAGATACCTTTTAACACATTGATAAATCAAATCAAATACAAGGCAG